>Ga0079224_100000225_pt1 | contig 49462 bp, 42 predicted proteins | sample Stecom2015_FD_80414 | JGI IMG/M metagenome (GOLD analysis project Ga0079224, IMG submission 80414) | Agricultural soil microbial communities from Utah to study Nitrogen management - Steer compost 2015 | ecosystem: Environmental > Terrestrial > Soil > Agricultural land | place: USA: Utah... | reverse complement strand
TCGCGCTCTGCGGCCTGAGGACAGGATCGATCGTGGATCTCCGGCTGAACCGCATCGCCCTCGAGACGATCGTCCTCAAGGAGTTCAACCGCATCGTGCGGATCTGGCTGCAGACGATCGTGCCTCCTGCCATCACCATGACGCTCTACTTCGTCATCTTCGGCAGCCTGATCGGCCGGCGCGTGGGGACGATGGAAGGCTTCGATTACATGCAGTACATCGCACCCGGCCTGATCATGATGTCGGTGATCACGAACTCCTACGGCAACGTCGTGTCTTCTTTCTTCGGCGCCAAGTTCGGCCGTCACATCGAGGAGATGCTGGTGTCGCCGATGTCGTATGCGACGATCATCGTCGGCCACGTGGCGGGCGGCGTCATCCGCGGGCTGATGGTGGGCGGCCTCGTGACGCTGGTCGCGCTCGCGTTCACCGACGGGCTCAGCGTCGAGCACCCGTTCGTGACCGCCTCGATGGTGATCCTGACGTCCATCGTGTTCTCCCTTGGCGGCTTCATCAACGCGTTGTTCGCCAGGAAGTTCGACGATATCGCGATCATTCCGACCTTCGTGCTCACACCGCTCACGTATCTCGGCGGCGTGTTCTACTCGATATCGCTCCTGCCGGAGGTCTGGCAGAAGATCTCGCTCCTGAACCCGATCCTGTACATGGTCAACGCGTTCCGCTTCGGCGTTCTCGGGACGTCGGACATCGACATCCGCCTGGCCTACGTCATCGTGTCCGTGTTCGTCGTCCTGCTGTTCGCGCTCTCCTTCGCGCTGCTCAAGCGCGGCATCGGCATCCGAGAGTAGGGTGCGCACATGTGCGGCCGGTTCGCGTTCTATTCGTCGAGCGAGGCCATGGCCGAGCTCTTCGGGGCGGAGCCGGTCGCCAGCGTCGAGCCGCGCTGGAACATCGCGCCGACCCAGGAGATCGCCGCCGTGCGGCAGCCCGAGCCCGGGCGGCGCGAGCTCGTCGTGCTGCGCTGGGGCCTGGTGCCCTACTGGGCCAAGGATCCCTCCATCGGGAACCGCCTCATCAACGCGCGGGCGGAAACGCTGGCGACGAAACCCGCGTACCGCGACGCCTACCGCAAGCGCCGCTGCCTGGTGCTCGCCGACGGCTTCTACGAATGGCGCGCCGGACCCGGCGGCAAGACCCCCTGGTTCGTCTCGCTCGCGAGCGGCGAGCCGTTCGCGTTCGCCGGGCTGTGGGAACGCTGGCGCGACCGCGAGACCGGCAAGAGGCTCGAGACCGCGGTGATCGTCACCACCGACGCCCAGGGCTTCGTCGCCGAGCTGCACGACCGCATGCCCGTCGTGCTCTCCCGGGAGCAGGGCCACCGCTGGCTCGCCGGTGACGACGCCGTGCTCGTCGAGGCCGCCGCGAACCCGCCCGCCCTGCGTGCCTGGCCGGTCGACCGGCGCGTCAACCGCGCGGAGAACGAGGGCCCGGAGCTGATAGAGCCGGTCGGCGACGTCGTCGACGCCCGCTGAAGCGCACGCACGAGCCGGTCCTCGGGGAGCCGCGCCGCGCGCCACCTTGCGGTGTTGTTTCGGGCTTCGGACACCCCCCGGCCACGGCTCCGCCTCGGGTTTCCGGGCCGGGCATGCACGATGCTCAGCGGCGGGTTCCGATGCGCGGTGCGCGCTCCCGCGTGGGCCCGCTGCCGGGGCGAGCGGCGGGTTACAGGCGCGGGAGGAAGAAGGTCTTGCCCTGGTGCTCGAGCACGACGCCGGCGGGCTCGATCTGGCGCACGATCGGCCCCTCGGAGAGCGCGGCGCCCTCGCGGTAGCGCCCGAGGTTGACGACCACGAAGCGGTCCGCCGGCCGCTCCGCGTACACGTGCAGGTCGAGATGCAGGTCGGGCAGCGACAGCTCGCCGCGCGCGCGCAGCTCGTCGAACGTGGGGAGCGTGCCGAAATCGACCGGCTGCCGCCGGGGAGGCGTCGCCGCGCGGGCCGGTGCCGGGGCGGCGGCCGGCTCCGCCCGCGGCTCTGCCGCGGTTTCGGCCGTCGCGGGCTCGGAGGGCTCTTCGGTCGCGACCGAACGCCGGCTCTGCTTCGCCTCGGCCACCAGCTCCGAGAACGCCGGGGCCGGTTTCGTGTCCGGCACCGGCAGCCGCTCGGTGATCACCGCTGGCCCGGCCTCTGCGCCGGGGCGCAGCAGCAGCGCCGCGAGCACGGCGAGGTTGACCGTGAGCAGCCCGGCCACGAGCCACAGCCAGCGGGGCGTCCGCGACGGCGGCGGAGCATCCGGGATGTCGGCCACGCCGGGCGTGCGCGCGCGCTGGCGCTCGGCTTCCGATTTCTTCAATGCGTCGAGGATGAACGACATCGCGCGTCAGTTCCCGGGCACGAGGCGCGGGGACCCCTCGGCCCCGAGCAGCGAGCTGATCAGGATCTGCGTGCGGGCGCCGGCGATGCCGTCGACCCGGAGCCGCCGGCTGCGCTGGAACTCCTTCAAGCGCGCGGCGAGCTCGTCGTCGAAGTAGCTGGAGTCGAGGCTCGCGGGCCGGTAGTCGGGGTCGATCGCCGCGAGGCTCTGGCGCAGCCACACCACGTTCTCGTCCGTCATGCCGGGACGGATGACCTCCTCGATGCCCTCCGGCGGCCGCCACACGAGCAGGTACTGGCCGAACCACAGGTCGGAGATCTGCTCGAGCGGCCAGGTGGAGCGGCGCTCGCCGATGGCCAGCGTGCCCGTATCGACGGTGAGCTCGACCAGCACCACCTGGTGCTCCCGCCCGTCCCCGTCGGTCAGCGTGAGCACCACGGGCCGGTCGAGCTGCCGGATGCCGCTCAGCGAGCCGCGATCGAAGTAGCACCGCAACCCGGCCGCCTCGGCCTGCGAGCAGGCGGTGCCGTTCCCGTCCACGTACTCGGCACCCCAGAGCGCGAACAGCGTCGCCATGGCGGCGGCCGCGTCCGTGGCATCGCCGGCGGACTGCAGCACCTCCTCCAGGCCGGGCTGCGGCCCGGCCGCCGCCGCGTCCAGGGGCGCGGCGGCCGGCGCGGCGTCGTCGGCCTCGGCCGCCTGCTCGAGCGGCACCGTCGCGGTATCGACGGCTTCGGCTTCGGGTGACACGTCGCGGGACGCGAGCACGGACCAGGCGCCCGCGCCGATGAGCGCGGCGCACACGAGCCCGGCCGCCGGCATGATCCAGCGCAGCGCCGCCGGCGTCAGCCGCTGCCCCGAGACCTCGGCCGCCGCGCGTCGCACCGTGCGCCGGTCCACGCGGCGCGATTCCCGGCTGTAGGCGCCGAGCAGGGCGCGGTCGCAGATGACGTTGATGAGCCGCGGCACGCCGCCCGAAAGCCGGTACACCTCGCGTTTGGCCGCGGGATCGAAGATCTCCGCCAGCGCACCCGCGACCTTCAGGCGGTGATCGATGTAGCGCGCCGTCTCCTCGCGCGACAAAGGCTCGAGGTGATAGCGCCCGGTGACACGCTGCGCGAGCTGCCGGAGCTCTGTCTGCGACAGCATGTCCCGCAGCTCGGGCTGCGCGATCAGGATGATCTGCAGGAGCTTCTGGCGGGTCGTCTCGAGGTTCGTGAGCAGCCTGAGCTGCTCCAGCACTTCCGCCGAAAGGTTCTGCGCCTCGTCGATCAGCAGGATCGTGCGCCGGCCGCGGGCGTGCGCGTCCAGCAGGTGCCGGTTGAGCGCGTCGACCAGCGCGCGAATGCTGTGGCGTTCCTCGGGCGGCGGGATGCGCAGCTCCTCGCAGATCGCCACCAGGAACTCGGTGGACGTCAGGTTCGGGTTCAGGATGAGGGCGACGTCGACTTCCCTCGGGATCTGGCCGAGCAGCGTGCGCACCAGCGTCGTCTTGCCGGTGCCCACCTCGCCCGTGAGCTGGATGAAGCCCCCGCTCTCGGTCACGCCGTAGACGAGGTGCGCGAGCCCTTCGCCGTGCCGCTCGCTCATGAACAGGTAGCGCGGATCCGGTGTGATCGCGAACGGCTTTTCGTTGAGGCCGAAGAATTTCGTGTACATGGGCGCGGTGGAAACAGGCCGGAACCGCATCTCCTCGTGTGGGCAGATTCTCGGCGGCCAGGGGCCCGGAAGCCGGCGGCCCTGCCCGCCGATTCTAGCGCAACCCACCTGCGGCCGTGCCCGGCCGGGGGCGCGCGTCCGCCTCGGAGCAGCAGCGCTAGTGCGCGCGCCGTGCCGGCAGCTCGTCCAGCGTCAAGAGCTCCGCCGTGAGCTGCACGAACACCGCGACCTGGCGGCGGAACAGCTCCGGGTCGAGCCGCTCGACGCCCCCCGAGGTGCCCCAGTAGCCGCCCATCGTGCCCATGATCGCCACCGCGGGCAGCCCGCCGGTGCGGGCCGGGCTCGCCATGCCGTACCAGCGGCCCTGGCTGCGCCCGTGCACGCCGGGCCGGGCGACGTTGCGAATCACCGCCGAGGGCAGCCGGTGCGCCTTCACCGCCGCGACCGCGGCGCCGAGCAGCCGGGGGTCGTCGCTCGTCCAGATCATGCTGGGGTCGGTGCGGCCGGTGGGCACGAGGCGCTCGCCTTCCTCGCGGTACTCCACCTGCCCCAGGTGCTCCATGCCGACGACGGCAACCACCTTCTCGCGCGCCGCCGGATGGCGCGCGAAATAATCCTGACCGGCGAAGGCCTCCTCCTGCCCCGGCATGAAGTGCCGGCAGTCGAGGTAGAGCATCAGTGTGCGCGGGCGTTCCGCCTGCGGAATCGCGGCAAAGTGGCGCACCAGCGCGAGCAGGCCGAGGGCGCCGTTGTCCTGCGAGACCGCGGGGCCGTCGGTGTGGGTGACGAGCTGGATGACCTCGTCGTCGGGCGTGCCGTAGTCGCGGCCCGGCAGGTAGCCGATGAGCTGCCAGGCCTCGCTCTCGACGACCTCGGCTTCGAGGCGCAGCGTCGCCGAGCGCCCGGCCTCGGCGGCGCGCCACACCGCGTCGCCGGCGGCCCGGTCGAGGATCAGCGTCGGCACGTCGTAGAGCTCGGGCACCGGGAACGTGTACAGGCCGGTGGCGAGCTCGCGGTTCGCGTCGAGGACCAGCACGAGCCCGGCGGCGTTGCCGGCACGGGCGGCGGCGATCAGCTCACGGGTCTGCATGAGCTGCGGGAAGATGCGAAAGCTCACGGAGGCGTCCGCGCCCGGGTCCGCCGCGGGCGGCGCCCGGTACTCGTAGTCGGCTTCCGCGAGCTGCCGCGCGAGCGCCGGATCGAACACCGTGCGCATGACGGCGATCTTGCCGGCAAGCCGCCCCACGGGGTCTCCCGACCGGTACGCCACGAGCGGCGCGGTGACCCCCTGCGGGCCGGTGCTCCCGGAGTTGGCGCCGAAGCTCGCCACGTGAACGGCTTCGCCTTCCACCTCGAGCCCCCAGCGCGAGTCGTCCGGCCAGTGGCTGGTCTCCCAGCGATCGAACGTCCAGGCATTACGCTTGAGGTCGACCACGCCGGCGGCCGCGAGCTCGTCTTCCAGGAAGGCGAGGAAATGCCGCCAGCTCGCGTTGCCGGTGAGCGCCGGGCCGAAGCGCTCCTTCTGCCAGTGCCAGTAGACGACCTGCTCCGCCGACGGCAGTCGCACTTCGCTTGCCGTCGCCGCCGGTTCGCCACCCGCCGCCACGGATGCCGCGGCGAGGAGCGTGGCGGCGAGCAGGCGTTTCCCGATCATGCGGCGGCTTCGTGCATCACGGGTGGGCGATCTCGCCTGCACACGGATGGGGACCTAGCGGACCTCGTAGCGAAGGCCGATGCCCCAGGTGCGCGGCGGGCCGTGGTACTCGCCGAGCATGCCGACGAGGCTGCGGCGCGAGGTGACGTACTCCTCGTCGAACAGGTTCTCCGCGAACAGGTACACCTCCCAGCCGCCCGGGTCGGCGAGCGAGAGGCGGACGTTCGCGATCGCGTAGTCGTCGGAGAGCAGCTCGGCGGTGTTCTCGATGTCGCGATACGCCTCGTCGGTGTAGGTGGCCCAGGCGCGCACGCCGAGCGACCGGTCGCCCAGCGGCCGCTGCCAGTCGATGCCGGCGGTGAAGGCGAGCTCCGGCGTGCCGGGCAGCTCGGCGCCGACGCGCGCAGCGATCTCCGCGGGATCGGCGCTGTCCCAGGCGGTCACCTCCGAGTCGAGCCAGGTGCCGCGCAGCGAGAACGTCAGCGACGGCAGGACCAGCCAGTCGAGCTCGAGGTCGAGGCCGTAAATTTCCGATTCGGCCGCGTTCTGGATGATGGCCTCGACGATGCCTCCGCCGAGGTCCTGGAGCGAGAGCACCTGCTTGTCGGAATAGTCGTAGTAGAAGGCCGAGCCGGCGACGAACAGGCGCTCGTCCAGCAGGCGCCGCTTCGCGCCGACTTCGTACGCCCACAGCGTCTCCGCGCCGAACGGGGTGAACGAGGCCGGCTCGGTGATGCCGGAGCCGTCGAAGCCGCCGCTCTTGAACGCCCGCGCGACGCTCACGTAATAGAGCGACCGGTCCGTCGGCTCCCACTGCAGCGCGACGCGTCCGGACAGGTCGTCGTCATCGTAGGTACGGCTGTCGAACAGGCCGTCCGGCACCACGTTCGGGAAGCCGACGCCGATCAGCGATACGCCGAACGGATCGATGTCGAACGAGCCGCCGTCGTACTTCTTCTGCTCGTCGGTGTAACGCAGGCTGCCCGTCACCTGCCACGCCGGGTCGAAGCGCCACTCCACCTGCGTGAAGGCCGCGTACGACTCGTCCTCCTGCACGAACGCCGTGCCCAGCGCGCCCAGCAGGAAGTCGTAGGCGGTCAGCACGCGGGCGTAATCGATCTCGTCTTTCGTGTAGGACACCCCGCCGAGCCAGCGGAAATCTTCGCTCGGCTGGTAGTCGACGCGCAGCTCCTGGTAGAAGCTCTCGAGGTCCTCGTCGAAGGACGCCTCGGCGAGGCGCAGCGGCACCATGTCGCCGATGTCGTACGCGCGCTCGAGGGTCTCCATGCCGGTGACGGAGACGAGCTGGTAGTCGCCGAGCTGCCAGGTGAGCTCCAGCACGCCGCCGAGCTGCTCGCTGTCGTTCTCGAGCCGTGCATTGTCGTAGTCCTTGAACGCGTCGTCGCTCGGCGGCATGAAGAGGCCGAGCGCGTCGCCGTTGACACTGGTCGAGCCGATGATCTCCGAGTCGTCCTGTGCGTAGTGCACGCTGAAGAACACGTCGAAGTCGTCGCGCGGCGCGAACGTGAGCGAGCCGCGCAGTGCCAGCACGTCCTTGTCGCCGTAGTCGTCCTGTGCTTCCACCGCGGGCACGCCCGGCACCACGCCGGGCGCGCGGCTGAAGCCGGCCGTGGAACCCACCGTGCCCGGTCGGTCCATGTAGCCGCCGCCGCTCTGATAGAGCGCCGCGATCCGTCCCTGCACGCGCTCGCCGAGCGGACCTCCCACGGCCGCCTGCAGGTCGAGCGCGTCGTAGTTGCCATAGCTGCCGTCGACGTAGGCGGACGGCTCCGGACCCGGCCGGCGGCTCACGAAGTTGATGGCGCCCGCCGTGCTGTTCCGCCCGTACAGGCCGATCTGCGGGCCCTTCAGCACCTCGACGCGCTCCAGGTCGAACAGCGGAAACGTGAGATAGGCGCTCATCGGCAGGTAAACGCCGTCGGCGTGCGCCGCCACGGACGGGTTGTTGTTCACCCACGGGTTGGTCGTGCCGATGCCGCGCAGCGTGATCGTCGGGTTGTTGCTGCCGTTGCCGCGGAACACGTCGAGCGACGGCACCAGGCGGCTGACGTCGGCGAGCCCGAGGATGCGCTGCTCGGTGAGCGCCGACCGGTCGAGCACCGACAGCGCCATGCCGAGGTCTTCGCTCGACTGCTCGCGCTTTTGCGCGGTGACGACGATCTCCTCCAGCGCCGGGGGTTCGGCCGCTGCGGCGGGCAGCGCGGCGGCGAGCCCGGCCGCGGCCAGGGCAGCGACGGTGAGAGAAGGTGAACGCATGGCGACGTCTCCAGTCATGGCGGGCGGGTCGACCCGCTCGTTCTTGATTCGGGTTGTTGCGGGAAAAGTGACACGCCTTGGCCCTGCCGGGCAACCTCGCCTCCCAGCATGTGCACCATGCGCCGTGGACCCGGGTGAGCGCGGGCGGCGCACGGCGCGTGCGCCTACGGGCGGCGCGGCAGCGTGCGGGCGCGCGCGAGCGCGAGGTGACCGAAGCGGTTGCGGATCGCGTCGACCGTGCGGTCGACGGAAGAGTCGCAGGCGGCGTCGGCGAAGAGGTCGGCCTGGGCGGCCGGCACGAGGTCGGTGCCGCCGACACCGAGCAGGCGCACCCGGGCGCCCGGGGAAGCGGCGAGCCACGCGTCGAGCAGGTCGCGGGCGACCGCGAACACGCGGCCGGTGCCGTTCGCCGGCGGTTGCAGCGGCCGCTGCCGCGTACAGGTCATGAAGTCGGCGCGGCGGATCTTCACCTGCACCGTTCCAGCCGCCAGCGCATGGGCCCGCATGCGCGCGGTGGCACGCTCGGTGAGGCGCAGGAGCTCCGCGTGCAGCGCGGCGGGATCGTCGAGATCCGTCGCGAACGTTTCCTCGGCGCTGATCGACTTCGCGGCCCGCGAGGGCACGACCGGGCGGTCGTCGCGCCCGGCGGCGCGCTCCCGCACCCGCTGCGTGTAACGGCCGAACACGGGCTCGAGCTCCGCATCCGGGGCGCGCCGCAGCCCGGCAACGGTGCGGATCCCGCGCGCGTGCAGGCGGGCGAGGGTTTCACGGCCGATGCCCGGCAGCGCCTCGACCGGCAACGGATCCAGCACCGCGTGCAGGTTCGTCGCCTCGACCACAACGAGCCCGTCGGGCTTGCCGAGATCCGACGCGATCTTCGCCACGAGCTTGTTGGGCGCGACGCCGACGGACGCGGTGAGCCCGGTCGCTTCGCGGATCCGTGCCTTGATGTTCGCGGCGATGGCCTCGGCCGGCCCGAACAGCCCGATGCTGCCCGTGACGTCGAGGAAAGCCTCGTCGAGGGAGAGCCCTTCGACGAGCGGCGTGAACTCGTGAAAAATGGCGAAGACCTGCCGCGACACCGACTGGTAGTGCGCCATGCGCACCGGCACGCGCACGAGGCTCGGGCAGCGCGCGAGCGCCTCGCGCATCGGCATCGCGGAACGGATGCCGTAGCGCCGCGCCTCGTAGCTCGCGGCGGCGACGACACCGCGGTTCAGCCCGCCGACGACGACGGGTTTGCCGCGGAGCGCCGGGTCGTCGCGCTGCTCGATGGACGCATAGAACGCGTCCATGTCGACGTGCAGGATGCGGCGTTCGTGCGGGCTCACTGCCGGCGTTCGACGATGTAGTGCGCCACCCAGCGCAGCCCGTCCGCGCGCGGCCCGAACGCATCGAGCTCGGCGAGGGCAGCCGCCAGGAGCTCGGCGCAGCGCTCGCGCGCCGCTTCCAGCCCGAACACGGAAGGCCAGGTGGCTTTCGCCCGCTTTTCGTCCTGTCCGGCCTGCTTGCCGATGACGCAGGTCTCGCCCTCCACGTCGAGAATGTCGTCGCGAACCTGGAACGCGAGCCCGACGAGCTCCGCGAAGCGCACCAGGCGGTCGCGCGACGGGCGCGGCAGCTCGCGGCAGACGATGCAGGCCGACAGCACCGAGGCCCGGATCAGGGCCCCGGTCTTCAGCCGGTGCATGCGCTCGAGCTCCTCGGCGCTCAGCCGGCGGCCCTCGGAATCGAGATCGATGGATTGCCCGCCGGTCATGCCGAGCGATCCCGCGGCGTAGGCGAGCAGGCGCACGAGGTCGACCACCTGCCCGGCATCGAGCCCGGGCGCGTCCGTCAGCACCTGGAACGCGAGCGGCTGCAGTGCGTCCGCGGCGAGGATCGCCGTGGCCTCGTCGAACTTGCGGTGCACCGTGGGCTCGCCGCGCCGCAGGTCGTCGTCGTCCATCGCCGGCAGGTCGTCGTGCACCAGCGAGAACGCGTGCAGCAGCTCGATCGCAGTGGCCGGGGCATCGAGCAGCGACGGGTCGAGCGACAGGCATTCCCCGGTCGCGTACACCAAGAGCGGCCGCACCCGCTTGCCGCCGTTCACCGCGTAACGCATGGCCTGGTGGAGGCGTTCCGGCGGCGCGTCCGCGCCCGGCAGCACCCGATCGAGGCAGTCGGCGATGCGACGCGTGTACTCCGGGCGCCGCTGGGCGAATGACTCCGGCAATCCGTGTTCCTTTTCGCTTCCGTTCCCGGGCAGGCGGACAAGCCTACACCGATTCGGCGCCTCCGTGAGCTATAATGCCGGCCCTCGAAATGGCGCCGCACTGCCCCGGCATGCCCCGCGCGCCCTTCTCCGGAACCGCCATGCGAGCTCGAGTACCCTGCCAGGACGGGCCACCGCGCAGGCCACCCCTGCCGCTGTTCGCCGCGCCGCCGCCGCGCCCGCCGGGGTGCGCACCGGGTGTTCCCCGCCAGAACGCCCCCGGAGGACGCTGAATGCCGTACCGCACCGGCCGGATCGTGGCCCAGGCGCAACCGAACATCGCGCTCGTCAAGTACTGGGGCAAGCGCGACCTCGAGCGCAACCTGCCGGCGACCGGCTCGCTGTCCGTGACGCTGGACGCATTGTGGACGCGCATGGCGGTGGAATTCGACCCGTCGGCGAAAGCCGACTCCCTCGCCGTCGGCGGGCGCGAGGCACCCGACCTCCTCCCGCGCGTCGTGCGCTGCCTGGACATGGTGGCCGGCAGCGACCGCCCGCGCGCGCGGATCGAAAGCGAGAGCAATTTCCCCGTCGGCGCCGGTCTCGCGTCTTCCGCCGCGGCGTTCGCGGCGCTCGTCGTCGCCGCGAGCCGGGCCGCGGGGGTGAGCCTCGACACGCTCTCCCTGGCGCGCCTCGCCGGCCGGCAGTCGGGCTCCGCCGCGCGCTCGCTGTTCGAGGGTGTCGTCGCGCTCGACCCGGGCCCGGACGACGTGCGGGTCGAAAGCATCGCGGCGCGCGGCGACTGGCCGCTCGAGGTGCTGGTCGCGATCACCGACCGCAACGCGAAGCCGATCGGCTCCACCGAGGCAATGCGGCGCTGCGCCGAGACCTCGCCGTTCTACCGCTACTGGGTGGATCGGCAGGGAGCCGACCTGGAGGCGGCCCGGCGGGCGGTCGCGGCGCGCGATTTCGAGGCGCTCGGCGCGGTCGCAGAGCAGAACTGCCTCAAGATGCACTCGCTGATGTGGACCTCGCGGCCGCCGATCGTCTACTGGAACGACGCAACCGTCGGCTGCATGCAGGCCGTGCGCGAGCTCGCGGCGGACGGGTGTCCCGTCTTCTTCACCATCGACGCGGGTCCGCAGGTGAAGGCGGTGACGCTGCCGCACGAGGCGGCGCGGGTGCGCGAGGCGCTGGGCTCGGTCCCGGGCGTGCTCGAGATCCTGCACTCGGGCCTCGGTCCCGGCGCGCGGCTCCTGGAGAGCCGGTGAGGGCGAGCGGGGCGAGCGCGCCCGGCAAGGCGGTGCTCATCGGGGAATACGCGGTGCTGGAGGGAGCGCCCGCGGTCGCGATGGCGCTCGATCGCCGGGCCCGCGTCGGCCTCGCCTCGGGCAACGGGCCGGGGCACGCCGTCCGGTCACTGAACTCGGGCGCCCGGGCGCGCTTCGGTCCGATGCCGGGCGGAGGGCTCGCGTGGCAGGACGGCGACGCGCAGGCGTTCGCCCTCGTGGAGCACGTGTGGCAAGCGGTACGGCCGGAGCCGCGGGGCAGCCTCGTGCTCACCCTGGACACGCGCGCGTTCTACGATCCCGTGACCGGCGCCAAGCTGGGTTTCGGCTCGAGCGCCGCCCTGGCCGTGGCGCTCGCGGCCGCGCTGGCGGGTGAAGCGGCGCCGGAGCCCGTCCGGGAGGCGGCGCGGCGCGCCCACATGGCGTTCCAGGGCGGGCGGGGCAGCGGCGTCGACATCGCCACCGCCGCCCACGGCGGCGTGGTCGGGTATCGTCGCGAGTCCGCACAGGTGGAACACCTGCCCTGGCCCGCCGGGCTCGAAGTCTGCCTCCTGTGGAGCGGGCGGGCTGCCGACACGCCGGCGGCGATCGATCGCCTGGCGCGGGCGCGCGCCGAGGCGGCTCCCGCGCTGGCCTCGCTCGTCGCGGCGGCGGAGGCGGCTTACCGGGGGTGGGCTCGCGGCGCGGCGGAAGCGCTCGAGGCACTCTCCGCGTGGGCGGGCGCGCTGTTCCGTTTCGCCCGCGACTGCCGGCTGGACGTCTTCGGCGCCGGGCACGAGGCCCTGTACGACGAGGCGTCGCGGCGCGGGCTCGTGTACAAGCCCTGCGGGGCGGGAGCGGGCGACACCGGCGCCGCGTTCGCCCGCGATCGCGGGGCGCTGGACGCGTTCGCGGCATGGGCCGCGCAGCGGGGCTTCGCACGGGTCGCCGCGTCGCTCGAGGCGCGGGGCGTGACGCTGGAGTCACAGGCGGTATGAAAGAGTCGCGCCTTCCGGGGCTGCACCGGATGAGCATCGCCGAGCGCATCGACGCGCTGGCCGAACGCGACTGGCTCGACCCGACCGATGCGGCGCGGCTGCGCGAATCCGCGGCGCTCCTGGAGAAAGCGATCGCCGATCGCATGGTCGAGAACGTGATCGGCGTGTTCGGGCTGCCGTTCGCCGTGGCGCCGAACTTCGTGGTCAACGGCCGCGACTACGTCGTGCCGATGGCGATCGAGGAGCCTTCGGTGGTGGCCGGCCTGTCGGCAGCGGCGCGGCTCGTGCGCGCGGGCGGTGGCTTCGTCGCAGAGCCGCCCGAGCCCCTGCTCGTCGGCCAGGTCCACGTCGTCGACGTGGGCGATCCCGGGCGCGCGGTCCGCGCCCTCGAGGAAGCGTCCGCGGAGCTCGTCGCGCGCGCGAACGCGCTGCAACCGTCGCTGGTCGTGCGCGGCGGCGGCGCGCGTTCGCTCGAAGTGCACCGGCGGGCGCTCGCCGGCGGGATCGCCATCGTGCTGCATCTCGTCGTCGACACGCGGGATGCCATGGGCGCCAACATCGTGAACACGATGTGCGAAGGCATCGCGCCGGAAGTGGAGCGCATCGCCGGCGGTCGCGCCGTGATGTCGATCCTGTCCAACCTCGCCGACCGCGCGCTCGTCACGGCCACCGCGGCGATTCCTGCCGACCTGCTGGCAGCGGGCCGCCGGTCCGGCGAGCGCGTCCGCGACGCGATCGTGCAGGCGACCGAGCTCGCGAACGCCGATGCCTGGCGCGCCGCGACGCACAACAAGGGCGTGATGAACGGCGTCGACGCGGTGGCGATCGCCACCGGCAACGACTGGCGCGCCATCGAGGCCGGCGCGCACGCGTGGGCGGCGCGGGACGGCGCGTATCGCTCGCTGACGAGCTGGACCGTGGACCCGGACGGGCGGCTCGCCGGCAGGCTCGTGATGCCGCTCAAGGTCGGCATCGTCGGCGGCTCGCTGCTGGCGAACCCCGGCGCCCGGCTCGCGCTCGCGCTCCTGGGAGTGGAGTCCGCGGGCGAGCTGGCGGGCGTGATGGGCGCCGTCGGCCTCGCGCAGAACCTGGCCGCGTTGCGCGCGCTCGTCACGCACGGCATCCAGAAGGGCCACATGCGACTGCATGCGCGCAGCGTGGCGGCGAGCGTCGGTACGCCGCCGGAGCTTTTCGAGCGCGTCGTGGCCGGGCTGGTGGACGGCGGCGACATTCGGCCCGACAAGGCGCGGGAGATCCTCGAAGGGCTGCAGCAGGAGGCGCGGGTCGCGGCGGGTCCCGCGACGGTCCATGGGCGCGCGGCGGCCAAGGTGATCCTGCTCGGCGAGCATGCGGTCGTGTACGGGCGTCACGCCCTCGCGCTGCCGATCCCGGACGCGGTGCGCGCGAGCCTGGCCGAAACGGACCGGCCCGGCCGCGTGCGCCTCTACGGTGACGCGGGTGCCGATTCCGGCGTCGTCGAGCGGCACGTGAGCGAGCTCGTCGCCTTTCTCGCCCGGAAGCTCGGTGCCGCAGGCCGGCACTTCGACGTGGAGCTCGAGACGCGCGTGCCGCCGGGGATGGGTCTCGGCGCATCGGCCGCGGTCGCGGTGGCGCTGGCACGCGCTTTCGATCACGTGCTCGGGCTCGCGCTTTCGGACGCCGAGGTGAACGCGCTGGCGTTCGAGTGCGAGAAGCTGGCCCACGGAACGCCGTCCGGCATCGACAACACGGTGGCGACCTTCGGCAGGCCGATGCTCTACCGCCGGGAGGCGGGGTGCGTGGAAACGCTGTCGGAGGCCGCGCGACCCCCGCTCGTGGTAGCCTGCGGGCGCGCGCGTGGCATCACGCGTGAGCAGGTCGCCGCGGTGCGGGCACGCTTCGCGGGCCGTCGCGACCGGTACAATGCCATTTTCGACGAGATCGACGCAATCGCCGTCGCCGGGGCGCGCGCGCTGGCGACGGGGGATTACGTCGCTCTCGGCGACCTGATGAACCTATGTCACGGCCTGCTGAACGCATTGCAGGTCTCGACACCGGAGCTCGAGAACATGGTGCACGTCGCACGTACGCAGGGCGCGCTCGGCGCGAAGCTCACCGGGGCGGGAGGCGGCGGCTCCATCGTCGCCCTGGCGCCCGGCAACACGGCAGAGGTGGCGCGCGCGCTCGAGCGCGCCGGCTGCCGCGTGCTCACGATCCCGCAAAGCTGATGTCCCACCATCTTCATCGCGTCGTCTCCTCGGAAGAGGAGCGGCTGATACTCGTGGACGAGCAGGACCGCGAGATCGGCAGTCTCGACAAGGCGGCCTGCCACGACGGCGAGGGCGTGCTGCACCGGGCGTTCTCGCTGTTCGTTTTCGACGCGGCCGGGGAGCTTTTGCTGCAGCAGCGCAGTGCCGGCAAGCGCCTCTGGCCGCTCTACTGGTCGAACAGCTGCTGCAGCCATCCGCGCTACGGCGAAACCGTCGAGGAAGCGACGGCCCGCCGCCTGCGCGAGGAGCTGAACATCGAAGCGGAGCTCGAGTTCGTCTACAAGTTCGCCTATACGGCCCGCTTCGGCGAATCGGGATCCGAGAACGAGCTGTGCTGGGTGTTCCTCGGGCGCACCGGTGACCGTGCCGTGCCCAACCGTCACGAGATCGCGGCGGTCCGCTCGTTGCCGGCGGACCGCGTGAGCGCGGAGCTCGCGCGCGACCCGCAGGCGTTCACGCCATGGTTCAGGCTCGAATGGCAGCGCCTGGAACGGGACTGGCCGGAGCTGTTGCGCCGCTACGCCCAGCCGGCCGCCGCGGCGCGCCGCTGAGCGGGCGGCCGCGCGCGCCGGCCTGCCCGCTCCACCTCCAGCGTCAGGTTCTCGGCCGGGCGCGCCTGCCCGTGACGAGCCGGTAGAGGAACAGGAGCAGCACGGCACCGAGGATGGCGATGATGATGCTCCCGATCGTCAGTCCTTCCACCCCGCCGAGCCCCATCGCCGAGGCGATGAAACCGCCGATGAGGGCGCCGGCGATACCGAGCAGAATGGTGACGATGATTCCGCCGGGATCCTCGCCCGGCATGATCCACTTGGCGATGGCGCCCGCGATGGCGCCCAGGATGATCCAGGTCAGCAAGCCCACGACGTCTACCTCCTTCTGGTTCGCACTGACGGGTGATCGCGTGGTGCAACTTCCGTGCCGTGCCGGCGCACGCCACGGGGCGCATACCGGGAAGGCGCTGCGGGCGGTGCGCCACCGGTACGGCGGCAACCGCGAGCGGCCGGTCGCCCGCGCTTGCGCAGGGCTTACACGGGCGCGGTAATTCTTACCCTGGCGCCGTGCAAGTTCGGGGGGAAGGGATCAGCCCGCCCGCCGCCCGGCGTAGCGGTAGTACTCGATGCCGATGTCCTGGAAGTGGCGGTCGTCGCTCTGGCCGACCCGCTCGATGACGAACTCGTCGCTGGGCTCGTAATCGAGGCCGGTCACGCGGCGCCCGTCGTGCAGCGCCTCGTACTGGGCCTGGTCGAGGTCGATGGCGAATTCCATGGCGCGGGCGAAACCGATCGCCCGGGTGGCTTCCCGCCACTGCTCGGAGACGAAGAAGGGAATCACCTCGGCGGCATCGCCGCTGCCGTAGCCGAGCGTCAGGAGCTCCTCGCCGGCGAGCTCCCGTCCCTCCTCGAGCGCCTGCTCGAACCCGGCCGCGAGCCAGGCGGGCAGCGCCGCCGTGTAAAGATTGCCGAGGTCCAGCATCGTGTCGGAGCCCAGCGCGAGCTTGTCCAGGATCTCGCGGCGGTAGCGGCGCGAAGCACGGAAAATCCTGAACACCGCCATGGTGAGCGGGTAGACCTCGAAGCTCACTCGCTCCGGGTGCGCGAGGTCCACGATCTCGGGCTGGCTCATCATTTCCTTCTGCACCGCTTCCGGATCGACGCCTGCCTCGTAGCAATAGGACGCGAGCTCGGCACGGTCCTCGGCACTCCCGCGAGCGAGTGCGAACAGGTACGCGACGGCCCAGCCCGTTTCCGGCATCTTGCGGTAGGGGCGATGCATGAAGACGGTCTTCAGCGAGCGCAGGTATTCCGCCGGGCACAGTCCGCGCTTCTCGTACATGTCGTTCAGCGCGTGCAGCGTCTCGTCGATGTAGCAGGTCGTCGAGTACTTGCCGTTGAAGACCGGGAAATCCTGCACCTGGTGCGTTTCGCTGCGGTCCTGGCCGCAGAAGCGCAGCATGGGCTTGCGGAAATCCATGATGCGGTAATCGGAGGCCGAGCCGGAACGCACGAGATCCACCTCGGCCAGCTTCGGGTTCTCCTCGAGCAGCATGGCGACCGCGCCCGCACCCTGGGTCGGCTCGCCGCTGCTGCCGCGACGGTACTCCGCGATGTCGGCGCACACGACGATCGCCTGGCTGCCCTTGCCGTCGTGCGCGAGATGGCGGATCGCGCCCTTCATGCCGTAGACGCCGCCCAGGCAGGCGTGCTTGAACTCGGGAACCTCGCAGCTTCTCGCGATCGGCGGCAGGCCCTCGGCGACCAGCGCGCGATCGACCATGCCCTTCACGATGATCGCGCCGGCCGAGTTGTCGGTGCTGGATTCCGTGCCCAGCCCGAGGAACTTCACCCGGGCCGGATCGACGTCGTACTGGCGGATGAGCCGCATGACCGCGGTCGCTGCGAGCGTGTAGACGCTCTGCTGCGGGCCGCGCACCCGGAAGCTTCGTCCGACTGTTTCACGAATCTTGGGCCAGTGGTTGCCCGTCCACTCGCACCAGTCGTCCAGCCACACGCGATACGGCGGGACATAAGCGGCCAAGCCGCTGATTCCGATGGAATTCTTCTTCATTGAGCCGGCTGAGGTTCGCTACGGGGGCCGCCTGTCTGGATCGCGGAGCCCGGAAATTCTAGTTCTCCCCGGGGTGCGGCTCAAGCAGCCGGGCGCGAACCTTTTCGCACGCCCGACCCGCCGGCGGTCTTCGCCTCTGCGAGTGTCGACCTACAGCGACAGCGCCGTGTAGAGCATCACCACGAGGAAGACGAGCAGCAGGCCGGTCAAGTACGTGACGGTCAGCAGGATGAACTTGAACACCGTCACCAGGCGTCCCTGGCCGTACACGCGGCGCAGCGACTTGTAGAGGTAGACCGGCACGTAGATGCCGACCGCGAAGCCGGCCAGCGAGGTAACGAACTCCGGTGCGCGCACGACCCCGAGCAGGCGGGAGAACAGGATGTCGAGCGTGAGGATCAGGAACAGGAACGCGTGGAAGTGCAGCACGAAGAGCAGGTGCTCGGCGTAGTAACGCTTCGACAAGGGGTAGAGGATCTTGAGGACCAGCGCCATCAGCGGCAGCAGGACGAACAGCGACGCGGGAATGTTGTCGAGGAGCTGCCGGGCGAAGCTGCGCCCGTCGTCGGCCGTCACCCGCTCGCACATCTCCTTCAGGCGGGCAGGCGTCAATCGCCGCTCGAGCCACGCGGGCAGCTCCATGTTTTCGAGGTCCTCCAGGGAGCAATGCACGTTGAGCCCCGAGCCTGCGTTCCCCCCTTCGGCAGCCTCGCCTGCCCGCCTGCCGATCGTGATGCCTTCTGCCTCGAGGTCCCTGAGCATTTCCTCGCGCGCCCGTGTGCGTTCCGCCTCGGCTGCCGCCGGGTCGAGCAGCAGGCCGAACTGCTCGTGCGGATCGAAGAAAGCCACCAGGAAGAACACGAGCGACAGGAGGAGGTAGGTGCGAAACGGCGGCATGTACCGCGCACGCCGGCCCATCAGGTACTCGTGCGTGAGGCGGCCCGGGCGCGTGACGAGCGGGATGAGCGTTCGCCACAGCCGCGAGTCGAGCTCGAACAGGTCGCCGACGGCGTCCCGCACGAGCTCCCAGATGCTGATCAGCCGGCTCTTCGCCCGCTGGCCGCAGGCCGAGCAGTACTGGCCGCTGAGGGGCGTCCCGCAGTTGAGGCAGGACGGAACGGGTACCGCGACCTCATCGACGGTGTCCGCGTGGTGCAGGATGCGCCGCGTCGCCGTGAAGCGGTCCGGGAAGCGCTCGAGGCCGTCGCGGCGCATGCGTTCGGCAGGCCCGGACAGGTAAGCGTCGAGTGCCTGGGCGTCCTCGAGGAAGTACTGGACCACGCGCCGCACTCGTTGCGGGTCCTCGTCCTCCGCCGACCACGTGACCGCGCGCACGAAGCCCGGCAGCTCCAGCATCTCGCGCACGTGCGCGGCGAGCCAGGCGTCGAACGCCTCGGCGACGTCCCGGTCGATGCTCAGCGTGACTTCGTAGACCGGGCCAGGAGCCGTGGCCATGTGCGGGTCAGTTCGCCGGGTCTGCGTCCGCGGCGGGGGCCGGATCGGCGGGTGGCGCCGGTTCCGGCGCCGCCTTGCCGGCAGGCGCCGGCCTTGCCGGGCGTGCCGTCTTCCTCCGGCCGGTGACCTTGGACTTGGCGGCCTGGCGTGCCGCGGGTCGTCCCGCGTCCTCGCGCGCGGCGCGTGCCAGCTCGTCGGGCGCGAAATCGTCCACCGACAGGATCGCGCAGAGTTTCTCGTGATAGTCGAGCAGCGCCTGCTTCTCCTCCGCGGAGATGACTTCCGCGGCGGCGGCCTCCTCGATCTGGTGGCCCAGGTACTCCGAGCGGATCAGCCCTTCCTTGTGCGCCTGCCGCAGCCGCTTCTCGAGCGGCGCGAGCTGCTCGGACACGAGCAGCGTTTCCTGCAGCAGGCCGACCTGGTTGCCCGGCTCGATCGTCGTGTACGCCTGCTCGCACAGGCGTTCGCGCGCCTCGCCGGTGTGCGTGATGAGGTCCACGATCTTCGCGCCGAGCTCGTCGGCCGGCGAGGAGTAGGTACGGCCGCGAGGGAAGATGAAGAAACGCAGGAAAGCCGCCACGGGGCGGTTCGGGAAGTTGCGCAGGAAGCTGTGGAGCTGTTCCTGCGCGTGATACATGAGCGTCCGCACCGACCATTCGACGAGCGGGAGGTCGGTGGCCCGGCGGCCCTGGTTCTCGAAGTGCTTGAGGACCGTCGAGGCGAGGTACATCGAGCTCAGCACGTCGCCCAGCCTCGCGGACAGGAGCTCCTTCTGTTTCAGCTTGCCGCCGAGCGTCAGCATCGCGACATCGGCGGCCAGCGCAAACGCCGCGCTGTACCGGTTGATGTTCTGGTAGTAGCGCCGGGTCGGCGTGTTCAGCGGAACGCGGCTGAACTTCGCGTGCGTGAGCGCGAGAAAGAAAGCGCGCGCGAGATTGCTGATCGCGTACCCGATGTGCCCGAAAAGGGCATCGTCGAACTCGACGAGACCGCGCTGGCGATCGGGATCCTGTGCCGCGTTGAGCTCGCGGAGCACGTACGGGTGACAGCGGATCGCGCCTTGGCCGAAGATGATCAGGCTGCGCGTGAGGATGTTGGCGCCTTCGACCGTGATGGCGATCGGTGTGCCCATGTAGCCGCGGCCGATGTAATTCTTCGGGCCCATCATGATGCCTTTGCCGCCGTGCACGTCCATCGCGTCGTTCGCCACCTTGCGGCCGAGCTCGGTGCAGTGGTACTTGAGGATCGCCGCCGGCACCGCCGGCTTCTCGCCCTGGTCGATCGCGCCGGACGTGACCGACAGCGCCGCGTTCATGATGTAGGTATGGCCGGCGATGCGCGCGAGCGCCTCGCCGACGCCCTCGAACCGGGCGATCGGCAGGTTGAACTGCTTGCGCAGGGCGGCGTACGCGCCGGTGGCGTAGGCGGCCGCCTGCGCACCGCCCGCCGCGGTAGCCGGCAGCGTGATCGCGCGGCCGACCGAGAGGAGCTGCACCAGCATCTTCCAGCCGTGACCGGCCATCGCGGGGCCGCCGATGATGTAATCGAGGGGCACGAACACGTCCGTGCCGGAGGTGGGCCCGTTCTGGAACGGTGTCGCGAGCGGCAGGTGGCGCCGGCCGATCTCGACCCCGGGCGTGTCGACCGGGATCAGTGCTGCGGTGATGCCGTATTCCTCGCGGTCGCCGAGCAGCCGGTCCGGATCGTACAGCTTGAAGGCCAGTCCGAGCACCGTCGCCACCGGCGCAAGCGTGATGTAACGCTTGTTCCAGGTGAGCCGCATGCCGACGATCTCTTCACCGTTCCATTCACCGTTGCACACGATGCCCTTGTCGATGATGGCCGCCGCGTCCGACCCGGCCTGCGGCGACGTGAGGGCGAAGCAGGGAATCTCGTCCCCGCGGGCGAGGCCCGGCAGCCAGCGTTCCTTCTGTTCCTCGGTCCCGTAATGCAGGAGCAGCTCGGCCGGGCCGAGCGAGTTCGGCACGCCGACGGTAGACGACGCCGTCGTGCTGCGGCTCGCAAGCTTCGCGATGACCATCGCGTTGGCGTAAGAGGAGAACTCGAGCCCGCCGTACTTCTTCGGGATGATCATCGCGAAGAAGCGGTGCTGCTTGATGAAATCCCAGATTTCCCGCGACAGGTCGGCGCGCTCGTGCGAGATCTCCCAGTCGTCGAGCATGCGGCACAACTCCTCGCACGGGCCGTCGAGGAACTCCTGCTCCTCTGCTGAGAGCTTCGGTGCGGGGCAGGACATCAGCCGGTCCCAGTCGGGCATGCCGGAGAACAGCTCGCCGTCCCACCACACGTTGCCCGCTTCGAGTGCGTCACGCTCGGTTTCGGACATGTGCGGCACGATCGTGCGATAGAAATCGAGCGCGGGCCGGGTGATCTTGTCGCGCCTGAACTCCTTGAAGTTCAGGGAGACCATGCCGGCGAACAGCAGCCACAGCAGGAGCAGCCACAGGAAGCCGCCTTCGCCCAGGACCGTGTAGGCGAACAGCGCGATGCCGGTCGCGATGGTCGACTGGCGCAGCCCGATGCGGTTGTAGGCGAGATAGATGCCACCGCCCGCGAACAGCAGGAACCAGGACAGACCGACGACGAATCCCGACACTCTTGCGCCCTCCTGCGATGCGGGACGAGGCTGGAAGCTAGCTCACGAGGCCTTTGGACGCGACCGGCATTTCTCGCCGATCGAGGCACGCGAGCCGCGTGCGGTCATTCTACAGAAGCGGGCGCCCCTCCGCGGAGTCGAGCAGCACGGATTTGCATGCCGCGCCCGCGGCCGGCGCCCGGGCGCGGCTCGCGCCGCCCCGGCTCAGAGCAGGTCCGCGATGGCGGCGCGCTCCTCCCGCAGCTCACCCTCGGTGGCGCGCATGCGCTCGCGGCTGAACTCGCTGATCTCGAGATCGCGGACGATCTCGTAGCGACCGTCGCGGCAGCGCACCGGGAACGAGTAGATGACGCCTTCCGCGATGCCGTAGCTGCCGTCGGCCGGCACCGCCATGCTCACCCAGTCGTCGTCCGGCGTGCCGCGAACCCAGTCGCGGACGTGATCGATGGCCGCGGACGCGGCGGACGCGGCGGAAGAGGCACCGCGCGCCTTGATGATCGCGGCGCCGCGCTGCTGCACGGTGGGGATGAAATCGCGCTCGATCCAGTCCTGGTCCACGAGCTCGCGTGCCGGCCTGCCGGCCACGGTGGCATGGTCGAGGTCGGGATACTGGGTCGCGGAGTGATTGCCCCAGATGATCATGCGCCGGATCTCGCTGACGTGGTAACCGGTTTTTGCCGCGAGTTGCGCGATCGCGCGGTTGTGATCGAGGCGGGTCATGGCGGTGATCTGCGCGGGGTCGATGTCCGGCGCGTTCGCCTGCGTGATCAGTGCGTTCGTGTTCGCCGGGTTGCCGACGACGAGCACGCGAATGCCGCGGCTCGCATGCTCGTTGATGGCGCGCCCCTGCACGGAAAAGATCTTCGCGTTGGCCTCGAGCAGGTCCTTGCGCTCCATGCCGGGGCCGCGGGGGCGGGCGCCGACGAGCAGGGCATAATCGCTGTCCTTGAAGGCCCTCGCCGGATCGTCGGTCGCCACGACACCGGCGAGCGTCGGAAAGGCGCAGTCGGCAAGCTCCATCACCACGCCGTCGAGCGCGGGGAGCGCCGCCGGGATCTCCAGGAGCTGGAGCGCCACGGGCTGGTCCTCGCCGAGCATCTGCCCGGAGGCGATACGGAACGCGAGCTGGTAACCGATCTGGCCGGCGGCGCCGGTAATGGTGACACGAACGGGTGACTTCATCGGGAATCCTGGATCGAGTGGCAACACCGGGCGGCGGACGGCCGCCCGAGGTCCCGGTCGCAACGGACCGCGGCCCGCGATTCTACACGGCCCGGAGGGCCTTGCGCCGACCCCGTTGCAAAACCGTGCAAGGTGTTATAGTCTACTACAACAGTATTTCACTGGCGGCGGGCGACGCGCGATAGACTGAGCACATGGACCCCAAATGGAGCGAGGACCTGCCGATCTACCGGCAGCTCCGCGACCGCGTCGTCGCCATGATTCTCGAAGGCGTGCTGTCCGACGGTGACGCGCTCCCGTCCGTGCGCAACGTGGCGGCCGAGTACCGCCTGAACCCGCTCACGGTGCTCAAGGGCTACCAGGAGCTGGTCGAGGAAGGGCTGGTCGAGAAGCGGCGTGGTCGCGGCATGTTCGTGACCGAGGGAGCGCGCCGGAAGCTCCTGAAGTTCGAGCGCAACCGCTTCGTCGAGCAGGAATGGCCGAAGATCCTGGCGACCATCGAGCGGCTCGGGCTCGATCCCCGCGAGCTCCTCGACGCCGCGGATGGGCAGGGTGCGAGCCGCGGAGACGGCGATGACTAGCCTCGTCCGCGCGCGCAGCGTGACCAAGCGTTTCGGCAGGCTGCGCGCCGTGGACGACGTTTCCTTCGAGATCGGGCCGGGCCGGATCGTGGGCCTCATCGGCCCCAACGGCGCCGGCAAGACGACCCTCCTCAAGGCGGTGCTCGGCCTCACGGGTTGCGAAGGCGAGCTCACGGTTCTCGGGCTGGACCCGTTCCGCGAACGCCGCAAGCTCATGCAGCGGATCTCGTACATCGCGGACGTCGCGGTCCTGCCGCGCTGGATCCGGGTGTCGCAGCTCCTCGATTTCGTCACGGCGGTGCACCCGCGGTTCTCGAGGTCGCGCGCCGAGGCGATGCTCGAGCGCACGAAGATCCCGCGGCATGCGAAGGTGCGCGAGCTTTCGAAGGGCATGGTGACGCAGCTCCACCTCTCGATCATCACCGCCATCGATGCAGAGCTCCTCGTGCTGGACGAGCCGACGCTCGGGCTCGACATCCTGTTCCGCAAGGAGTTCTACGGGACCCTGCTCGAGGATTATTTCGACGGGCAACGCACGATCCTGATCACGACGCACCAGGTGGAGGAGGTCGAGCACCTGCTGACCGACGTGATCTTCATCAACGAGGGCCGCATCGTGCTCCAGGCGTCGACGGAGGCGCTGCCCGAGCGCTACGTCGAGCTGATGACGTCGGGGGAGAACGCCGAGCGCGCCCGGCGCCTGAACCCGATATTCGAGCGTGACGTGTTCGGCAGGAAGGTGCTGACGTTCGAGGGCGTCGGGCGGGAGCTCCTGCACGGCCTGGGCGAGCTCAGGACGCCCGGCATCGCCGACCTGTTCGTGGCCAAGGTGAAAGGAGCGGCGGCGTGACCGGCACCCAGGTTGCACTCGTGAGGCGCGAGCTGTGGGAGCACCGCTCCATCTACGTGACGCCGCTGGTGATCGGCTTTCTGGTTTCGCTCATGGCCGTCACGGGACAGGCGACCGTCTCCGCGAACGACCACGTGCTCAACCTCGCACTGTTCGGCATATCGAGCCTCGGCCCGCAGGAGCGGGCCGCGCTGATCGCGGCCACCGCCATCGGCGTGGCAATGCTGCTCGCGCTCGCGATGGTCATACTCCTCGTCTTCTACGGCCTGGACGCGCTGTACGCGGAGCGCCGCGATCGCAGCATCCTGTTCTGGCGCTCGATGCCGGTGACCGATGCCGAGACGGTCGTGTCGAAGCTGGTCACCGCGCTCATTGCGATCCCGCTCGTCACTTTCGCCGTCACGGTGGCCACCCAGCTCGTCGTGCTCTCGAGCGCGAGTGTCTGGCTGGCCGCGCGCGGTGCCGACGTCGCCAACGTGATCTGGACGGTGGCGCCGCTCGGCCAGGTCGGGCTCGTGACGCTGGCGTACTTCGTTGCACTGCCGCTGTGGCTTTCGCCCTACGTGGGCTGGTTCCTGCTCGTCTCCGCGTTCGCCCGGCGCGCGCCGTTGCTGGTCGCCTTCCTGCCGATGCTCGTCCTGCCGATGCTGGAGAAGACCCTGGTCGGCACGAGCGTGCTCACGAACGCGTTCCTGCGGCGCCCGTTCGAGATGCCGCTGTTCTCGGGCTTCGATTTCCGCGCCTTGATCTTCGGCGGCGGGCGCGCGGAGCTCGATCTCCTGGCCCGGCTGGACCTCGGCGGTTTCCTGGCGAGCCCGGGCCTTTGGGCCGGGCTCGTCGCCTGCGCCGTATTCTCGGCCGGCGCCGTCTGGCTGCGTCGCTACCGGGACGACAGCTAGCGCGCCCGTCGCGGGCTCAGTCCGCCGTGGCCCGGTCGAGCCCGTGCTTGCGCAGCTTGCCGCGCAACTGGTGGTAGGTGAGGCCGAGCAGGTCGGCGGCCATCCGCTGGTTGTAGCGCGCTTTCGCCAGCCCGGCTTCGAGGAGCATCCGCTCCGTCTCGCGGATGCGCTCCTTGAAATCCGTCGGCAGCAGCGGCGCGCGGCGCGCCGGCGCCGGCGCGGCCTCGCTGCGTTTCGTCGCGCCTGCCGGCGTCGGGTTCTCGCGCAGCCGGAACGGCGAATCGAAAGGATCGAAGGCGATCTTCGCAATCGGGCGGTCGGGCTCCGTGCAGCGGTAGACGGAGCGCTCCACGGCGTTCTTGAGCTCGCGCACGTTGCCGGGCCAGTCGTGGCGCAAAAGCGCCGAAGCCGCCTGCGGGTTGAACCCCGCGAAGTAGGGCCGCTTGAGCTCGCTCGTCATGTTGACCGCGAAGGCGTAGGCGAGCGGCAGGATGTCCTCGGGGCGCTCGCGCAGCGGCGGGACGGTGATGACATCGAACGCGAGGCGATCGAGGAGGTCCTCGCGGAATCGTCCCTCGGCGGCGAGCGCCTTCAGGTCGGCGTTGGTCGATCCCACGATCCGGACGTCCACGCGGATGGTCTCCGTGCCGCCGACGCGCTGCAGCTCGCCGTACTCGATCACCCTGAGGATTTTCTCCTGCATGCGCAGGCTGATCGTCGCGAGCTCGTCGAGCACCAGGGTGCCGCCGTCCGCCCGCTCGAAGTGGCCCACGTGGGTGCGGACCGCGCCGGTGAACGCCCCGGCCTCGTGACCGAACAGCTCGGATTCCAGGATCGACTCGGTGAGGGCCGCGCAATTGACCTTGATGAGCGGCTGCTCCCAGCGGGCCGACAGGAAATGCAGGCGGGAGGCGATGAGCTCCTTGCCGGTGCCGCGCTCGCCGACCACGAGGACCGGCTTGGACAGCGGTGCCGCGCGCGAGACGTGCTCCAGCATCGCGAGGAAGGCGGGTGCCTCGCCGATGATCGGCTGCACGGGGCGGTCGGTGCTCATGGGATGCATTTCACCAAAAGTTGGCGAAAAATGTCAAAGAGTGGTGAAACAGGCTAATGGCCACGACGACGGATTATGGCAATTTTGCTTGTTTTTCAATTATTTGCGGCAATCCGGCGAGCTGGCACGCATCCTGCAAAATCCGGGGCGACCCGAACCCAAATGACCCGAGAGGACAGACCATGGGCATATTCACGAGATTCAGCGACATCGTGAACTCCAACATCAACGCGATCCTGGACAAGGCCGAGGACCCGGAGAAGATCGTCCGCCTCATGATCCAGGAGATGGAGGACACGCTGGTCGAGGTGCGGTCGGCCGCGGCGCGGTCGATTGCCGACAAGAAGGACCTGAACCGCAAGCTCGAGGCGCTGGAGCGCGAGCAGCGGGACTGGGAGGCGAAGGCCGAGCTCGCGATCCGCAAGGGCCGGGACGATCTCGCGAAGGCGGCGCTGGTCGAGAAGCAGCGTGCCGCGGCGGCGGCCGAGGCCGTGAAGGCGGATTACGAGTCCATCGACGAGGGCCTGGCCAAGCTGAACGACGACATCGCGAGGCTCGAGAGCAAGCTGGGTGACGCGAAGGCGCGGCAGAAGGCGCTGCTCGCGCGCCACAAGACGGCGAACAGCCGGCTCGCCGCGCGGCGCCGCATCCACGACTACAAGATCGACGACGCGCTGGTGCGCTTCGAGCAGTACACGCGGCGCATCGACGACGTGGAAGGCCGCGTGGAGGCGTACGACCTGGGCCTGCCGAAGGACCTGAAGCACGAGTTCGCCACCCTGGAAGCCGACGAGTCGGTCACGCGCGAGCTCGAGGAGCTTCGCAGGAAGGTGGCCGGCCGCACCGACACGGTCTGAGCCGCCGGAATGAGCGAATTCATCGGCATCGCGCTCATCGTCTTCATCGCGATACCGGCGCCGCTGTTCATCGTTCTGTACTTCATCACGCGATGGAAGGAGGCGCGCGAGATCTCGGGAGGCGACGAACGCATGCTCGAGGACTTGTGGGTGCTTTCGCAACGGCTGGAGGAGCGCCTGGAGTCCCTCGAGAGAATACTGGACAACGAACAGCCGGAGTGGAGGAAGAGGCAATGAGCAGTGGCGAACACGTCTGCGACGGTGGCCACCGGCCGCGCAGGTTCTACCGGGACCGGGAGAACGGGTGGCTGTTCGGCGTGTGTGCGGGAATTGCGGACTACTTCGACGTGAGCGCGGTGGTCGTGCGCGTGATCGCCGTCGTCGGATTGTTCCTGTTCTTCTGGCCGACGGTGCTCGCGTACGCTGCTGCCACCCTGCTGTTCCGCGCCAAGCCGTTGACCTGGTACGGGCGTTGCCACGAGTACGAATTCTGGCGACGTCACGGCCGTGACCAGTGGAGACACTCGTGAGCGGATACGAATCCATGCGCCGCCGCTTCTATCGCAGTCGCGACCGGGCGGTCATCGCCGGCGTCTGCGCCGGGCTGGCGGACTACTTCGGCTTCAACCTGAAGGTCACGCGCCTGCTCGCCGTGATCGCACTCTTCATGGCGCCGCCGGTCACGCTGTTCGTGTACTTCGGGACCGTGCTGCTGGTTCCGGCAGAGCACGACGAGCGCCGGCGGCGGCCGGATTACGATCCGGAGTTCCGGCGCGCGGTGCGCTCGTCACCCAGGGAAACGCTGGCAGACGTCAAGCGGCGTTTCCAGGCGCTCGACAGCCGGCTCGCGCGGCTGGAGCGCTACGTGACGTCGTCGCGCTACGACCTGGACCAGGAATTCAAGAAACTGTAAGCGGCGCGATCGGAAGGGGAGGAACGGATGAGCGTCTTTACCATGGTATTCCTCATCGTCACCGTCGCGCTCTGCGCCGGTGTCGTCCGGACCTGGCTGGAGCAGCGCAAGGGGAGGACCGAGACGAGCGAGGAGCTGGACGAAATGATGAAGCGCCTCGACGCTTTGCAGGAACGGGTGGAGGTGCTCGAGCGTATCGTCACCGACAGCCGCGTTAACCTGAAGCAGACGATCGACAGCTTGTGACGCACGCGGGCCGCGCCGCGACGCGAGATTCGCGGACGGCCGTGTCGGATGCTACTGGTTGTTCCGCGACTGGAACTCGTTCAGTTCCTCGTTGAATGCCGCGGCCAGCTTCACGATCTCCTCGTACGCGGCATCGTGCTTCTTCGTCAGCACGTCGTCGCGCCGCTTGAGCTCTTCCTCGGAATACTCCGCCTCGGCGCGCGCCGCCTGTTCCGCCTGGATCAGGCATTGCTGGTACTGCTCGAGCTGCTTGATGTGCTCCTCGACTTCCTTCTTGCCGGCGAGCATTTCTTCTTTGCTGGCCGTGCTGCCGTTCGGCACCGCCGGAGCCTGCCCCGGATACTCGCACGCCAGCGCGAAGGGCGCGGGCAGCATGAAAAGGCAGCAGGCGAACAGGAGCGACTTCTTCATACGGGTGTTACCGGTGTTGCTGAACGGAGGGCTATTTAAGCACGGGCCGGCAAATGCCGGCAAGGAAGATGCCTTCCCGTGCGCGGCTCGCTCAGGCGAACAACGCGCGATGCCGGTCGGTGCCCTCGGCCTGCTGGAGCAACAGCTCCAGGTATTCGTCGGAGCTCATCGGGTCGCCGAACAGCAGGCCCTGCGCATACGTGCAGTTCAGTGACTGCAGGAAGCCGAGCTGCTCCTCCGACTCCACTCCCTCGGCGACGACGTCCATGTTCAGGCTGCGGCCCATGTGAATGATCGTCCCGACGATCGTCGCATCGTCCGCATTGGTGGCGACGTCCTTGACGAAAGACTGGTCGATCTTGAGCGTGCTGATCGGAAACTGCTGCAGCGCGCTGAGTGACGAATAGCCGGTGCCGAAATCGTCGATCGCGAGGTGCAGGCCGAGCGCATACAGCTCGTCGAGCAGCCGGATCGTGCGCCGCGGGTTCTCCATCAGCGTCGTCTCCGTGATCTCGAGCTCCAGGGAGGTCGGCGAGACTTCGTACTTCTTGAGGATCGAGTTGATGCGGCTGATGAAGTTCGGCTGCCGGAGCTGCTTCAGCGACAGGTTCACCGACACGCGCCCCGGGTAGGCCACGGATCGTTGCCAGAAGCGGTAATCGCCGCATACGCGTTCCAGCACCCACTCGCCGATCTCGACGATCAGGTTCGTCTCCTCTGCGAGCGGAATGAAATCCGACGGCAGGATGATGCCCCGTTCCGGCAGCTCCCACCGGACCAGCGCCTCCGCGCCGACGACCACACCCGTTTCGATATTGAACTTGGGCTGGTAGTGAACCAGGAGCTCGTCCCGCTCGAAGGCGCGCTTCAGCTTGCTCTTCGTCATCAGCCGCTCGACGGCCGCCTCGTTCATCTCCGGTACGTAGTACGAGAAGATGTTGCCGCCGTTCTTCTTGGCGTGATACAGCGCGGCGTCCGCGTTGCGGATCAGGTCGATGACGTTCGGCGCGTCGTCCGGGTAGCAGGCGATGCCCATGCTCGCCGTCATGAAAACCTCGTGGCCCTGCACGTAGAACGGGTCGGCCAGGCGGTCCAGCAGCATTCGCGCGAGGCAGTCGAGGTGCGCCCGCTGGTCGTCGCGCTCCTCGTCGGCGTCGACGATCACCGCGAACTCGTCCCCCGCGAGCCGGCCGATGACCGAGTCCTCGGGCAATGCCGAAGTCAGGCGGTCGGCGACCGTTTCCAGCGTCGTGTCGCCGGCGAGATGCCCGAACGTGTCGTTGATCTCCTTGAAGTGATCGATGTCGATGTAGAACAGGTAGAGCGACCTGCCGGCGCGGCGTGCCCGGGCGATGGCGCGCTGGAGCAGGTGCTGGAACTGCATCCGGTTCGGCACCTTGGTGAGGGCGTCGATGCGGGCAAGGTAGCGGATACGCTGCTCCGCGCGCCGGCGCTCGGTGATGTTCTGCGCCGCGTAGATGCGGTCGCCCGGGCCGGAATCTTCGGCGGGTATCGTCGACCCGGTGTAGGACACCGGGACGGATTCGCCGCTGCGCGTCAGCAGGAACGCCTCGCGCGGCATGCCGGCCGGTGAATCGACCTCCAGGTCTCCCCCCTTCTGCCGGTCGACGATGAGGTCGAGCGGTTGCCCGATCAGCGCCTCCTCGCTGTAGTTCAGCATCCGCATCGTCGCTTCGTTGACCCGCGTGATGATGCCGTCGGCGTTCGTCAGGATGACGGCCTCGTTCATGCTCGAGAGCACACGATCGACGTAGTTCCGCGACAGCGTGGTCTTCTGCAGCTTCTCGCGCATGTTGTTGAAGACCTCGGCGAGGTCGCCCAGCGCATCGCCCCTGGTCACGGTGATCGGCTCGCCGAAGTCGGCCTCCGACAGCTTCTCGGCCTGCACGGTCAGCTCCCGGATGCGCCGTGCCTGCGAGCGGGAGATGCTCCAGACGACCAGGGCGCAGAGGGCCAGGGCGACCAGGGTCGCACCGCCGACCCAGATGAACGTCTGCCGGCGGTAACGCGTCTCCTGCTCGAGCAGCCGCTGCTCGAATGCGCTCGACTCGGTCGCGAGGTCGGTGAGCTCGAAGCTGCCGACGAGCCGCCCGGGCGGCAGGTCCTCGGGCGTCACGGGGTAGGTGAGGTGCAGGCGCTCCGGCGTCCACTCGGGCGACAGGGAGCCGGCTCCGCGCGCGATGCTGCCGCGCTCGAACACCGCGCCGTCGCCGGTTTCGTAGCGCAGGCCGACGAGCTCGTCACCCGCCACCGCCACCGCATCCGCGAGGAGCCGCTGGATGTGCGTCGCATCCGGAGGGGACAGCTCCGCGAGATCGTCGGCGATGCGGTGCAGCCGCCCCCGCGCGCGGCGTTCGAAGCTGGCGGAAAGGCTGGCAAGGTGCTCGTCCACGCTGGCATCGACGATGCCGCCGGCCAGCCAGCGATACTGCCCGTAGAAGATGGACAGCATCAGGCCCGCGACGACCACGGAGAGTGCCGCCGCGAGCACGAGGTATCGGGGTAGGATCCGTCCGGTCATCCTTCAATGAGACCCTGGTGGATGTATGGAGGCCGGGGCCTTTCTCACAGCGCGCAGGCAGCGGAAGCGTCGCCCATGATTGTTCTTCGTCTTATTGGCGCGTACGGTCATCGGTCGACCCATACGGTCCCCTTGTGGCCGCATCAGCGTCCCAGGACACTCGGGATAGTCTACCCGCAGTCTCCGGGGGACAGAAGCGCTTTCACCATGGGCCGGTCGCCCGCCCGTGGCCACCTGTGAAAGCGCCCGAAATGACCGGTTTTGTGCCCTCGAGCGCGCGGCTGCCCGCGCGGCGGCGCCGCTGGCGCGGGGCCCGCCACGGCGTGCCCTGCCGTGACATAATCGAGGCGCGGCAGGGGCGGAATGGGCCCGCCCGGCCGCCTCCCCGGGGGGACCGTGAGAAAGAGCGCACTCATTGTCGACGATTCGAAATCGGCGCGGCTGGTGCTCAAGCGCATGCTCGAGGTCCACGACCTCGAGATCGCGACGGCGGAATCCGCCGAGGAGGCGCTCGAATACCTGAACGATCACCGCCCCGACGTGATCTTCATGGATCACCTCATGCCCGGCATGGACGGGTTCGAGGCGGTGAGCGCGATCAAGAAGAACCCGGAGACCGCGACCATCCCCATCATGATGTACACCTCCCAGAAGGGAGAGGTGTACGTGGGCCAGGCCCGCGCGCTGGGCGCGGTGGGCGTGCTGCCCAAGGAGGTCGGTCCCGTCGAGGTGTCGAAGGTGCTCGAGTCCCTGCGGGTCATCGGCGATCACGCGGATCGCGAGCGGCGCGCGGCGAGCGCCGGCGACAGCCGCGAGCCGGGCGACGATGCCGAGCTCGCGCGCTTCGACGACGACCTGCGCGAGCTCATCCGCGACCTGTTCGCGCAACAGCGCGCCGTCATTCGCCGCGACCTGCTCGACAGCTACGAGACGATCGCGCGCCGGGTCGCGGACGAGATCCGCGCTCCCGAATCCGTGGAGGTGCCGCCGGCCGTGCCGGCCCCCGCGGGCGTGCCGGCGGTGCTGAAGGTCGCGGTCGCCGCGCTGCTCGCGGCCAGCATCGCGTTCGCATGGCTGTTCTTCGAGCGCGACCGCGATTACCGGCTGGCCGAGGCGCGCGCCACCGAGCTCGCGGCCACGCTCGAAGCCCTGCGCAGCGCACCGGCCACGGCCCCCGGGTCCGTGCAGGACGCCACGGCTCCGCCGCCCGACCTCATGCCCGTGATCGAAACGGTCGAGTGGGCCGTCAACCGGTCCGGTCCGTACGAGTTCGACGAGCTGCCGCTGGGCGACCGGCGCGTCGCGCTGCTCGAAGGCCTCACGGCACGGCTGCTCGAGATGGGTTTCGAGGGCCAGGTGCTGGTGGAGACACACGTTGGCGATTTCTGCATGGTCGGCGGCGGCGAGGGCCTGGAGCTCGCGCCGGCGGAGCTCGACGTCGCCGATTGCGAGCAGATCGGCTTCAGCGCCAGCGAGGCGCTCGAGCTCGGGCTGCGCCAGTCCGTCGCGTTCGCGAACTTCGTCAACGTGACGGAGGAAACCACGGAGGGGCGGATACGGTTCGTGATCGTGTCCCAGGGAAATGCGCAGCCGGCGGTGCCGTACCCGCCGCTGGTGGCCGGGGTGTCCGCCGGGAGCTGGAACCAGGCGGCGCGGGCGAACCAGCGCGTGGAGATCACCCTGCTGCCGTCGGGCTGAGCGTGCCTGCCGCCCGGCACGGCACGCGGCGTGGACCGCCGCCGCGCCGCTACGACTGGCGCTTTTCGACGAATTCGACGGGCTCGCTGCGCCCGGTGGTCCGCATCGTGCCCTCGACCACCGCGCCGGCGGCGACGGCGATCGCCTCGCCGGTCACGGTGCCCGTGATGCGGGCGGAATCCGCGATTTCGACGTGCCCCGTCGCCTCGATGTCGCCTTCGACGGTGCCGGCGATCATCACCGAGCACGCCCGCAGGAACCCGCGCCAGACACCCTTCGCGGTGATGGCCACCGAGCCCGAAAGATCGCTGTCCCCCTCGACTTCGCCGCTGATCATGAAATCCCCGGTGCCCGAGAGCTGTCCGGTGACCTTGCAACCTTCGTTGATCAGGCTGACCGGGCCGGTCTGGCGGTCGCGAAAGCGGCGTTTCTTCGAGTCGTTCATGCGGGCCGTCTCCCCTCTCTCCCCTCGGGCGGAAACGGCACATTATCGCGCCTCGGCGGCGCGGGTTGTGACGGGGTTGGCACTGCGTCGCGGCGTGCCGCCGCGGGCCGCTCGCGCTCAGTCGTCCGCTTCGCGCCAGCCGTGACCGAGCGTTTCGATGTCCTTGAGCTCCCCGCCCTCGAACCGCAGCTTGCGCACGAGGCGCCGCGGCCCGAAGTTGTAGATGTATTCCGTGACCTGCACGTGGTGGTAGAAGTTGCCGGGGCCGAAGCGCACGCCTTCGGCACCCTTGAGCCTCAGCATCTCGAACGGCGTGTACGCACGCACCACGAAACCGCGGTCGCGGACGGCCGTCGGCTCGCCGCAGTACGCGACGACCTCGACATCCAGCATGCCCTCCCGCACGACCTTGTCGCCGCAGCGCAGCGCGTGCGCCGGGGCGCTCAGGAGCAACGCGCCGAGCGCGAGGATTGCGGCGGTGATCGTGCTGCGCATGGTGGGGGTCATGGCGCTACCTCGAGTTCACATTGTAAGACACCGCGCTGAACGTTGCCTGAATCGCGGCCGGCGCCGGCGAATCGCGTTGTCAGTCCGTGTTACCGGTCGGTATAGTGACGTACCGCGCCCGTTGTCAGTCGCTCGGCCGGCAGGAACATGAAGCAATCGTTGACAGGCCCAGGGACATTCGACGACAGGATCGGCGCGCTGGTCGGCGGAGGGATTGCGACCAATCTTGCCGGTGGACTGAAGGGAGTCGAGAAGGAAGCCCTGCGGGTGCGCCCGGACGGCTGGCTGTCGGACCGCCCGCATCCGCGCCTCCTCGGCTCCGCGCTCACCAACCGCTACATCACCACCGACTTTTCCGAAGCGTTGCTGGAATTCGTGACGCCCGCGTTCGCCCAAACCTGGGAAACGCTGGGATTCTTGTGCGACATCCACCGGTTCACCTGCGAGCGGCTGGACGACGAGCTGCTGTGGCCGGCGAGCATGCCCTGCCGCATTCCCGAGGACGACGCCATCCCGATCGCGCAGTACGGGACTTCCAACGTCGGGCTCATGAAGACGATCTACCGCCGGGGGCTGGCTCATCGCTACGGGCGCAGCATGCAGACCATAGCGGGCGTGCACTTCAACTATTCCGTGCCGGAGGCGTTCTGGCCGGCCTGGCAGGAGCTCGAGAAGGTGCGCGGCGATCTCGGCGCGTTCCGGTCCGCAGGTTACTTCGCGCTCGCGCGCAACTTCCGGCGCCTGGGATGGCTGGTGCTGTACCTGTTCGGCGCCTCGCCCGCCCTGTGCCGCTCGTTCGCACCGGCCGGCTCCGCGGGCCTCGAATCCTGGGACGAAACCACCCTGTACGCCCCGTACGCGACGTCGCTGCGAATGAGCGACCTCGGTTACAGCAATCGCACCCAGGCGAAGATCAACATCTCCCTCAACAGCCTCGACGAGTACGTGCGCGACCTCGTCGCCGCCATCACCACCCCGGAGCCCGCGTTCGTCCGGATCGGCGTCAAGGTGGACGGCGAATACCGGCAGCTCAGCGCGAATCGCCTGCAGATCGAGAACGAGTATTACAGCCCGATTCGCCCGAAGCGCACCGCCTACACCGGCGAGCGGCCCACCGCGGCGCTGCTGCGCGCGGGGGTGGAGTACGTCGAGATCCGCTCGCTCGACATCAGCGTCTTCGATCCCGCCGGCATCAACCAGAACACGATGCGGTTCATGGAGGCGTTCCTTCTCTATTGCCTGCTGGAGGACAGCCCGCCGTTCGACGACCGCGGGCTGGACGAGGCCGCCTCGAACCAGTCGCGGGTGGCGCGGCGCGGGCGCGAGCCCGGTCTCGAGCTGGAGCGCGACGGCCGTGCGGTTCGCCTCGTGGACTGGGCCGGCGAGATCGTCGCGCGCGTGCGCGCCGTGGCGGAGCTCGTCGACAGCGCGACCGGCGGCAGCGATTACGTGCAGGCCGTCGAGCACCAGCAGCGGAAGATCGCGGATCCCGCCGCCACGCCGTCCGCGCGGCTGCTCGCCGCGCTCGAGGAGAGTGGCGGTGGCTTCTTCGACCTCGGGCTGGCCGCCGCCCGCAATCACCGGGACTATTTCCTGTCGCTCGCACCGATGAACCCCGAACGGCAGGCGCAGCTCGAGGAGGAGGCACGCGACTCCGTGCGCCGCCAGCGCGAGATCGAGGCCGCCGATCGCCTGAGCTTCGAGGAATACCTCGCGCGCTACTTCGCGGGCACCTGACGCCCGCCGGCACCCGCCTGTGTGCGCTCCATCACAGTTCGCCGCTTCCGGCCTGAGCGCGCGGCCGCACCTGACTTATTCTTCCCGTCGCAGGCGCGTGCATCCGGCGGGACAGCGGAGTGGTCAAGAGCTTCTATTTCGGCATCGTGTTCGGTATCGCGGCGACGGTTGCCGCGCTGTGGTTCGTGCGCGTGGTCGACCAGCATCGCGAGCCCTCGATCGTGACGGTCGAGCCGAACGGCGGCAATCGCGAGGTCTTCCACGTCAACCTCCCGGAAGACCGCATCCTGGCGCGCAGCCCGGATGGCGCGACGCTGCTGCCGGAATCCCTCGCTTGGCCCGCCGCGCCCGTCCTCGCCGGCGTGCAGGCCGAGCTGTACAAGCTGCGTGACGCGAACGGCGTGGTGGTCGGCGTCGCGAGCCGCATCAGCGGGCCCGGCGACGCGACGGGGTCGGTGCTGGAGTGGGCGCTGCACCTTCCTGCTCGCGGCACCGTCTACGCGACCCTGCGGCCGGGCTCGACGGCCGACGGCTACCGCGACGGTGCGTTGCGCGCCGGCACGCGCGAGTTCGCCCGCCTGCGCGGCACGGTGACCGAGCGCTTCGAGTCCGCCGGAGACGACGGCGGCCGCATCGAGCTCACCACGGCGCTGGTGGCGATGGGAGAGCCGGAATGAAGTACCTGTTCGGCTTCATCGTGGGCACACTGTTCGGCGCGGCGTTGTGCCTCGCCGGCCTCTATCACAACCCGTTCGCCGACGCCCGCGGCGCAGCGGCGATCGCGATTTCCGACCAGCTCCTCGGCGAGTTCAGCTTCCCTGCCGTCGCGGCCGAGTCGATCGCGTTCACGAACGACGGCGAGTCGACGCCGGCGCCGCATCCTGCCGGGATCGCGGAACTGTGGGAGCCGGCGATCAGCCGCACGCGCGTGCTCGTGACGGTCATGACCGAGCGCGGCGAGCCCGCCGGCATCGGCGTCAAGTTCTCGTCGGATTCCGAAGCGACGCGGCTGCTCCGCTCGGAGGCTCTCGTCGACAGCGCGTGGCACGTGTACCTGCCGGGCCGCGGCACCTTCTTCGTGGACCAGACCGAGAACCTGTGGGGCTACCTGCGGGACGTCGTCATCCCGGCGCGCTGGAGCTCCGCCGACAGCTGGCGCGGCACGTGGTTCGGCATCGTGACCGCCGGCCCCAACGCGTTGCGCACCGCACGCCTCGTCGGCGGCAGCGGCCGGTTCGCGGACCTGGACGCCGAAGCCGTCGAAACCTGGAACGCGCGTGCCTACTCGACGCAGCAGGGACCGGTCGCGATGCAGGGCAGCCTCATGATCGCCCTGCCCGGACCCCCGCCGGTCGGACTCAGCCAGTAGCCTCGAGCGGCACCTCCGGATCCGCGAGGCGTGCGCGCTCCACCCGGCCGCCTGCGGCGATCACCTGGCGCGCGCGCAGGAAATCCTTCGGGTTGTTGACGGCATCGAGCGCGATCAGCTTCCCCTCCTGCAGGTACGCGCACGAGAAGGCACGCGTGCGCGGGTCGCCGCGCAGGACCGCCTCGTCGTAGCCCTGCGAAAGCCCGGCGATCTGCAGCTTGAGGTCGTACTGGTCGGACCAGAACCACGGCACCTCCGCGTACCGGGCGTCCTCGCCGCAGATCACGGCCGCGGCCGTGCGCGCCTGCTCGAGCGCGTTCTGCACGCACTCCAGCCGCACGCTGCGGCCGATCACCGGGTTGGGATGGAACGTGCAGTCGCCGACGGCGAAGACGTCCGGGTCGGACGTCCTGCAGCGCTCGTCCACCACGATGCCGTCGTTGACCGCGAGCCCGGCGCCGCCGGCGAGCTCGGTGTTGGGGACGATGCCGACGCCGATCACGACGAGATCGGCCGGGATCTCCGTTCCGTCCGCGAGCAGCACCCCGCGCACGCGGCCATCCCCGACGAAGGCCTCGATGCCGGTGTCGAGCCGGATGTCGACGCCGTGCGCGCGATGCTCGGCGGCGTAGAAGTCGGAGACCGCCGGGCAGACCACGCGCTTCATCACCCGGTCGAGGAGCTCGACGACGGTGACCTCGAGGCCGAGCTTCGTCGCGACCGCGGCGACCTCGAGGCCGATGTAGCCCGCGCCGACGATGACGAGGCGCCGGCCCCGGCCCATGTCGGCCTGGATCGCGCGCACGTCGGCGACGTTGCGCAGGTAGTGGATGCCTTCCAGCTCGACGCCGGGCAGGTCGATGCGCCGCACCCGCGAGCCCGTCGCCAGCACGAGGGTGTCGTAGCCGATGCGCTTGCCGTCGGCGGTCACGAGCACCTTGCTTTCCCGGTCGAGGCGCTCGATGCGCGTGTCCGGCATCACCGTGATGCCGGGCTGCTCGTAGAACGAGGACGGCTTCACGTACAGGCGCTCGACCGGCAGCTCGCCGGCGAGGAATTTCTTCGACAGCGGCGGCCGCTGGTAGGGGAGCCAGGGCTCCTCGCCGACCAGCACGATCTCGCCGCGATGCTGCTTCTGGCGCAGGCTGGCGACGACCTGGCCGGCGGCGTGGCCGGCGCCTGCGATGACGACTCTGCTTGCCATGGAACGAATTTGGACGACTCACGACAATGATGCCGTTCCCGGCGCCACCGGCGCCAGTCGGAGCGCCTGCGGTTCCAGCATGTGGAGCGCGGCTCGGCTAACATTCGGCGCAGGAGGAGGCGCATGCAGGTCAAAGCGATACGTTTTCACGAGCACGGCGGACCCGAGGTGCTTCGCCTGGAGACCGTGGATCTGCCGGAAGCCGGGCCGGGGGAGGCGCGGGTGCGCCATACCGCGATCGGCGTCAATTTCATCGATACCTATCATCGCAGCGGGCTGTACCCGCTCGAGCTGCCGTCCGGACTGGGCAGCGAGGCGGCCGGCGTGGTCGAGGCGGTCGGCCCCGGCGTGACCGAGGTCGCGCCCGGCGATCGCGTCGTCTACACGGGACGGCCCCCCGACGCCTATTCCGAGGCGCGCGTGTTCCCGGCCGAGCGGCTGGTCCCGATCCCGGACGGTGTCAGCGACGAGCAGGCCGCCGCCGTGCTGCTCAAGGGACTGACGGCGTGGTACCTGCTGCGGCGCAGCTACCCGGTGAAGGAGGGCGACCCGGTCGTCATCTACGCCGCGGCGGGCGGCGTCGGCTCGCTCGCGAGCCGCTGGGCGCACCTGCTCGGCGCGCACGTGATCGGCATCGTCGGCACGGAGGAGAAGGCGAAGCTCGCCCGCGAGCACGGCTGCCGCGACGTGATCCTGATGACCGAACCCGATCCCGCGGCGCGCGTGCGCGAGCTCACCGGCGGGAAGGGCGTCGCCGCCGTGTACGATTCCGTCGGGCGCGACACGTTCTTCCAGTCGTTGGACATGCTGCGACCCCACGGGGTGATGGTCAGCTTCGGCAACTCGTCCGGGCCGGTCGAGCCGTTCGCGCCGGCCGAGCTCGCGAAGCGCCATTCGCTGTACGTGACGCGGCCCGTGCTGTTCGATTTCATCGACACGCGCGAGCGGCTGCTCAACGCCGCCGGCGAGCTCTTCCAACTCGTCGGCGACGGCCGCCTGCCGGTCGCCATCAACCAGCGCTACGCGCTCGCGGACGCCGCCCAGGCGCACCGCGACCTCGAAGCGCGCAGGACGACCGGCTCGTCGATCCTCGTCCCGTAAGGAGCGTGCGCGCTACGGGGCGGGGACCAGGGGCCAGACCCTGGGCATCAGGAAGTAGGCGGTGATGAACACGACCACCATGAGCGGCAGGCCGACCTTCGTGTAGTCGAAGAAGCGGTAACCGCCCGGACCCATGACCAGCGTATTGGCGGGATGCGAGATGGGGCTCGCGAAGCTCGCGCCGGCCGCGATGGCTACCGCCATCATCGCGGACTGGGGCGCGACCCCCATGTCGGCCATCGCCGAGAGCACGAGCGGCGCCATGAGGACCGCTAGCGCCGCGGACGGGATGACCACCGTGAACAGCGTCGTGAGCAGGTAGAAGCCGATCACGACCGCCCACGGGCCGGAGTCGCCGAGCGCGTCGACGAGCTGGCCGGAGAGCCAGGCCGCGGTGCCGGTCTGCTGCATCGCCGTGCCGAGCGGGAGCATGCCGGCGATGAGGAAGATCGCGCGCCAGTCGATGGCGCGGTACGCGCGCTCCATGGTGAGGCAGCCGGTCAGCACCATGATGCTGCCGCCGACGACGGCCGCCACGGCCGGGGTCGCGTAGCCGGCCATCACGGACGCGACGACGCCGATCATGATGGCGGCGGCGAGCGGCGCACGGCGGGTGTCCGGCGGCTCCTGGCCGAGCGGCGTGAGGATCAGGAAATCGGGATCGCGGGCGAGGAGCTGCAGCCGGTCGCGCGGCCCGAGCAGCAGCAGGGCATCACCCACCTGCAGGCGCTCCTCGGCCAGGTTGCTCTCGAGCGTCTCCCCTTCGCGCCAGATGCCGGCGAGCTCGATGCCGTAGCGCTCGCGGAAGTTGAGCTCGCCCACCGTCCTGCCCGCCAAGCGGCTGCGCGGGTCCAGGGTGGCGTCCATGAGGGTCAGGCGCTCCGAGTCGAAAGCGCCGAGATTGCGCGACACCTGGGTCTCGATCTCGAGCTCCTGCAGGCCGCGCAGCACGTCCAGGTCCTCGTGCTGACCCTCGATGAGCAGCAGGTCGCCGCCGAGCAGCACCTCGTCGCTCTTGGGCATCACGTTCAGCTTGCCGTCACGGAAGATCGCGATCACGCGGAAATCGAACACGTCGGCCAGCCGGCTCTTCGCCAGCGTCACCTCGGCGAGGTCGCTGTATTTCGGCAGCCGGACGACGAACATGCGCTCGTCGCGCTTGTACTCCGCGCTGAGATCGTTCTCGTCCTTCAGCACCACCTGGCTGAAATCCGAGAACTTGTGCAGCTCCTCCAGGGTGGCTTTCTCGCCCTGCACGAGTATGCGGTCGCCGGCCCGGAGCGGGACGAACGCGAGGTTGGTGAAGCGGTAGTGATCGCGGCGCCAGATGCCGGCGACGCTGACGTTGAAGCGGTTGCGGAAGCCGGCTTCGCGGATCAGCTCGCCGACCAGCGGCGAGCCCTCGGCGAGCGTCACCTCCGCGTAGCCGACGCGGGAGGCCACCATCGACTTGAGCACCGGCGCTTCCCGCTCGATCACGAGGTCGCTCCAGCGCTGCAGCTCGCGGAACTGGTCGAGGCGCCCCTGCACCAGCAGGCTGTCGCCCGCGCGCAGGACGGTCTGCCGGGAGGGCAGGGTTTCGCTGCGCCCGAAACGGATCAGCGCCAGGATGATCAGGCCGGTGGCCGCGCCGATGCGGCTCTGGGCCAGCGTCTTGCCGACGAGCACCGAGTCGACCGGCACCCGCAGCATGAACGTCTGCTCCGCCAGCTTGTAGCGGGAGCGCAGGCTGCGCTGGCTGCGGTAGCGGCCGCGCTCGACGCGCGTGTGCCGGGGCAGCATCAACCGGCCGACGAGCGCCATGAACAGCACGCCGGTGATCACGATGCCGCCGCCGACGGGGATGAAATCGAACACGGAGAACGGCTCGTACCCAGCAGTCCGCAGCGCTTCGGACACGATCAGGTTGTGCGACGTGCCGAACAGGGTGGTCTGCCCGCCGAGCAGCGTGCCGAAAACCAGCGGGATCAGGAGCCGCGACGGCGAGACCCGCGCGCGCCGCGACACGTCCATGACGACCGGCAGCATCAGCGCCGCGACGCCGATGTTGTTCATGAACATCGAAAGGAACGCCGCGGTGAGCATGATGACCACGACGATCGGCGTTTCGCGCCTGCCGGCGATGCGCAGCACCTGCCGGCCGATGATGTTGGCGATGCCGGTTCGCGCCAGGCCTTCGCTCAGGATGAACATCGCCCAGATCGTGATCACGGCGCCGTTGCTGAAGCCGGCGAAGGCTTCTTCCGGTGTCACGAGCCCCGTGATCGCGAGCGTGCCGAGCACGAGGAGGGCGACCAGGTCCATGCGGATCAGGCCGCTGATGAAAAGAACCAGCGCGGTGCCCAGGATGGCCAGAACCAGTGCGATCTCGAGGGTCATCGAAAGGGAGGCGAGATTCGTGTTTCCAGGTTCGGCACTTGCGGGCAGCTCACGGGGACCGCGCATTGTAACCGTTGCCGCGGCCTTCTTGCGGCGATCGCGCGCAGCGCTCACGGATGTCGCCGGCAGCGGACAGCCCCCGGCTTGCCACCGCGCCGGCCACTGTATACAAATACAGGCCGTCGCAAAACGGAACGACGCGCCATGCACGAGACGGCACGTGAGCCGGCTTCCCTCAATCCCGCGCAGCACGCCGCGGTGACCCACGGCGAGCGGTGCGAGGGCGGCTTCCGCGCCGGTCCCCTGCTCGTGATCGCCGGCGCCGGTACCGGCAAGACCATGACCGTCGCACACCGCGTGGCGCACCTCGTGCTCGAGGGCGTCGCGCCGGAGCGCCTGCTGCTCCTGACGTTCACCCGGCGCGCGGCCGAGGAAATGACGCGGCGCGCCGAGCGCATCGTGCGTGCCGCCGCGTGCAAGCGCGGCCTCGCGGGCACGCCGACGCGGCTCCCCTGGGCGGGCACGTTCCATTCGATCGCCAACCGGCTGCTGCGGCGCTTCGCGGCCAATCTCGGGCTCGACCCGGGATTCTCCGTGGCGGATCGCGGCGACGCCGCGGACCTGCTCGACGTGCTCAGGCACGACCTCGGCCTGTCGGGCACCAGGCGCCGCTTTCCCGGGAAGGACACCTGCCTTGCGATCTACTCGCGCTGCGTGAACGCGCGGCTGCCGCTGCCTGCGGTCCTCGAGGAGAGCTTCCCCTGGTGCGCCGAGTGGGAGGCGGAGCTGAGGCAGCTCTTCCGCTGCTACGGCGAGCGCAAGCAGCGGAGCAACGTGCTCGACTACGACGACCTGCTCCTCTACTGGCGCTGGCTCGTCGACGATGGAGAGCTCGCGGCGGCCATCGGCGGGATGTTCGACCACGTGCTCGTCGACGAGTACCAGGACACGAACCGGCTACAGGCGGAGATCCTCGCGGCGTTGAAGCCCGACGGCGCGGGAGTGACGGTGGTCGGCGACGATGCGCAGTCGATCTATTCGTTCCGGGCGGCGGAGGTCGACAACATCCTGCAGTTTGCCGGTGGGTTCACGCCGCCCGCCCGCATCGTGACGCTGGAACGGAACTACCGCTCGACGCAGCCGATTCTCGATGCCGCGAACGCGCTGATCGCCGAAAGCACGATGCAGTATCGCAAGCGGCTCGTGGCGGCACGCCAGGGCGGTGCCCGCCCGTGGTACGTCACCGTGGAGGACGGCGACGCGGAAGCGGAGTTCGTCGCGGACACCGTCCTCGCCAACCGCGAGGCCGGCATCGAGCTCAAGCGGCAGGCCGTCCTGTTCCGTGGCGCGCACGTGAGCGACCGGCTGGAGGTCGAGCTCACGCGCCGCAACATCCCGTACGTGAAGTACGGCGGACTCAAGTTCCTGGAGGCGGCGCACGTCAAGGACCTGCTCGCGATACTCAAGTGGGCGGCGAACCCGAAGAACCGCATTGCCGCTTTCCGGGTGCTCAAGCTCCTGCCCGGGATCGGGCCTGCCGGTGCCGCGCGCGTCTGCGATGGGCTCGAGCTCGCGGGACACGACTTCGCCACGCTGAGAGGCAGCCGGCCGCGCGGGGTCGCGGCGCCCGACTGGACGGCGTTCCATTCCCTGCTGGAGGCGCTCGCCGCGCGCGAGTCCGAGGATCCTGCATGGCACGACCAGCTCACGCTCGCGCGCCGCTGGTACCGGCCGCACCTCGAGCGCCTGTACGACGGCGTGGAGACGCGCGATGCCGATCTCGAGCAGCTCGAGCAGATCGCGGCGCGTTATCCGACGCGCGAACGGTTCCTCACGGAGCTCACGCTCGATCCGCCCGCCGCCGCGGGCGATCGCGCAGGCGATCCGCTGCTGGACGAGGATTACCTGGTGCTGTCGACGGTGCACTCGGCGAAAGGCCAGGAATGGGAGTCGGTGTTCGTGCTCTCCGTGGTCGACGGCCATTTCCCATCCGAGTTCGCGACGGCGAAGCCGGCGCTGGTCGAGGAAGAGCGGCGCCTGCTGTACGTGGCGATGACGCGCGCGAAGAGCTCGCTGTACTTGCTCGCGCCGCTGCGCTTCTACGTCACGCAGCAGCCGCGGAACGGCGACCGGCATGTCTACGGGGCGCGCAGCCGGTTCCTCACGGAGGGGGTGCTGGCGACCATGGAGCGGCGCTTCCACGGTGTCCGGGAAGGCGCCGACCCGGCCGGGCCCGCGGGCGCCGTGCGCATCGACGTGGCGGCCCGGATACGTGCGCTCTGGTGACCGATTGCGTCGCAGATGTGCCGGAATGCACAGGAGATTTTGGCGCGTTCGTGAACCTTGTCACGAAGGACGGGCTCTAAAACGGCTATACACGGGATGTCGCTCATGCGAAATTGGTGGGCGTACAACGTGGTGCGGTGAGCCCGTCGGCGGCGCCCGCACCGCTGAAGGGAATCAGCGTGGCGCCGTCGCCTTGACCGGGCACACCGTTCGAAGAGGTGTGAGGTGAAGGTGTGATGAATGACCGTACAACCGAGTATGTCGTCCCGGTTCGAGACCTGCGCGACTACTTCCGGCGGTCCATCGACGAGGCGATGAGCCGGCAGAAAGTGCAGGTCGATCCGCACGCGGCGCACTACGTCGTGAACCTGCTGACGTTGTTCGCGCGGTCGGAGGACCTGTACGAGGACCACGGGGACACGTACGGCCTGAAGCCGCTGGCATTGATGCTGGTCGATGCCGTCGAAGCGGCGACCGCGGAGCAGCGCACCTTCTCGCTGCAGCGCATCGGCGACGTGTCGTTGTTCATCGCCGGCTTCTTCGCGGACAGTCTCGCGCACCGTCTCGTCGACCTCGATTACTACATCCGGATGGGCGGGAACGCCTACGGGTCGCTTTCCGAGGAGATCCGGGGCACGCTGCGCGGACAGGCGATGGCGCACGTCTATCGCGAGCTCGCGCGAAAGTTCCAGGTTCTCGTTGACGTGCTCAACGAGGTGCGCGACAGCGCGCGCAAGTCGTCGGACATCGACGTGCTGCGCACCTACGAGGTATGGCTGAAGACCGGCAGCAAGCGGGCCGAGAACCTGCTGCGCCAGCACGGCGTGATCCCGATGCCCAACGCGGTCAGCCGGAGCAGCCACTGACGCCAGTCGTGCTTGCCGTACTCCAACGCTATCTCACGGACATCTACCGCACTGATCCCGGCCTGTCGGTGACGGATTTCCTGATCACCGACCCGGCGCTCGCCGCCGTGCTGGGCTCCGGGCGGATGGTTCCCGACACCGAGGAATCCGTGCTCCTCTGCCAGGACGGGCACGGGCTGGCGGTGTCGGTCTACCTGGACGAGGAAGTCCTCGCGCGGCTGGAAAGCGCCGATCCCCTGAGGGAGCTCCGGCCCGAGCACCTGGACGACCTCTGCAAGGTGCTCGAGGGCATCAGCCATTTCAACTACATCTGCTGGCGTGCGCAGCAGGACAAGCCAGTGAAGCTGCTCGAGCTCGAGATGCAGGCGGAGGTCGACAAGTTCGTGGCTACCTGGCTGCTCGCCCTGCAGCAGGGGGATCACGAGCTTGCGCGGCGCCTGCATGGTTGGCTGTTCGACCGTGTCCGGTTCAATCCCCGCCTGGATCGCGAGCAGGCGGAGCGTTACCGCGCGGCCAACGATTACGCGGCCCGCTTCTGCCACGGGCTCGTCGAGCGGCTGCGGCAGGACGGCGACAAGGGTCTCGCCGAGCTGCGCCGCTTCTACCGCCTGTCCCAGAACGAGAAGATCAGCCACATCCGGGCGCAGGCCTACGGCCGCGGCTGAGCGCGCCCCCGGGCCGCGCGCAAAAAAAGGGACGGTGGCGGACCACCGTCCCAAACTACGAAACAAACTGCATAAGGGGATAGGTTTGTTTCGTTACGTCACTTGGAGAGTCGAAGCACGAGGCCGGCGAACGGTCCGTTCCTGATGCTCCACTGGTTGGATGCGCGCCGCCGACATATGGTTGCAGGCAGGAAGGCCGGCCGCTGCGAACGTTTTGGCATAAGAGCGCGATGCGCGCTCCTGCAGCCACCGTCCTCAGGTGAGGAACAGGCGATAGGCGGGGTTGTCGGTTTCCTCCCGGTGCGCGTAGTTCAGCTCGGCGAGATGCGCTTCGAGCTCCGCTGACTCGGAGGGGGGCACCTGGATGCCGGCGAGCACGCGCCCGTAGTCCGAGCCGTGGTTCCGGTAATGGAACAGGCTGATGTTCCAGCGCGTGCCGATGGCGTTCAGGAAATCGAGCAGCGCACCGGGACGTTCGGGAAACTCGAAGCGGAACAGCCGCTCGTTCTCGATGACGCGCCCGCTGCCGCCGACCATGTGCCGCACGTGCAGCTTGGCGAGCTCGTTGTCGCTCAGGTCCTCGAGGGGATAGCCGCGCTCGCGCAGCCGCTCGATGAGGTGCGCCCGCTCCGCGGCGCCGTGCCGGAGCTCTACCCCCACGAAGATGTGGGCACGGTTCGGGTCGCTGTAGCGATAGTTGAACTCCGTGACGCTGCGGCGGCCGATCGCCTCGCAGAACGCCCGGAAGCTGCCCGGACGCTCCGGGATCTCCACCCCGATCAGCATCTCGCGCTGCTCACCCACCGCGGCGCGCTCGGCGATGTGGCGCAGCCGGTCGAAGTTGACGTTGGCGCCCCCGACGAGCGCGACGAGCGCGGCATCCCGTTGCTTCTCGCGCGCGACCCAGCGCTTGATGCCGGCCACGGCGAGCGCGCCGGCGGGCTCGGCGATCGAGCGCGTGTCCTCGAAGATGTCGCGGATCGCGGCGCAGAGCTGGTCCGTATCGACCGTGATGATCTCGTCCACGTACTCCCGGCAAAGCCGGAACGTTTCGTCGCCGACCCGGCGAACCGCGACGCCGTCGGCGAAGATGCCCACGTGCTCGAGGGTGACCGGGTGCCCGGCGGCGAGGGATTCGCGCATGCCCGCCGCGTCCTCGGGCTCGACACCGACGATGCGCACGCCCGGTGCGACACTCCTTATATAGGCCGCGATGCCGGCGACCAGGCCGCCGCCGCCGACCGGGACGAACACGGCATCCGGCGGCTCCGGCAACTGCTTCAGGATCTCCACGCCGATCGTGCCCTGCCCGGCGATGACGTCGGGATCGTCGAACGGGTGGATGAAGGTGAGCTGCTCCGCCGCCTCGAGCCGGCGCGCTTCCGCCTGTGCATCGTCGTAGTTGTCGCCGTGCAGCACGACTTCGCCGCCCAGGGCTTTCACCGCGTCCACCTTGATCGAGGGCGTGGTCACGGGCATGACGATCACAGCGCGCGTCCCGAGCCGCCGGGCCGAGAGCGCCACGCCCTGGGCGTGGTTGCCGGCCGAGCTGCAGATGACGCCGCGCTCCAGCGCGGCGGGCGGCAGCCGGGAGAGCTTGTTGTACGCCCCGCGGAGCTTGAACGAGAAGACCGGCTGGAGGTCCTCCCGCTTGAGCAGCACGCGGTTCTTCAGCCGGGCCGACAGCGCGCGCGCCGGCTCCAGCGGCGTTTCGATCGCAACCTCGTAGACGCGCGCATCCCGGATGCGCGCCGGGTAATCGACAGCGGTGGACATGCTGGCAGGATTTGGCTTTTCGACTAGCCTATGCGATGCGGCCGCTCGATGCGAGGCTTTCCGCACGGCGATGGGCCTTCCATAATGCAGCCATGAGTGACGTCAACATCCGCCGCAAGCTCTACCCGGCCATCGAGCCCCGGCACACCGGCTGGCTCGACGTCGGCGACGGCCACGAGCTGTACTACGAGGAATCCGGCAACCCGACGGGCAAGCCGGTGGTGTTCCTGCACGGCGGGCCGGGCGGCGGCTGCACGGCGAAGATGCGCCAGTTCTTCGATCCCCGGGCGTACCGGATCGTGCTCTTCGACCAGCGCGGTGCCGGCAAGAGCCGGCCGCACGCCGGCCTGGAGGCGAACACGACCTGGCACCTCGTGGCGGACATCGAGAAGCTGCGCGAGCGCCTCGGGATCGACCGCTGGCAGGTGTTCGGCGGCTCGTGGGGCAGCACGCTCGCGCTCGCCTACGCGGAAACGCACCCGGAACGCGTGACCGAGCTCGTCCTCAGGGGCATCTTCCTGTTGCGGCGGGAGGAGATCGACTGGTTCTACCAGCGCGGGGCCAGCCTGCTGTTCCCGGACCTGTGGCGCGATTTCCTCGAGCCGATCCCGGAAGACGAGCGCCACGACATGCTCGGCGCGTACTACCGGCGGCTGACGGCCGACGACCACGATACCCGCGTGCGTGCGGCGAAGGCCTGGTCCGTCTGGGAGGGCTCGACGAGCACGCTGCTGCCGAGCGCCGAGGTCCGGAGAACGTTCGAGGAGGAACGGGTGGCGCTCGCGATGGCCCGCATCGAATCCCACTACTTCGTGAACGGCGGCTTCATGGAGGAAGGGCAGCTCCTTCGCGACATCGACCGCATCCGGCACATCCCGGGCGTGATCGTGCAGGGACGCTACGACGTGGTCTGTCCGCCGGTGTCGGCTTACGACCTGTCACAGGCGTGGCCGGAGGCGACCCTGCGCATCGTCCCGGATGCCGGGCACGCGGCGTTCGAGCCCGGCAACGTCCATGAGCTGGTCTCGGCCACGGACAGGTTCGCGGCGTCTTGACCGACTTCCTCCTGATCAGCAACGCGCGCATCGTCAATGACGGGCGGACCGTCGAGGGCGACGTGCTGGTGCGCAACGGCCGCATCGAGCAGGTGGCGGGCGGCATCCGGGCGCCGGCGAGGGCGCGCGTGCTCGATGCGGCGGGCCGCTGGCTCCTGCCGGGCATGATCGACGACCAGGTGCACTTCCGCGAGCCGGGGCTGACGCACAAGGGCGACATCGCGACGGAATCCGCCGCCGCGGTAGCGGGCGGTGTCACCAGCTTCATGGACATGCCGAACGTCCTGCCGCAGACGACGACGCGGGAAGCGCTCGCGGCGAAGTACGCGCTCGCCGCCGGCCGCGCCCGTGCCAACTACGCGTTCTACCTCGGTGCCACCAACCGCAACCTCGACGAGATCCGCGCGCTCGAGGTCGGGGAGGCGTGCGGCATCAAGGTGTTCATGGGCGCGTCCACCGGCGACATGCTGGTCGACGATGCCGGTACGCTGGAACGCCTGTTCGCGGGGGCGCCGCTGCTCGTGGTCACGCACTGCGAGCATTCGCCGACGATACGGGAGAACGAGGCACGGGCGCGGGAACGCTTCGGGGAGGACGTGCCGATGACGGAGCATCCGGCGATCCGTTCCGCGGAAGCCTGCTACCGGTCGAGCGCGACCGCCGTCGGGCTCGCGCAGCGTCACGGCGCGAGGCTGCACATCCTGCACCTGACGACCGCGGCCGAGATGGAGCTGCTCTCGCCCGGCCCCCGGCGGGAGAAGCGCGTGACCGGCGAGGTGTGCGTGCACCACCTCTGGTTCGACGAGAGCCGCTACCCGGAGCTCGGTACCCGCATCAAGTGCAACCCGGCGATCAAGAGCGCCGCGGATCGCGAGGCGCTGCTGGCCGCGGTGAACGACGGCCGCCTCGACGTCATCGCGACGGATCATGCCCCGCACACGGCGGAAGAGAAGGCAGAGTCCTACTTCCGGGCGCCTGCCGGACTGCCGCTGGTCCAGCACGTGCTGGTCGCCCTGCTCGACCTCGTGCGGGCCGGTGCGCTGTCGGTGGAGACGGTGGTCGAGCGCACGAGCCACGCGGTGGCTGACATCTACGGCGTCGCGGACCGCGGCTACGTACGAGAGGGCTATCATGCGGACCTCGTGCTGGTGGACCCGGAGCGCCCGCAGCCCGTGCATCGGGACAACCTGCTGTACAAGTGCGGCTGGTCGCCGTTCGAGGGGCACACGTTCTCGGCGAGCATCGACACGACCATCGTGAACGGCCGGATCGCCTGGCAGGACGGCCGGCTCACGGACGAGATCGCCGGGCAGCGCCTGGCCTTCACGCGCGGTCGCGATTGAGGGTCGGCACGGTCCGCCGCCCGTGCGCCCCGAGCCGCCGGGGCGGCCCGGCGACGTGTGCTGCGTCACACTTCCCGGCCGGCCGCGGCCGGGAGGGCGTAGCAGGTCCGGTGGCGTGGGGCGTGTCGCACGAGGACCCTGAACGGGAGGCGCTCGATGCGGTCCAATCAACGTAGTGGACGCGCTGCACGCTTCCGCGAGGAAAGTGTTTACTTTCCGGTTG
>Ga0079224_100000224_pt1 | contig 49468 bp, 46 predicted proteins | sample Stecom2015_FD_80414 | JGI IMG/M metagenome (GOLD analysis project Ga0079224, IMG submission 80414) | Agricultural soil microbial communities from Utah to study Nitrogen management - Steer compost 2015 | ecosystem: Environmental > Terrestrial > Soil > Agricultural land | place: USA: Utah... | reverse complement strand
CCGCAGGACCTTCTCCGCCCACATCTCGTCGTCCAGGCCGACCCGGCGGACACCCCGTAGTTGTGCGGCCACCACGTCGACCGGATCGTCGGTCTCCGGCCACGCTGTGACAGTCAACCCCTCCGGTACCGACGCGCGCGCGGCAGGCTCCTCCAACGCAGGCACCACCAGGCTGACCGGGCCGTGGGACGGGACGATCAAGCACGTCAGCCGCTCGAGTGGAAGGGCGTCGTATCCGGTCAGATACCGCAGCGCAGCGCCCGGGGTGATGAGCAAGGCGTCGATGCCGGCCTCGCCGGCCGCTGTTCGGGCGCGGTCCAGGCGGTCATGGTGGTCCTGGGTCATGGGTGTATTTCTACCGTCAACTGCCCCCGGCCGATCCTGCCGCCGCCGACGCGGCCACCGCGGCGATGACGACGGTGTTGACCTCCTGCACGGCCTTGCGTACCGCCTCGGCCGCCCAGTCGCTCTCCGAGATCTCTTTGGCCCGGCGTTTCGTCGCCTTCTTGTGGTCGGTGGGTACCACCTTGGTGACACCGTCGATGGCCACCAGCAGCGCGATCAATGCAGCCGTGCGGTCGTCCGGGCGAGTGCCGGAAACCAAGGCCGACCGCAGGCTCTCGCGCACCTGGTTCTTGTGAACCGCGTTGGCCGAAGGCCACCGGGTGCTGGGGAACAGGCCGAGAATCTTGCGCTTGTCGCGCCGCAGGTGCCCGGAATCGGCCAGTCTCTCGAGCAGTCGTTCACGCAGGTCTTTCCGCAGCGACCCGAGTACGCCCTTCGGCTTTTGCCCCGTCCGGTGAGCGAGTCGCTTCAGCCCGGTGTCGAGCACGTCGTCACCGGTCGGCGTCTCGTCGCGGACCATGATCCGCCCAGCTCGGACCGCCTCGCCGCGTTCGGCTATGCCGACCTTGCCGAGCATCGACAGCTCGACCAGAACGGCGCCGGCCAGCGCATAGCCGACCTTGGTGCCGTCGAAAGACGCTCGCCCGGATTCGTCGTCATAGAACAACAGCAACAGATCCTCGGCTATCAGCATGACCCTGACGCTACCCGCGCACGAACATGGTCGCGCATGTGTTCCGCCATCGTGAGCGCCGCATTAAAGTCGTGTCCATGCCACGTGACGGGGTGCGTGCAAGTCGGCAACCACCTCGGCGTAGTGCCTGGGCCGTGGCCGTCGGTGTCGTCGGCGAACTCCTCCTCACCGCTGGCGCCGTGGTTCTGCTGTTCGTGGTCTACATGCTCTGGGGAACCGGGCTGCAGACGGCACAGGCCCAGGACGACCTCGGCCGCGAGCTGGAACAGCGCTGGGCCGGACTCGACGACCCCTCCGACCCATCAGGCCCGGACGAGATCGCCGAAGGCGAGGCCTATGGCATCCTGCGCATCCCACGTTTCGGTGACGACTACGAGAAGATCATCGTCCAGGGTGTCGAGCCGGAACATCTCGCGGACGGCCCTGGCCACTACCCGGACACCGCCGACCCGGGCGAACTCGGTAACGTCGGCTTGGCCGCGCACCGGGCCGGACACGGCGAGCCGTTCGCGCAGTTCCCTGAGCTGCATGTCGGCGATCGGATCGAGGTCGAGATGGCTGATGGCGTCTACGTCTACGAGCTCGATGACGCCCCCGACGGCGACGACGACGGCAACAAGATCAACATCAACGACACCTGGGTGGTCGACCCCGTTCCTGGGCAGCCGCCCGGAACCCGACCCACCGAGCGGCGCATCACCTTGACCACGTGCTGGCCCCGGTGGGGCGCCTCGCATCGGATGTACGCGACCGGCGTGCTGATCAGTGCTCCGGATTCCTGAATGCGCCGCTGTCACCGCTCGCGTCTAAGCTGCGTGCATGGCTAGGGACCACAAGCTTCTCCTGCTGGACACGGCGTCGCTGTACTTCCGGGCTTTCTACGGAGTTCCGGAGTCGATCACCGCGCCGGACGGCACCCCGGTGAACGCCGTACGCGGCTTGCTCGACTTCATCGCCCGGCTGGTGACCGACCGCTCCCCCGACCGGTTGGTCGCGTGCCTCGATGCCGACTGGCGCCCTGCCTTCCGGGTGGAGCTGCTGCCGACCTACAAACAACACCGGGTCGCTGATCCCGCGACCAATGCCGAACAGATCCCGCCCGCGCTCGAAGCGCAGGTGCCGGTCATCCTCGAGGTCCTGGACGCGTTGGGCCTCGCGCACGTCGGGGTTCCGGGTTTCGAGGCCGACGACGTCATCGGCACGTTGGCGACCCGTGACACCGGCCCGGTCGACATCGTCACCGGTGACCGCGATCTGTTCCAACTGGTTGACGACGCGCGCGGAGTACGGATCCTCTACACCGCCCGAGGGGTCGGCAAGCACGAGATCGTCGACGAGTCCGTCGTGGCGAGCAAGTACGCCATCCCCGGCCGGGCGTACGCCGATTTCGCCACGCTGCGCGGCGACCCGAGCGACGGCCTGCCCGGCGTCTCCGGTGTCGGTGACAAGACGGCCGCCACGCTCATCACGCGCTTCGGCGACTTGCCGGGCCTGCTCGCCGCGCTCGACGATCCCGCGGCCGACCTGTCGCCGACGCTGCGGCGCAAGCTGGCCGACGCCCGCGACTACCTCGCCGTCGCGCCGGCGGTCGTCGCGGTGCGCACCGACGTGCCGCTGCCTGACTACGACGACGCGTTGCCCAGCGAGCCCGCCGACCCGGAAGCGCTGGTCGCCCTGGGCGAACGGTGGGGCATCGACTCCTCGCTCAACCGCGTGCTCCATGCCCTGCGGGGCCGTTCGGTATCAGCGTGATGACAGAGAGGAGCCCGCGATGCAGTGGAGTCTCGAGGTCGTGATCGTTCCGGTCAGCGACGTGAACCGCGCCAAGGCCTTCTACGCCGACCAGTTGGGGTTCGTCGTCGACCACGACACCCCGATCGCCGAGGGCACCCGGATCGTCCAACTGACACCACCGGGATCGGGCTGCTCCATCGTCATCGGCGAAGGTGATGCCGTCCCCGCGATGGAACCCGGTTCGCTCAAGGGCCTGCAGCTCGTCGTGCCGGACATCAACGCCGCGCGTGCCACGCTGCTCGAGCGCGGCGTGAACGTCAGCGACGTCCAGGTCCTCGGCGCCAACCCGCAGCCCATGCCCGATCCTCTCGACAACGTCGGCTTCGTGTTCTTCAACGACCCCGACGGCAATGCCTGGGCCGTCCAGCAGATCTCGTCACGTGGGCACGACGGCCGGCCCTGAGCTGGACGTCAGCGGCGTCGGCTGCGCGCCGGTCGGGAACCGGCAGTGCCTGTCCTGTCATCAACGCCGGCCCGATCGCTCGCAGCAGCTCACCGGCCGTGATCGCGGGCGTGTTGGACGCGATCGCCACAGCTCGCTCGCCGTCGGGAACCCACGCGATGACGACCTCGTGCCCGATATCGCCGCCCCCACCTGTACTGGTCAGAAACGGCTGACCGTAGTCCGATGCCGGGTGGGCGACCCAGCCGGGAGTCTCGGACGCGTCGTTGATCAAGGTAGTGCCGTTGATCAGGTCTACGGCGTCCGGCGCGATGATCTGTCCGGTGAACAACGCGTGTGTCCATGCCGCGAGATCCGGCATCGTCATCAGCGAGGTCGCCGTTGCCCTGCAGAGCCCAGTGCGGTCCTGCGAAGTCGCCCATGGCGCTGGTCGCTCCCGCCCGGTGGTAGCCGATCGCGCGCGGCCCGGCCGCGGCCGGTCGGCCATCCCAGAAGCCACCGGCGACATCACCGTCGGGCAACCGGAGGATCCGCGCCGTGAGGTAATCACGGAAGCTGGTCTGGGCCGCTTCCTCGACCACGGCCGCCAGCAGGGTGTAGCCGGAGTTCGAGTACAGGTGATCGGTGCCCGGCGTGAAGGCCGGCCGCATGGTGTTGATCGCGGCGATCGCCTGGCTACGGCTCAGCGGCTCGTGGTCCGCACCATGTGAACCGCTCAGCCCGCTGGTGTGCAACAGAAGCTGCTTGATCGTGGCGTCCGCTGCCGCACCACGTAACCCGGGCACGACATCTCCCGCGCGGTCGGTCAAGGCCACGCGCCCGTCGTCGACCAGGCCGGCGACCGCTGCGGCGGTGAATGCCTTGGACACCGACCCGATGCTGTACACGGTGTCTGGTGTGTTGGGCATGCCGTCGGATCGATCCGCCTCGCCGAAGCCGGCACGACAGTCGAACTCGCCGGCGGTCGAGACGGCGATGGATCCGCTGAACCCCGCGTCTTCCCACGCGCTGAGCGCTTCGATGAGCTCGGTTGGACACTCGGGCGCGCGCTCGCCATCACTCAGGTCGCCGTCGCCCGCACATGCCGCGAGGAACACCAAGGTCGCAGCGGCAACACCCACACGTCGTCTCATGAGCAACGAACGTAGGCACGGGCGTGTTAACCGGTTGTGAACGGTGACGCCGACGCCAGGATGGCCGCTTCGGTCTCGGCGCTCAAGCCGACCGGTGAGCGGTCGTCACGCTGCGGCGCCGCGCCGTCGACCTCGCGCAGCCATGCCCACGTGTCGGCCACGGTCTCCTCGATGGGGCGCGGCTGTAGCCCGGTCTGGTACGCCTTGGTGACGTCGCCGGTGTGCAGGCCGAGTTCGGAGTACGGATGGCCCGGCGGGATCCACACCGGGAGGTCGTTCCACGGCTCCACGCCATGGGCGAGGACCTGCTCCGGCCGCACCCAGACCAGCTCGGCGACGTGACCCGTCACGTCGACACAGCTCGACAACAGCTGCTGCATCGTCGCGTGTCCCTGAGCGCTCACGACGTTGAACGCGCCGCCGATACGTCGTTGAGCGCAATCGAGCAGCCAGCTGGCCAGGTCACGGGCGTCGATGTACTGCAGCGGCAATTCCGGCGGCCCGGGCGCCAGCATGGGGCCACCGCGACTGGCACGCAACAGCCACCAGGGCAACCGGCCGACGTCTTCGTACGGTCCGATCACCAGGCCGGCCCGCGCGCACAAGGCCTGGTCGCCGAACGCGGCCTGCGCCGCCAGCTCTCCCCCCGCCTTCATCTCGGCGTAGGAGCCGTCCTCGGCGTCAGGTGACGAGGCCACGACCGGGGCGGTCTCGTCCGCGCCGACGGCCAGCGGCGGGCGGTACACCGAGCGGCTGGACACGTAGCCGTAGTGGCCGACTCGACCGGACAACGCTGCCGCGCTGTCGCGGACCGCTCGTGGGATCCCGGACCAGGTGTCGACCACCGCGTCCCATTCCCGTGTGCGCAGGGGCGTCAGGCTGTCCGGGTCGAGCCGGTCGCCACGGAGGCACTCGACCCGCGGGTGAGCGTTGCGGGACTGGCCGCGATTGAACGTCGTCACCTCCCAGCCGCGCTCGACTGCGGCATCGACGACCGCGCGGCCGAGGAAGGCGGACCCACCGAGCACCAGAAGACGCATCGTCACATCTTCTCATCACTGGGGCTGGTGAGTTCCCCAGGAACTCGCCGCAAACCGCGATGAACAGGGTAGTTTTACAAGACTAGTTTTATGTGACTACATTACGCCCATGGCGAAGCGACGCACAGACGCATCCCGCCGGCCGGTCAGCAACCTGCTTGGTCTGGCGGTCCTGTCGTACCTCACCCAGCGCCCGATGCACGCCTACGAGCTGCAACGCCAACTGAAGGAGAATGACGCCGCCGGCACATTCAGGTTGAGCTATGGGGCGCTCTACAGCGTCGTGCGCCAACTGCTCCGCGAAGGCTTCATCGCCGTGGCCGGCTCCGGTCGTACCGGGAACCAGCCCGAGCACACGATTTACGAGCTGACCTCGGCCGGAGAGGCTGAGATGCGCTCCTGGCTGCGTGAGCTGCTCGCCACGCCCCGGCACGAATATCCCGCCTTTGCCGCTGCGTTGTCACTGGTGATCGTCCTTCCCCCGGCCGAGGTCACCGAGCTGCTGCGTACGCGGCTCGACCGCATCGAGCACAACGCCGACGACATCGAGCGCCGCAAGGACGACGTCGTCGGCGCCGGCGTGCATCCGGTCTTCCTCGTCGAGGACGACTACCGGGTCGCGCTGCTTCGCGCTGAAGCCCGATTCATCCGCGAGCTGATCGAGCGCATCGACAACCCCGACGCCGGCTGGTTCAGGACCTGGGACCACTACCACTCCGGTACCGCGTCCCCACCCGAAGGAGAGCAGTCATGAGCGCACCACGCAGTGCGGTGGTCGTGGGCGGCGGCATCGCCGGATCAGCTACGGCGATCGCCCTGACCAAGGCCGGTATCGCGACGACCGTACTGGAAGCTCGCTCGACCGCGGCCGATCTCGACGGCGTCATGCTCACTGTGGCCACCAACGGCATCAACGCCCTACGCGCCATCGACGCCGACCATTGCGTCACCGGGCTCGGATTCCCCACGCCCACGATCACGTTGCGCACCCACACCGGCAAGCGCCTGGGCGACACCTTCACCGGCGGCCTCCTACCAGACGGCACGCAGAGTCAAACGGTGCGCCGGGCCGATCTCAGTGCCGCGCTGCGCGACGAGGCACGCCGACGTGGCGTCACCATCCGTGAGGACAGCCGGGTGGAACGCGTCGCTGAGCACCCCCACGGCGTGCGAGCCGTCCTGGCCGACGGCGCCGTCGTCGAGTCCGACATCCTGATCGGCGCCGACGGCGTCCACTCGACCGTGCGCTCGTACATCGACCCGGAGGCCCCGCGGCCGGCCTACGCCGGCCTGCTGACCACCGGCGGCTACGCCTCGGCCGTCGAGGTCGATGCCAACCCGGGTGGCTACGAGATGATCTTCGGCCGGCGCGCCTTCTTCGGCTACGCCGTCGCCCCCGACGGTGAGATCTGGTGGTTCGTCAACCTGCCCGAACCGAAGGAGCCACCGCGCACGCAGCTGCGCGCCGTACCCGCCCAACGCTGGCGCGAGACGTTCCAGAGGGTGTATGCCGACGACGCCGGGCCTGCTCTGGACCTCGTCGCGGCGACCCCGGACTTTGCCCCGATGACGTCGATCCACACGATGGCGCACCTGCCACGGTGGCACACCGACCGGATGATCGTCGTCGGCGACGCTGCGCATGCTCCGTCACCGACCTCGGGCCAGGGAGCATCGCTGTCGATCGAGGACGCCGTCGTCCTGGCCACCGCCCTGCGCGACGCGCGCACGCCCGCAGAGGCGTTCGCCGGCTTCGAGTCCGTCCGCAGGCTCCGGGTCGAGAAGATCATCAAGGCGGCTGCACGCATCAACAACACCAAAGCCCCAGGGCCGGTCGGCAGGCTGCTGCGTGACCTCATGTTGCCGACGATCCTGCGCCTGACCGCCGACACCAAGAGCGCCCGCGAGACGTACGAATACCGCGTGGAGTGGGCCGGCCCAGGCGCCTCAGCATTGGGGAGCCGGACCGAGCTCAGCTGAGCGTCGCGTAGGCCACGACCCCGCGCCGCAGCGATCCCGACGCGAGCCGCGCCGTCTCGCGCAGCGGAGTGCCCGCCGCGGCGACGGCGATCTGGTCGAGCAGGTCGAGCAACTGGCGCACCGCACGTACGAAGTCGCCGGCGGCCAGATCGGCTTCGTCCAGGACCACCTCGAGCCGGTGCCCGCTCGCCCACCGCCAGGCGGCTTGCGAGAAGCCCACATCGGGCTCACGCAGGAAGTCCAGCCCGTGCTGGGACTCCAAATGATCGAGGTCGTTCCACAGCCTCGTCATGCTCGCGAGGACGTCGCGTACCCGGCCGTTCTGCACGTGCGCGACGACGCCCTCGTCGGGCTGGCGGGACTCGAACGTCAAGGCCGCGACGCAGGCGGCCAGCTCGGCGGGGTCGAGATCGTTCCACATGCCGGTGCGCAGGCATTCGGCGGCCACCAGGTCGAGCTCCCCGTAGAGCCGGGCCAGGCGCCGCCCCGGCCCGGTGACCTCGTCGCCGTCGAGGTAGCCCAGGTCGTCCAGGACCGCGCAGACTCGGTCGAACTGCCGCGCCACGGTATTGGTCCGCGACTCCACCCGCCGCGAGAGCTGGTGGTTCTCGCGCTGAAGCCGGAACCAGCGCTCCGCCCAGCGAGCGTGCTCCTCACGGTCCGGGCAGCCGTGACACGGGTGGGCCCGCAGCTCCCGCCGCAGCCGGTGCAGCTCGGGATCGTCGGCAGCGGCCGATCGCGGCCGTCGCGGCCGGTGACCACGACCGGAGTGGTCGGCCGGGATCTTGGACCGCAACGCCGCGGCGAGATCGCGCCGCGAGGCCGGCACCTTCGGATTGAACGAACGCGGGATCCGCATCGAGGTCAGCGGCTCCACCGCGGACGGGAAGTCGATCAGGGAGAGTTTGCGGACCTGACGACCCTCGGTGAGCACGGTGGGCCGCGGACCGTCGCCTCCGCTGCCGCCGCCCGACATGCCTGGATCGAGCACCACGGCGTAGCCGGCGAACTTCCCCCGCGGAACCCGGATGACGTCGCCCGCGCGGAGCTTTTCCAGTGCCGCAACAGCCGCGGCCCGCCGTTGTGCGGTGCCTTCGCGGGCCAGCGCGGTCTCGCGGTCCTTGATCGCGTGCCGAAGCCGCCAGTATTCCTCGAAGTCGCCCAGGTGACAGGTCATGGCCTCGCGGTAGCCGTCGAGGCCTTCCTGGTTGCGGCGCAACTGCCGCGCCAGGCCCACCACGGCGCGGTCGGCCTGGAACTGCGCGAACGACGACTCCAGGATCTCGCGCGCGGCGTTGCGCCCCACGCGGTCCACGAGATTGACCGCCATGTTGTACGACGGGCGGAGCGACGAGCGCAGCGGAAACGTCCGGGTGGAGGCGAGCCCGGCCACGGCCGTCGGGTCGAACCCCGGCTGCCACAGGACCACCGCGTGGCCTTCGACGTCGATGCCACGACGTCCCGCCCGCCCGGTCAGCTGCGTGTACTCACCGGGCGTGATGTCGGCGTGGGTTTCGCCGTTCCATTTCACCAGCCGCTCGATGACCACCGAACGCGCCGGCATGTTGATGCCCAGCGCCAACGTCTCGGTAGCGAACACCACGCGGATCAGGCCACGAACGAACAACTCCTCGACGACCTCTTTGAACGTGGGCAGCATGCCCGCGTGGTGGGCAGCCACCCCGCGCTCCAGGCCGTCGGCCCATTCGTAGTAGCCCAGCACGCGCAGGTCGTCGTCCGGGATGTCCGCGCAGCGGCGCTCGATCACCGCGCGGATCTCGTCACGCTCGTCGGCCGAGGTCAGCCGGATACCGGCACTCAGGCACTGCTGTACGGCCATCTCGCATCCCGCCCGGCTGAACACGAAGACGATGGCCGGGAGCAGATCAGCAGCCTCGAGCCGGTTGACCACCTCGACCCGGCCAGGCGTGTAGACCCCTCGCGGGCGCCGGTTCCCGTAGCCGCGACCCTGGCGGCCACCGTTGCGTCCCACCCGGTGGTCATCTCTGGCCAGCCGGGTCAGCTGTGGGTTCACCACCCGCTTGGCGTCGGCGCCGGAGCCGGACTGGGCAAACAGGTCGAGCAGCCGCGGCCCGACCATGACGTGCTGCCACAACGGCACCGGGCGCTGCTCCTCGACCACGACGTCGGTGTCGCCGCGCACCGTGGGCAGCCACTCGCCGAACTCTTCGGCGTTGGACACCGTCGCCGACAGGGAGATCACGCTCACCGAGTCGGGCAGGTTGATGATGACTTCTTCCCACACCGCTCCGCGGAACCGGTCGGCCAGGTAGTGGACCTCGTCCATCACCACGTAGGACAGCCCGTCCAGCGTGTGCGAACCGGCATAGATCATGTTCCGCAGCACCTCGGTCGTCATCACGACTACCGGTGCCTCACCGTTGACGGTGTTGTCGCCGGTGAGCAGGCCCACCGACTCCTCACCGTGGCGCGCGACCAGATCGTGGTACTTCTGGTTCGACAGCGCCTTGATCGGCGTGGTGTAGAAGCATTTGCGGCCCTCCTCGAGGGCCAAGTACACGGCGAACTCGCCGACCAGAGTCTTGCCGGCGCCGGTAGGGGCAGCCACCAAGACGCCACGGCCTGCTTCGACGCTGCGGCACGCTCGAACTTGGAAGTCGTCGAACTTGAAGCCGTACTGAGACCGGAACCGGTGCAAATGCGGTTCACGCTGGCGCTGCCTCGCGGCCGCGTAACGCTCCGCGGGCGAACTCATGCCCCTACGTTAACCCGATGCGGGGACGTACACCCGCTGGGCGCGACCGACGAGATCGAATGTGCGGGGCAGCGGCCCGAGACGTTCGCCGTCGACATAGGCCGTGACGTCGGCCGCATCGAGTTTGACTCGCCGGGCCCGGTGCACCGAGACGAACGGGTACGTCAGGTGTTTACCTTGGCGCACCCGCGGAAACGCCCGGAGCAACGTCGCCTTGCTGACCGGCGATACGACCAGCACGTCGAACACCCCGTTGTCGGGTTCCGCACCCGGTGTGATCCGCATGCCCCCGCCGTAGGACGGCAGGTTGCCGACTGCCACCAGCATCGCCTCGGTGTCGAGAACCTGGTCGTCCAGCTCGATGTGGTACGAGATGGGTTTGAAGACGCCCAGCTCGGCGATCGTGGCGACGTCGTAGCGCCGCGGACCTTTCGGCCAGCGCATTCGGTTGACGCGATCGTTGACACGGGCGTCGAACCCGGCGGCGACGACGCCGGCGAACCACTGGCCGTCGGTCCGGCCCAGATCGATCTCGCGCTCGGCACCGGCGACGATGACATCGGCGGCGGCGACCGGATCTTTCAGCGGCAACCCCAGCGATCGAGCGAGGTCATTACCGGTCCCGGCCGGAATGACGCCGAGGACGGTCTCGGCGCCACCCACGGCTTGCAGCCCCAGGTGCACCATGCCGTCGCCGCCGACCACGACCAGCGAGCGGGCGCCGGACTCCACGCTCTCCAGCGCCAGGTCACCGGCCTCACGGACGTCGCGACCGGTCAGGACCCGCACCGGCAGGCCCGCCTCGGCCAGACGCGCCGCGGCCCGGCGCCCGGCCCGTGCTCCCCGCCCTCGACCGGACGTCGGGTTCACCAGCAGCGCGATCTCGTCGGTCATGACCTCAGCCGTCGTCGTCGATTCGGCCCAGGCGGTCGAGCTCGTCGTCCGGGGTCGCCTCGTCGTCGGCCAGCTCGGATCCGAGCACGCGGCGGCGCCGGCGATCGAGCACCCGGCACACCAAGACCGCGACTTCGAACAGCAGCCACATCGGCGTCGCCAACACCATCAGCGAGAGCGGATCACCCGTCGGTGTCGCGATGGCGCCGAAGCAGAAGATGCCGACGATCACCCACCGGCGCGCCGAGGACAGCGTCTCGTGCCGGAGGACGCCGACCACGTTGAGCAGCACCACGAAGATGGGCAGCAGGAAGCCGATGCCGAAGACGAGAACGATGCGGATGACGAAGCTGAGGTAACTGCTGAAGTCGACGATGTTGCTGACGTCGTCGGTGGGCGTGAAGTTCAAGAGGAACTGCATGGCCCGCGGCATGATCCACATCGCGAGCAGAACGCCGAGGGCGAACATCGGCACCGCCGCGCCCACGACGGCCGCCGCCCACCGCTTCTCGTTGCGGTACAGCGCCGGAGTGACGAAACCCCAGATCTGGTAGATCCAGACCGGTGCGCCGAACACGAGGCCGGTCAACATGGCGATCTGCAGCGGAACGACCAGCGGATCGGTCATGTTGCGGAAGTTCATCTCCGCCTGCGCGTCGGTGGCCGCCGCGGCATCCTGGAACGGATCGGTCAGGAAGCTGATGATCTGGTCGCGAAAGACGAACCCGACAATGCCGAAGGCGACGACCGCTAGCGCGGATTTGAGCACGCGCGAGCGCAACTCGCGCAGGTGCTCACTCAGAGTCATCCGGCCTTCGGGATCGCGCTCCGGCTTCGAGCCCTTGCCCCGACGGCCTATCACTGTGGCCACGTCAGTGCGACGTCAAGCAGCTCAGGCGTCGTGCTTGGACTGCTCGTTCACCGGCGCGCTCTGTTCCGGCTGTGCCGTGGCCGGCGGCTCGACGGCTCGCTGGGTTTGCGCCGGACCCGAGTCGTTGCGCTCGCCGGCGGAGTCCGCCGACTTGTCATCATCGCCGCTCACCAGGCCCTGTGTCTCAGCCTTGAAGATCTTCAACGACCGTCCGAGGCCCCGGGCGGCCTCCGGCAACCTCTTCGCCCCGAACAGCACCAGCACGATCGCGAGGACGATGATCAGCTGCCAAGGTCCGATGTTACCCATGGTCGACCTCTTCCTGACGGGTGACGTCCCGTCGATGCTATCCAGACTACGTCGTGGGCCGGTCTGTGCCGTCCGCCCGGCGCGCAGGCACGCCCGGTGGATCCGACGATACAGATCCTACGGCGGTGTCAAGCTCGCGGAGAAGATCGTTCATCTCCCCCGCCAGCACCGTGGTCTTGCGCACGACGGCGACCCCGGCCGCGACGACGACCACGATGGCCACCGCGAACAGGAACCCGAGCGCTACGAAGAGCCAGATCGCCAAGCTGGACATTGCCGCAGACTCTACTGCAGTCCGTAAGCGGCCAGGGCCTCGCGCGCCGAAGCGGTGACCTCCGCAGACAGGTCCGGTGGGTCGACGATGCGCCCGGAGTCGCCGAGGCGCAGCGCAAGGCGGCGTACCCACTGTCGATCGCGCGCTCGTAGGCGCAGCCGGAGCCCGCCGTCGGCCAGCTCCTCGGCGCTCTCGTGGGGGTAATAATCGGCCACCCAACGTCCGGCGGTCGTGAGCTCGATTGTCACCAATTCGTCATCTGGCGACGGCTGGAACAGTCCGGCGTCGAGGTCGCGCGGGCGCACGTCGGTGGGAATCTGCGCCGGTGTGTCGAGTAGGTGGATGCCGAGAACGCGGTCGAGGCGGAACAGTCGCACGGCCCCGGCGCGGTGGCACCATCCTTCCAGGTAGAGCCGCCCGTCGACGACGACCAGGCGCATCGGGTCGACGTCGCGTTCGGTGGCCTCGTCGCGCGCCGGGACCCAGTACGACAGGTGCAGCCGGCGCTGGTCGTCCAGGGCGGCGCGCACGGTGGCCGCGACCTCGGCCACAGCATCGCCGTCAACCTTGACCTGCACCGATGCCGCCTGCTCGGCCATCTCGCCGGCAGCGTCCTCGAGCTTGGCCACGGCCCGCTCGATGGCGCCGCGGTCGAACGAGCCGGGCACCGAGGCGAGCGTACGCAGCGCGACGATCAGCGCCACCGCCTCGTCGGTGCGCAGCCGCAGCGGCCGCGCCAGGTAGTCGGCGTTGGCGACATTGATGACGCCTTCGCCTTCCACGGCCTCCATGTCGACCTCGATGTAGTCACCCATCTGCAGGCCCGGCAGGCCGGAGAACCACAGAACCTGCAAGTCGCGGATGACTTGACGTTCGCTGACCCCGAACAGCCGGGCGACCTCGGACACCGGGGTGCTGGGGTGGGAACGCAGGTACGGCAGCATCGACAGCAGCCGTGCGACCTGTGCGGGCGCGCTGTCGGAGCGCCGCGGACGGCGTCGCTGCGGTGTCGTCATGCCGACGCCTTCACGATGGCCTGCAGGCGCTGCACCACCGCGTCGCGCAACTCCGGCGGATCGAGCACGACCACGTCGGCCGCATGCACGACGAGTTCCTCGGCCAGGTCCTCGGGGCTGGAATAAGTCACGGTGACCTCGTCCCAGCCGGGCTCGTCGCCGGCTTCGACCAACGCCGCCCGCCGCCGCAGCGCGTGCCCAGTGCCGGTCCGGACGCGTAGGCGCGCGCGGGAACGCTGGGCCTGTTCCGGCGGCGCCAGGTTGGCGGCCGCCTCGCGCACGACCTCCAACGGAGGTACCTCGAAGCCGCCGGCGGGGCCGTCGGGTTGAACGTTGTCGACGATGCGCGACAGGCGGAACATGCGCGGCGCCTGGCGATCGACGTCGTACCCCACGACGTACCAGCGCCCGTGCCACGACAACACGCTCCACGGCTGGAGGTGGCGCAACAGCGGCTGGGTGCCGGCGCTCTTGCGGTGCCGGAACCGCACGGCGCGCCGATCGCGCACGGCCTCCCACAGCGGCCAGAACGCCGGTTCCTCGCCGCCCACCCGAGGCTCGACGGCGCTGATCGAGCGAGTGTCGGCCTCGATGCCGGCAGCCTGCAGCTTCAGCACCGCCGCGCTCGATGCCGCCGACAGGAAGGTGTGTTGCCACATCCGCGCCGCCAGGCCCACGACAGCGGCCTCGTCCGGCTCGAGCCGGATCTCCGGCAGCTCGAACTCCTGGCGATGGATGCGATAGCCCGGCTCTTCGTCGCCGAAGGGATCGAACGAGCCGGTCTCGATGGGAATGCCGACCTCGCGCAGCTCTTCCTTGTCGCGCTCGAACATGCGCTCGAACGCCTCGTCGCTCTGCCCGCCGTATCCCCCGACCACCTGGCGGATGCGGCTTTTCGGCACATACCCGCGCGCAACGAGCAGGCAGATGACCAGATTCATCAGCCGCTCGCTCTTCGCCGCCTGCGACATGCTCACAACCCCAATCCCCTGACACCGCGAGATTAGCGGGTCGCTAGTCTCAGCGCGTGATTCGGTGGCGCAACGGCGTGGTGACCAATGTGAAGACCTCCTGGCCCGGTGCGGCGGAGCTGGCCGTGGACGTGGCCGGAGTGGAGATACGGGCGCTGGCCTACGTCGATCTGGTCGGGCTGCCTCAGCCTGGTGACCGCGTGGTACTCAACACGACGGCGCTGGACATGGGGCTGGGCACCGGTGGCTACGCCCATGTCGTGGCGATCCCCGACCGGCTGCCCGCGGACCCGCCGCCAGCGCCGGGGCACCTGGTCAAGGCGCGCTACACGCCCCTGCAGACCACCGTTCTCGGCGTCGACGAGCAGGACTCCCAGTGGCATGCGACGCTGCGCGATGCTGACGACCTGGACGGTATGCCCGTCGTCGTCGCCGACCTGCACTCCGCGCTGCCGGCCATCCTCGCCGGAGTATGGAGCACCGAGGACGCGCAGGCTCCGCTGCGTTCCGACGACCGCCCGGCCGGTCCGGTGCGGGTGGTCTACGTCATGACCGACGGCGGCGCGCTGCCACTACGGTTCAGCCGCACCGTGGCCGAGCTGAGCAGTGCCGGGCTCCTGACGGCGACCGTGACGGTCGGACAGGCCTTCGGCGGTGACATCGAGGCGGTCACCCTCCACACGGGCCTCCTGGCCGCCAGGCACGTGCTCCAGGCGGACGTCGCCATCGTCACCCAGGGCCCGGGAAACCTCGGTACCGGTACGCGCTGGGGTTTCTCCGGCGTCGCGTGCGGAGAAGCGATCAACGCCGCTGTCGTGCTGGGCGGGCGGCCCGTGGGGTCGTTGCGGATCAGCTCGGCCGACCCACGTGGCCGCCACCACGGCGTGTCTCATCACAGCCTCACCGCTTACGGCAAAGTCGCGCTGGCCCCCGCTGACATCGTCGTGCCCGACCTGCCCGGCGAGTTCGGCCAGAAGGTCCACACCCAGGCGCAGCGCCTGGCCGGGCGGCACCACGTGGTCACCGCACCGGTGGCCGGCTTGGAGGAGGAACTACGCCGCGTTCCCGTGCGGCTGTCGACGATGGGCCGCGGGCTCGACGATGATCCGGAGTACTTCGTCGCCGCCGCCGCGGCCGGCGCGCACGCCGCCGCCCTCCTGCGCCACGACGGTTGACCGAACACCGGCTGCGCGCGCCCCGCGGCCGAGACCTCAGCTGACCGCCAGCAGGTCGACGACGAAGATCAGGGTTCGGCCGGACAGCCGATGCCCGCTGCCCGCGGGGCCGTACGCCTGATGGGCCGGCACCACGAGCTTGCGCCGCCCACCCACACGCATTCCGGGGATCCCCCGCTGCCAACCTTCGATGACGCTGTCCAGCGGTAGCTCCGTCGGCTTACCGCGGTTCCACGACGCGTCGAACTCCTCACCGGACTCGAAGTCGACCCCGGCATAGTGCACCAGGACCGTCGCGCCGGGCGGCGCCTCCGCGCCGGAACCGACCACGACGTCGGTGATCTCGAGCTCGTCCGGAGGCGCCTCCCCCGGAAAGTCGATCTCCGGGCGTTCCATGTCAGAACGTGCCGATCACGTCGATGACCAGCACGAGCGCGGTGCCACCGGACTCACCCTGGGTGGGGTTGTCCGCCGCGGCGATCCGCGTGACGACCCGGGTGCCCACGGTCTGGTCCTGCAACGCCTCAGCGAGGCCCGGGATACCGGTCAGCTGCTGCGGCGCCAGCACGATCGGCGTCTGGTTCTCATCCCACGAGCTGATGGCGTCCGCCCCGTCGGGGTAGGACGCCTGCACCATGTTGACGACGATGTTCGTGCCCAGCTCTTTCCCGTCGCCGTTGATCACGACGGTCGAGTCGGACTGCTCCGGCGGCTCGGCGTCGGCCAGGTCGATCGTCGGCGCAGCGCCGTCGTTGGACTCGACGCTCGGCATGCCCTCGGGCAGGTCCTGCACCGGCTCCCCCGACGCCGTCGCCGTCGCGCCGATCGTGTCGACGATGTCGACGACGAACACCAGCGTGTCGTTCTGCAGGTCGTGTCCGTCGGAAGCGCCGTAGCCCTGGTCGGGCGGGATGGACAGCAGCACCCGCGAGCCCACCTTCTGACCGGCCAGGCCTTCCTTCCACCCCGGAATGACCGCATCGAGCGAGAAGCCCGCGGCCTCGCCGCGATCGTAGGAGTTGTCGAAGACGTACGGCTCCGCATCGCCCGACGAAGCGGGGTCGTCCGTGGACTCCTCGGAATCTTGCGGGGACGCTCCGCCTCCGGCGGCGCCGTCCTCAGTACCTTCAGTACTTTCAGTACCTTCGGCGCCCTGGTCCGCGGGCTCCTCCGGCGCCCGAGGCTCCCACGTCTGGCCCAGGTAGTCGGCCACCACGACGTCGGTCGGAGCCACTTCGGCGCCGTCGCCCTCGGAGAGAACCTCGACCGCGAGTTCCGCGGGCGGCGCGTCGTCCGGGATGGACAGCTCCGGCTTCTCGCCGACGTCCCCGGAGACCTCGACACCGATGTCAGAGGAGACGACGGCACCGTCGGAGTCGGAGTCAGAGTCCGAGCCGCAGGCCGTCAGGGCGAGCGCGGACGTCGCTAGCACGGCCACGAGGGCCTGTCTGGTGCGCACTGTGGACAAGTCCTTCGATCAGATTGATGTTCAGAGCTGACGTTTTCGCAAGCGGTTACTTTAAGACAGCGACCTGAGAACTGCCTGAGCGCCCCAGTGGTCCGCGGCCCGCAGCATCTCACATACCGTCGATCAACCGTGCCACCCGCTCGTCGACCGACCGGAACGGGTCTTTACACAGTACCGTGCGCTGGGCCTGATCATTGAGCTTCAGGTGCACCCAGTCGACGGTGAAATCGCGGCGGCGTTCCTGCGCACGCTTGATGAACTCACCGCGGAGTTTCGCCCTGGTCGTCTGCGGCGGGACCGACTTCGCCTCGAACGTGTCGAGGTCACGAGACACCCTCGACACCCCGCCGCGTCGTTCGAGCAGGTAATACAGCCCTCGGCCCCGGTGGATGTCGTGGTAGGCCAAGTCGAGCTGGGCGATGCGCGGATGGGTCAGGGTCATGTTGTGCCGGGCCCGGTAGCGCTCGATCATCCGGTACTTCGTGACCCAGTCGATCTCTCGTTCGACCAGGGACAGATCCCCGGAGTCGACGGCCTTGATGGTGCGCTCCCAGAGGTCGAGCACCCGGCGCACCGTCGGCGTGGCGATCTCGCGCCGCTCGACGAAATCGCGAGCCTTGGTGAAGTACTCCTCCTGGATCTCCAGCGCCGAGGCTTCCCGGCCGCCGGCCAGGCGAACCTTGCGCCGGCCGGTGATGTCGTGGCTGATCTCGCGAATGGCCCGGATCGGGTTCTCCAGCGTCAGATCGCGCAACCCGACACCGGCCTCGATCATGCGCAGCACCAGATCGGTGGCGCCGACCTTCAGGAGGGTCGTGCACTCGTTCATGTTGGAGTCGCCGACGATGACGTGCAGACGGCGGTAGCGCTCGGCATCGGCATGCGGCTCGTCGCGCGTGTTGATGATGGGCCGGCTGCGGGTGGTGGCACTGGAGACGCCTTCCCAGATGTGCTCGGCACGCTGGCTGACGGCGTAGACCGCGCCGCGAGGCGTCTGCAGCACCTTGCCGGCTCCGCACACGATCTGGCGGGTGACCAGGAACGGAATGAGGACGTCGGCCAGCCGGGAGAACTCGCCGTGCCGCCCGACGAGGTAGTTCTCGTGGCAGCCGTAGGAGTTGCCCGCGGAGTCGGTGTTGTTCTTGAACAGGTAGACGTCGCCGGCGATGCCTTCTTCGGCCAGCCGCTTCTCCGCGTCTACCAACAAGCCTTCGAGCACGCGTTCGCCGGCCTTGTCGTGAGTCACGAGGTCGACGACGTTGTCGCACTCCGGCGTGGCGTACTCGGGGTGGCTGCCCACGTCGAGGTACAGCCGGGCGCCGTTGGACAGAAAGACGTTGCTGCTACGTCCCCAGGTGACGACCCGCCGGAACAGGTAACGCGCCACCTCGTCCGGAGACAGCCGTCGCTGGCCGCGGAACGTACACGTGACACCGTATTCGTTCTCGAGCCCGAAGATGCGACGGTCCATGACTCGACCTTAGCCGCCCGGCTCGTCAGTCTCCGCCCCAACTTGGCCACGGTCGAGCAACGAGTCGAGTGCAGACGAGGGGATCCGGCGGAACGCGCGCCGAGCGCGGCCCCGATCGAGCACGGCCACTTCGAGCGATGCGGTGGGCAGTTGGCGCGGTTCGTTGTCGTTGTCGCGCCCGAGCGCGTCGACGGCCAGGCGCAGCGTGCCCTCCAACGAGGCACCGCCGGGCGTCATGTGCTGCCCCACGTACTTGCCGACTTGCTCGGCGGCTCCACCCATGACGGCGAAGCCGTTCTCGGCAGCCACCGAACCGTCGTAGGTGATGCGATAGATCTGATCTTCGGCCATCGTCGTCCCCAGCTCGGCCACGACGAGCTCGACCTCGTACGGCTTGGGCTCTTGGGTGAAGATGGTGCCAAGCGTCTGCGCATAGACGCTGGCCAAGGCACGTCCCGACACGTCGACCCGGTCGAAGGAGTAACCGCGCAGATCGGCCAGGCGGACACCGGCCTGGCGAAGGTTCTCGAACTCGTTGTACTTGCCCACCGCGGCGAACGCGATCCGGTCGTAGATCTCACTGATCTTGTGCAGCGACGGCGACGGGCTCTCTGCAGCGAACAGAATCCCGTCCGTGTACTGGATGACGACCACGGACCGGCCGCGCGCGATGCCCTTGCGGGCGTAGTCCGCCCGGTCCTTCATGATCTGCTCGGGCGAGACGTATCCGAACTGCATCGACACCGGTCTTCCTCTCGGGGGTACGGGGGGCTCAGCTCAGTGGGGCGCGGGGGCCGTCGGGCCGCTCGTTGCGGCCGGCCACGACCCCTTGCACGACCTCGGCGACAGCGGACTCGGGCTGTCGCCGGAAGCCGTTCTCGTCCACCACCGCGACGATCGGATAGATGTGTCGTTGCATGTCGGGTCCGCCGGTGGCTGAGTCGTCATCGGCGGCGTCGAACAGCGCCTGGACGGCGACGGTGGTGGCACCGTCGACGTCGAGGTCGCCGTGGTGCAGCTTCTTCAGGGCGCCGCGAGCGAACACCGAGCCCGAGCCGACGCCGAAGAACGCGTGTTCCTCGTAGCGTCCGCCGGTGGGCTCGTACGAGAAGATCCGCCCGGCCTGTTGGCCGTGGTCGTACCCCGCGAACAGAGGCACGACCACCAGGCCTTGCATCGCCATGCCCAGGTTGCCGCGAATCATGTGGGACAGGCGGTTCGCCTTGCCCTCCAGCGACAGGACCGTGCCTTCGATCTTCTCGTAGTGTTCGAGCTCGAGCTGGAACAACCGGACGATTTCGGCTCCGATGCCGGCCGAGCCCGAGATCCCGACCGCGGAGAACTCGTCGGCCTGAAAGACCTTCTCGATGTCGCGTTGCGCGATCATGTTGCCCATGGTGGCCCGTCGATCGCCTGCCATGACGACCCCGCCCTGGAACGTCGCGGCCACGATCGTGGTGCCGTGGGGCGACAGACTCGACAGGTCGGTGCCGGCATTGTTCAACACGCGATTACCCGGCAACAGCTCAGGCGCGTGCTGCCGAAGGAAGTCGGTGAACGACGACGTCCCTGGGGCCAGGAACGCCGCCGGCAGGCTGCCCAAACGGGTCACGTCCACTTACTCTCCACCCTTCTGCACGAACGAGCGCACGAAGTCTTCAGCGTTTTCTTCCAGCACGTCGTCGATCTCGTCAAGGATGGAGTCGACGTCGTCCTCGATCTTGTCCTGCCGCTCCTTGAGCTCTTCGCTCGACTCCGCGGCAGTGGTCTCCTGGACCTCGGCATCTTCGTTCTTCCGGGGCTGCTTGTGCTGCTGCCCGCCAGTGGTCTCTCGCGCCATCGCCAACCTCCGTGCTGGTCGCCTTGACTCGACCCTATCCACTTCCGCGTCGATATCGTGCCGCCCGGGCCCACTCGTGGACACCTGGATACGTTGGTTACGCCGAGAGCGAAGTACCGGGTCCGGCAGGTGGGCGGTCCGGCCCAGGGCACGGCCTGGTGATCACCGCGTCGTCAACGCGCTGACCAGGTCATCTGCAGTATCGCATCGATCGACCAGCTCGCCGACGTGGGCCTTGGTGCCGCGCGTGGGGTCGAGCGTGGGGACACGCTGCAGCGCCTCGCGCCCAGGTAGATCGAAGATGACCGAATCCCACGACGCCGCGGCGATGGCATCGCTGTATTTGTCCAGACAGCGGCCGCGGAAGTACGCCCGGGTGTCTTCCGGCGGGTCGTGCACCGCCGCGTCGACCGCTTCGTCGTCGACCAACCGCCGGATCCGTCCCTTGTCCACCAGCCGCTGGTACAGCCCGCGCTCCGGCCGGATGTCAGCGTACTGCAAGTCGATCAGGTGCAGCTTGGGGTGCGACCAGTCCATGCTGTCGCGCTGGCGGTAGGAGTTCAACAACGCCAGCTTGGCCACCCAGTCCAGCCGGTCGGCCAAGGACATCGGGTCGGTGGCCAGCGCGGTCAGCGTCGACTCCCACAGGTCGAGGATCGCCACGGTCTCGGCGTCGGCGTCACCGCCGTAGCGGTCTTCGACGAACTTGCGGGCCTGCTCGGCGTACTCGGTCTGCACCTGGACGGCGGTCAGCCGTCGACCGTCAGCCAGTTCGACCTCGTGCCGCAGCGAGGGGTCGTGTGACACGTTGTGCAACGCCGCGACCGGGCGGGTGATCGTCAGGTCGCCGCTGAGGAACCCGTCCTCGATCATCGCCAGTACCAAGGCGGTGGTGCCGAGCTTGAGGTAGGTGGAGATCTCGGACAGGTTGGCGTCGCCGATGATGACGTGCAACCGGCGGTAACGCTCCGGGTCGGCGTGCGGTTCGTCCCTGGTGTTGATGATCGGCCGCTTCAGCGTCGTCTCGAGCCCGACCTCGACTTCGAAGTAGTCGGCGCGTTGCGAGATCTGGAAGCCTTCGCCGCTACCGTCCTGGCCGATGCCGACTCGCCCGGCGCCGCATATGACCTGCCGCGACACGAAGAACGGAATGAGATGGCGCACGATGTCGGCGAACGGCGTGGAGCGCTCCATGAAGTAATTCTCGTGGCAGCCGTAGGACGCGCCCTTGTTGTCGACGTTGTTCTTGTACAGCTGGATCGGCGCCGCGCCCGGCATGCTGCCCGCCCACCGGGCCGCCGCGGCCATGATGCGCTCGCCGGCCTTGTCCCACACCACCGCATCACGCGGCGAGGTCACCTCGGGTGAGGAGTACTCCGGGTGCGCGTGGTCGACGTACAGCCGCGCCCCGTTGGTCAGGATGAGGTTCGCCAGCCCGATCTCTTCGTCGGTGAGCTGACTGGGGTCGGCGCCTGCGCGCGAGATCTCGAAACCCCGCGCGTCTCGCAGCGGGTTCTCCTCCTCGAAGTCCCACCGTGCCCGCCGCGCGCGGGCGCGCTGGGCGGCGTAGGCATTGACGACCTGCGACGAGGCCAACATCGAGTTGGCCGCAGGGTTGCTGGGCACCGAGATGCCGTACTCGGTCTCGATTCCCATGATGCGCCGGACACTCATGTCACGAGCCTACGTGGCTCCGGCGAAACCGTCGCCGTCCGAGGCCGTCCGGTGTCGGAGCTCGCCGTCAGCTCATCGGGGCGGGATCGGGGTACTGCACGCCGAGGCTTCGCAGCGCCTCGTCGAGGATCCGCATGACGTCGATCGTGTCGGACAACGGCATCTGCGCGCACTCCGTGCGGCCTTCGCGCACCGCCTGAGCCACCGCACGCAGCATCGGCACGTAGCCACGGCCTTCGCGGTCGGCGTCGTGCAGTTCGGGCTCCTCGACCCCGCGGGCCGGTGTGTGGACGTAGCGGATCAGGGCCGGTGAATGGAACCGCGGTGGGATCTCGATGCGGCCCTCGGTCCCCAGAATCACCGCGCCGCCGGGCACGGGAGACACCAGCGACGCTTCCAGATGCGCTCTGGCGCCGCCCGGCCAGGACAGCATCAGGCCGGCCTCCGCGTCGACGCCGCGAGCAGTCAGCGACCCGGTGACTCGGACCTCGGCCGGGGTACCCAGCAGCATCTGAGCGAAGGCGACCGGGTAGACGCCGACATCAAGCAGCGCGCCGCCGCCCAGCGCCGGATCCCACAACCGGTGGTGCGGGTCGTCCGGACCGATCATGCCCAGCTCGGCGCTGACCGAGCGCACCTCGCCGATTCGGCCGTCGGCGACCAGCTCGCGCACCTTGACGATCAACGGGTTGAACCGCGTCCACATCGCTTCCATGCAGAACACGCCGCGCTCGCGGGCGAGAGCGACGAGCTTCTCGGTATCGGCCAGCGTGGTGGTGAACGACTTCTCACACAGCACGGCCTTGCCCGCCTCGAGCGCCGATCGCACGATGGCCGAATGCTGGGCGTGGGGCGTGGCCACGTACACGACGTCGACGGCGTCGTCGTCGATCAGCGCGTCGACGTCGTCGTACGCCTGATCGATGCCGAACTCCTTGGCGAACGCCTCGGCCCGGGCACGTTCTCGCGAGCTGACCGCCGCCACCCGGCTGTTCTCGAGCAACTGGAGATCGCCGGTGACGCTGTGGGCGATGTTTCCGGTGGCGACGACGCCCCACCCGATGCTTCGTTGGGAATTCATCCCGCGCACCCTACCGGTGGACGAGGCGCCCACCGGTAGGGCGTCCGGGCGCGTCGCGCGACAGCCGGGCGATCTACAGGTACTGCCCGGTGTTGGCGACGGTGTCGATGGAGCGGCCCGCCTCGCTGCCCTGCTTGCCCGAGACCAGGGTTCGGATGAACACGATGCGCTCGCCCTTCTTGCCGGAGATGCGCGCCCAGTCGTCGGGGTTGGTGGTGTTGGGCAGGTCCTCGTTCTCCTTGAACTCGTCGAAGCACGCGGTCAGCAAGTGCTGGACCCGGATGCCCTTGGTGCCGGTCTCGAGCAGGTCCTTGATCGCCATCTTCTTCGCCCGGTCGACGATGTTCTGGATCATCGCGCCGGAGTTGAAATCGCGGAAGTACAACACTTCCTTGTCGCCATTGGCGTACGTGACCTCGAGGAAGCGATTCTCGTCGCTCTCGGCGTACATCCGCTCGACCGACCTTTGGATCATCGCGGCCGTCGTGGCCTCCGGGTCGCCGCCGTGTTCGGCGACGTCGTCGGGGTGCAGCGGCAGGTCGGCGGTGAGGTACTTGCTGAAGATGTCGCGGGCGGCTTCGGCGTCCGGCCGCTCGATCTTGATCTTCACGTCCAGCCGCCCGGGCCGCAAGATCGCGGGGTCGATCATGTCTTCACGGTTGGACGCGCCGATGACGATGACGTTCTCGAGGCCTTCCACGCCGTCGATCTCGGACAGCAATTGCGGCACGATCGTGTTCTCGACGTCGGAGGACACGCCGGAGCCGCGGGTGCGGAACAGCGAGTCCATCTCGTCGAAGAACACGATGACCGGGGTGCCTTCGCTGGCCTTCTCGCGAGCACGCTGGAAGACCAGCCGGATGTGCCGCTCGGTCTCGCCGACGTACTTGTTCAGCAGCTCCGGACCCTTGATGTTGAGGAAGTACGACTTGTGCTCCGAGAGCCCCTTGGTCTGCGCGATCTGCTTGGCCAGGGAGTTGGCGACGGCCTTGGCGATGAGCGTCTTGCCGCATCCGGGCGGGCCGTAGAGCAGCACCCCTTTCGGGGGCCGCAACTGGTGCTCATGGAACAGGTTGGCGTGCAGGAACGGCATCTCGACGGCGTCGCGGATCTGGTCGATCTGGCGCGCCAGTCCACCGATGTCGGCGTAGTCGATGTCGGGGACCTCTTCGAGGATCAACTCCTCGACCTCGGACTTCGGGATGCGCTCGTAGACGAAGCCGGCCCTCGGTTCGAGCAGGACGGAGTCGCCGACCCGCAGCCCGGTGTCCTGCAGCGGCGAAGCGATCCGGACGACGCGCTCGTCATCGGTGTGGCCGATGACCAGGGCCCGTTCGCCGTCGGCGAGCAGCTCCTTGACCATGACGACCTCGCCGACCCGCTCGTATTCCAAGGCGCGTACGACGTTGAGCGCTTCGTTGAGCATGACCTCCTGGCCTGGGCGCAGCTCGTCGGTCTCGACGTCGGGGCTGACGGCGACGCGCAGCTTCCGCCCGCCGGTGAACACGTCGACCGTGCCGTCGTCGTGTTTGACCAGGAAGGTTCCGAACCCGGACGGAGGCTGAGCGAGGCGGTCGATCTCCTCTTTGAGCGCCACGATCTGGTCGCGGGCCTCGCGAAGTGTGGCGGCCAGCCGCTCGTTCTGCGCGTTGACCGACGCCAGGCGCGCCTCGAGGAAGGCCACCTCACCAGCCATGTCGGACGGCTCACGGCCCGAGCCTCGGCGCCCGTGTTCGAAGCCATCGTCGTACGAAGCCATCTCGCACCTCCTCGGAAGGGGGTCGTCTATAGCCAGACCCTACAGTCGCAAGCCTCGTTCGCCACGCACGTGATCAACGATTGGCCAGAAGGTGACTTTCGTCGCGGGACTAACGTGTCGAATCGCCCTCGCCGTTCTGGGCCGCCGGCGCCGGGCGTCGCCGTCGAGCCGGCGGCGCGACGCCGGGAGCCATCCGGCGCGCGGTCATCAAGAACCCGGTGTGTCCGATCATCCGGTGGTCCGGGCGCACGGCCAAACCCTCCACGTGCCACGTTCGCATCATCGTCTCCCACGCGGCCGGCTCGGTGAACCAACCGCTGTCGCGCACGGTCTCGACGGTGCGCGACAGCTGCGTGGTCGTCGCTACGTAACAGCAAAGCACGCCACCGGGCACCATCACACCCGCGACGGCCTCGATGCACTCCCACGGAGCGAGCATGTCGAGGACCACCCGGTCCACGTGGTCGTCAGTGATGGATTCAACCAGGTCGCCGACCGTCACCTGCCAGGGCGAATGGTCCTCGCCCAGATACCGTTTCACGTTCTGCCGCGCGATGTCGGCGAAGTCGGCCCGCCGCTCGTACGAATGCACGAAACCGTCGGGACCCACCGCGCGCAACAAGGACATCGTCAACGCCCCGGAACCGACTCCGGCCTCGAGGACCCGGGCCCCCGGGAAGATGTCAGCCATCCCGATGATCTGTGCCGCGTCCTTCGGATACACGACCGTGGCCCCGCGCGGCATCGACAACACGTAGTCGGTCAGCAGCGGCCGAAGGGCCAAGAAGGTGGTGCCGCCGGTCGACGTGACGACCGATCCTTCGGGCTGGCCGATGAGTTCGTCGTGGTCGAACGACCCCTTGTGGGTGTGGAACCGTTTGCCGGCTTCCAGGGTGATCGTGTGGTGGCGCCCCTTGGGGTCGGTCAGTTGGACCAGCTCACCCGGCTGAAACGGACGGACGGTTTCGGGCATGGTTCGGGGCTCGGATTCCGGCGAGGACATGGCGCGCAGACTATCCGGACTCCGGTGGCCGGACTCGTGCAGCCGGGCTCATTTGGCGGCCAAGGCCGCATCGACGTCCGACGTGACCAGCACGCCGTACACGCGCTCGTGCTCGTCCACGACGAGGTACTCGGTGGCCGGTGTGGCACGCATGGCTCGCAACAGTTCGTCGCCGGCGACGCCGAGGCGCAGCACCAGACCCGGCTCGAGCGAGCGCGACGACTGACCGATGTTCACCCACGGCCGGCGCTCCTCGGGGATCGCCGCGATCGCCGCCTCGTTGACCACCCCGGTGGGCCGGTTCGCGCTGTCGACCACCACCAACGACGTGACCTTGGCCCGCCGGGCCTGGTTGAGCGCTTCGGAGACGGGCACGTCGTGCGCGACCGGAGCGGCCGGGCGGGCCAGGCGCTGCACGTCGAGACCCGGCAGGCGTGCTCTCATCCGGCCGACGGCCAGGGCCCGGGTGGCTCCGGACCACAGCAGCATCGCCACCAGCGCCGCCCACACCAGTGCGAAGACACCAGGATCGCCGCCGGTCAACACGAACGGCACGATCAGCACCAGGACCGCGAGGACTTGTCCGGACCGTGCCGCCACGATGGTGCCGCGGTTCTCGTCGCCGCTGAAGCGCCACACGACCGCGCGGAGCATGTGCCCACCGTCGAGCGGGAGCGCGGGCAGCAGATTGAACACCCCGACGACGAGGTTGGCCGCTGCCAGCTCGTACAGGAGGAACTCGACGACGTCGCCGGTGACGGGGACGGTGCCCGCATACGCGGCGGCGCCGAGGAGCAGCGACAGCGCCGGGCCCGCGGCCGAGACCACCAGATCACGGCCGGGGGTGGGCGATTCGCGCTCGATCTCGGTGTATCCACCCAGGAAATGCAGCGTGATGCCCCGGACCGGAAGCCCGAACGCCCGGGCGGTGAGCGCGTGGCTGACCTCGTGCAAGAAGACAGAGAAGTACAGCAGGACCGCGAAGGCGAACGCGACCACGTAACCACCGGTTCCGAGGTCGGGCAGGTACCGCGCGACGAGTGGCTCGAAACCGATCGTGATGACCGCGGCCACGATGAACCACGTCGGGCTGACGCGGACCGGTATGCCCGCTACCCTGCCGAGCTTGAGGCTCTGGCTGTCTCCGAATGCCACGACACAAGGCTACGGGCACCGGCTCGGGCGCGGTGGGCCGCTTGTGTCGGTGCCGTGTTCTAGGCTCGCCGCATGACGGCGCGCACCACCATCGACTCCGAGTCCGGATCTCGCGGAACCGACGATGCCAATCCCGGCGCATTGCCCGGCGCGTTCACGCTCTCGCCGTCGCGGGCAGCCGACTTCATGACCTGCCCGCTGCTCTATCGGTTCCGCACCATCGACCGGCTGCCCGAACCGCCCAGCCCGGAGGCCACCCGCGGCACCATCGTCCACGCCGTCCTCGAGCGGTTGTTCGAACTCCCCGCCGAGCAGCGCACCCCCGAGCACGCCGCGACGATGATCCGCCCGGAGTGGGATCGCCTCCTCGAAGCCGAACCCGCGGTCGGCGAGCTGTTCAGCGACGACGCCGACGGCTCAGCGATGGCGACTTGGTTACGCAGCGCCGAAGACCTCGTGCTCCGCTATTTCACTCTCGAGAATCCGCAGGTCCTCGAGCCGGCCGAGCGCGAGCTCTACGTCGAGACCACGCTCGACTCCGGACTACGGCTACGCGGCTACGTCGATCGTCTCGACCGTGCCGCCGCCACCGGCGAGCTGCGCGTGGTCGACTACAAGACCGGCCGGGCCCCTCGCGAGGGGTTCGAACAGCGGGCGATGTTCCAGATGCGCTTCTACGCCCTGGTGTTGTGGCGCCTGTACGGGCAGGTGCCACGGCTGCTCCAACTGATCTACCTCGGCAGCTCCGAGATCCTGCGTTACGAGCCCGACGAAGCCGACCTCCGGGCCACCGAGCGCAAGCTCGCCGCGCTGTGGCAGGCGATCCGGCGCGCCACGGACAACCGCGACTGGCGGCCCAGCCCGAGCCGGTTGTGCGACTGGTGCAATCACCAGGCCCTGTGTCCCGCCTACGGTGGCACGCCTCCGCCGTTGCCCGAGGCCACAGCGGACACCGCGGCCGACGAGGCACCGTCGCCGCGTACCTCGCCTGTCGACGCCTGAGCTGACTGACCGCGTCGAGCTGCGTCCTCCTGACGGTGGAGACGCCGCCTCGCCGAGACGGACGAGCCGCGTCCCACGATCGGACCCCTACCGTGGACGTGTGACTTCTCGACCTGCCCGGCCGCCTCGGGTTTCGCCGTGGCTGCTGGACGTGGTGTTGACCGGCGGGTTGTTCGTCGCCGGGGTCATCTTGCTGTTCGCCTATGTCGATCCGCTGGGCACCGAGTACCAGGACGGTGACGCCTGGGGCGTGGTCCTCGTCGCCGCCGTGACGCTGCCGCTGATCTTGCGCCGCCGGCTGCCGTTGGCCGTCGGGCTGATGACGGCCGGGGCGATGCTGGCGTTCACGATCTGGGACTACGCCGTGCCGACGGCCGTCGTGGTCATCGTCGTGGCCATCTACTCGGCCGGCGTCTATGCGAGCCTGCCGCGTTCGCTCGTGGTCACCGCGGCCCACATCGGGTCCACGATCGCCTACGTCGTCGCGTCGTCGAACCGGCATCCCGGGCATCCGGATCTCGACGTCCCGAACGCCATGGTCAACGTCCTGGTGCTGGTCGGGGCGTGGGGGGTGGGCCGCGCCGTGGGTAACCGGCGCCGCTACACCGCCGAGCTCGAGGACCGGGCACGCCGACTGGAACGCGCCGGCGAGGCCGAAGTACGGGCCGCGATCGCCGAAGAACGCTCCCGCATCGCCCGAGAGCTGCACGACGTCGTGGCCCACCACGTGTCCGTGATGACCGCGCAGGCCGCCGGTGCGCGCAGGTCGATGGACCGCGATCCGCAGCGCAGCGTCGAGGCACTGCTGTCGGTCGAGGAGACCGGGCGCGCGGCGCTGGCCGAGATGCGTCGTGTGGTGGGCGTACTGCGCGGGCCCGGCGATGCCGAGCGCAGCGACGAGGCCGAACTCAGCCCACAGCCCGGCCTGAATGACCTCGCCGGCCTGGCCGAGCAGATGCGTGCCGCCGGGTTGCCGGTGGACGTCACGATCGACGGCGAGCGTGAACCGATCCCGCTGGGCGTGGACCTCACCGCCTATCGCGTGATCCAGGAGGCGCTGACCAACACGATCAAGCACGCCGGACCGTCCACCGCCCAGGTGCATGTCAGTTACCATTCCGCGGAGCTGCGGGTGACGGTCGCCGACAACGGCCATGGGATCGCCAGCGTCCTCGACGGGCGCAGGCAGGGACACGGGCTGCTGGGGATGCGCGAACGCGTGGCTCTTTATGGTGGCTCTGTCGCGGTGGGCCCGCGTCGCGGCGGCGGCTTCGAGGTTCGGGTCCGGATTCCCTACGACAACTCGGTGGTGTGACATGACGAGCAAGCCGGTGCGGGTCCTGCTGGTCGACGACCAGCCACTGCTGCGAACCGGCTTCCGCATGATCCTCGAGGCCGAAACCGACATCGCCGTGGTCGGCGAGTCCGGCGACGGCGAAGCCGCCGTCGCCGACACCAGGGCCCTACAGCCCGACGTCGTGCTGATGGACATCCGGATGCCCAGGATGGACGGGGTCCAGGCCACCCGCGCGATCACCGGCTCGGCCCGGACGGAGGCGCCGCGGGTGCTGGTGCTCACCACGTTCGATCTGGACGAGTACGTCGTCGAGGCCCTGCGCGCCGGCGCCAGTGGCTTCCTGCTCAAGGACGTACCGGCCGACGACCTCGTCACCGCGATCCGCACGGTCGCCCGCGGGGACGCGGTCGTCGCGCCGAGTATCACGCGTCGCCTGCTCGACATGTTCGCCACCCGGCTGCCGGCCAGCGACTCCCCCACGCCGTCCAGCCTGGATCATCTCACCGACCGCGAACGCGAAGTCCTGATGCTCGTGGCGCGGGGGTACTCCAACGCCGAAATCGCCGCGGAGTTGATCGTGTCCGAGACGACGGTCAAGACCCACGTCGGCAACGTGCTGAGCAAGCTGAGCCTGCGCGACCGGGTCCAGGCCGCCGTCTATGCCTACGAGAGCGGACTGGTCCAGCCCGGAACGCTGTGAGCCCCGGTCTCCTCCGCCCGCGCACGGCTGAGGATCTCTAGCCCGACTACTGCCGACCCGCCTCGCGCTCGGCAACGACCTCCGCACGCGCTGCGAGGGCCTCGGCGACCGATGAATTGCCAGCCGCAGAGATGCCGGTCAACAGATAGATGCCACGCGGTGTCATGGCCGTCATCCTCCCGGATGAGTTCACGTAGCCGGTCATCCCCCGGGCGGAGTTGCCGTACCGCTCTGGGCACGGACCCCATACCCGGGTCACGAGCCTTAACGTTGTTCTTGACCGAGGAAGTCGACCGAGGAGCAGTTCGGTGAACGATCTCGAGGCGCCCCCTGCGGCGGCCCGCGCCGTCGATCTGGCCAAGGTGTACGGAACCGGTGACACCCAGGTGGTCGCGCTGGGCGGGGTGACGGTGGAGTTCGCCGCGGGCCGGTACACCGCCATCATGGGGCCGTCGGGCTCAGGCAAGTCCACGCTCATGCACTGCATGGCGGCCCTCGACTCAGCCACGGCCGGACAGGTGTACGTGGGCGACACCGAACTGACACAGCTGGGCGACAAGCAGCTCACCCGGCTTCGCCGCGACAAGATCGGTTTCATCTTTCAGGCCTACAACCTGGTGCCGACGCTGAACGCACGCGAGAACATCACCCTTCCGCTCGACATCGCCGGGCGCGACCTCGACCAGTCCTGGTTCGACACCGTCATCTCCACCGTCGGCCTCGGCGACCGGCTCGACCACAAGCCCAACGAGCTGTCCGGGGGCCAGCAGCAGCGAGTGGCCTGCGCACGTGCCCTGGTGAGCAAGCCGGAGATCATCTTCGCCGACGAGCCCACCGGAAACCTCGACTCCAGGTCGGGCATCGAGGTGCTGTCGTTCCTGCGCCGCTCGGTGCGCGAGTTCGGCCAGACCATCGTGATGGTGACCCACGACCCCGCAGCGGCGGCCTACGCCGATCGGGTGCTGTTCCTCAGTGACGGCGTCATCGTGGACGAGATGATGGAGCCGACCGCCGAGCGCGTCCTGGAGAGAATGAAGGGCTTCGACGGCCTTCAGCAGGTGCCGGAGGCCGGCTGACCATGATCCGCGCCACTCTCAAGAGTCTGGCCGCGCGCAAGCTGCGCCTGGCGATGAGCGCCTTCGCGATCGTGCTCGGTGTCGCCTTCGTCGTCGGCTCGTACGTGTTCACCGACACGATCGACAAGACCTTCGAGGACATCTTCGGCGGCCTGAGCTCCGACGTCGTCGTGCGTCCCGAGCTGCCGGTCGAGGCGGACTTCGTCAGTGGGTTCAATCCCGGCACCACCACGACCATTCCGGCCGAGCTCGTGGACCGCATCGCCGAGCTGCCCGGCGTCGAACGCGCCGACGGCGAAATCGAGAACCAGAGCATGTTCGTCCTCGACACCGACGGTGAACCGGTCACCAGCCAAGGGGCGCCCGGCATCGCGGTGAACTGGCACGACGGCCCCTCCGCCGACGGCTCGCAAGTGCTGGAGCTCATCGACGGACGTGTTCCCGAGGGCGAAGGCGAGGTGGCGCTCGACGATCGCACCTTCGACGAGGCCGGCTACGCCATCGGCGACACCGTCCGGTTCGTCTCGACTGGAGACACGCCGCAGGTCAGTGCCGAACTGGTCGGGGTCATGCGGTTCGGTGAGTCCGGCAGCCTCGCCGGCGCCAGCCTGTCGGTGTTCGACACCCAGACCGCGCAGGAGCTCTTCCTCGACGGGGAGAACGCCTACACGCGCGTCGCGGTCACCACCACCGACGATGCCGACACCGAGCAGGTTCGAGACGAGATCGCCGGCATCCTGCCGGACGGATTCGAGTCGATCACCGGGGCCGAGGTGGACGAAGAGACCGCGACCGCCATCGAGGAGGGGCTGTCGTTCTTCAACACGTTCCTGCTGGTCTTCGCCGCCATCGCGTTGTTCGTCGGCGTCTTCTTGATTCTCAACACCTTCTCGATCCTGGTCGCGCAGCGCTCCCAGGAGATGGCGCTGCTGCGAGCACTCGGGGCTGAGCGCCGACAGGTCACCCGCTCGGTGCTGGTCGAGGCGTTCATCGTCGGCATCGTCGGCTCGACCGTCGGGTTGGCGCTCGGCATCGGCGTGGCCCAACTGCTCGAGGTCGTCTTCGGCGCGTTCGGCCTCGAGCTCGGCGAGGGCCTGGTGGTGCAGGCGCGCACGGTGCTCGTCGGGTACGTCGTCGGCGTCCTCGTGACGATGATCGCGGCGTTCGTGCCGGCGCGCCGTGCCGCCCGCGTTCCGCCCGTGGCGGCCATGCGCGACGACGTCGTGCTGCCGGAGTCGTCGCGGCACACCCGCACCGGTTTCGGCTCGGCGCTCGTCCTCGTCGGCGCGGCTGCCATGCTGATCGGCCTGTTCGCCGACGTCGGCAGGGCCGCACTGATCGTCGGCGTCGGTATCCTCGCGGTCTTCGTCGGCGTGGCGATGCTCGCGCCCATCATCTCGGTACCGGTGATCCGGGTCCTGGCCGGCTGGTATCCGTCGGTTTTCGGCACCGTCGGGCGCCTGGCCCGCGAGAACGCACTGCGCAATCCGCGGCGCACGGCCGCGACCGCCTCGGCGCTCATGATCGGTATGGCCCTCGTCGCGGCGATCTCCATCATCGGTGCTTCTGCCAACGAGTCGGTCGACCGTGCGCTCGACGACGGCGTGCGCGCGGAGTTGGTCGTCTCCAACGCCGTCGGGCAGCCGTTCTCGCCGGCCATTGCCACGGCGGCGGCCCAGGTCGACGGCGTGGCGCAGACCGTGTCGGTGCGCGCTGCCCCCGGTCTGGTCAACGGTGAGACGACGTACCTGCAGGCCTTCGACCCCGAGGCGTTCGATCAGGCGGCGAAGCTCGACATCGTCTCCGGCAGCGGCGACATCGACGACGGCGGCGTTCTCGTGAGCGAGGAGACCGCCGAGGCCGAAGGCTTGGGCGTGGGCGACTCCGTCCAACTCACGTTGCCCTCGTTGGACGAGCCGGTCGAGATCGTCGGCGTCTACGCCGAGAGCCCGCTGTTGTTCGGCGGCTACATCACCAGCCAGCGCACCTTGGAGAACGGCGGCGTGCCGCCCGTCGACTCCCTGGTGTACATCGTGCTCGAGGACGGCGCCGACGTCTCGGCCGTGCAGGACGAGTTGAACGAGGTGACCGCCGACATTCCGACCGTGACGGTTCAGGACCAGCAGGAGTACAAGCAGCAATCCCGCGATCAGGTGAACCAATTGCTGTTCCTGGTCTACGCGCTGCTGGGTCTCGCGGTCCTGATCGCCGTGCTGGGCATCGTGAACACGCTCGCGCTGTCGGTCATGGAACGCACCCGTGAGGTGGGCCTGCTGCGCGCCGTCGGGATGAGCCGCCGGCAGCTGCGGACCACGGTACGGCTGGAGTCAGTGGCCATCGCCGTGCTCGGCGCCGTCCTCGGTATCGCGCTGGGTCTCGTGTTCGGGGTGGCGCTTCAGCAAGCCGTGGCCGACGAAGGCCTGGACATCCTCGCCGTGCCGGGTGGCCGGCTCGCGGTCTTCGTCGTTCTCGCCGCCGTGGTCGGGGTCCTCGCCGCCGTCTGGCCCGCCCGGCGTGCGGCGAAGCTGGACATCCTGCGCGCGATCACCACGGAGTGAGCTCAGGACGCGTCGGGCTCGACCACCGCGGAGGCCCGGGGCTGGATCCGCCCGGCGTCGATGTCCTCGGCCCAGTGGCAGGCCACTCGATGCGACGGCGGTCGGGTGGCCACTGACCGCAGCTGGGGACGCTCGTCGTCGCAGCGGGTCTCCTGCCGGAACGGGCACCGCGTGTGGAACCTGCACCCGGGCGGCGGTGCCGCCGGCGACGGCAGGTCGCCGGCGAGCAGGATCCGTTGCCGGGTGTCTTCGACCTCCGGATCGGGAATCGGCACCGCCGACATCAGCGCCTTGGTGTACGGGTGCAGCGGCGCTGCGTACAGCTCGTCCGAGGCGGCTTGCTCGACCAGGCCGCCGAGGTACATGACGGCCACGACGTCGGCGATGTGACGCACCACGGCGAGGTCGTGGGCGATGACGAGATAGGTCAGCCCGAGGCGGTCCTGCAGCTCTTCCAGCAGGTTCACGACCTGGGCCTGGATGGAGACGTCGAGCGCGGACACCGGCTCGTCGGCGACGATCAGCTGTGGCTCGAGCGCGATCGCCCGAGCGATGCCGATGCGCTGGCGTTGCCCGCCGGAGAATTCGTGCGGGTATCGCGACAGCGCCGTCGCGGGCAACCCGACGAGGTCGAGTAGCTCACGTGCCCGAGCCCGGTGATCGCCTTCGATCCGGTGCGCCCGCAGTGGCTCGGTGAGCACCGACTCGACGTCCTGTCGCGGATCGAGGCTGGCCATCGGGTCCTGGAAGACCATCTGCATCTGCCGGCGCATCCGGCGCATCTGCTCGTCGTCGAGCGCGAGCAGATCGGTACCGTCGAAATGGACCGATCCGCCGGTGGGCTCCACCAGCCGGAGCAGGGCCCGGCCGAACGTGGACTTCCCGCAGCCGGACTCCCCGACCAGGCCGACGGTCGAACCACGCGGAATGGTGAGGTCGACGCCATCGACCGCCTTCACCGCACCGACCTGGCGCTCGACCAGGATGCCCCGACGGATCGGGAAATGCACCTGCAGGTCGTCGACCGTCAGCAAGGCGTCGGTCGGGTCGATGCTGCGCCGCCGCCTGCCCTGTTCGGCCGGGGCTTCGGTCATGCCGGCACCTCCTCGGCCGTGGGCAGCGGGTTCACACAGCGCAGAGTGCGCCCGCCGATCGCTTCCAATGGCGGTGGCGCCCCGGTGCAGGCGTCGATGCGGTTCGGGCACCGGGGCGCGAAGGCGCACCCGTCGGGCCACGACAACACGTCGGTCGGCGAGCCCGGGATCGGCTGCAGCGGAGCACCACGCGGTGCGTCCAGCCTGGGCACCGACGCCAGCAGCCCTCCGGTGTAGGGATGGCGCGGTTCGGCGAACAGCTCACGCCGGCCGGCCGACTCGACCACCCGGCCGGCGTACATGACGTGCACGGTGTCACACAGGCCGGCTACGACGCCCAGATCGTGGGTGATCATGATCAATGCCGCGCCGGTGTCCTGGACGAGGTCTTTGAGCAGCTCCAGGATCTGCGCCTGGATGGTGACGTCCAAAGCCGTGGTCGGCTCGTCGGCGATCAGCACGCGCGGGCGGCAAGCCAGCGCCATCGCGATCAGGGCGCGCTGGCGCATCCCGCCGGACAACTGGTGTGGATACTCCTTGAGCCGGCGGCCCGGGTCCGGGATGCCGACGCGGTCGAGCAGTTCGGCGGCGGCCTTGCGCGCGGCCTCGCCGGTCATGTCCTGGTGTCGTTCGAACACCTCGGTGACCTGTACCCCGATGGGCACCACCGGATTCAGTGACGTCATCGGGTCTTGGAACACCATGGCCATGTCGCGCCCGCGGATGTCGCGCATCCGGTCTCGGGGCAACGTCAGCAAGTCGTCACCGTCGAAGTAGACGTGGCCCTCGACGCTAACGCTGCGCCGCGGCAGCAGGCCCATCACCGCCAGCGACGTCACGCTCTTGCCGCTGCCGGACTCCCCCACCAGGCCGAGCGTCTGCCCGGGGCTCACCTGGAACGACACACCGTCCACCGCGCGCGTGTCCGGGCCGCCGCGGCGCGTGAACGTCACCGTGAGATCTCGGACGTCGAGCAACGGCCCGGTTGCGGAATTCGTCACGGTCACCGCCGGTACTTGGGGTCGAGGGCTTCGCGCAGGCGCTCGCCCACCAGCGTGAACCCGAGCGCCGCGATCACGATGGCCAGCCCTGGGAACAGGGCCAGGTGCGGTGCGCTGGCGAGGTAGAGCTGGGTGCTGGCCAACATCCGGCCCCATTCGGGCACCGAGGGGTCGGCGCCGCCGAGGCCGAGGAACGACAGCGCCGCCGCCTCGATGATGGCCGTGGCCAACGTGAGCGTGGCCTGCACGATGACCGGTGACATCGAGTTGGGCAGGACGTGCGACAGCACGATGGACCGGTGCCGCACACCCAGCGACCTGGCGGCGAGCACATAGTCACTCTCGCGCTGCGACAGCATCTGTCCGCGTAGCAGCCGAGCGAAGATCGGCACGTTGATGACCGCGATCGCGATCATCACCGAGGTCAGGCTCTGGCCGAGCACGGCGGCGATCGCGATCGCCATCAGCAGCCCCGGGATGGAGAGCATGACGTCGACGATGCGCATCACGACGGTGTCGACCCATCGGCCGAACGCGCCGGCCAGCATACCCAGCACCAGCCCGCCGGCCATACCGAGCAGCATGGCCACCACGCCGACCAGCAGCGACTGCCGGGCCCCGTAGATGATCCGGCTCAGTTCGTCCCGGCCCTGCTCATCGAGACCGAACCAGTGCTCGGCCGAGGGCCCGGGGATGGTCGTCGGGGTGATCAGTCCCGCACCGGGCTGGTCACGCGGCCCGTACGGAGCGATCAGCGGCGCCAGGATGGCCACCAGGACGAACATCGCGATGAGCGCGAACCCGACGAGCGCGACCGGGTCTCGCCGCAGCCGCCGCCACGCAGCCCGGCGCAGGTTGGCGCCACCGGGTTCCAGTTGATCGGACTCGGTGGCCGCTTCGACTTGCGAAAGGCTCATTTCACTCTCACCCTCGGGTCGATCAACCCGTACGAGACGTCGACGGCGAGGTTGATCAAGACGTACAGCGCCGCGATGACCAGGATGAAGCCCTGCAGGACCGCGTAGTCCCGGTTCGAGATGGCTTCGGCGACGAAGCGGCCCACGCCGTCGAAAGCGAACACCGTCTCGGTCAGGATCGCGCCGGAGAACAGCAACCCCGCTTGCAAGCCGACGACGGTGACCACGGGTAGCAGCGCGTTACGCAGCACGTGACGCCGGGTGATGGTCCGCTCCCAGAGCCCCTTCGCCTCGGCCGTGCGGACGTAGTCCTCGTGAACGACGTCGAGCACACTCGCCCGGGTGATCCGGACGATGATCGCCAACGGGATGGAGGCGAGCGCGAACGCCGGCAGCACCAGATGCATGACCGCGTCCCAGCTGGCCTCGAGATTCCCGGTCAGGATGCCGTCCAAGACGTACAGTCCCGTCGGATGGTCGGCATCCATGCGCGGATCCTGCCGGCCCTGCGTCGGGAACCACCCCAACCGCACGGCGAAGACGTACTTGAGGATGTAGGCGAGGAAGAACACCGGGATCGCCACACCCAGCAGCGACCCGGTCACCGACAGGTTGTCCAGCCAGCGTCCGTAGTGCCGCGCGGCCAGATATCCCAACGGGATGCCCACGGCCACGGCCAGAAGCAACGCCGCCACCGCGAGCTCGAACGTCGCCGGGAAGGTCCGGGCCATCTCTTCGGTGACGGGTCGGTTCGTCTGGGTGCTGTTGCCGAAGTCGAGCTGGACGGCCCGGGTGAGGAACTTGCTGTACTGCACGTACCACGGCTGATCCAGGCCGTAGAGCTGCTCGACCCGGGCCAGCGACTCGGGTGTCGCGCGCTCGCCGAGCAGGGCCACGGCAGGCCCGCCCGGCAGCGCACGCACCCAGAAGAACAGCAGGACCGACAGACCCAGCAGGATCGGGCCGAGCAGCAACAGGCGACGGACGACGAACTTCAGCACGAAAAGCTCAGCTACTCACTCAACCGTGACCGACGCGAAGCTTTCGTTGTTCAGCGGGCCCGGGACATAGCCGGACACGCCCTCGGCGAAGGCCACGGCCGGCTCGGTGTGCACGTAGGGAACGCCGGGCAGGAACTCCATGATCAACCTGTTGGCTTCCTCGTACAACGCCGTGCGAGCTTCCAGGTCGGTTTCGGCCTCGGCTTGCTGCAACAGCTGGTGGATCTCCGGGTTGTTGAACGCGAACTCCTGGTTCGGGTTCTTGAAGAAGGTGCCGAGGAAGTTGTCCGGGTCACCGAAGTCGCCGGTCCAGCCGATCAGGTACATCGGCGTGTTGCCGGTCTGGTAGGTGTTGAGGTAGTCCGGGTCCCACGGCGCGCGCTTCGGCGTGATGGTGAACCCGACCGCTTCCAGATCGGTCCGGATGAGTTCCCAGTTCGCCTCTGCGTTCGGCATGTACGGACGCGAGACGTCCGTCGGGTACCAGAACTCGATGTCGAGGTTGGTCTCACCGGATTCGGCGATGAGTTGTTTCGCCAGCTCCGGGTCGTACTCGTACGTCGGCACGTCCTCGGCGTAGCCGAACAGCTCCGGCGGCATGAACTGCGTGGCCACCTGCGAGCCCTCGGGATAGTTCGTCCTGACGAGGTTCTCGCGGTTGATCGCGTGCGCGATGGCCTGCCGGATCTTCAGATTGTCCAATGGCGGGGTGTTCTGCTGGAAGCCCACGTAAGCGACGTTGAACGCCGGGCGGTACAGGATCTGGAACCCGGCCTGCTCGAGGGCACCGAGGTCGGCGGGCGCGACCAGGTCGTAGCCGTCGATGTCGCCGGCCTCGAGCGCCTGGCGCCGAGCGGGCCCGTCCGGGATGACGGTGAAGATCAGCCGCTCGAGCTTGGCCGGCTCACCCCAGTAGTCGTCGTTGCGGGTCAGCGTGAGCTGGCTGCCCCGCTCCCAGTCGGAGGGGTCGGCCAGCATGAACGGGCCGGTCCCCACCGGGTGCTCGTAACCGAACGTGCCGTCGAAGGACGGGGACTCGCCGGTCCCGCTGACGGCGTCGGCTTCGTACTCCTCCAGCGCCTTGGGGCTGGCCATGGAGAACGCGGGCATGGCCAAGGCGGAGATGAACGTGGAGGACGGCCGCGTCAGGGTGACGGTGGCGGTGAACTCGTCAGTGGCTTCGCACGAGGCATACATGCTCTCGCCTTGTTCCGGGCCCTCGTTGTTCGCGAACCCGCCCATGACTGCGTTCCAGTAGTAGCTCACCGACGGGCTCTGCATGATGCCGCTGAAGTTGTACCAGCGGTCGAAGTTGAAGCACACAGCCTCGGCGTTGAACGGCTCGCCGTCGTGGAAGGTGACGTCGTCACGCAGGGTGAAGGTCCACTGCAGTCCGTCGTCGCTGGGCTCCCACGACTCGGCGAGCTCGGGGACCAGTTCGGTGCCGCCCTCCTCGGTGCCGACCAGTCCTTCGTAGATCTGCTGGATGGGCCGGGCGGACTCGCCGTCGCTGATCAAGGCGCCGTCGAGGATCACCGGGTCAGCCGATGCGCCGAACACGAGGGTTCCGCCATCACCGGATGCGCCGCTGCCGCTGTCGTCGTCGCCGCCGCACGCCGCCACAGTCAGGACCAGCCCACCGGCGATCGCTCCGGCGATCAGCCTGCGCTTCAGGCCAGTGCCACGCATCTCACACCTCACAAGTTCGACTGCCGGGCGGTGATCCGACCCGTGGAGTGTGACAGTACTGCCTCACGCCTCTACCCAGAGTCACTGAGGCGTCAGAAAGACATCGCGATTCAGCAACAGTTCATTCCGATATGCGCACAAGTGTCTCGCGCCGCTCGTCGAACAAGGCCAGCAGATCAGCTGCGGCCACCCCGCCGAGCGAATCGATGACCACCATGCCTGGTTCCGGGCGCGGCGCCACGGCGTTGGGCACCGACACCACGCGCGCGCCGGCGGCCAGCCCGGAGGCCGCGCCGGTCGGTGAATCCTCGATGACCACGCAACTTTCCGGATCGACGCCGAGCTGGGCCGCCGCGGCCAGGTAGGGCTCCGGGTGCGGCTTGCCGTGCGCGACTTCGTCGCCGGTCAGCACCGCGGTGAACGTGTTCGATGGCAGTTGGGCGATGACGGCCTCGGCGAGCACCCGATACGACATGGTGACCAGCGCGCAGGGCACGCCGAGATGATTCAGTTCGGCCAGCAGTTCTCGCACCCCCGGCTGCCACGTCAGGTCTTCGTCCACGCCGAGCAGCACCTCACCGAGCAGATGGTCGACCACCTGCTCCGGCGTCATCGACAATCCGCCGCGCTCGCGGATGTACGCCCCGGCCGCCAGGAGATCACTGCCGACCAGCGACAGGCTGTCGGCTTCGGTCCACGTCCCTCCGTGTCGTTCCACGAGCGCCTTCTCGGCATCGATCCACAGCGGTTCGGTGTCGACCATGGTGCCGTCCATGTCCCAGAGCACCGCGGCAGGCAATTGAGCAGTCACGTACTCCATGGTCGCATGCGTGATCGTGATAGCCATGACCCCATGAGGAACGCCACCGCGCAGGACGCGACCACCGAGGCTTCGGCCGGCGCCGTGCGTGCCCTGGTCGAGCAGTTGCGCAGCACAACGGCGATCCAGGTGCACGACGATCCCGCCACTCGGGCGCTGTACACGATGGATGCCTCGAACCATCGCCGCGTGCCCGGTGCCGTAGCCGTCGTGCGCGCCCCCGGCGAGGTGGTCGATGCGCTGCAGGCCGCCCATGAGCTCGGCGTCGACGTCGTCGCACGCGGCGGCGGGACGAGTCTGGCCGGCAACGCGTGCGGCGGGGGCCTGATGCTCGACCTCACCGAGCTCGACCGGATCGTCGAGGTCGACCCGGCGACCCGGACCGCCCGGGTGCAGCCCGGCGTCATCCTCGACGACCTGCGAGCCGCTGCGGCGCCCCACGGCTTGACCTTCGGCCCGGATCCCTCCACCCACAGCCGCTGCACCCTGGGCGGCATGATCGGCAACAACTCCTGCGGCTCGCACTCGGTGGCCTGGGGAACCACCGCGGACAACGTCGAGGAGCTCGACGTCGTCCTCAGCGACGGCACCTGCCTGACCGTCGGGGCGGCGCCCGGTCCGGAGCTCGACCGGCGAGCCGCACTGCCCGGGCGCGCGGGCCAGATACACGCTGCGCTTCGCGATCTGGTGAACGGCGACCTCGCGGTGATCCGCCGGGAGCTCGGCCGGATCCCCCGGCAGGTCTCCGGGTACGGCCTCGACCGACTGCTGCCCGAGAACGGTCACCATGTCGCCCGGGCGCTGGTCGGTTCCGAAGGCACCTGTGCGGTCGTGCTCGGCGCGACCGTGCGCCTGGTCGAGGTGCCCGCCGCGCGGGTCCTGCTGGTCCTCGGCTTTCCCGACGACGTCGCCGCGGCCGACGCCGTCCCCGCCCTCCTCCCCCATCATCCGCTGACCGTGGAGGGTATGGACGAACGCCTGGTCGCCATCCGCGACGCCAAACGCGGCGGTCGAGGACGACGACCGGAGCTGCCGAAGGGCGGGGCCTGGCTGTTCGTCGAGGTCGCCGGTGCAGACATCGGGCATGCGACCGAACAGGCCGCCCGGATCGCAGCGGAGTGCTCACCGGCCTCGCACCGGGTCCTCACCGACCCGGCCGAGCAGCGCGCCTTGTGGCGGCTGCGAGAGGAAGGCTCGGGAACGGCGACGCGAATGGCCGACGGTTCCGAGGCCTGGCCCGGCTGGGAGGACGCGGCCGTACCCCCTGATCGGCTGGGCGCTTACCTGCGTGAGTTCCGCTCCCTGCTGAGATCGCACGGTCTGCACGGCATCCCCTACGGGCACTTCGGCGAAGGTTGCTTGCACATCCGGATCGACTTCGACCTGATCACCGACGACGGTGTCGCCGCCTATCGCCGCTTCATGACCGAAGCCGCCGACCTGGTCGCCCAGCATGGCGGGTCGCTGTCCGGCGAGCACGGGGACGGCCAGGCCCGATCGGAGTTGCTGCCGCGCATGTACTCCCCGGAGGTGATGCGGCTGTTCGATCGGTTCAAGCGGATCTGGGATCCGCAATTCCGGCTCAATCCCGGCGTCATCGTCCGGCCCCGGCCGTTGGACACCGACCTGCGATTCGCCGCGGTGCGCACGGAGGTTCCGGCCACGATCTTTTCGTACCCGCATGACGACGGCGACTTCGCGCAGGCGGTGCGCCGGTGTGTCGGCGTCGGGAAATGCCGCAATCGCGCCGGGGCCGCCGGTACCGCCGCGGGCGCCGTCATGTGCCCCAGCTTCCAGGTCACCGGGCAGGAAGAGCACTCCACCCGCGGCCGCGCGCACCTGCTGCACGAGATGCTCGCCGGTGAGGTCATCACTGACGGCTGGCGCTCCACCGAAGTCCGCGACGCACTCGATCTGTGCTTGTCGTGCAAGGGGTGTCTGAGCGACTGCCCGGTCGACGTCGACATGGCCACCTACAAGGCGGAGTTCCTGTACCACCACTACCGCGGCCGGCTGCGACCGGCCGCGCACTACTCGATGGGTTGGCTGCCGCTGTGGCTGCGGCTGGGCTCGCTGGCGGCCGGGCCGGCCAATGCGGCGATGCGCTCACCGGTGCTGTCCCGCCTGGCCAAGCGCATCGGCGGAATCGCCGCCGAGCGAGACCTCCCCGAGCTCGCGCCAGAGACGTTCACGCGCTGGTTCCGCCGTCGTGCGGGCCGAACCAGCGGGCCACAGGTGCTGTTGTGGCCCGACACGTTCACCGACCGGTTCGCCCCCGAGATCGGCCGGGCGGCCGTCGCGGTCCTGCGAGCGGCCGGCTTCGACCCACGCCTGCCCCGCGGCCCGGTGTGCTGCGGGCTGACGTGGGTGTCGACCGGTCAGTTGGGGGTGGCCAAACGGGTCATGCAGCGCACGCTGCGCGCCGTCGAACCCGCGCTCGCCGCCGGCGCTCCGGTGATCGGGCTCGAGCCCAGTTGCCTGTCCACCCTGCGCAACGAGATGCCGGATCTCCTGCCCGACGATCCACGCGCCGAACAGCTCGCCGCGCGCAGCCAGACGCTGGCCGGGTTCCTGACCGAGCACGCGCCGGACTGGTCGCCGCCGCACAGCGAACGCACCGCGCTGACACAGGTCCATTGCCATCAGCACGCCACGTTGGGGTACGACGCCGAAGACGCCCTGCTTGCCGCCGCCGGGGTGCAGTCCACCCGCACCGGCGCCGGTTGTTGCGGGCTGGCCGGCAATTTCGGCTTCGAGCAGGGTCACTTCCAGATCTCTCAGGCCATCGCCGAGCAAGCATTGCTGCCGGCGGTCCGCTCAGCCGCTCACCAGACGTTGATCGTCGCCGACGGATTCAGCTGCCGGACCCAGATCCGGCAGGGCAGCGGCCGCCGGGCGGTTCACCTGGCCGAAGTCCTCGCCGCCGGTTTGACCGACTCGTCCGCGCCCGCCCAGTCGCCCGGGAAATGATTCGGCCATCCCGCTTGACGGATGGCCACACGGCGGGAAGCGTGGGAATGGCGAACGGCAGTCGACCGGCCCAGCCGCCGGGAGAGGATTTCAACCGCCGACAAGACGTGCTCGTCGGGTCTTCGCATGACCCCGCACTGTCAGTCCGAGTCCGCATTCGAGACTCCCCCTTTTCTTGAGAGGTCATTCACCATGCTCACGTTGACCGAGAACGCCGCTGCGGTCATCCGCAACATCACCGGGCAGCAGGACATGCCGGCTGGGACCGGGTTGCGCATCGCCTCGAACGAGGACGGCGCGCTCAACCTCAACCTGTCCCCCGAACCCGAAGCGGGCGACCAGGTCCTCGACGACTCCGGTGTGCGGCTGTTCCTCGACGCCGAAGCCGCCGTCATGTTGGACGACAAGGCACTCGACGCCGCCGTCGACGCGGACGGTTCGGTCCAGTTCGCGCTGGCTGAACAGTCCGAATGAGGCAGCTCCCGCGCTCGTGACCTGATGGTGATCTCCGCGTCCGTCCGATCGCGACCCGCTGACCGCGCCCTCGCCCGCCGATGGCCGTAGGGTGGGCCCCAGGACGACGGGGTCCGACGGACGCGGATGATCGCCACCCAGGGAGACGAGTGTGATGGAGCTCGACAGCGCGCCACGGCTGCGCGATCCCGTACTCATCGCGGCTTTCGAGGGTTGGAACGACGCAGGCGAGTCGGCCACGGCCGGCGTCGAGTACCTCGAGCAGCAGTGGAACGCCACCCCGATCGGCGGCCTCGACCCGGACGAGTACTACGACTTCCAGGTCAACCGGCCGTTGGTGAGTCTGGATGACTCCGGGGCACGCGAGATCGAGTGGCCCACTACGCGGCTGTCGGTCGTCCGCGAAGCCGACGCCGGGCGTGATCTCGTTCTCTTGCGCGGCATCGAGCCGAATCTGCGCTGGCGCTCGTTCTGTGCCGAACTGCTCGCCGCAGCCGGCGAGCTGGGTGTGCGACAGATCGTGACGCTGGGCGCTCTACTCGCCGATGTCCCGCATACCCGTCCGGTCCCGGTCACATCGGCCTCCAGCGACCCCGAAAAGGCCGCCCGTCTGGGCCTGGAGCCGTCGAACTACGAAGGCCCCACGGGTATCGTCGGCGTCTTCCAGAACGCCGCCACCGCCGGCGGCTACGACGCGCTGTCCCTGTGGGCGGCAGTACCCCACTACGTCGCGCAGTCGCCCTGCCCGAAGGCCACGTTGGTGCTGCTCCAGCATGTCGAGGACTACCTACAGCTGTCGATCAGCCTCGACGACCTGGTCGAGCAGGCAGAAGCGTGGCAACACGGCGTCGACGAGCTGGCCGAGGAAGACGCCGACGTCGCCGAGTACGTACGCCGTCTCGAAGAGGCCCGCGACACCGTCGACCTGCCTGAAGCCTCCGGCGAGCACATCGCCCGCGAGTTCGAGCGCTACCTACGCCGCCGCGACCGCTGACCCCACTGTTGTCGAATGATCATGTTCACTTGGCAATTCCCTGCCCCACCACCCATACACGCCTGGTGATGCGCCACAACGCCTCGTGGTGCCGATGACCGCTCAGACGTAGCGCCGTCGCCGCGCCAACGCGAACGCCCGGCGATAGCGCTGCGCCACGACGTCGTCGCGATACAGGTCCGCCCAGACCGGCCGCACGACCTGCATCCCGCGCTCGCGCAACCGATCCTCTCGCCGTTTCTCGCGCCAGATCGCATCGCCTGCGCTTTCGCCGGGGCGAAGCAGCCGCCCGTATTTCTCCCGTCCGTCGAACTCCCCGACCGTGGCGAAATCGTCGAAGTAGAAGTCGACCCGGTCCTCGCTGCCGTCCAGCCCCTGGACGACGACCTGCAGCTGCGGCGCCGGGAGCCCGATTCGCCACAACTGCACCCGGTGCCGGGACTCACCGACGCTCTCCGCGCGTCCGTCGGCAAAGGCCACGACACGCCCGGCCGTGCGGGCGCCTTGCCACGTCCGCATCTCGTCCAACATCTCGAGCAGGGCCTCGGGTTTCACGTGTGGCCGCGCGAGCGCTGAGTCGGCCGTGACGACGCCGGACTCGAACGGCACCGTACGGGCGACATCGATGACGGTGCGCGCGTCTGACGTGGCGACGATGCCGCCGGCGTATTCGGTGACCTCTGAGTCCGGCAGCGGCCCGACGGGGTGGTGCACGCCGGCTTCGCGCCGCGGCGCATGCAGGTCGGCCCGCGTCACGTGCACCGTCGTGAGGTCGACGTCCCACACGTCCAGCCCGCTGAGGACGGCGGCGGTCACGTGACTGGCGACGGCCGGCTCATCGAGCTGACGGAGGACGGCGTGGGCGCGGGCACGGTGCCGGCCGACGTCGTCGAGGGTGTCCCACACGCATCGTTGCATGTAGGCGCCGCGACGGACGGTGATCCATTCGCCACGTTCACGCAGCCGAGCGATTTCGTGATCGAGATATCCGGCGTCGAGCGCTTGGGGTCGCAAGATGACATGGCCCTGAGTCGCAGCCAGGGTCTGCAGCATTTCGTCCATGGCAGCCGACGGTGGCCGAGTGCGGTCGCATGGCGCGAGGGGCGCTCGCCGATCTGTGGACAACTTGCGGCTTGGGGCATGCCTGTGGACGAGGCGGCCAGCCGCTGGGCATCACGAGGCGTTGTGACGCATCACCAGGCGTGTATGGGTGGTGGAGCAGGGAATTGCCAAGTGAACATGATCATTCAAGGGAAAGGCCGAGGAGGGCGTCGACGAGGTCGCTGAAGAGTGCCGGAGCTGACGGATCCATCGGCTGGCCGGCGCCGGCGGCGCTGTCCACCCACCGGTCGATGGTGGCGATCGCGCCCGGCGTGTCGAGGTCGTCGGCGATGTGGCCGCGCACGTCGGACAGCAGCTGCACGGCATCCGGCGCCGCTGACGACCGTGCCACCTCGCGCCAGCGGTCGAGCCGGGCGGACGCCTGCTCCAGGAGGTCGTCGGTCCACTCGCGGTCGGCTCGGTAGTGCCCGCTGAGCAACGCCAGCCGCACAGCCGCCGGGTGGTGCCCGTTGCGGCGCAGCTCCGAGGCGAACACCAGGTTGCCGAGCGACTTGGACATCTTCTCGCCGTTCAGGCCGACCATGCCGGCGTGCGCGTAGACGTGCGCGAACGGCCAGCGCTCCTCCCCGACCTGTCCGTGGGCCGCGGACATCTCGTGATGCGGGAAAGCAAGGTCGTTGCCGCCGCCTTGCACGTCGAACGGCATGCCGAGGTGCTGCAATGCGATCGCCGTACACTCCACGTGCCAGCCTGGACGCCCCGGGCCGAACGGGCTGTCCCAGGACGGCTCCCCCGGCCGCGCACGCTGCCAGACCAGGCAGTCGAGCTCGTCCTTCTTGCCGGGTCGGTGCGGGTCGCCGCCGCGCTCGGCGAACAGGTCCCGCATGGTGGCGGGATCGAGCCCGGCCACCTGGCCGAACTTCGGGTCGGAACGAACCGAGAAGTAGAGGTCGCCGTCGACGTCGTAGATCGCCCCGGCGGCTTGCAATCGCTGAATCAGCTCGATGATCACCGGGATGGACTCGACGGCGCCGACGAAGTGCTGCGGCGGTATCACCCGCAGCCACGCCATGTCGTCGGTGAACAGCTGCGTCTGCTGGTCGGCGAGATCGCGCCAGTTCTGCCCGGTCTCGATGGCGCGCTCGAGCAGCGGGTCGTCGACGTCGGTGACGTTCTGGACGTAGGCGACCGCGAACCCGGCATCGTGCCAGGCGCGATTGAGCACGTCGAAGGCGATGTAGGTGGCGGCGTGACCCAGGTGGGTTGCGTCGTACGGCGTGATACCGCACACGTACATCGACGCTGTGGGGCCGGCGGCCGCGACCCGGGTACTGCCCGACGAGGTGTCGTGCAGCCGGACCGGCAGACCACGGCCGGGGAGGTCGGGCAGGTCGGGGGCTGGCCATGCACGCATGCCGAAAGCCTAGGTGCTCAGAACACCGGCCATGGAACGGGCATCCGGCCGGTGGGATGGGGAAATCTGCCCACGGTGAGCAATTCATCGATCCGCGCCGAGGTCGCCGCCACCTCAGCGCCGCTGAGCAGCGTGTTCAAGGTGTGGCCGAGATCACGTCCGAGGGCTTCGCGCAAGGAGACCAGTTCGGCGCGTTCGGACGCGGTGATCGCCTCGCCGGACCACCCCCACAGCACGGTGCGCAGCTTCGGATCCGGGTGAAAGCACACCCCGTGATCGACGCCGAAGATCGCGGTGCGACCGACGGCGGCCGGGGCCGCCAGGACGTGTCCGCCCTTGCGGTCGGCATTGTTGACGACGACGTCGAACAAGGCGAGTCGGCGCAGGTCAGGTGTGTCGGCGTGGACGAGGACCACCGGGGCGCCGGAGTCGTCCATGGCTTCGAGGACGACGTGCCATCCCGGCTCGACCTCCGCCGGGGCGACGACGTCGACCCAGCTCACGGCTCCGTCGGGCGCGTCGATCCACTGCTGGCACATGCCCGGACCGAACGGGCCCTGCTCGCGCAGCACGGTCGGCGGCACGTGTCGCCAGCCGGCAGCTTCGGCGAGTTCGTACGCGGCGACCTCACGCCGGGCCAGCGTGCCGGTCGGGAAGTCCCACAAGGGCCGTTCGCCGCTGATCGGCTTGTAGACACACCGCACGGTGCGATCGCCGTGCGTGACGTGCCCGCGCAGGGTCAGGTTCGAAGCGACCGTCAGCCTGCCCTCGATGCTCAACTCGCCTTCTCGCAGCAGGCTCAGCGTGTCCACGAGGAGGTCAGCTCCGCCGCCGGTAACCGTTCTGCCGGGGGCAGATGTGCCCTTCGGCGTCGAGTGGGAGGCTGCACAGCGGACACGGCGGACGTCCGGCGGCCACCAAGGCCTGTGCTCGTTTCACGAACGCCCGCGCCTCGTGCCCGGTCAGCCGCACGACGATGACGTCGCGGTCGGATTCGTCGGGGTCGTCCGGCGGTTCGGTCTCCTCGTCGCTGACGGCGTAGGCGGCCACGACGACCCGCTCATCTTCACTGTCCCAGGACAGCGTCATGGCACCGACTCGGAACTCCTCCACGATCGGCTGCTCGAGCGGATCGAGATCGTCGGCATCGGGCGGCGCGACCGTCGGCACGGGCGCGGTGCCGCCGGAACGCCGGAGCAGTTCGTCGAGCATGGTGTCGACGCGCTCGGCGAGCACAGCCACCTGCTCCTTCTCCAACAGCACGCTGATCAGCCGAGTGGCGTCGCGGACCTGGAGGAAGAACGAACGCTCGCCGGGACGTCCGACCGTTCCGGCGACGAAGCGGTCGGGCGAGTCGAATTTGTACACCTGCGCTGCCACGGGATGACTTTATCTCGCACCGACGCCACGGCCACCACCGACGACGCCGTCGCTGCTCGCCGTTTTCCGGCTGCGGCGCCGGGTGATCCGTAGAAAGCCCACGTCGCCTCCGACATCGTTGAGCCGCAGGACGAAGGGCCGACGCTCGGTGTACGAGATGGCCGTCAGTGAACACGGGTCGACGGCCAGGCGCTGGAAGTGATCCAGATGCATGCCCAACGCGTCAGCCACGACAGACTTGATGACGTCGCCATGGGACACCGCGAACCAGACCGCCGAGTGGCCGGCCTCGGCGGCGATGCGCGCGTCATGCTCGCGGATCGTGGCGACGGCGCGGGCCTGCACGGCTCGTAACGACTCACCACCGGGGAACACCGCGCCAGAAGGGTGCTCCTGCACGACTCTCCACAACTTCTCGCGCCGCAGCTCCGCCAGTGGTCGGCCCGTCCACCTGCCGTAGTCGCACTCGGTCAGGTTCTCGTCCACGGCGACGGTGCCGGAGTCGCCGGCCAACAACTGCGCCGTACGGACACAGCGCTCGAGTGGGCTACTGACGATCGCGGCCGGACGGACACCGTCCAGGCGCCGCGCGAGAGCTTCGGCCTGGGCCACACCGGTGTCGTCCAGATCGACGCCGGGGGTCCGCCCGGCCAGGGTCTCAGCGGCGTTGGCCGCCGTACGTCCATGGCGGACCAGCACGACCGTAGGCATGGCCTCACAGCATACGACCCTCCAAAGGCCCCGCGCATATGTCAAGCTGTGATCGTTCAACCCAAGCGGAGGGGGACCAACGCCGATGCGGTTTGTTCATCGCCGATTCGCGAGTGTGCTTGCCGCTATGGGTCTGGGCGCCGGCGTCGCGGTCTCCCCGGCCTTCGGGATGTCCCCCACGCCGCCACCCACACCACCTACGCCGTCGGTGTCGCCATCGG
>Ga0079224_100000223_pt1 | contig 49498 bp, 46 predicted proteins | sample Stecom2015_FD_80414 | JGI IMG/M metagenome (GOLD analysis project Ga0079224, IMG submission 80414) | Agricultural soil microbial communities from Utah to study Nitrogen management - Steer compost 2015 | ecosystem: Environmental > Terrestrial > Soil > Agricultural land | place: USA: Utah... | reverse complement strand
TGGTGCATGGACGGGTCTTTCTCCTCGGCAGATGAGTGGGTCGCACTTCTCATCCTGCCGCCGAAAGACCCGTCCCCTTGCCTCAGACCCCCTCAACCGACACCAACGTCATGACCCGCAACATCTAGCCACGCTGACCACGAGCTTGAGCCGGATCGATTACGAGAAGGTCGTTCCATTGATCCATTCGAGAGGGATGAGCTTCTCGCCGCCTCGCCAGTTGTGCTTCACGGAGTCTTGGAACCAGTCATCGACGAGGTTGGCGTGATCGCAGACGATCACCTGCATCTTCGGGGCGAGTTCAGCGACGACGTCGTAGATCAGGCGGAACAGTCGGTTGACCGCTTCGCGGTCCGTGTCGCGTCCGGGAGTTCCGGTGTTCTGGTCGACTTCGGAGCGGTACCAAACCTGGGTGGGCTGATCAAGCATGAGCAGTCGCGGTACTGGTCGGTCCTGTCGGACGAAGTATCGGTGCAGGGCGAGGTGGGTGACGAGGTGGTAGCCGATCCAGTTCTCGCCGCTGCCGATCCGGGACAAAGTCGCCGGGCCGTCTTCGATGTCTGTGACTACGGTCAGGCGGTTGAGGTCGAGGCGGACGCTCTGGCCGTGGTGTTCCAGTTGTAGGTGGAGGGTGTACCAAGGATCTTGGACAGGTTTTCTCCTTGAGGAGAGGATCAGTGGATGCCCCAGAAGCGACGGAAGTTCAGCCCGCAGTTCAAAGCTGAGGCCGTGCAGATGGTGCTGGAGACCGGTAAGCCGGTCGCCGAGGTGGCCCGAGACCTGCAGATCAACGAGGGCACACTGGGCAACTGGGTTAACGTCTGGCGTCGTGACCATCCTGAACCGGAACCCGAGCAGACTCCTACGGAGCGAGCCCGCGTGGCAGAGATGGAAGACGAGATCCGCCGGCTGCGGATGGAGAACGAGTTCTTGAAAAAAGCAGCGGCCTTCTTCGCCCGGGAGCAGGACTGAGCGAGAAGTCTGCGTTGATCGAGGCGGAGAAGGCCCACTACCCGGTCCGCTGGATGTGTCAGCTGCTCGACGTGCCGCGCTCGAGCTTCTACGCCTGGCGGGAACGCGCCAAGTCCGAGACCGCGACCGCGGCGCGCCGACGTCGGCTGGCCGAGCAGGTCCGGCGGGTCTTCGACCAGCAGCGGCACACCGCAGGCTGTCGCCGGATCGCCGCCCAGCTCAACGACGAGGGCCACCCATGCAGTGTGGGGCTGGTCGCCGACATCATGCGTGAGCTCGGGCTGCGGGCGGTGCAGCCACGGGCCTACCGCACGACGACGATCCCCGGCGAGCAGGCGCCGCAGACGCCGGATCTGTTGGCGGGCGAGTTCACCGCGGAAGAGCCAGGCACCCGGCTCTGCGGAGACATCACCTACCTCAAGACCGACGAAGGGTGGCTCTACCTCGCCACGGTGATCGACCTGGCGACCCGGATGGTCGTCGGCTGGCAGATGGCCGACCACATGCGCACCACCCTGGTCATCGACGCTGTGGAGATGGCCCGCCTCCACGGTCACCTCACGCCCGGGACGGTGTTCCACGCCGATCGCGGAGCCCAATACACCTCCCGACAGTTCGCGATCTACTGCGAACGTGTCGATGTGCGGCTCAGCATGGGCAGAACCGGGGTGTGCTGGGACAACGCCGCCGCAGAGTCGTTCTTCGCCACACTGAAGAACGAGATGTACCACCGCTACCGATTCACCACACGCGCCCGCGCACGGTTCGCCGTCGCCGAGTACATCGAGGTGTTCTACAACCGAACAAGGCTGCACAGCTCACTGGGCTACAAGACCCCAGCCGCCGCGCTCGCCGAGCATCACACACCAGCAGCCGCAGCCTGATAGCAACACCGAGAGAGCTGTCCAAAGTTCTTGACACAGCCCAAATGATCTCCGGGTCCAGCACCAACGCCCGCGCCAGCCCGGCCCGCTTCCGCATCCCACCGGAGATCTCCCCCGGCAACTTCTTCTCCGCGCCGGCCAGGCCGGTCATCTCCAGCTTTTCCAGCACGATCCGCTTGATCTCGGACTCGGACTTCTTCGTGTGCTCTCGCAGCGGAAACGCCACATTGTCATACAGATTCATCGAGCCGAACAACGCGCCGTCCTGGAACAACACCCCGAACAGCTTCCGCGTCTCATACAGCCGGTGCTCAGAACACGTCACGATGTCCACACCGTTGATCACACAGGAACCCCGGTCCGGCTTCAGCAAGCCGATCATCGACTTCAAAAACACCGACTTACCGGTACCCGACGGCCCCAACATCACCGAGACTTCACCCGGCGGCAGCGTCAACGACACATCACGCCAGATGGCCTGCTTACCGAAAGACTTGGTCAAGCCCTCGATGACCACCTCAGCACCCATCAACACTCCTCGTCGAGTCGATCTGCCGGGACTCTGCCGGGTGGCGACGCCGGTCTCCATGGTCACGCGGGCCAACCATGGCCTCCGAGGGCCAAGAACACCGGACTTGGACAGAATCCCAGTGGACGGCCGCCGGGATGGTCCGCGACAGCCGGCACGTCCGCCATGCACGTCGGGGTGATCTTCCGAGTAGCGACGGTCACGCGTCGTTTCGCGGCGACGATAACCATCGCCGCGGTTTTCACCTACGAACAAAAACGTGGCGGCCGCTGTGTGCCGGAGAGCACAGCGGACCCCAGCCAGCGGCACGCGGTCAACGCCATCTCGACGTCGACCCGGTCGCCGTTGATCGGCCGGCCGCGTACCTCCTCGGCCTTGAGCACCCGGTACTTCACCGAGTTCTTGTGCAGGTTCAGCGCCGCGGCGGCCGCGGTATAGCTGCCACCGCCGGCAAGGAAGACGCGGAGGGTCTCGCGTAACCGCGCATGCTGCTCGTCGTCGGCGGCCAGCGGGCCGAGCACGTGGGTGAGCCAGGCGCGGGTATGTTTCAGGTCCGCGCAGAGCAGTGCCACGGTGCCGACCTGCGCGAACCGGGAGACCAGCGGGGCCCGCTGGCCGGCCGTCACCGCGACGGTCTGCGCCTGGGTGGCCTGCCAGTGCGTCGTGCGGAAGCCTTCCAGGTCGCTCTCGATCTCACCGAGGGCCACCCCGTGCCGGGAAATCCCATTCCTTCAAGGTGTTCTCGATGATGTCGTGGTCGACCCGCGCGCCTTCCGCGAAGGGCAGCCAGGCCCAGGAGCTCGCCTCGTCGCAGGGCACGGTCAGCGGGCGTGCCACGCAACCGAGGCGTTCCGCGATGGTCACGATGAGACGGTCCAAATTGGCCAGTTCGAACTCGCGGCGGGCCACGTCGTCGATCCACACCACGATGCCGAGGTGCTGCTGCCGCAGGCGGTAGCCGAGCACGCCCTCCACCACCGACCGGTTGACCGAGCGCCCGGCGAGCAGCTCGCGGATCCTGGCGGCCCGCGCGGTGCTGCGGTTGCGCAGCCAGCTCTCCCGCTCCTCCTCGTAGACCACCGCGACCCGCTGGGACATCAGGTCGATGTAGTCGAAGCTGAAGGTCACGATCCGGCTGGTGATCGCGCTCGTGCGGGTGGCGTCGAAGCCCTCGCGGTGGACCTCCTCGATGAGCACCCGGACCAGGCTGTCCTGGCCGAGGCGGTACGCCCGGATCAAGGCCACCAGCGGCACGTCGTGCTGGGCCAGCCGCCGCGCGTACTCACCGGCCGCCCACGGCGTCTCGAACCCGTCCAGCACCATGCCGTGCTGCAGCAGGTGCAGCACCGTCTCGACGTTGCTCTCCACGCTGGCGTTGAGCAGCGGCGTCAGCCGCTCGTCCACCCCGAGCTCGGGGATCTCCTCGGACATCCGCTCGATCATGTGCCGCACGAGCGCGGGCACCCGCGAGCGCAGCCGGCTCGTGTTCGAACACGTCGAGTGCGGCACCGGCGATGACGCCGTTGAGCGTGAACGGCGCAGTGGGGACGTGCGGCGGCATCGGCATGCCGCGAAATGTAACCCCAAGTCGGCCGCATTACCGAATAGGAACCGGTTCTCTCGCCGAACCGGCGGGCCGACCCGAAGCGACGTCATCCTCCGTGGCGCCGGTGGTACGAGCGACCGAGCGGGCCATGGTCACGAACCCGATCCCGCGCGCGTCCGCGATCCGTGCGCGCGTGTCCGCAGTTGGCGTACACGTGTCCGCGTTCTGTGCGCGCGTGCCCGCGATCCACGTACGCGCCCCGGCAGCGGCCCTGGCTTCGTCCGTCCACCGGCGACGGATTGCGCTACGCCATCCTATATTCTAATCTAAATTAATCCAGGGGCCAGTCGAGCACGAGGAGCGTTCGCGATGGCGTTGCCGGATCAGCGGGGCGCCGGCGACGCCCGTCGAGAGGATAGTTCGGCGCCGGTGCGCGGAGACAGGCAGCACGATGGCACGATCTCGCGGCACGGACGGCATCGCGCTCAATACTCGGGCGCCACGCGGCCGAGCGGCGCACCCCAATCGCCGTGACCGGGCCAGGCCCCGCCGGGACGGAGTAGACGCAGGCATTCGCGCCGTCCCCACGGTGCCCGGCCAGCCACCGAAGGCACCGGCAGACCGAAAGACCAGACCAGGAGGATCGTGTGGCGGGACCGCTAGCCGGATTGAAGGTTCTCGAACTCGCGGGCATCGGGCCAGGACCGCATGCGGCGATGATACTGGCCGACCTCGGTGCCGACGTCGTACGCGTCGAACGCCCGTCGGGCGGACTCGACCTCACCGGGGGTAAACCGGATCACCTGCTGCGCGGTCGCCGTTCGGTCGCCGCGGACCTGAAGACCACCGAGGGCCGAGAGCTCGTGCTCCGGCTCGCACGCAAGGCCGACGTGGTGCTCGAAGGCTTCCGGCCGGGCGTCGTCGAGCGCCTCGGTGTGGGTCCCGCGGACTGCCTTGCGCTCAACCCGCGCCTGATCTACGGCCGGATGACCGGCTGGGGCCAGTCCGGCCCGCTGGCCGAGCGGGCCGGGCACGACATCAACTACATCTCCCTCACCGGCGTCCTGCACGCGATCGGGCGCGCGGACGACCGGCCCGTTCCACCGCTCAACCTCGTCGGCGATTTCGGCGGCGGTTCCCTGTTCCTTGTCGTCGGCGTGCTCGCCGCACTGTGGGAAAGGGAGCGATCAGGTGAAGGTCAGGTGGTCGACGCCGCAATGGTCGACGGCGCCAGCGTACTGGCGCAGATGCTCTGGGCCCTGCGCGGACTGGGTGCCTGGAACACCGAACGCGCCAGCAACCTGCTGGACACCGGCGCCCCGTTCTACGACACCTACACTTGCTCGGACGGCCGGTGGGTCGCCGTCGGCGCGCTCGAACCCCAGTTCTACCAGGCCCTGCTCAGGGGGCTGGAGCTGGACCAGGCCGAGCTTCCCGACCAGATGGACCGCTCGGGCTGGCCCCTCCTTCGAGCACGGTTCGCCAGCGCGTTCGTTGCCAAGCCGAGAGACCACTGGGCAAAGGTGTTCGAGGACACCGACGCCTGTGTCACCCCGGTCCTGTCCCTCGACGAGGTCGCACGCCATCCGCACATCGTCGCCCGCGAGACGCTCATCGAGATCGACGGCATCGAACAGCCCGCCCCGGCGCCACGGTTCTCCCGGACCCCGCCCAAGCCGCCGGCGGCACCCCCGAAGCCCGGCGCCGATACCGCGGACGTACTCACGGACTGGCAGGCCTGAGGCAAGCACCAGCACCAGGTCCCGAGGTAACGGGGAGAGGAGAGAACAACCGTGCTCCCGGCATGTGGCTGCATGTGTGAGATGGCCGGCCACTATGGCATCTGTCAGGTAGCGCCGGAACCAGGCCGCCGCCACATCAGCAGAAATCTCAGTGTCACGCCAGGTGCCGAAGTGTGCCAAGCCTGCTTCGACGCCGTCGTCCGCACCCGGCTCGACCGCCGCGATGTGCTGGCAAGACGCTGACCGATTGTCACCAGCACCAAGCCCCTATCCCAACCGCGTGTGGAGGTATAAGTGTCAAGGCGGGACTCGATCAGGATGACACCGAGCGAGGTTCAGCGGTTTCTGGACGAACAGAAGGTCATCACCGTGGCCACGATCGGCCGGGACGGACGGCCACACCTGGCACCGTTGTGGTACCTCCCGATCCAGCACGGGCTCACGACCTGGACCTACGGAAGCTCGCAGAAAGTCGTCAACTTGCGCCGCTTGCCGCAGGCGACCGTGCTGATCGAGTCCGGTGACACCTACGAATCACTGCGCGGCCTCTCGATAGAGGCGGACGTCCAGGTCGTCGAGGAGGTCGAAGCGGTCACCGAGATCGGCATCGCGCTCGCACAGCGCTATTCCGGGGCACGATCAGGCGATCCCGTACCGGAGACGGTGCGGGAGTCCGTTGCCGCACAAGCGGTCAAGCGTGTGGGCCTGATTTTCACACCGACGAAGACCATCAGTTGGGACCACGCCAAGCTCGGCGGCGTTTACTGATCCGCAAGACCGCGACCCTGGCACGATCGGCTGGTCGACGCGGGTGCGTCGACCAGCCTTCACACACCGCGACCGCGCTCAGGCGAGCACGGCGACGTAGCGCCAGTCGAGGACTTCACGAGCCGGCTCACCGTCGGCATACACCCGTGACCTCAGGTGCACGAGGCCGGCGGCGGACGTCAACGGTTCGAGCCGCTCGATCGTCACCGTGCTGCGCACCGTATCCCCCTCGCGCACCGGGCCGACGTGATCGCAGCCATGCCAGCCGGCGACCGTCACGATGCCGGGTAGCGCGCGGGCGGCCTGAGCCAGGGCGAGGCCGATGGTGTGCCCGCCGTACACCAGCCGGCTGCCGCCCGCGGCCTGGCTGTCGTGGTGCACCTTGGCCACGTTCAGGGTGAGCCTGGCCAGTTCCGGTGCGCTCGACACCACATCTGCCCCACCCACCTCGAACGACTGACCCACCCTCAACTCGGCGAAGCGTGGACCGCTCACCCTCCGCGCGAAGCGGTCGAGGTGCCAGCCATCGACGACCGCGGCGAGTGCCGCTCGGTCCGGAGCGGCTCCGACGGACTCCAGGTCATCGGCCGAACCGGTCCGCGCTCCGGCGTCACGCAGGGGCAGCATCGCGCAGCGCCAGAAGTCCAGCACGGGCCGGTCGTGCTGGTCAACGGTGGTGATCCGCAACGCGGCGAGTCCGGTCGGGCGACGCCCTTCACGCGGCCTGTTCTGCCGCAGCGCCACCACTTCCGTAGTCGTTCGCAGGGTGTCGCCGAGCACGGGTGTCCTGCGGAACACCAGTCCGCGGTAGAACAGGTTGGCCTTGACATGGTGGGTCGCCACGGTGGACTGCCCGATCGCCAGATCCCAGACCAGCGCGGGATGCGCGAGCGAGGAGCCGCCGGTCACCTCGGCGCACAGGGCCGCATCCAGCGGCAGGGCCAGCCGGTCGCCGACGATGGACTGGTGGACGCCGGCAAGCCCCGGCGTCAGCGTGACTCCCGGTGCGCTGTCGAAGACCTGGCCCACCGCGAGCTCATCGAAGTAGGGCCCCTCTGCCACCGCGGTCACGGCTTGCTCACTCATTCGTTCGCTCCTCCGGCGCGGGCCAGTGTCCGCCTCGCCGCCACCGCCAGTGCCTCGTCGATCATCTGCCCGTCCATCGCGACAGCGCCAACCCCGCGCTGGTGACCATCGCCGAGCGCGGACAGCACGCGCCGCGCGTGTGCGACCTCGTCCGGAACGGGGGTGAAGGCGGCGACAACCCCGTCGATCTGACGCGGATGGATCACCCACTTGCCATCGAAGCCGAGGCGCGCCGCGCGCTCGACGTGGGCCACGAAGTCCGCGCCCGTACCGACGCCGAGGAAGGGGCCGTCGATGGCCGCTATGCCGGCGCCGCGGGCGGCGACCAGCAGGTCGTGCTGGGCGGGCAGCCAGGTGTCCAGCCCGGCCGCCGGGGAGCGGCCGAGTGCCCCGGCCAGGTCGGCGTAACCGAGAATGACGGCCCGCAAGCGGGGGGACGCGCCGACGATCTCGTTCAGGTTCGCCAGCCCCCGGGGTGTTTCGATCAGGGCCTGCACCGCTACCGGCTCCGTGCGACCGGATGCGGACTCCAAGCCATCCAGGAGGCGATCCACGAACGCCAGGTCGCCGGCGCTCTCGACCTTCGGCACCACGACCGATCGCGCGGGTCCGCCGGCGGCGGCGCAGGCGGCGATGTCCGCGTGGCACCAGGGGGTCCGCGGCGCGTTGACCCGCACCGCCACCCGCACGGCCGGCTCACCGGACGACGCGAGCCAGGCCGACACGATGTCGCGGGCATCGGACTTGGCCTCGGGTGGGACCGAGTCCTCCAGATCCAGCACGATCTCGTCCGCGCCGGATGCCGCCGCCTTCTCGATCTTGCGCAGGTCCGAGCCGGGTACGGATAAGCAGCACCGGCGCGCGATGCACTCATCGAGCCCTGTCATCCAACCCTCCTTTTTAATCTATGTTAGAGTATAGTCTATTGAGACCAGGACAGCCGGCAATAAGGGAGCGTGGTGTGGACACTCTTTCGTCCGAGGAGCAGGCGGTCGTCAACACCGTTCGGGAGTTCGTGGATCGCGAGGTGCGGCCGGTCGTACGAGAAACCGAACACGCCAACGACTACCCCGAGAAGCTCATCGAGCAGATGAAAGAGCTCGGCATCTTCGGACTCGCCATCCCGGAACCCTATGGCGAGGCGCCGGTGTCCACACCCTGCTACGTGGGGGTCACCGAGCAGCTGGCCCGCGGCTGGATGAGCCTGGCCGGTGCGATGGGCGGTCATACCGTGGTCTCCAAGCTTCTGCTCCAGTTCGGCACCGAGGAACAGAAGCAGAAGTATCTGCCCCGAATGGCCACCGGTGAGATCCGCGCAACGATGGCGCTGACCGAACCCGGCGGTGGTTCCGACCTTCAGGCGATGACCACAACCGCGCGCCCCCACCAAGGCGGCTATCTCGTCAACGGCGCGAAGACGTGGATCAGTAACGCTCGTCACTCGCAGGTGATCGCACTGCTGTGCAAGACCGACCCGTCGGCAGATCCGCCACACAAGGGCATCAGCATTCTGCTGGTCGAGCACGGCGAGGGCCTGACGGTCTCGCGTGACCTGCCCAAGCTCGGCTACAAGGGCGTCGAAAGTTGTGAACTGGCCTTCACTGACTACCACGCACCGGCCGAAGCGCTGCTCGGCGGCGTCGAGGGCAAGGGCTTCTCGCAGATGATGAAGGGCCTGGAAATAGGGCGCATCCAGGTCGCGTCCAGGGCGCTCGGCGTTGGCCAGGCCGCCTTCGACGACGCGCTGCGGTACGCACAGGAGCGAGAGAGCTTCGGCACACCCATCTGGAAACACCAGTCGATCGGCAATTACCTGGCCGACATGGCGACGAAGCTCACGGCCGCCCGGCAACTCGTACTGCACGCGGCCGAACGCTACGACGCCGGAGAGCGCTGCGACATGGAGGCCGGCATGGCGAAACTGTTCGCGTCGGAAACCGCCATGGAGATCGCGCTCAACGCCGTGCGCATCCATGGCGGCTACGGCTACTCCACCGAATACGACGTCGAACGATACTTCCGTGACGCCCCGCTGATGATCGTCGGCGAGGGTACGAATGAGATCCAGCGAAACGTCATCGCCCGGCAGCTGATTTCCCGTGGCGGGCTGACGCGTTAAATACCGGCCGGGTAACTGGTCAGGTCAGTGGATCGCGGGCAGCCAGGGACGTCCCTCGGCGAGCATGACGAGGGTGTCGAAGTAGTGCATGCCGTGTTTGGCGGCTGTGGATAGGTAGCTGCGTATCGCGCAAAACTGCTTGGCTCCGGTGAGGGTGCGCAAGCAGCCAGAAACCTTCTGCCGCAGCTTGATCATCCGGATGTCGCGTTCCGAGCCGTTGTTGTCCGGCGGTATTCGCCAGTCTCGGGTGAAGCGGAGGTAGTCGTCTTGCCGGTCGCGCAATCTGCGCGCGAGTGCGTTGTGCTTCTTCATCGTCTCGCTGGTCCGGGCGGCAGTGTGGGTGATCCCGATCTGCACGGCTGAGCGGTAGAGCCGGACCTGCTGGGTCAGTGCGTCGGCCTCGATGGCATCAGTGCCGGCAGCGATGGCCTGGGCGACCAGCCGCTGCATGGCCACGAGCGCGTCGGCGGCCTGGGTAGCCCAGCACCAGTCAGCGTCGCCGGGCGCGGCATCGGTGACACCGGCCAGTTCTCGCAGCGCGTGCGCACAACACAGTTGATGGTCGGCATCGATGTAGGTGTCATACGGCGCCCAGGCGTCGTGCACGGCGACACCCCGGAAGCGGCCCAGCACACCGGCATCGTCGATGCCCTCGCAGCCGCGCTTGGCATGGCAGGTGATCAGGGTGTACTTGTCCGTGCGGGCGCAGTGCACCCAGTGCAGCGCGCCGGCGACCCGCAGGCCGGTCTCATCGAACCCGGCCACCTCCGAAGCGGCGATCCGGTCGCTGACTTGGGTGCAGAACTCGTCCAACCCGTCAGCCGCGCGCCTGGTCATGGCCGCCACAGCGCCTTCGGACACCGGCGTGCCGAACAGCTCGGCCAGCGCCTGAGCGGTGCGCTTCTTGGACAGGAACTGCCCCACATACAAGTAGAGAATGATCGCGGTGATCCGCGGCCCGTACTGCACCGGCCCGGACACACCGTCAGGCGCCGTGGCGCGGGTGGTGGTTCCGCAAGCGCAGCGGCGCGCGATAAGTTGATGCTCGGTCACCCGCACCGTGATCGGCGGTAGGTCGAACACCTGACGGCGTTCCAGCCCGACCTCGGGTGCCTCCGCGAGGCTCGCACCACAGTCCCCGCACGGGCCAGGCTCGTGCCGCTTCCGCTCGTGCGGGTTATCCACCAGCGTCAACGTCGAGCCCGGATGGCCAGGCTGCCCACCTGGTTTGCGTCCGCTCTTACGCCGCAATGACTTCGGCGCCGGCTTGGCAAACGGCGAGTCCGACGAGGGCGGCTTGGAGGAGTTCGTCGAATCCATCCCCAACCGGCGCTTCAACTCCGTGTTCTCGGCCCGAAGGGCTGCCACCTCGGCCCGAAGTTCCTCGATCACCCGCGCCTGCTGCACGACCAGGGCGGCAAGCTCGTCATAGGACGGACGCTCATCCCCGGTCTGCACAACATGATCATCACATACGGGCGATCAAGCCCTGCAAACCACCTGACCAGTTACCCGGCCGGTAACACGGAGTGGTATTCGAATACCGCTCCGGTATGCACCTATAATCGACAGGTGGCTAAAAAACCTGCCAAGAAGTCGGCGCAGGACGACAACGGCGGCTCGAAGTCCGCGCGCACCAGGGAACGGATTCTGGATGCCGCGGCACACGTGCTGAGCAGAAAGGGCTACGCCGGGACCCGACTCACCGACGTCGCCGAGCAGGCGGAGCTCCAGGCTCCTGCGATCTACTACTACTTCCCGTCCAGGGAGGACCTGATCGACGAGGTCATGTGGACGGGAATCGCCTACATGCGGCAGCACGTCAGCGGGATACTCGCGGCACTACCCGAGGACACCGACCCGATGGGCCGCATCGACGCCGTCGAGGCGCATTTGCGTTACGAGCTGGAGATTTCCGACTATACGACCGCATCGATCCGCAACGCCGGTCAGGTCCCGGAGAACATCCGGATCCGGTACTCGACCGAGGCGTCGAAGTACGGCGACATCTGGCGCAAGCTCGTTCAGGATGCCCGCAACGCCGGGCTACTGCGTACTGACCTCGACCCCAGGGTGGCCCGCATGATGGTGCTCGGCGCACTGAACTGGGCGGCCGAATGGTGGAACCCGCGTCGCGGCTCGCTCGATGTCGTCGTCCGCACGGCACAGTCGATCGTCCGCCACGGACTGGGAACGCCGGAGGCCATCGAGGAGACGAAGCCCGTGACAACGACGCGCCAGCCACGCACTAGGAAAGCCGCTGGCGCAACACGCTGACCTTCCGGCCATCGGCCGTCACTTCGGCGAAGGCGCGCCGTCGGAGACCGGGCGCGAATGTGCCGGCACGGTTCGGTCGCCAGCGAGCCGGGGCGGCGGCCGCCCGCCGTACCTGCGGAGGATACGGTCCGCGGCCTCGGCCGGCATATCCCCGGATCCGAGTACGGTCACCACGCCGCCGGCGTCGTGCTCCAGGACCCCGCTCGACGGTCGTCCTCCACGACCCGGATCGGCGGGCCGCTGAGCCGTAGGCCACGAGAAAGCGATTTCCCTCACGAGCCCGATCAGTCGTGGGCGGTGTCGGGGTTGACCGCATCGGCGCTGGTCGACGCCGCGAACAGCCGCTTCGCCTGGTCGGGCCGGAGTTTCACGAATCGGCCGTCGGCCTCCACCAGCTGCACGTCGGGCTCGGCCACGGTGGTGATACCGCCCGTGACAGTGGTGCGGCGGCCGTCGACCTCGACGACCGTGCCCCAGACCCGGATCGGCACGTCCAGCGGCACGGGTTTGCGATAGCGCAGGGAAAGGTCGGCGGTGACCCCGACATTGTCGACCGACGCGGCCGTGTGCCCGAGCACCTGGTCGAGCAGCAGCGCACTGATGCCACCATGGCCGTACATGTGCGGGCCCTCGTAGGCCGGCCCGAGCGTGCACTCGCCCACCGCGCGGCCTTCGCCCACCGTCACCCGAAGCGGTGGCGCGATCGGATTGGCCGCACCGATCACCGGGTTGAACAGGCGAAGCCCGCCGACAAGATCGTCGATGGCCGGCGGTTTGGTCACCGGCCGTGAACGCTGGGACAACGACGCCACCAGCTCACGCACGACAGCCGCGGTGCGGACGACGGTGCCGGTCGCCACCTCGGCACGTACCGCGGCGTCGATCAGCCTGCGCACCTCGCCGCCCAGCTCGGCGAAAGCCATCCGGCGATCCCGGAGCTCCGGCGTCTCCGGCACCTCGGCGAGCCCGGCGTCCGCGGCTCCAGGGACCTCCGCGACGGGCCCCATCACCCTGACTTGGGGTTGAGCTGCCATCGCTCCTCCTCCTGGCGCACCGCATCGCCACAGCCTTCTAATGCGGATTAGATTACCATGTATGATCCGATACCGTTGCCAGGCGAGGAAAACACGGCAGGAGTGACGATGACCGCTCGGTGGGTGCTGGTCGCTGGGGGCTCCGGCGGTATCGGCGCTGCCGTGTGCCGGCTGCTCGCCGAGGACGGCTGGGATGTGGCACTCACCTACCGGCGCAACGCCGAGACCGCGGGCGAGGTCGCCAGGCACATCGAGTCCCTTGGCCGGCGGGCGGTGGCGGCACAGGTGGATCTCGCCGACGCGGGCGCGGTGTCGAGCCTGGTCGACGACGTCACCGGCGCCGAGCCGCTGGCCGGAGTGGTCTACGCCGCCGGGCCGTACGTCCCGATGAGCTACATCAGCGCGGTGTCGCCCGAGCGGTTTCGCGAGCAGATGCTGGCCGACGCCGTTGCGTGCTACAACCTGCTGCAGCCGAGCATCTCGCGGCTCAGGGAGACCGGCGGCGCAGTGGTCGCGGTGACCACGCCCGCGGTGGACCGGTACGCCAAGAAGGACCTGCTCTCCTCCGCGCCCAAAGCCGCGGTGCAGGCCGTGGTACGTGGCATCGCCCTGGAAGAGGGACCCAACGGCGTTCGGGCCAACTGCGTCGGAGTGGGACTGCTGGAGGACGGGATGTGGCACGCGCTACACGAGAACGGCGACTACACCGAGGAGATGCTCGCCCTGGCCAAGCGCAACCTCGCCCTGCGCCGGTTCGGCCGGGCGCAGGACGTGGCCGAGGCCGTGCGCTTCCTGATGTCCCCGCGCGCCGGCTGGATCACCGGGCAGACCCTGCACGTCGACGGTGGATTCTCGCTGTGAACCCCGGTGCTCAGTCGATCGCGTCCAGCGACTCCAGGTCGGCTGCCTGGCGGGCGATCCGTTCGATCGCGAAGAGCGTGTAGTCGCGGGGTTCGGCTGCGCTCAGCGCTTTCCGGCGCTGGTGAAGCCGAACAAGTGCTGCGCGACCCGGCGCAGCTGAATTTCCTCTGATCCCTCGGTGATCCGGTAGCGCCGGTGATGGCGGTAGATGTGCTCGAACGGTGTGTGCCGGCTGTAGCCGAGCCCGCCATGGACCTGCATCGCGCGGTCGGCGGCCTCGCAGACGAACCGGTTGGCCCGGTAGTTGCACATGGACACCTCCGCCGACAGCGCCGTGGCACCGGTCTTGCCATCCGGCTTCTCGTCCAGCCGGATGGCCGTGCGGCGCACCAGGGCTCGGATCATGGCGGCTTCGGTGTGCAGTTCGGCGAGCGGCCACTGGATCGCCTGGCGCCGCGCCAATGCCTGCCCGAAGGTGACCCGCTCACGCGCGTAACGCACCGACTCGGCCACGCAGTACGCCCCCGCTCCCAGGCTGGAAGCAGCCTGGCGGATGCGGTTCTCGTGCACGAAGTGCTGGGCCAGCGCCAGCCCGGCCCCTTCCTCCCCGACGATCGCCGAGTCCGGTACCCGGACGTCGGTCAGCCGCACCTCCGCATGATCCGAGGGCATGTTGAACGTCCACCACACGAACGGGACCTCGAACCCGGGACTGTTCGTTGGCACCAGGAACGCCGTGATCCCCTTCGCATCACCGTCCTCGCCGGAGGTGCGCGCGAAGATCAGGTCGTGCGTCGCCTCCGGGAGCCCGCTGTTCCACCGCTTGGCCCCGTTGATGACCCAGTCGCCGCCCAACCGGACCGCCCTGGTCTCCAGCCAGGTGGCGTCGCTACCGTGATCCGGTTCGGTGAGGCCGAAGGCCACGGTGCGCCGCCCGGTGATGGCATCTTCGACGTGCTCCTGCTTCTGCTCCGGCGTGCCGAACCGCAGCAGCACCTGCACGACCGGAAAGTTCCCGACCACCGACGACTCGTCCTGCAGGTCGTTGTGCAGGCCGAGTCCCTTGGCCGCCAAGTACTCCCGGATCACCGTCATGTCCTCATTGGACCCATCACGCCCGCCGAGCTCGGCCGGCAGCGAGTAGCGCAGGAACCCGGCCCGATCCGCTCGGCGCCGTGCCTCGGCGAGTAGTTCCCGCCACTCCCGGCGTGCGACGCCCCCCGCCTCGAAGTCGGTCCGCGCCCACTCCCGCCGATGGTCGAAGAATCGCCCGTTATCGTCGCGTTCCTGCAACGGCACGATCTCCGAGGCGATGAACTCGTCCAGATCCCGCAGAAACGGAACCAGCTTCGGCGGCACATCCTCGTTCACGTCGAGCGCCCTTCGTCATCCTCGGCAATCCGCCTGAACAGCCGTTCAGACTGCGACCATAGGTCCATCTATTAATCTATGCAAGATTAAATATTGCGGTAAGGTGGCCGACGAAACCGCACTGAACGATCGATCACCCCCTGCGCCAGGAAGGAGCCCGATGGGGCAGCCGGCCACCGAGGCACCCGCACGACGCAGCGCGGTCACCCGCGACGACGACGGACCGATCCGGTCGGCGATCCTGGAGGCAGGCGTGTCCGTCATGGCCCGGCACGGGTACCACGGCACGACGGTCCGCGACATCGCCGCCACCGCCGGGGTGAGCGCGGCACACCTGTACAACCATTTCCCGTCCAAGCACGACCTGCTGGTCACGATCTCCGACCGGGCGATGGAGCTGCTGCTGCGGGCGACCGAGGAAGCGATGTTCGCTTCCGGCACGGACCCGGCCGACCGGCTGTCCTCGATCGTCGCGGCACACGTGCGCGTGCACCTGGCCCATCCGCGCGAAGCACTGGTCTGCAACAGCGAGCTGCGCAGCCTCAGCGACGAGGGCAGGGCGCTGATCCTGGCGAAGCGCGACATCCAGCAGCGCATGTTCGACCGGGTAGTCGCCGACGGCGTCGAGCGTGGCGTGTTCACCACCGAGTACCCGGTCGAGGCGTCCCGCTGGATCGTCAGCGCCTGCACGGCGATCTCAGGCTGGTACCACGCGGACGGGCCACTGAACGCGGCCGAACTGGTCCAGCGGCACCAGCGTCTCGCCCTGGACAGTGTCGGCTACCGGAAAGGGAGGGCATGCGCGAAGACATCGTGACCGAGCGCCTGATCATGCGGCTGCGCGAACTCGGCTGGGGAGAGGTCCGCCTGCACCGGCTGCGGCCGCTCTCCGGCGGTGCGAGCAGGCACACCTGGTCGTTCGACGCCGAACTGCCCGACGGCGGCGTGCGCCGGATGATCCTGCGCCACGACCCCCCTGGCGCCCCGGCCCCCGAGGGCATGGCCAAAGAGGCCGCGTGCATCCGCGCGGCGGCGCGGGCCGGCGTTCCGGTGCCCGAACTGTTCGATCACGGCGACGGAACAGGCACGCTGCCATGGCCCTACCTGCTGCTGGAGCGGCTGGGCGGCGAGACGATCCCGCGACGGCTCCTGCGCGATCCCGTGCTCGCGGAGGTTCGCGGCGCTCTCCCCTACCGGCTCGGCCGCATCCTGGCCGCGATCCACGCCATCGACGTCGACGGCCTGCCCGCGCTGCCCACGCAAGACGCCGTCGAGGACACCATCCGGATCTACCGGGAGCTCGACGAGCCGCGGCCGTCGGTGGAGATCGGGCTGCGCTGGCTTGCCGAGCACCGGCCCCCACCGCGCGGCACGGCCCTGGTGCACGGCGACTTCCGTAACGGCAACCTGCTCGTCGACGCCTCGGGCGTGCGCGGGGTGCTCGACTGGGAACTGGCACACGCCGGCGATCCGTTGGAAGACCTCGGGTGGCTGTGCGTGAAGGCGTGGCGATTCGGCTCCGAGCTGCCGGTCGGCGGCTTCGGCGCGCGGGAGGAACTCCTCCGCGGCTATGCCGACGGGGGCGGCGACGCGCCAGATGCGGACACGTTGCGGTGGTGGGAGGTCTTCGGCACGCTGCGCTGGCTCGTGCTGTGCCGGTTCCAGGCCGAGCGGGCGCGCAGCGGCGCGGAACGCTCGGTGGAGCTCACCGCGCTCGGCCGGAAGGTCTGCGAACAGGAACACGATCTGCTGGACGCGATCGGTCTCGGTGTCCGCCGGCCCGCGAGCGAGCCCATGGCCGAACCCGCTGCGGGTCCGCACGACTGGCCCACCGCCGGCGAACTACTCGACGCGGTGCGCGACTTTCTCGACACGGAGCTGAAAGCCTCCGAGAACGACCGGATCCGCTTCCTGGCCAGGGTGTCCGCCAATGCGCTTGACATCGTGCGCCGCGAGGGGCGCCTCGGCCCCGCCCAGCGCGCCGAGCACGAGACGCGGCTACGGAAACTCGGCTGCCGCACCGACGCCGAGCTCGCGATCGCCATCCGCGACCGCGCCCTCGACGATCGCTGGGACGAGGTACTCGAAGTCGTTCAGGCGACCGTGGCCGACAAGCTCGCGGTCGCCAACCCGCGCTTGCTCGGGAGCGACACCAGCGGCCAGAACCACGCCCCACCACGTACCCAGACCGCCGACACACGTACACGAACCGCCGACACGCGCGCATGAACCGCGGACACGCGCGCACAGAGCGCGGACACGCCCCGCCGTGGGCCGTGTCCGCGCTCTACGACCGGGTGTCCGCGATTCGTGTACGCGTGTTGGACGTTCCGGTCAGCGTGCGGATACGACGGCGGGCGCGCGGCGTTTCTCCGCGAAGGCCAGGGCGTCCGCCCAGGATGCCCTCTTCATGATCAGGCCGCGGTACTTCATGATCACCGACTGCCCGTTCACCGTCAGCGCGCCGACCAGCCGATCCCCCTCGCGGTAGAGCGCCACGCACCGGCCGTCGCGTTCGAGGTCACCATCGACCACCTGCACCTCATCGGCCTGCGGCACGCCGACGAACTGGATCCGGCTGTCGTACCAGTCCGACCAGAAATACGGCACCGTCTCGTACGGCTTGGCCGACGCCGGGTCCAGTGCGTTACGAGCGGCGATGGCTCCCTGCTCCGCCGCGCTCGTCCAGTGCTCCAGCCGCATCGAGCGATCGAACAGGGGGTTGTGCCACCGTGCCACGTCCCCGGCCGCGTACACCCCCTCGGCGCCGGTGAACAACGTCGCGTCGCAGACGATCCCGTTGTCCAGCCGCAGGCCCGAATCGGCGAGCCAGTCCGTCGCCGGAACCGCGCCGACCCCGACGACGACGAGGTCGGCGTCCAATGTGGACCCGTCGGAGAGCAGCACGCGCTCCACGCGGCCATCCCCCTCCAGCCCGGTCACGCCGACACCACACCGCAGATCGGTGCCGTTGCGGTGGTGCAGCGACGCGCACGCCGCGCCCATCGCCTCACCGACCGCACGCACCAGCGGCGTCGGCGACGCCTCGATCACCGTCACGTCGAGGCCACGCTTGCGCGCCCCGGAGGCGACCTCGGACCCGATGAACCCGGCCCCGATGACGACGGTGCGCGCACCGGCATCGAGTGCCGCGCGCACGGCCACGGCGTCGTCGAGCGTACGCAGGGTGTGCACGCCTGCCAGGCCCTCCGCGCCGGGCAACTGCCTGGCCGTAGCGCCCGTCGCGATCACGGCCGCGTCATACTCGACGGCCTGGTCGCCGATCAGCACCGCCTTACCCGTGGTGTCCAGCTTGGTGGCGGGAGCTCCGAGCAGGAGCTCCACACCCAGTTCGTCACGCAGGACTTCTTCGGTACGAAACGTCGGTGTTTCCGGCGCGGCGCCGGGCTCGACGTCGTCGAGATAGGCCTTCGACAGCGGCGGCCGGTCGTATGGCAGGTGGGCCTCCGCGCCGATGAGCGTGATCCGGCCCTCGAATCCGGCCTTGCGCGCACCTTCCGCCGCACGCAGGCCGGCCAGGGACGCGCCGACGACGACTACGCGACCTCGGGACATTTCCGTTACCTTTCAGCTTTCCGCACAGCCCGTCAGGGTTCGAGCCGGAGCGCTTCGGTCGGGCACCCCGCCACGGCCGCCTCGACGTCGGCGAGTTGACCGTCTGGCACGGTATCCGTCCTCAGCACCAAATCACCCGAGTCGTCCACTTCGAACACATCGGGCGCGAGCGACTCGCAGATACCCAGGCCCGTGCACTTGGCGCGGTCGACAATGATCTTCACGCCGATCTCCTTCAGATGAATTCCCAGTGCCTGCCGGCACTCCCGGTCACAGGTTGGCGCCGACCGGGTAGCGTTCCGCGATCTGCTCCACCACCAGCTTCGCCGTCTCGGCACAGGCCGTGGTGCCGCCGTTCGCGTACTCCTTGACACCGTCGCCGACGTTCCACAGGTTAGCGATCGGCGTCGTGTTCGGCAGATCGAAGCCGGCGACCGCGCGCTGCGGCGGCCAGCCGTCCCGAGTGACCACAGTGGACAGTACCCGCGCCCCGTCGAAGCCGGGGATCTCCTCACGCAGGTCGGCGAGCAGCAGTTCGGTCTCCGCGGCCTCGTCGAAGTCGCCGACCGCGGGCTTGGGCACCGACGTGCCGACGTAGAGGTGCCAGCCGTCCGGTGCCATCTCGGGGCAGACGTCGGTGAAGTTGGCGACGTAGCAAAGCCTGCGTGTCTTGGCGAAGCTGAGCATCCCCGGGGCTTCGACCAACCGTTCCCTGCTGGCGAAGTTCACCGTGATCATGGCGCACGGACGGTCGCCGCGGCGTACCGATTCCCGGTAGTCCTCCGGGAAGTTCTGCTCGCCGACGAGCTTGACCGTGGCGGCGGGGCCGGCGTCGCTCACCGCGATCCGGGTGGACACCTCGATCGTCCGCCCGTCCCGTTCGATCACCGCGCCGGTCACCCGTCCGTCGGCGACCGTCAGCGAACGCACCTCGGCCGACAGCCACACCTGGCCGCCGTTCGCCTCGATGTTCTCGGCCAGTGACCGCCAGATGCCGATCGTGCCCTCCGGGCAGAAACCGAACTTCTTGAACGCGCTCTTGCGGGTGAAGTAGGTGAGGAACACCCTGGCGGGCAGCTCCTCGGAGCCCACCGCGAAGACCGAGCCGCACATGTTCCGGAAGATCCCGTGCACGGACTCGTTCTTGGTGTACTTCGCCACCCAGTCCGCTGTGGACAGTTCGTTCTCGGGCAGCCCGTCGTCCTTGCGAGCGGCACCGAGACCGCTGAGCAGCTTCGCGCCCTGCCGGGTGAGCTTCGACAGCAGGAAACCCCAGCCGCCGCCGGTGACGTCGACGTCCTTGCCGCCGATCCGGTAGAGGATGGGCGGGTTCGGCTGGCGGACGTCGAACTTGGCGCCCACCTCCTCGAAGGTCTGCTGGGTGATGCCCTCGACCTCGATGACGATGGCCCCGTTGTTCACCTTGAAACCGTCGATGTCGCGAGTGGACGCCCGGCCGCCGACGTGTGCCAGCCGCTCCACCACGAGCGTGCGGTAGCCGAGGTGCGTCAGCCGCGCCGCGGCGCACAGCCCGCCGGCGCCCGCGCCGACCACGATGGCATCGAAGTTGATGTCCGTGCTGGTCATGTGCTCGCCTTTCAGCCGACCGGGTTGACGCCAGGAACGGAACCGTCCATATCGGTGATCTCGCTCCAGCGCTGCGCGACCTGGTCGATGGTGGGTGTGTCGCCGAAGGTGACGCCCTTGGACTGGAACAGCTGCACACGGTGCACCTGGCCGCCGCCGGCGACCACGACCGTGCCGGTGTCGGTGCACTCGTCGGTCAGGAGGTAGCCCACGATGGGTGCCACCTGCTCGGGAGGAAGCTTCTGCAGCAACTCCGCCGGGGCGACGTCCTCGGTCATCCGGGTAGCGGCCATCGGCGCCACCGCGTTGGCCAGGATGTTGTACTTCCTGCCCTCGATGGCGAGCGTGTTGACCAGCCCGACCAGGCCGGATTTGGCGGCGCCGTAGTTGGACTGGCCGAAGTTGCCGTAGAGACCGCTGGTCGAGGTCGCCATCACCACCCGGCCATGGCCCTGCTCGCGGAAGTGCGGCCACGCCGCCCTCGTCACGTGGAAGCCGCCGAACAGGTGCACCCGCAGCACGGCCTCCCATTCCTCGGAGCTCATCTTGTGAAACGCCTTGTCCCGCAGGATCCCGGCGTTGTTCACCACACCGTGCAGGGCGCCGAACTCCTCCAGCGCGGTCCGCACGATCCCGGCGGCGCCCTCTTCGGTGGCAACGCTGTCGTAGCTGGCCACCGCCTGGCCGCCGGCTTCGCGAATCTCGGCGACCACGGAGTCGGCCATCGACGTGCTCGATCCGGAGCCGTCGCGGGCTCCCCCAAGGTCGTTGACCACGACCCGGGCGCCGGAGCGCGCGAGGAGCAGGGCGTATTCACGGCCCAGCCCACCGCCGGCGCCGGTCACGACGACGACCCGATCCTGGACTCCTGGCATGGCTATCTCTCCCTTTGGACTAGTGGTTCGTGATGCTGCGTCTCGGCGTGTTAACCGTTCCCGGCAGCGTGCTGGCCGTAACGGGCGCCGTCTTGGCTGCCACGGACGGCAAAACCGGCACCCGAACCGGCAAACTCGACGTCACAACCAGCCAACTCGGTGCCCCGGACGGCAAACTCGGCGCCCGGACGGGCCAACACGGCAACGTAAGCAACGTGGGATCACCTGACGCTAGTACGAGTTCGGCAGCCCGAGGCTGTTCTGGGCGACGAAGTTCAGCACCATCTCCCGGCTCACCGGGGCGGTGCGCATCAGGCGGGTGACGAACCACAGGTCCGCGAGGCCGTACTCCCGCGAAAGACCGTTGCCGCCGTGCGTCTGGATCGCCTGGTCCAGCGCCTTCAGCGCGGCCTCGGCGGCGGAGAACTTCGCGATGTTCGCCGCCTCGGCCGCGTTGTGCCCGGCATCGAACAGCTCGGCCGCCCGAGCGGTGGCCAGCCTGGCGAGTTCGACGGCGATATGCGACTCCGCCAGCGGGTGCGCGATGCCCTGATGCGCACCGATCGGAGTGGACCAGACCTGCCGCTGGCTCGCGTAGTCCCGCGCATTGGCCACGGCGTACCGGCCGACCCCGTTGCACAGCGCCGCGGCCAGGATCCGTTCCGGGTTCAACCCGGCGAACACCTGCCGCAGGCCCTTGCCGGCCTCGCCGATCAACGACTCCGGGCCGACCCGCACGTTGTCGAAGAAGACGGTGAACTGCTTGTCCGGTGACACCAGGGCGGTCTCGATCGGCTGGAGCGTCAGGCCGGGAGCGTCGATCGGCACCACGAACAGCGACAGCGGATTTCGCCCCGTCGTCGGCAGGTCTGCGTCGCGGACGACCACCAGCAGCGCTTCGCACTCGTTGGCGGCCGAGATGTAGTACTTGCCACCGGAGATCGTCCAGCCGTCCCCGTCCTTGCGGGCCGTGGTGCTCACGTTGTGGCTGTTGGATCCGGCGTCCGGCTCGGTCAGCGCGAAGGCCATCTTCCTGGTTCCCGCGGCGATCGCGGGCAGCCACTCGCGCTTCATCTCGGGCGAGGCATGCGCGGCGAGAATCGAGCCACAGATGGCCGGTGAGATGACCGCGATGAGCAGCGGCATACCGTGCGCCGCCAACTCCTCCACCACGACGACCAGCTCGGACAAGCCGGCGCCGCCGCCGCCGCACTCCTCCGGCAGATGGACGCCGAGCAGCCCGGCCTCGCCGAGTTCGCTCCAGAGCTCACCGATGTGTTCGCCACCACGAGAGCGTTCGGCGTAGTACTGGTGACCGTACTTTGTGGCGATCTTGGCGACGCTCTCCCGAATCAACCGGTGGTCGTCACTGTCGATGACCAGTCCCGTCATCTTCACCGTCCCTCGAATGTCGGCTCGGTCTTGCGGAGAAAGCTGGTGACCGCGTTCGCGGCGTCCGCGGTAGCGCCGGTGCGGGTGATCGCCTCGATCTCCGCGGTCAATTGCCCGGACAGCGTCGACGACCACGAATCGCGCAGCAGCTTCCGGATTTCGCCGTAGGCGCGGGTGGGGCCCTTCGCGAACCGGTCGGCGATGGACCGCGCCCGCTCCTCGAGCGCGTCGGCCGGCACGACCTGGGAGATCAGGCCCCATTCTGCGGCCTCGTGCGCGTCGAGCACCCGCTGCTGGAAGTAGAGCTCGGTCGCCCGGCGCAGGCCGACCAGACGCGGCAGGAACCAGGAGTTCCCGCCGTCTCCGGACAGGCCGAGTGCGGTGAATCCGGTCGCGAACTTGGTGCCCTCGGCGGCCAGCGCGATATCCGCGCTGTAGAGCAACCCGAGCCCCCCACCTGCCACCGAGCCGTGCACGGCCGCGACGATCGGGGCGTCGAGGTTGCTCAGTATGCGCAGGGTCTCGTGGTACGGCGTGGTCATGCGGCGCAGCAGGCCGGCCAGATCACCGGGTCCCGCCTTCGCGAACACCGAGATGTCACCACCGACGGTGAAAGCCGGGCCGTTCCCGGTCAGCAGGAGTGCGCGCAGGTTCGGGTGGGCGGCGCATCGCTTGGCGGCCTCGTACAGTTCGTCGGCCACGGTTTGGTCCAGCGCGTTGCGGGCATCCGGGCGGTTCAGCCGGAGCACGCCCACTCCGTCGGCGACGGAGAACTCGACGGTGGTGAGCTCGTCACCGGCCGCCCCGGCAGCGAGCGCCTGGCTCCACCGCTCGCTGTCGGTGAGCTGGACGAGGCCGGAGATACGGCCGTCGGTGAACGACAGCACGTGGACGAACTCCGCGTCGAGCGCACCGCCGTTCGCCTTCGCCGTGCCGGTGTAGCGGCCGAGCACGACGAGCCGTCCATCGTCGAGCAGGCCGAACTCGGCCGGTTCGGCCCGCGCGGTGAAGCTCTTCGCGACCCGGCCCCAGAACTCACGGCGCATCGCGTCCGGGCCGTGGTAGGTGCCGCCGAGCTCCAGTGGCAGCCCCTCGGTGGTGCGGCCCTCGAACTCCGGATGCAGGAGCGAGGCCAGACGATCACGGTCACCGCGCGCGAGCGCCAGATAGAGCTCGGTCGCGAGCTTCTCCGCCGTGCCCCTGTCCACCGGCCCACCTCCGCTTCGTCGCGTCTCACCCGCAGCCTGCACGCCGCAGTTTCTGATTTTAATAGAAATAAAATTCCGGACCCGCGTCAAGCCCCGCGACCCCAGCAAAGTCGCGCGCCCGTACGGCGTGGTGCCGTGTCCGCCATCTGCGATCGGGTGTCCAACATCTGCGCGCGCCTGTCCGCGATCCATGCACACGTGATCGCGATCCATGCACGCGCGCGCTCAGCCGAGCTGCGCGCCGACCACCGAGACGAACGAGACGCAACTGCCCGGTCGCCCACCGAGGTTGTGCGTGAGGCCGAGCCGCGGATCGGCCAGCTGCCGCTGTCCCGCCTCGCCCCGGAACTGCAGCCAGCACTCGTAGAGCATCCGCAGGCCGCTGGCACCAACGGGATGGCCGAAGGACTTCAGGCCGCCGTCCGGGTTCACCGGCAGCCTGCCGCCGAGCTCGAACGCACCGTCCAAAATGTCCTTCCACGCCTGGCCCCGCTCGGCGAAGCCGAGGTCCTCCATCAGCACGAGCTCGGTCGGCGTGAAGCAGTCGTGCACCTCGGCCAGCGAGATCTCGTGCCGGGGATCGGTGACACCGGCCTGCGAGAAGGCATCCCGCGCGCTGCGCACCACCTCGGGGAACGTGGTGTAGTCGTACTCCGGGTCCGAAGCACCCAGGGCGGGACCCGCCGCGAGCGCGAGGCCTTTGACGTACATCGGCCGGTCGGTGTAGTCGAGCGCATCCTCGGCGCGCACGATCAGGGCCGCGGCGGCACCGTCGGAGACACCCGAGCAGTCGAACACACCGAGCCGCCCGGCCACCTTCGGCGCCTTCTCGACCTTCTCCTTGGTGACTCCGGAGCGGAACTGAGCCTTGGGATTGCGTGCGCCGTTGGCGTGGTTCTTCCAAGCCACATGGGTCATGGCGGCCCGCATGTCGGCTGGGTCGACGCCGTAACGCGCGCAATAGGCCGGATCGAGCAACGAGAAGGCCGCCGGGGCGGTGAGGCTGAGCTCGGCCGCCGTGCCGTCGCTCGGCGGATCCGAGCGCAAGAGGCCGGAGAACCCGGAGTCCTTCAGCTTCTCGACCCCGACCGCCATCACCCGGTCATAGGCACCGGACGCCACCGCGTAGCACGCGTTCCGGAAGGCCTCCGAACCCGTCGCACAGTAGTTCTCGACGCGGGTAACGGGCTTGTAGTCCAGGGAAAGCGCCTTGCTCAGCGTCAGTCCGGACTGGCCCGACCCGAGCGTGCCCAGCCAGTAGGCGTCCACGTCCGAACGCCGGATGCCCGGCGTGGCAAGGAATGCCTCCTGCGTGGCGTCCACCAACAGGTCCTCAGCCGATCGATCCCAGTGCTCCCCGAAGCGCGTGCACCCCATGCCGACGACCGCGACGCGATCCCGGATTCCCTTGCTGCTCATACCCGGCCTCCTGCTCCCGCGGTGCTACGTTCGGCGCCTTCGGGTGCCCCGCCGAGCACGCGCGCCTTCCAGAAGTAGTTGTGCACTCCCCCGGCGGTGTAGAGCCGGCGGAAGGTGAGCCCGACCCTGGTGCCCACCGCCAATCGGGCGGGCTCGGCGTCGGCGACTTCGAGGGTGTAACGGCCGCCGCCGTCGAAGTCGACCACCGCGTCGATCAGCGGCGGTGACGGGGAGAAGGCGAGCCGGTCGACGGTGTAGGTCGCCACGCTGCCCTGCGCGGCGGCGAGCGATCGCCGGTCCATCTCGTCCACCGAGGCACACTTCTTGCACACCCGCGACGGCGGCAGATGGACGAACCCGCACCGGCGACATGCGCTGCCGGTGAACGAGAACTTCCACCGCGCGGAGCGAGCGGACGGCGGGCCGGCCGGGCGGTCCGGTTCCGGCCTGCGTGGTGGCTCTCGTTCCAGCCATCCTCGCCAGCTCAGATACGTCGCATAGGGCACGTCGATGCCGTCGGTGAGCTGCTCGGCGACCGGGCTGGCCTGCCGGGAATCCGCGATCCGCCCGGTCGTGCGCAGCAGCACGGCGTCGCAACCGTCCGCGGCGGAGAGCACGAGGATGGTCTCTCCCGGTGCCGCCCGGTCGAGGGCGTCGGCGAGACCCAGACCAGCGTCCGCCGTCCCGGCATGCCCGACCGGCGACACGGTCGTCGACACCGTGCCGGTCACGGCCTTCGGTCCCTGCTTCACGACTCCCGAATTCGGCGACACCAGGACGACGTGGTCGGCCCGTTCCAGGTTCGCCGACGCGAGGACCGTGGCCGCCGCCCGCTTCACCAGGGGCAGGTACACCTCCAGCCCGAAGCGTTCCTCCCATTGCCCGCCGGCCGCTTCACCCGGGGTGCGCCACCGGTCGAGGATCTCCGTGGTGACCGACGACTCCGCGATGATCTCGGCGATCGCCACCGCCGGGTCACCGAACAGGAAGGCCGCCGCACCGTCGCCGCCGCCCCGCTCGTCGGGAGAGGCCGGCCGCCCGGTGCGGACATCGGACAGCACGGCCAGGCCCCCGGTCGCGGCCGCGGCACGCCAGGCCGCGATGCCCGAGCGCGCCGAGCCCGCGAGGTCCGCGGCGAACACCTCGGCCGGGAGCCCGAGTGCCGCGTGGATGGCCGAGGCGTTGGTCTTGTCGAAATAGGCGGGTGAAGTGGTCGCGAAGTACACCGAACCCGGCGCGGCCGGGTGCGTGCGCAACAGGGCGGCGGCGGCTTCGACGCCCATGGTGGTGCTGTCCTCGTCGAAGGAGGCCACCACCCGGGCACCGCGTCCACCCGCGATCCCCAAGGTGGCGCCCACCTCGGACAGCTGGACGCGATGGCGGGGCAGGTAGGCCGCGTAGCCGAGAATTCCGTGAGCGCTCATGTGCTCTCTCCTTCCGCCGCCCGTCAGGGGGCTTCGATCAGCGCGGCCATGCCCTGCCCGCCGCCGATGCACATCGTCTCCAGTGCGTAACGACCACCACGGCGGCGCAGCTCGTGCAGCAGGGTGGTGAGGATCCGCACGCCGGTGGCGCCGATGGGATGTCCGAGTGAGATGCCGGAACCGTTGACGTTGAGCCGGTCGGCGACCTCGTCCTCCTTGACGCCCCAGCCCTTGAGTACCGCGAGCACCTGGCAGGCGAAGGCCTCGTTCACCTCGATCAGGTCGAGATCGTCGAAGGAGAACCCGGTGCGGGCGAACAATTTCGCCACCGCGGGCACCGGGCCGATGCCCATCGTCGCTGGCTCACAACCGGCGGCCGCCCACCCGCGCAGGAACCCCATCGGCTCCAGGCCGAACTCGTCGAGCTTGTCCTCGGCAACGATCAGGCACGCGGCCGCCGCGTCGTTCTGCTGGCTTGAGTTGCCCGCGGTCACGGTGCCCGCCGGCATGATCGTGCGCAGCCTGCTCAGCGTCTCCGGGGTGGAGTCGGGGCGAATGCCTTCGTCGGAGTCGAACAGGACCGGCTCGCCACGCCGCTGGGGTACCTCGACCGGCACCACCTCGGCTGCGAACTTCCCGGACTGCCAGGCGTTCGCCGCGCGCTGGTGGCTGCGGGCGGCGAACTCGTCCGCCTCCCGCCGCGAGATCCGGTAACGCTCGGCCAGGTTCTCCGCGGTCTCGATCATTCCGCTGATGCGGCCGAACCGCCATTCCGGCTGCGACCGCTCGCGGCCACGATCGAGGCGGTCGTAGAGCGAGACGTTTCCCGCCCGGCTGCCCCAGCGCATGCTCGTGGTGTAGTGCTCGATGTTGCTCATGCTCTCCACACCACCGGCCACGACCACGTCGGCGGCACCGGTCTGCACCATCATCGCGGCGGTCACCACGGCCTGCAGCCCGCCACCGCAGCGGCGATCGGTCTGAAAGCCCGGCACCTCGATCGGCAGCCCCGCGTGCAGCGCCGCCCAGCGGCCGATGCACGGGGCTTCGGAGTTGGCGTAGGACTGCGCGAAGGCGACGTCGTCGATGCGGCCGGGGTCCACACCGGACCGTTCCACCAGTGCCTTGAGCACGGTGGCGGCCAGATCCTCCGCGGGCACCGGACGCAGCGTGCCGCCGAACGCGCCTACCGGCGTGCGCAGCGGGCTGACAATGGCGGCTCTTCTCATCCCAGAACTCCCGGATTCTCTGTGCTTGTGGCGATTTCGAGCGCGGAGCCGGACCGCCGGCCCGCCTCAACGCCCGCCGAAGCCTTCGACGAGGGCGCGTTCACGAGCCGTATCGAGTTCCGCCTCGTCATGCCACACCAGCCTTCTCGACGGCCGCCTCCAAGGCGGGCCGGTGATCGGGATGCGCGATGGCGAGCATCCGTTCCTGGCGTGCCTGAACCGGCTGGCCGCGCAGGTCCGCAACGCCGAACTCGGTCACGACGATCCCCGCGTCGGAGCGCGCGGTGCTGACCGGGCCGGACAGCCTCGCCACGATGCGGCTCGTCGCACCCGCCGTGGCCGGCAGGGCGACGATGGGCAGCCCACCGCGCGAGCGTGCGGCGCCCCGGAGGAAATCGACCGCCCCGCCGACCGCACCGACGTAGTCGCCCCCGGCGAACTCGGCGTTCACCTGCCCGGACAGGTCCACCTCGATCGCGGAGTTGACGGCCACCAAGCGATCCTGCGCGGCCAGCACCTCCGGGTCGTGGGTGTAGCGGGTGTGCCGCAGTTCGATCGCGGGATTCCCGTCGGCGAACCGGAACAGCCGCCGCGTGCCCATCAGCAGCCCGGCGACGGCACGACCGCGGTCGAGGCTCTTGCGCGCGTTCGTGATGACGCCGGCCGCCATCAGTTCGGCCGAGGTGTCGTTGAGCAGTCCGGAGTGCACGCCCAGGTCGGTGCGGTCGGCGAGCCCCGCGAGCACCGCTTCCGGCAGCGCGCCGATACCGAACTGCAGCGTCGCGCCGTCGTCGATGAGTGCCGCCACGTTCGCGGCGATCCGCTGGGTCTCCGGGCCCGCCTGCCGGGAGGCGAGCTCGGCGGGCTGGCGCGAGGTGTGCACCACGACGTCCAGATCGTCGGCGCTCAGGACGCGGGGACCGCTGGTACGCGGTACCTGGTCGTTGACCTCCGCGATGACCACACGCGCGGTCCCGATGGCGGCGCAGACGTAGTCGTCGGCGAGGCCGAGGCCGTACCGGCCGTGCTCGTCGGCCGGTGGCAGCTGCAGCAGCACCACGTCCGCCCGCAGCGCCCCGTGGCAGAGCAGGTCCGGCAGGGTGGAGTAGTGGCAGGGCACGACATCCAGCGCACCGGCCCGGTACAGCGCCCGGTTGCCGCCGCTACCGCAGTAGGACACGAACGAGACGTGGTCGGTGTGCTCGGGGCGCACGGTCCCCGACGCCGGAATGCCGAGGAAGCAACGAAACCTGCCGATTTCGGCACGCTGTCGCATCAGCCGCTCGGTGAGGCTCAGCGGTTCGGCGCACGCCTGCCCCCAGACGACGGTGTCACCCGTGCGGACGTACCGAGCCAGATCGAGCTCGGCGATGTCGGTAAGCACCTCCACCATCAGTGACCGGAATCCTCGCGCCACCGATCGGCGGATGGATCGAGCAGCTGCCGCAGGTGTCCCTCCGGCAACCACACGATCGTCTCCAGCTCCAGCGCGTCGAGAAACCGCACACGTCCGGTCCGGCGGTCTTCCAGGCGCAGCCGGGGACCGTTCGCCGTGGTGTCGACGGCGACCGCCACCTCGGCGAACTCGCTGCCGACCACGCCGCACTGCGGTCCGGTCACCTCTGCGGCACGCACCTGGCCATCATCCACATCGGACATGCGGGGCCTCCAATTCTCGCCTCGTCAGATCAGGAATGCCATGGTCGGCAGCGCTTGGTCGCTGTTGACGAGCAGGACCTTCTTGTACGCCAAGCGAATCTCGCCGTCGACCACGCGAAGCCGGTAGGTTGTACGCCCGGCCCAGATCTCGGTGCCACGGGCCCGTGACTCGGCGAGCACGAAGTTGGCGCCCACCACCGTGTCCGCCCCCTCGACGCCGAGCACCTCGACATTGGAGATCACCCGGCGCAGGTTGGACGGCGGGGACTGCGAATACCGCTTCCCCGTGCGCAGCTGCTTGAGCCTCGTCGAGATCCGATTACGGTTGTCGTAGATGACCGACACCTGCGTGGCGGGATCGACACCGTCGTCACCGGCCGGCACCCAGTACAGTGCGTCGTCGGTCCACAACGCCTCCCAGGCGTCGTAGTCGTGCTCGTCGGCGTAGCGCGCCTCGCGGTACAGGAACTGTTCGATCTGGCGCAGATCCAGCTCAACGCCGGTCACGGCAGTCACTTCTCGTCCTCCATCAGAACTTGGTGCGCTGTTGCGCGCGAGCGCGATCGTGCCGGCGGGGCACCCGCACCCGAACGAACCTGCGTTGCCACCGCTAGGCGCCCTGCCGCCGCGACGGCGTTGCCTTCGGCCCAAGCACGCACGGTGGTCATCTCGGGTACCGCGCTCACTGTTGCGGCTCCTCCATCAACTTGCGGTAGTGCGCCCAGAAACCACGCATACCGGTCTCATCGGTTGCCGAGCCGATGGTCAGTCCGCGCTCGTCGACACGCTCCCGGTTCAGGCCGCGGCGCAGGTCCAGCCATTCCGGCCGCAGCATCTCCGCACCGCGCTGGTTACGCTCGTACATCTCGGTGTCGTCGGCAAGCAACATGCCGGCCGGGCCGACCGAGCCGATCGACTGCGAGATCATACGTTTGTTGAGCTCGGGCGCGCCCTTGAGCTGCACCGCGGTCGAGTGCTGGATGCACTCCCCCGCCGACAGCGGCTGAATGACGAAGACCTGAATCTCGGCGATGAACAGGTTGGGAAAGATCATCACATGCGGGGCGCCCTCGATGAGGATCTGCTCCGCCGCCTCCCCATGTATCTCGCGCATCTTCGCGACGTATTCGGGTACCCGCGACTCGGTCGTGCCGAACCAGCGCATCGGCTCACCGAACTTGCGGAACTCCGGGCGCAGGTCGTTCTCGCTGTGCCCGTTGCCGAGGTTCCTGGTGACCGCGGTGGACTGATCGCTGTAGAGCGCGCCGATCGGGCTGCCGGTCACGCTGAAGATGGAGCCGTGCACGAATTGCGGGTGGTAGCCGTCGGTCTCGTTCTCCGCCAGCAGCTTCCAGTTCGCCCTGGTGCGATGCTTGAGCCAGCCGGCGGTCAGCTCCACCTGCCCTTCCGGGGACAGGCGCGCCAGCCGGTCGAGCTCGCCCGCCGCCGCACCAAGATGCTCGACCAGCGTGGGACCGTCCTCGGCGAAGCTGCCGAACACGAATCCCTGGTAGGAATCCACCCGCGGGACCCGCCCCATCGCGAGGTCGAGTTTGCCCTTGCCGCCGTATCCCTTGTTGTACGGATAGCCAAGCAGCTCACCGTTGTTGCGGTAGGTCCAGCCGTGGTACGGGCAGCGGAACGAGCTCGAGTTCCCGCGCGCGTCCTCGCAGACCAGGTTCGCCCGGTGCGCGCAGCGGTTGAGCAGCAGGTGCACCTCACCGTCGCGATCCCTTGTCATGACAAGGTCCTGCGGTCCGATGTTCTTGCGCACGTAGTCGCCTGGTTGCGGCACCTCACTGACGTGCCCGACATACACCCAGGTGCGATACCAGATGCGCGCCAGCTCCTCGGCGAAGATCCGGGGATCGGTGTACAGCGAGCCGTGCACCCGGTCGTGCTGGATCAGCTTCGCGTAGTCGGGCCTCGCCGTCGATGCGGCGGCATCGGGCACGGTGGCGGTCACGCTTCCACCCTCTTCTCTCGTTCTTCCGTCGTTGTCACCAGTTGCTTCTGCGCCCACCGCACGAGCCGGAACTTCTGCACCTTGCCGGTCGGCGTGGTCGGCAAGTCGCTGGCCGCCAGGAAGAGCACCCGCTTGGGCACCTTGAACCGGGCGAGTTTCTCCTTGCACAACGCGATCACCTCGTCGGCCGTGATCTCCGCACCCGGCGCGCGGACGACACAGACACAGCCGACGTCACCCCAGCGTTCGTCGGGAACCCCGATCGCGAACGCCTGGCTGATCGCCGGGTGAGTGCTCAGCAGCTCCTCGATCTCTTTGGGCATCACGAGTTCGCCGCCGCTCTTGTAGAGCTCCTTGCTCCGGCCGGTCACTTCGAGATAGCCGTCTTCGCGGACCCGGCCCAGGTCGCCAGAACGCACCCACCCGTCGCGCAGCGCGGCGGCGGTCTCCTCGGGCTTGCGCCAGAAGCCCAGCATGTTCGTCGGCCCTCGGGAAGCGAGTTCACCCTCGGTGTGCGGCGGCAGGTCCGCTCCGGTCTCCGGATCGATCGTCTTGTACACGGTGATCGCGTCGGCGTTTGGCACACCGGCGGCGCCGGCGAGCTTGGGCCGACCGACGGTGTTGGCGGTGTAGGCGAGGTCGTCCTCGGGAAGGGTGAGGGTCATCGCCCCGCCGCACTCGGTCATCCCGTAGCCGGTCACGATCTCGTCGACACCGAGCTCGTCGCGCACCCGCTCCCACAGCCAGATCGGGGCAGGCGCGGCGCCGGACAGGATCGCCGACAGCGAGGACAGGTCGTAGCTCGCCCGCTGCGGATGCTCCAGCAGCGCGACGGTCATCGTTGGCACGCAGAGGATATCGGTCGCCCGGTGCCGCTGGATTCCGGCGAAATACCGCACCGGGTGGAACTCGGTCTGCGGAATGATCGCGCCGCCGACCACCATCGCGGCGAGCAGGCCCTCGATGTAGCCGAACATGTGATAGCAGGGCAGCGAGAACAGGATCCGCCTGCCGTCCTCGAACGCCCTCGTCAGCGCCGAGGCATAGGCCGTGCGCTGGACCGCGTCATGGGTTACCAGCACGCCCTTGGGCGACCCGGTGGTACCCGAGGTGTAGAGCATGTCGCCGATGTCGTCCGGGTTCGCCGAGGATCCGGCCGCCGCGCCGATGTTCCGCTCACCCAGTTCGCAGAGGCCCGCTACGGTCAGCGCCCCGTCCCGATCGCGGCCGTCCGTGGACAGCAGCACGACCCGCTTTAGCGCGGGCAGGTTCGCCACCGCACCGGACTGCCACCCGGGGGCGATGTCGTCCAGCATGCCAAGGTAGTCGAGGTCGCCGAAGCCGGTCATGGTGATCAGCCCCGAGCATTCCGACTGGGCGAGCACGTAGGCGAGCTCGTCGGCGCGGTACAGGTAGTTGAACGGGATCGCGATCGCACCGGCCTTGGCGACGGCGAACTTGAGTGGCACGAACTCCGGGTAGTTCGCCATCAGGATGCCGACCCGGTCGCCGGTCCGGACGCCGAACGCGGCCAGGCCGTCGGCGAAGCGGGCCGCCAAGCGCGCGGTGTCGGCGTAGGTGAGCGTGCGGTCATCGGTGATCACGAACGGGCGGTCGCCGAATTCACCAGCGCAGTGGTCGAGCCAGCCGTCGAGGGTCCGCGGGACCCACTAGGCGAACCGGTCTCGAAGCCGGGAGCGGCGCCGCTCGATGTCCGATGGCACAGACACCTCCAATCTTATAATCGTAATTAGATTAACTGAACTTCCGATGCGGGACAAGCGGTTCGTGACCTGGTCGGCGTCCCGTCAGGTCAACGGCTCAAGCCGTCCCTCGACGACCGCGTCCACCAGCTTGAACCTCTGCACCTTGCCGGTCGGCGTGACCGGCAGCTGGTCGGCGACGAACCAGTGCTGGGGCACCTTGAACGGCGCCAGCCGCCGGCGACAGTGCGCCTCCAGCTCCTCGCGAAGCCCCGGCGACCGCGGCCCCCGCAGCCGGATGGCGACGCCAACCGTCTCGCCCCACCGGTCGTCCGGCACACCCATGACTGCGGCCTCTAGCACCGCCTGGTGCTCGACCAGGCGGGCCTCGATCTCCGCAGGGGCGATGTTCTCCCCGCCCCGGATGATCAGATCCTTGAGCCGGCCGGTGAGCGTGATCATGCCGCGTTCGTCCATGGCGCCGAGATCACCCGTGTGCACCCAGCCATCGGCGTCCACGGTGCGCGCGGTTTCCTCGGGATCGTGCAGGTACTCCATCAGCTGCTGGTAGCCGCGAGCGCAGATTTCACCCGGCACACCGAGCGGCTGAATCTCGCCGGTGGCCGGATCGATGATCTTGCAGTCCACCTGGGGCAGCGGCCTACCCACGGTCCGCACGAGATCGTCGTGCGAGTCGGTTCGCCGGGTCATCGACAACACCGGCGCGAGCTCGGTCTGGCCGAAGAGGTTGTGCACGACCGCGCCGAAGAGCCCCTCCGCGTCTTCGATCATGGTTCTGGGCACGGGGGCCGCACCGCCCATCACCGTACGCAGCGGGGGTGGGGGCTCCGCGGATTTCCGTGCGGCCTCCAGGATGGCGCGGAGCACGGTCGGCACGTAGAACAGCACGGTGGCACCCTCGCGCCTGATGAGCTCAAGCACCGGCGCCGGCTCGAACCGCTCGACGAGCACCACGCAGCCACCGAGCCACAGCGGGCCGAGCGTCGCGATGACGCAGGCAGCGGTGTGAAACATCGGCAGCGGGTTGACGCCGACCGAACCGCGTTCCACCTCCGCGCTCTCCATCGTCAGCTTGGCGACGTTCACCAGGGATCGATGCCTGAGCAGCACGCCCTTCGGCTTACCGGTGGTACCGGAGGTGTACTGCAGCATCACCGGCGAATCGGGATCCGGCTGCGGGAGCGGCGCGGCGTCGTCGCCGCTGGCAAGCAAGGTGTCCCACTCCGACAAGCTGACCACTTCGCGCAGATGCGGACAGTCGCCGCGGACAGCGGCGACGACGGCGGTGAGGTCGTATTCCCGGCTGCGAGCCGCGTGGACGAGCACCGTCGCGCGCGAATGGTTGAGCGCATAGACCAGGTCGTGGGCGCGCAGCACCGGGTTGAGCGCCACCAGCGTCACGCCGGCCAGCGCGGCGCCGTACTGCACGATCGGCCACTCGACGACATTCGGCGCCCAGATGGCCACGAACTCGCCGGGTCGGGCCATGCGCAGCAGCGCACGCGCGACACGGGTGGCCTCCTCGTACAACTCGGCATAGGTCAACCGCCGCTGCTCGCCGGTACCGTGCGCGTTGCCGATCAGCGCCGGCGCGTCGGCACGCTCCCGCGCACGCTCCGCCAACAGCGATCCGACGGTGTGGTCGACGAGCGGAACGGAGTCGTCCCGCGTCCACAGCGACTTGTCGATGAGCGCGGCTCGCACGCTCGGAACAGCGGGCTGGTACGTGGTCACGGCTCCAACCTCCATTGGCTGATTGCCCATGGGCGCTCTGCTGCACCAGGTCGATCGTCACTTTACCTTATACAGATTCAAAAATCAGCTGATCCACGAAACAAATTCCCAGCGAAACCCTGGTCTCACTCTCCGTACACGTTCAAGTTTCTAATCTCGACTATGCAACTGCGGTTCAGGGGCTGGGATACGTTCGCGCCGAAGTGCGCGCGCCCGCTTGGCCGCCGGGCGGCCGGTCGTGCGGCAAGGGCGGACACCCGGTCGCGGCACGCGGACACGTGCACAGAACGCCGACACCCGGTCGTGGCACGCCGATACGCGGTCGTAGAACGCGGATACCTGTGCGCAGAACGCGGACACGACGGTATGGGCGGGGCGCTTTGCGCGGAGGGGGTTTGGGTCAGCGCCCGCGGAAGGTGGGCGTGCGCCGTTCGTGGAACGCCGCGACACCCTCGGCGAAGTCCTCGGTGTCGAACAGCCGCTCCTGAAGCGTCACTTCGCGATCAAGCACCTCACGCGGGTCGCCCGGCCACGCGGTGAACATGGCCTTGATCCCGGCGAGCGCGAGGGGTGGGCCGGCGGCCATGGTGCCGGCGTCGGCCACCGCGCGAGCGAGCGCCTGCCCCGGCTCGGTCAGGCAGTCCACCAGCCCGAGCTCGCGTGCCTCGGCACCGGGCAGCCGGCGTGGCAACAGCATCAGCTGACGGGCGGGGCCGGGTCCCACCCTGGCCGGGAGCGAAGCGAAGATGCCCATGTCCCCGGCCAGCCCCACACCGGTGAACGTGGTGCTGAACGTGGCATCGGATGCCGCGACCACGCGATCGCAGGCGATGGCGAGCGCGGTCCCGGCGCCGAAGGCGAAGCCCTCGACCGCCGCGACGACCGGCTTGGCGCCGTCCCAGATCGCCCTGATCACCCGCTGCGCGGCCTGCGCGCGCGGCCGCGTTTCCGCCGGGGGCTGGCGGCGCATCGTGGAGATGTCGCCCCCGGAACAGAACGTGCCACCGCTGCCGGTCAGCACGATCGCCCGCACCGAGGCGTCGGCCATCGCGGCCTCCAACGCCTCGGCGAGGACGACCCGCAGTTCGAGGTCGATCGCGTTGCGCTTCTCCGGCCGGTTCAGGGTCACCACCCGAACGGCACCCTCGTCGGCGGTCAGCACGCATTCACTCACGTCTACTCCCCGGTGAAGACGGGCGGCCTGCGCTCGAGCACCGCGGCCAAGCCCTCACGGGAATCGGCGGTTCCGGAGAGCTCGGACACCGTACGCGCCTCCTCCGGCAACTGCTTCTCCAGCGAGGCGCCCACGCCGTTCCACAGCAACCGTTTGGTGGCCGCGATCGCCTTCGGTGCGCCGGCGGCGAGCGCACGGGCGAGGTTCAGTGCCTCGTCGATCAGCGCGTCGTCCGGCACCACCTTGGTGAGCAACCCGATCTCAAGCGCCTCGGCCGCGGTCAGCGTCGGGTTGGTCAGCAGGATCTCCATCGCCTTGCGCAGGCCGACCAGCTGGGTCAGGGTCACCGAGGCGCCGGCGTCCGGCGCCATGCCGACGCGCACCGCGCCGGACATGAACTTGGCGGACTCTGCCGCCACGACGAAGTCCGACGCGCAGACCAGGCCGAAGCCGCCACCACCGGCGGCGAAGCCGTGCACCGCGGCGATCACCGGCGCCTGCAGCTGAACCAGCGCCGAGGTCGCGATCTGCAGCCATGCGGTGGCTTCACGCAGGTAGTCTGGCAGCCCTTCGCCCTTGGCGGCGAAGGTGCGCACGTCACCGCCGGCGCAGAAATGGGGACCCTCGCCGGAGATGATCACGGCACGCACGCGCGGCTCGCCGTGGCACCGCAGCACGGCCTCGTGCAGCGCCCTGAGGAATTCGACGTTCATCCCGTTGGCGGCATCGGGCCGGTTGAGTCGCAACCGGGCGACACCGTCGGAGTCCAGCTCCAACAGCACCGGACCGGAATCGATCAGCTTGTCGGTCATATCGGGCTTCCTTGCCTTTCCACCTTGTGGCGATCGTGCGTGCGACCGCGATAGCGGGGCCTTCGGCGATGGGCGTGCTCAGTTGGCGCCACGGGTGCCGCCACGCCCTTTCTGGGCGGTCCCTTTCGTGAATCCTTCGATACCGGCGCCGGCCGAATCGCCGCTGACGTGACCCACCACAGTGGACAGTTCCATCGCGAGCCCCTCCGCCAGCGGTAGCCGCAGGCCTTCGTACACCAGTCGTTTGATCTTGGCCATCGCGTCGCGGTTCTTGCCGGCCAGCCGGTCGGCGAACTCGGCGACGCCGGCGTCGAACTCCGCGGGCGGCAGGCTCCGGTAGGCCAGCCCCCAGGCGGCGGCCTGCTCGCCGGTGATTCGCTCGCCGCTGAGGATGTGCGCCATGGCCCGCTGCCTTCCGACCAATCTCGGCAGCCGCTGGGATCCTCCCCCACCAGGCACCTGGCCGAAGTTCGAGTGATTGTCGGCGATCTTGGCGTCCGCCCGCACCAGCGAGATGTCGCAGGCCTGCATCAGCTCGAAACCACCGGCCATCGCGTAGCCCTCGACGGCCGCGACAACGGGAACCGGCAGTGTCGCGATCACGGCGCAGGCCCGGCCGAAGTTCTCGAACAGCGGCGTCAGCGCCGACGGCCCCTTGGCGCGCAACCGCTCCAGCTCGTGGAAGTCGCCGCCGACCGAGAAGTTCCCGCCCACTCCCCGGATGACTATCACGTGCACGTCTTCGGCCAGCTCGATCAGTGCCCGCTCCGGCTGGCGACCGAGCTCGACCGTGATCGCGTTCATGGACTCCGGCCGGTCGAGCAGGATGTGCCCGATCGGCCCGTCCCGCCGTACCCGCACGACGGTGGCCACCTGACTGTCTGCCTCGGTCATCACATCACCTGTTCCGGAACTTCGGTGCTCGGCGCTCCCGGCGGGAACCGAACGCCTCGGCCATATCCTCGGTCCGGGATGCCAGCAGTTGGTTGCGGTTCTCCAGCTCGACCGCCGCGGCGAAGGAGGGCGCGTCGACGCCCGCGTGCAGAACCCGTTTGGTCAGGCGCACCCCGAACGGGGAATTCGCGGCGATCGCGCCGGCCAGCTCGAACGCGGTCGGCAGCAGCTCCGACTCCTCGCAGAGCCGGTTGGCCAGCCCGATCCGGTTGGCCTCGGCCCCGTCGACCTGGCGGCCGGTCAGCATCAGCTCGGCGGCGAGCCCCATCCCGACCACGCGCGGCAGGGTCCAGGACAGGCCGAGGTCGGCGCCGGAGAGCCCGATCCGCACGAACGCGGCGCCCAACGTCGCCCTTGCCGTGACGACGCGCAGATCCGCCGCCAGCGCCAGTGACATCCCGGCACCCACCGCCGGGCCGTCGATCGCGGCGATCACCGGCACCGGCAGGTCCACGACACGCTGCACGGTCGCCGCCCAACCTTCCAGGCTGCGCAGCAACTCCGGCAGTCCCGTCGACAGGGTCGCGCCGAGCTCGTCGAGATCGAAGCCCGAGCAGAACCCGCCGCCGGTGCCGGTCAGCACCAGCGCGCGAATCCGGGGCCCCGGCGACCGCGTCGAGCACGACGGTGAGCCGGTCGAACAGATCCTGGTCGAGCGCATTCAGCCGGTCCGGGCGGTTCAGGCTCACCTGCAGAATGTTCTCGACCGGCTCGCTCACCAGGAGCGAGCCTTCTGCCCGCAGCTCCACCGTCGTGCTCACATCAACCGCCCGCCACCGACCTCGAGTACGGCGCCGGTCATGTAGCTGGACAGGTCCGAGGCGAGGAACAGCACCGCACCGGCGACCTCCTCCGGATTTCCCGCGCGCTTCATCGGGATCGCTGCCTCACGCTCGGCGAAGATCTCCGGCGGCATCGCCTCGGTCATCGCCGTGCGGATCAGCCCCGGCTGCACCGCGTTGACCCGCACACCCTTGTTGGCGAGTTCCTTGGCGGCCGACTTCGTCAGGCCGACGATGCCGGCCTTCGCGGCGCTGTAGTTGGTCTGGCCGGGGTTTCCGGACTTCCCGGACAGCGAGGAGATGTTCACGATCGAACCGCGGCCGGCCTCGCGCATCACCGCGGACGCCGCACGCACCCCGAGCCAGCTTCCCTTGAGGTGGACGTTGACGACCGCCTCGAAGTCCTCGACCCGCATCTTGCGCAGCGATGCGTCGCGGGTGATCCCGGCGTTGTTCACGTGGATGTCCAGCGAGCCGAATTCCTCGACCGTCCTGCGCACGACCCGCTCGACCGCCTGCTCGTCGGTGACGTCGCAGGCCAGCGGCAACACGAGGTCGCCGCCGAGGTCCGCGGCCGCCTGTTCGGCCCGATCACCGTCGAGATCGACCAGCGCGACCTTCGCCCCGTGCTCGTGCAGCAGGCGGGCGATCGCCAACCCGATGCCCTGTGCCGCGCCGGTGACGATCGCCGTCCGCCCGGCTACCAGCCCGCCCATCACGCGATGTACCGGACGATGGACTCCACGACGCAGGCCGGCTTGCCACCGCCCTCGATCTCGATCGTGGTGGACAGCACCGCCTGCACCGCGCCGTCGAGCGGGGTCACCTCGACGATCCGCGACGTGGCACGCAGTTTCGAGCCGGCGGGCACCGGTGCGGGCAGGCGTACCTTGTTCAGTCCGTAGTTGACCGCCATCGAGACGCCGTCGACCCGGTAGATCTGCTGCAGGAAGCTCGGCAGCAGGGACAGCGTCAGCAGGCCGTGCGCGATCGTGCCGCCGAACGGCCCCTCGGCCGCTTTCGCGGTGTCCACGTGTATCCACTGGTGGTCACCGGTCGCGTCCGCGAACGTGTTGATGCGCTCCTGGTCCACCACCAGCCAGTCACTGGTGCCCAGCTCCTCGCCCGCCGCCGCCGCGAGTTCCGAAATACCGTTGAAGATCCTCATGCACGCTCCGCCTGACCAGGTTTGCATTTTCGAATCGAAGATAAATTAGCTAATATCCTCGCGTCAACCAGCTACAGGGTCACCAAGCAAGGGAGCGCGGCATGGATTTGGGTCTGACCGGAGCACGCGTACTCGTCACCGGCGGCGCGTCCAACATCGGCCGGGGGATCGTCCACGGCTTCGCCGCGGAGGGCGCCCGGCTGGTCATCTGCGATGTGGACGGCGAGCAGGCGGCGAAGGTACGGGCGGAGGCACTCGAACGCGGCGCGGCCGCGGCCGAGGTGGCCGAGGAGGACCTGACGAAGGAGGGAGCCGGCGCCAGGGCGGTCGGCCAGGTCGTCGACAGGTGGGGCGGAATCGACGCGCTGGTGAACAACGCGGGGTGGAGCGCGCCCGGCTTCATCGCCGAGGACACCGACCGTGGCCGATGGCAACGTACCGTGGAGATCAACCAGTTCTCCGCGATCGACTGCACCCAGGCCGCGATCGCGCACATGCGCGAAACGGGCACCGGGTCGATCGTGTTCATCGCGAGCGACGCGGCGTTCGGCGAGATCCGCCAGGGGGTGTACGGGGCGACGAAGGCCGGCCTGATCGCACTGGCCCGCACGGTCGCCAAGGAACACGGCAGGCACGGCATCCGATCCAACGTGATCTGCCCCGGCCTCGTGCTGCCGGAGAGCGCGGACGCGATCGGCGCGACGAGCCTGTGGTCGGTCGGCCAGGACTCGGTGTTCAACGACAGGCAGATCGAGTCCCTGCGCAAAGGCATCCCGCTGCGCAGGCTCACCAGCGCGGAGGATGTCGCGAACGCGGTCGTCTGGGTCTCCTCCGAGCGCTCCGCTCGCCAGGTGACCGGACAGGTCTTCTCGGTCAGTGGTGGCTACTCGATGCCGTGAACACCTCACAAACCCTTACCCGAGCGGTTTTCCCTGCACTCGAATCGGAACGACATCATGGCCAACCGGCGTAAGAAGAACGGCGCGGACGCGCTGGCGTCCTCAGCGACCAGGAACCGCATACTCTCCGCGGCGGCGAAGATCCTGAGCCTGAAGGGATATTCCGAGACCCGGCTTGCGGACATCGCGGAGGTCGCGGAGCTGCGCGCACCCGCCGTCTACTACTACTTCGACTCCCGCGAGGCGCTCATCGCGGAGGTGATGGCGGTCGGCCAGCGCCGGCTGCGCGAACACGTCGAGTCCGCACTGTCCGCGCTCGCCGCCGACACCGCCCCGATGGACCGGATCTGCGCTGCCGTGCAGGCACATCTCCAGGTCGAGCTGCAGCTGTCCGATTTCGCCACCGCGGTGACCCGCAACCTGGGGCAACTGCCGGACGACGTGCGCAGCCGCCTTCGCGCCGAGGGCAGCGAGTACATCATGCTGTGGCGGCGCCTGCTCGAAGAGGCTCGCGCCGCCGGCGCTATCCGAGCGGACCTCGATCTGCGCGCGGCCAGGATGCTGGTGATGGGGGCACTGAACTGGACTCCGGAGTGGTGGAACCCCCAGCAGGGCTCACTCACCGCTGTCATCAATACCGCGCAATGCTTGGTACGCAACGGTTTGGGGTTCCCCTCGTCACAGCAGGCCCGAATATTTTGAATATATGTTAAATTCGTGGGCATCTGCAGGACGTCCCAACGGAGGAGACACCCATGCCCGAGGCATACATCGTCGACGCGGTGCGAACGCCGGTCGGCCGGCGCGGCGGCGGCTTCGCGAACACCCATCCGGCAGACCTCGGCGCCCACGTCATCCGCACCATCGTCGAGCGAGGTGACTTCGATCCCGCCGCCATCGAGGACGTGGTGTTCGGCTGCCTTGACGCCATTGGTTCGCAGGCCGGGGACATCGCCAGGACCTGCGCCCTGGCCGCCGGATTGCCGGAAACGGTGCCCGGGGTCACCGTCGACCGGCAATGTGGTTCCTCCCAGCAGGCGGTGCATTTCGCCGCGCAGGCCGTGCTGAGCGGCACCTCCGACCTGGTGCTGGCCGGTGGCGTGCAGAAGATGAGCCAGTTCCCGATCCTCAGCTCGTTCACCGCGGGCGAGCCGTACGGCGCAACCGATCCCTGGTCGGGTTCCAAGGGCTGGCAGGCCCGCTACGGCGACCAGGAGATCTCCCAGTTCCGTTCCGCCGAGACCATCGCGAGCGAGTGGGGCTTCGAGCGCACCGACATGGAGCAGTTCGCGCTCCAGAGCCACCAGCGCGCCGTGCGGGCCCGGGACGAAGGCCGCTTCACCGCCGAGATCGTCCCGTTCGAGGACGTCAAACACGACGAAGGCCCGCGAGCGGACACCTCGCTGGAGAAGATGGCCTCGCTCGAGCCCCTGGTCCCCGGCGGGCGGCTCACCGCGGCGGTCTCCAGCCAGATCTCCGACGCCTCGGCCGCACTGCTGATCGCCTCCGAGGAGGCCGTCCGCACGCACGGCTTCACCCCGCGCGCCCGGATCCACCACCTGTCGGTGCTCGGCGCCGACCCGGTGAACCTGCTGACCGCCCCCCTACCGGCCACCCAGCGCGCGCTGGAGAAGACCGGCCTGAGCGTCGACGACATCGATCTGTTCGAGGTCAACGAGGCCTTCGCCAGCGTCGTTTTGGCCTGGCAGAAGCACATCGGCGCCGACCCGGCCAAGCTCAACGTCAACGGTGGCGCGATCTCGCTCGGCCACCCGCTCGGCGCGTCCGGCGCCCGGATCATGATCACGCTGCTGCACGAGCTGGAGCGCACCGGCGGCCGGTACGGACTGCAGACCATGTGCGAGGGCGGTGGCCAGGCGAACGTCACCATCATCGAGCGGCTGGGCTGATCGCATGGACCGTGACTTCTACACCGACGACCACGAGCTCTACCGGGAGACCGTCAAGGAATTCCTGGCCAGGGAAGTGGTCCCGCACCGCGAACGGTGGGACGCCGAGCACTGGATCGACCGGAGCGTCTACGTCAAAGCCGCCAAACACGGGATCTACGGGCTGCAAATCCCCCAGGAGTACGGCGGTGCCGGCGAACCGGACTACCGCTACCGGATGGTCGTCGCCGAGGAAATCGCGAAGGTGCACGCACTGTCCTTCGCGCTGACCATTTCGCTGCAGGACGACCTCGTACTGCACTACCTGCTCGACCTGACCACCGAAGAGCAGAAACAGCGTTGGCTGCCCGGCTTCGCCAGCGGGGAGATCATCGGCGCGCTGGCGATGACCGAGCCGGGGACGGGCAGCGACCTGCAGGGCATCCGCACGAACGCACGCCGCGACGGCGACGACTGGATTCTCAACGGCCAGAAGACCTTCATCAGCAGCGGCATCATGGCCGATGTCGTCATCGTGGCCGCCAGGACGGATCCCGACGCCGGGTCCAAGGGTTTCAGCCTCTTCGTCGTGGAGCGGGACATGCCCGGCTTCATCAGGGGACGCAAGCTCGACAAGATCGGGCTGCCCGCGCAGGACACCGCCGAGCTGTTCTTCGAGGACGTGCGCGTCCCGGCGGGCAACCTGCTCGGCACCGAGGGGCGCGGGCTGCACCACCTGATGAGCCACCTGCCACGCGAGCGGCTCGGGGTCTCGGTCAAGGCCATCGCGAACTGCCAGGCGATCTTCGATGTCACCCGCCGGTACTGCTTCGAGCGCGAGGCATTCGGGCGGCCGATCGGGGATTTCCAGCATGTCCGCTTCGAACTGGCGGAGATGGCGACCGAGATCGACGTGGCGCAGGCTTATGTCGACAAGTCGGTCCTTGCCTTCAACGCGGGCAAGCTGACCGCGGTGGACGCGGCCAAGGGCAAGTGGTACGTCAGCGAGTTGCAGAAACGCATCGTGGACCGCTGCGTCCAGCTGCACGGCGGCTACGGCTACATGACCGAATACCCGGTCGCCCGGGCATTCCTGGACACCCGGATCCAGACCATCTACGGCGGGACCACCGAGATCATGAAAGAACTCATCGGCCGCGACCTGGCCGGCTGAGGGTAACCGCGAGGGGCCGCGGGGTGATCCTCCGCGGCCCCTTGCCATTTCCCTACCGTCCTGGCAGGAGAACGGCCTTGCCGAGCACCCTGCCCGCCTCAAGATCGCGCAGCGCGTCGGCGCCGCGCGCCAACGGATACCGAACGGTGACCGGCGGCCGAAGGCCCTCCCCGACAAGGGCCGCGAGCGCCGCCGCGGTCTCGGCAAGCGCCTGCGGACGCGTGCGCAGGAACTCGCCCCAGCCCGCGCCGACGATGCTCGCGTTGCGCAGCAGGAGCCGGTTGACCTTGATCTGCGGGATCCCACCGCCCGCGAATCCCAGCACGATCAGCCGCCCCTCCGGCGCCAGGACGCGCACGGCGTCGTCGAACACCGCCCCGCCGACCGGGTCGACCACGACATCGACGCCGCGACCCACGGTCAGCTCTCGTACCCGATCGGGCCAGCCGTCGCGTAACGGCACGACCTCGTCCGCGCCGAGTCCGCGCAGGAACTCCTCGGCTCCCTCGCGATGGACACCGGCGAGGACCCTCGCACCGAGGGCCTTCGCGACCTGGATCGCGGCGGACCCGACCCCGCCTGCCGAACCGAGCACCAGCACGGTCTCGCCCGCGGCCAGCCCCGCCCGGCGGTGCAGCGCGAAGTACACCGTCTGGTGATTCGCCAGCAGGGCCGCCCCACCGGCGAAATCCAGCTCCGGCGGCAGGGGCAGCACGAACGCGGGGTCCACCGCGACCCGTTCCGCATAGCCGCCGAGGCTCGGCACCGCGATCACGCGGTCACCGGCGCGCACGCCACTTCCCACCGGCGCGTCGAGCACGACCCCGGCGACCTCGTTTCCCGGCACGAAGGGGGGTTCCGCCCGCACCTGGTAGCGACCGTAGGTGAGCAGCAGATCGGGGTAGCACACCCCCGAGGCACGCACCTCGATCAGCACGCGTCCATCGGAGGGGGGTTCGGCGATGTCGCGGGCCCGCAACGCTTGCGGACCGGCGAGTTCGGTCAATACCAGTGCTTGCACGGCCACCTACACCAATCGGTACGCCGCACGGCGAATCCGCGTATCGCCGGCGGGCGAGTTTCCCGTCACGGTACGGCCCAGCGTCCCGGCGAGTCCTCTCCCGGGAAACGTTGACCACATATTCTAATCTCTACTAAAATATACCTTCTTGATCGAATCCACGTCGACGGGACAGTTCGGAGTCGGGATGCCATCGAGCCAGCAGCGAACCCGTCGATCCGCACCACGCGCCCTCGCCGTCGCCACCGCCGCGTGGTTCGGCCTCGGCGTCATGGAGATCGCGGTCGGCGGGAGCGGATTCCTGGCCAAGGCCCCCGACGACGGCGCGGATCAGCTGTCGGAGACCTACGGGCCCGGCTACCTCACGGCGAGCGGCCATCAGATCGGGCTCGATCTCGCCATCACCGCCGCGGGTGTGCTCACGGTCGCCCTCCTCCCCCGGCTTCTCGCCGGGCGAAAAGGCGCCGCCTACACGCTCCCGCCGCTGAGCGCGTTGATCGTCGTCGTGCTCGCGTTCGGCGGTCACACCATCGGTACCGTCACCGGTCTGCTCCTGCTCGCCATCGGCACGGTGCCGTTCATGACCGCCAGGACACACCGCTACCTGCATGGCCTGCGGGAGCGGCCGAGCCCAAAGCCCCGGCCGAGTCCGCGGCCCCGATCCGGCGAGGCGACGCTCAGCTGATCGCCGCCGCCACCACGTTCACGCAGGCGAAGGCCGTGAACAGCACCGCCATGACCCAGCACGCCCTGGCCCCTCGGCGAACGACGCGCCGCTTCCTCTCCCGCTGCTCCTCGTCCAGGTACCCGGCGAGCTTCGGTGCCTGCCGACCTCCCCAGCGGGCGATCCCCGCGAGCACGACGGCCATCAGCAGGAACGGCAGGGCATTCACTTGCCGCCGCCCTCCTGGGGGATGCCGGCCTGGGTCGGGACGTCACCCGGTGCCGCATCCGGATCGGCGGGCCGGTACTCGTCGGCGTAGCGGACGTGCGCGTTCTTGATCTGGTCGCCGAGCCAGCTCCGCCACTTCTCCAGGGCCCGCTCCACCGTCAGTTCCTGCCGGAGCGGCTCCTTCACCTGCGCCAAGTCGGCCGGCACCGGCGGGGTCACCTGCCCGACCTGGCCGATGTTCCAGCCGTACCGGTTCTGCACCGGGCCGAACGGCTGTCCCGGCGTCGCGGCGAAGGCCACGTCACCGTAAGCCTGCTCCAGCTGGTCCCTGCTCACCGCGCCGAGGTCACCACCCTTGTCCCGGGTGCTGCCGTCGAGGCTGACCCGTTGGGCCACGGTGGCAAACGGCGTCCCGGACCGGATCGCCGCCAGCGCGCGATCGGCGTCGTCCTTGGACGCGACGACGATGTTGGCGATCTGGCGCTTCTCCGGTGTCCCCAGGGAGTTCTTGCGCTGCGCGAAGGCGGCCTGCACGTCCTGGTCGGTCACCGCGGGCAGACCGGCGGTGATCTTGTCGAACAGCTGGGCCATCGCCAGCCGCCGCTTGAGCTCGTCGATGACGGCCTGTTCGGTGGTGCCCTGGTCGCCGAGCGCGGCGACGAACTTGGAGTACGCGTCGGCGCCGTTGCCCAGCTTTTCCTGGACGAACCTCGACATCGTGTCTCGCGCCGTCTTGTCGGCGATCACGATGCCGTTGTCGGCAGCCGCACGATCGAGAATCAGGCTGACCGCATAGGCCTTCGCCGCGTCCTTGCGGAAGGCGGCGAGCTGGTTCCCGTCGGTGGGCACCTGCACGCCGTAGAGGGCGCGCAGGGTGTCGAGCTCCGAGTTGAGCTCGTCCACGCTCACGTCGTGGTCCCCGTACTGGAACGCCACGTTCTCGGGCAACCACGTCGGCAGGAAGGAAAGCACGCCTTCGCCGGACTGCAGGCCCAGAATCGACTTGCCCGCCTTGAGCCAGAAGAACCCACCGGTCCCGGCGAGCAGCACGACGAGCACCACGACGAGGACGGCGCGAAGCCGGTTCGAGCGTGGCATCCGGACACGCCGCAGGCGCCGAGCCCGCCGTTGCTCCTTCTCCTCACCCTCTCCACCGTCCTCGGTGGACGCTTCGGCCGTGGTCTCATCGGCGTGCTCCGCGGTGTCATCGCCCGCGAGGGCCGCACGCAGCCGAGCCCGCGCGCGTTCCGCGCGCGGGCCGAGGCTGGTGGTCGTGATGGTGGTTTCCTCGGTGGTATCCGTGCTCATCGGTGGACTCCAACCACAGTCTTCTCGGGTGTTTTCTCCATCGCCTCGGCCACGAATTGGCGCGGCTGTCGTCGTACGGTCGCCCAGACCACGCACCATGCCGATGCGAGCGCCACGAGCACCGAGCCGGCCAGCAGCAACCCGAATTCACGGACCGCGGACAGGCCGGACACCGCCAGCACCGCATAGCCGGTGGCCGACGTGATCGACGCGAGCCAGACCGATCTCCGCAACGCCCTGCCGCCGCCGCGTGCCGACTCCGCGAGCAGGACGGTGAACTCGCCTCACCCGAACCGGCCGAGAGCGAGCACAGCGTCACGGCCCAGCGTGAGGCATGCCTGCGCAAGGCCAGGGAACTGGGCTTGTCGGTCATCGACGACTACTTCGCTCCACGCGCTCGACTCTTGCGACGGCCGAAACGCCAACTGTTCCGACGCATGCTCGCGCGGTTCCGCAGCCGGTGAGACGCAGCAACCCGGCCATGAATTCGCCGCTCGCCGGGAGCGCGCGATCCAGCCGCCAGGACCCACTCGCCGGTTGCACGGTCCTCCGTCCAGGCCGCCCTCAGAAGGAGGTGTCATGACCAGCGCTTATGCCGACTTCATCGATGAACTGCAGCAGGACGTCACTATCCCCATCCAGCCGCCGATGGACGACCTTGCCCCCGGCACTCGCGCAGTGATCTACCTGCGCGTGTCCTCGACCGGGCAAGTCCGGACCGACTACAACCCGGAAGGCATCTCCATTCCGGCCCAACGGGAAGCGTGCTTGCGCAAGGCGCGGGACCTGGGCGTCACGGTCATCGACGAGTACGTCGAGCCCGGACGCTCAGCCATGGAGATGACTAAGCGCGAAGCATTCCAACAGATGCTCGCGCGGGTGCGCAGCCAGGGCGACGTTGACGTCATCATCATCTACCAGCTCTCGCGCATGGCGCGGAACCGCTACGACGACGCGATCGTCATGGCAGACCTGCGCAAGCGCGGCGTCACCCTGGTCTCGGCCACCGAGGCCATCGACGACACCCCGGTCGGCCAGCTGATGCACGGCATCCTGGCCACGTTCAACGAGTACCAATCCCGCCAGTCCGGTGCCGACATCGCCTACAAAATGGGCCAGAAGGCCCGCAACGGCGGCACGCTCGGCCGCGCGAAGCTCGGCTACCTCAACCACATCGACCACTCCGACGGCCGCGTGATCCGCACGATCATCGTCGACCCCGAACGAGCGCCCTTTGTCCAGCTGGGTTTCGAGCTCTTCGCCACCGGCGACTACACGCAAGAAGAGCTGGCTGACGAGCTCTACGACCGCGGCCTCCGCACCAGGGCCACCCGGCGACACCCAGCCAAGAAGGTCTCCGAGAACAAGATTTCGCAAATGCTGCGCGATCGCTACTACCTCGGATACGTCGAGTACGACGGCGAAGAAATCCAGGGGCGACACGAGCCCCTCATCGACGAGGACCTCTTCGACACCGTCCAGGAGATCCTCGAATCGCGCATGACGGCACAAGAACGCCGTCGCGTCCACCACCACTACCTCAAGGGATCGCTGTTCTGTGGACGCTGCCAACGCGACGGCATCAAGCGGCGGATGATCATCCAACGGACCATCAACTCCAAGGGCGCCGAGTACCTGTACTTCTTCTGCCGCGGCCGGCAGAAGGGGCTGTGCCAAGCACCCCACGTCAACGTCACACTCGTCGAGGACGCGGTTGAGCGCCACTACTCCGCGATTCGCTTCAGCCAGCCGTTCATCGCTGACATGCGCGACCAGATCGATGCCGTGCTCGGCGAGCAGGAAAAGTCCGCACGCCTGCTGCGCAAGCAAATCACCACACAGCTCAAGGAACTCGACACGAAGGAGGAGAACTTGATCGACCTCGCCGCCGACAGCACGCTGCCTCGGACCAAGGTCAAGGAGAAGCTGCGCGACATCGCCCGCGAGCGCCGCCGGCTGGAGGAGCGCCTCGACACAGCCAACGCCGACCTCACCGACAGCGCCCAGCTCGTCAACGCCAGCCTTGCCCTCCTCGAACAACCCGACCAGCTGTACCGACGCTGCAACGACCAACAGCGCCGCCTCCTCAACCAGGCGATCTTCCACGCCCTCTACATCGAGGACGACAAGATCACAGACGGTGAGCTCCGTGAACCCTTCGGCGAACTCCACGCCATCCAAGGTCAGCGGACCGCCGCACCCAACGCGGAGGGCACAAACAAAAGGACCACCCGCAACGCGGGTGGTCCTTGCTCGCCTTCAGGCGTCGCGGTCCTACTTCGTGGCCTTCATTCAGGCACTTGTTCTAGTAAGCCCTCTATGGTGGAGCTGAGGGGAATCGAACCCCTGACCTCCTCGATGCGAACGAGGCGCGCTACCAACTGCGCTACAGCCCCTAGCGGCTCGATGAGCATAGCAAGCCGCTCGATCAAGCCGTGCGGGA
>Ga0079224_100000222_pt1 | contig 49525 bp, 44 predicted proteins | sample Stecom2015_FD_80414 | JGI IMG/M metagenome (GOLD analysis project Ga0079224, IMG submission 80414) | Agricultural soil microbial communities from Utah to study Nitrogen management - Steer compost 2015 | ecosystem: Environmental > Terrestrial > Soil > Agricultural land | place: USA: Utah... | reverse complement strand
CTCATGCCACGAGCGTGAACCCTGACCTCGGGTCAAGGTCAAGCCTCGATTCCCCCGGTGCCGCCGCGGGCTTCGCCTGCCGCGGCCGGGTGAGGTCCGTCACCTCGGAATCGGCCGATTCCGTGGCGCGAACGTGTTTGCCGATCAATTGCCCGAGGCGTCGCGGCGCCGCGGCCGACTCCGCGGCCCGCGACCGCGCGCATCGATGTCCTGCTCGAACGCCCGGCGAGATCGGACAGGTCGACATAGTTATCCGCTATAGCGGGACGGTCGCCGATTCGTGTCACCTCACGGCCCAATTTCCCGCACGTGAGGTGTGAACAACGCCACCACCGGCGAATCGCGCAGCGCAACACTGGTTACTCTCCGGTAATGTCCGTCGCGCCGTCGATCGCGTAGATCTCGGAGCCGTCGTCCGTCCCACTGCTGGAGCGCCCCCATGCCGCATTCCCGTTTCGAATCCATCGGCGCGTATCTGCCTTCCGACACACTCAGCACTGAGGAGTTGCTGTCCCGGTTGGCCACGCCCCCGTCGTTCGATCTGGAGAAGATCACCGGCGTCCAGGAGCGGCGCGTGCACTCGAAGGACCCGGACAACTACGAGGACTCCTTCACGCTGGCCACCAGGGCCGCGCAGGACTGCCTGTCGCGTTCGCGCTACGACGCCGCCGAGCTGGATGTCGTCATCTCCACCTCGATCACCCGCAGCCGCTTCGGCACCCGCATGTACATGGAGCCGTCCTTCGCCGGCGCGCTGGCCGGGGAGCTCGGCGCGACCAAGGCGATCACCTTCGACGTCTCCAACGCCTGCGCCGGAATGCTCACCGGCACCTACATGCTCGACCGGATGATCCGCTCCGGCGCGGTCCGCAACGGCCTCGTGGTCAGCGGCGAGGCGATCACGCCCATCGCCGACACCGCGGTCAGGGAGATCTCGGAGAAGTACGACCTGCAGTTCGCCTCGCTGTCGGTGGGCGATTCCGGCTGCGCGATCGTGCTGGACGAGGCCGTCGACGACCGCGACGTCATCCACTACGTCGACCTGCTCACCGCCGCCGAGTACGCGCAGCTGTGTCTCGGCATGCCGAGCGACCGCACCGAGGGCATCGCCCTCTACACCGACAACCGGCAGATGCACAACGAGGACCGCTTCCGCCTCGGGCCGGACAGCCACCGCAACTTCCTCGAGTCGCAGGGCCGCACGTTCGCCGACGAGCAGTTCGACTACGTCATCCACCACCAGTTCGGCGCGGCCGCCATCCCGTGGATGAACGCCATCTGCGAGCGGGAGTTCGGCAGCCCCATGCCGCCGGACCTGCGGGTGATCGAGAAGTACGGCAACACCTCCACCACCTCGCACTTCCTGGTGCTGCACGACGCGCTGGGGGACCAGAAGATCCCGGAGGGCTCGAAGCTGCTGATGATCCCCGCAGCCTCCGGCATCGTCACCGGATACCTGTCAACCACCATCTCCTCGCTGAAGGTCTAGGTCCAGTCATGACTGTGCGCATTGCATCCACCGCTGTCAGCCGCGGCGGCGACACCGCGAGCATCGTCGCCCACAGCGGCCGCGCCGCGCGGCTGTGCCTGGAGAAGGCGGGCGTGCGTCCCGACCAGGTCGGCGTGCTCATCAACACCGGTGTCTTCCGCGACTCCAACACCCTCGAGCCCGCCGTGGCCGCGCTGATCCAGAAGGAGGCAGGCATCGGCCTCGAGTACGCCACGCACGATCCCCGGACCTTCGCCTTCGACCTGATGAACGGCGCGACCGGCGTGCTGGAGGCGGTCCGGGTGGCCACCTCGATCCTGGAGACCGGCAGCGCCGAGTACGTGCTGATCGTCTCCGGCGACACCCATCCGTCGACGACCCGCCACGCCGCCGACGCGGACTTCCCCTACGCCACCTGCGGTGCGGCCATGCTGCTCGGCCGCACCGGCGAGCCGGCGGGCTTCGGCGTGGTGCGCTCGGTGGCCGGGGCCGGTACGCCCGCCGTCGAGGGGTACGTGGACACCGCCGCCATGGGCACCACCGGTCGCGGCGCCATGACCGTGGTGCGCGAGGAGGACTTCGAGGAGCGGCTGCTGTCGACCGCCGTGGAGGCAGCGGCCGGCGTGCTCGCCGAGTCGGGTGTCGGTGAGGCGGGCGAGCTGGCGCTCATCACCTCGACGCCCACACCGGAATTCGGTGGCCGCGTCGCCGACGCGCTCGGCATCGACCGCGCGCATCTGCGCACTCCCGACCTGTCCGACGGCGACCCGCACACCGCCGCGCTGACCGCCGCCTTCGACCGCGCCGTCGCCGAGGACAGCCTGGCCGGCTACCGGCGCGTGCTGTTCGTCGCCGCGGGCGCGGGCCCGGCGGCGGCAGCGGTGGTGTATCAGCTGACCGCCCCGGCAGGGGTGCCGGCATGACCGTTGCCGGCACGCTCGACGCCGAGCACGGCACCACCCCGGTCACCTACTGGGCGGGCCTCGACCGTTTCCGCGAGATCGTCCGCACCGACCCGCACCGTCCGGCGCTGCGCTGTCCCGACGGCTTCGGCCCGGACGGTCTGCCGCAGTACCGCAGGCTCGAGTACGGGGAGCTGGACGCCTGGGCCGCCACCGTGGCCCAGCGCATGTCCGAGGCCGGGGTGGGACCAGGCACCAGGACGATCGTGCTGGTGCTGCCCGGCCCCGAGCTGTACGCGACCCTGCTCGGCCTGCTGGAGATCGGCGCGGTACCCATCGTCATCGACCCGGGCATGGGCGTGCGCAAGATGCTGCGCTGCCTGCGCGCGGTGCGGGCCGAGGCGTTCGTCGGCATGCCGCAGGCGCACGCGCTGCGGGTGCTGGCGCGCTGGAACTTCCGCACGGTGCGCACCGCCGTCACGGTCGGCAGGCGCTGGTTCTGGGGTGGTCCGACGCTCCAGTCGTGGGGCCGCCGCCCGACCAGGCCACGCCCGGCCGGGGTGCACGGCAACCCGGACGACACCCTGCTCATCGCCTTCACCACCGGCAGCACCGGCCCGGCCAAGGCCGTCGAGCTGACCCACGGCAATCTCAGCGCGATGGTCGAGCAGGTGCACCTCGCCCGCGAGGAGCGCGAGCCAGGAGCCTCGCTCATCACGCTGCCGCTGTTCGGCGTGCTCGACCTGTTGCTCGGCTCGCGCTGCGTCATCCCGCCGCTGGTGCCGAGCAAGGTGGGCGCCACCGATCCCGCACACGTGGTCGACGCGATCCGCCGCTTCGACATCCGCACCATGTTCGCCTCCCCCGCTGTGCTGATCCCGCTGCTGCGCAGGCTGCGCTCGCACCCGCAGGAGCTGCCCAGCCTGGAGAGCGTGTTCTCCGGCGGCGCGCCGGTGCCCGCCTGGTGCGTCACCGGCCTGCGCGAGGTGCTGCCCGAGGACGCGCGCGTGTTCGCCGGCTACGGCTCCACCGAGGCGCTGCCCATGTCGACCGTGGAGTCCAGGGAGCTGCTGGACGGGCTGATCGAGCGCACCCGGCGCGGCGAGGGCACCTGCATCGGGCGGCCCGCGCACCGGATCGAGGCGCGGGTGGTGGCGATCACCGACGACCCGCTGCCCACCTGGGAGGAGGTCGAGCGTCGCGCGGACGAGCTCGAACACACCGGCGGCATCGGCGAACTCGTGGTGGCAGGCCCCAATGTGAGCACCCGCTACGCCTGGCCCGAGCAGGCCAACGCGGCGGGCAAGATCACCGACGGTGCGCGCGTCTGGCACCGCACCGGTGACCTGGCGCGCCTGGACGAGCAGGGCCGGATCTGGTTCTGCGGGCGCAAGAGCCAGCGGGTGCGCACCGCCGACGGCGATCTGTTCACCGTGCAGGTGGAGCAGATCTTCGCGCCCGTGGCCGGGGTGGCGCGCAGCGCGCTGGTCGGCGTCGGCGCACCCGGCGCGCAACGGCCCGTGCTGTGCCTGGAACTCGACGAGGGCGCCGAGGAGGCCGCGGTGCTCGCGGCGGTGCGGGCGCGGGCGGCGGAGTTCCCGCTCACCGAGGCGATCACCGATGTGCTGGTGCACCCCGGCTTCCCGGTGGACATCAGGCACAACGCCAAGATCGGCCGCGAAGACCTGGCAGTGTGGGCGGGCAAGCAACTGGGAGGTGCGCGGTGAGCGCGAAAGTGGCCGCACTACGGGCGATTCCGATCATCGGCTGGCTGTATCTCGCGGTCGGAGCGGTGGCCGCGGCGCGCGGGCAGGCGCCTGCCAACCGGCTGCTGCGCGCGGCGTGGTGGATCGACCTGTTCCTGAGCGTCGTCGTGCACGCCGCGCAGATCCCGGTCGCCCTGCGCGCCGCCCGGGGCAGCGGAGAGCCCGCGCTGCGCACCGCGGTCCTGACCCAGATCTTCGGGCTGACCTGGTGGCGCACCAACGGAAAGGGACAGGCGTGAGCACGGTATTGGTCACCGGCGCTTCGGGATTCGTCGGCGGCGCGGTGGTGCGCAGGCTGGTCCGCGAGGGCGGGCACGAAGTAGCGGTGCTGGTGCGCCCCACCAGCGATCTGAGCGGTCTCGGCGAAGCCGAACACAAGGTGCGCAAGGTCTACGGCGATCTCACCGATCCCGCCTCGCTGGCGCGGGCCACCGCGGGCGTCGATCTGGTGGTGCACAGCGCGGCCCGCGTCGACGAGCGCGGCACCCGTGCCCAGTTCGTGGCCGAGAATCTGCACGCCACCGAGCACCTGCTCGCCGCGGCCCGCCACGACGGCGTGCGGCGGTTCGTGTTCGTCTCCAGCCCGAGCGCGCTGATGGACCGCGACGGCGGCGACCAGATCGACATCGACGAGTCGGTGCCCTATCCGCGCCGGTACCTGAACTACTACTCCGAGACCAAGGCCGCCGCCGAGCGCGCCGTACTGGCCTCGGACACCGAGGACATGCGAACCGTGGCGTTGCGACCGCGCGCGATCTGGGGCGCCGGCGACCGTTCCGGCCCGATCGTGCGCATGCTCGCCCGCACCCAGGCGGGCGCGCTGCCGGATCTGTCCTTCGGCCGCACCGTGTACGCCTCGCTCTGCCACGTCGAGAACGTGGCCGAGGCGTGCCTGCTCGCCCTTCGGCCCGAAGCGCCGGGCGGGCGCGCGTATTTCGTGGCCGACGCCGAGCGCACCGATGTGTGGGGCTTCCTCGCGGAGGTGGCGCGCCGGCTCGGGTACCCGGTCCCGACCCGCAAGCCGAACCCGGTCGTGCTCGACGCGCTGGTGAAGGTGCTCGACACGGTGTGGCGCATCCCGGCGGTGGCCGGGCGCTGGTCGCCGCCGCTGTCGGGCTATGTGGTCGCGCTGCTCAGCCGCACCGCCACCTACGACACCGGCGCCGCCGCCCGCGATCTCGGCTACCGGCCGATCGTGGACCGTGAGACGGGCATGAACGAATTCCTCACCTGGTTGCAGGCCGAGGGCGGCGCGATGGCCCTCACCGCCGGCCTGCGCTGACCGGACCAGCCGATCCGAACGGACACCGACATGGGCACCGACTTCCGCAGGCCGATCACTCCCACCGAGCGGTTGTACTTCTCCACCCGGCAGGTCACGCCGCCGTTCATCATGCAGCTCGCGGTGCCGGGCACGGGCACGCTGGCCGCCGCGGAGTTGCAGCGGGCGGTGGACGCCGCCTCGGCGGCGAACCCCGGCTCGCGCCTGGTGGCCGAGGGCGAACGATGGGTGGACAGCGGCGTCGGCGCCACCGTCCGGGTCGTCCCGGACCGGACGCTGGACTACCGCGCGCTCGAACACGACGAGGAACTGAACCGCCCGCTCGGGCCGACCCCGGAGCGCACCACCGAGGTGCTGCTGTTGACCGGCGACCCGGTGACCGTGGTGTTCCGCGCCTTCCACGGCGTCATGGACGGCATGGGGCTGCGGCTGTGGATCGACGACGTGTTCCGGGCGCTGCGCGGTGAGCCGCTCGTCGGCGCGCCCGACCCGATCGCCGACGCCGAGCTCGTCGCGCGTCTGGGCGTGCCCGGCAAACCGACCCTGGTGGTCCCGCGCTACCGCGCCGCCACCGGACGCGGCAGGCAGGACCCGGCCGCGCCGCGCTGGCTGCTTCGCCACCGCACGGTCGAGGCCAACGGCCGGGCCGTGGTGGCCCGCATCTGCGCCATCCTGGCCGAGCACACCCGAGGCGCCTCCCGCTTCATGATCCCGGTCGACCTGCGCAGGCACGATCCCGCGCTGCGTTCCACCGGGAATCTGGCGCTGCCGCTGTTCCTGGACGTCCGGCCCGGCACGAGCTGGCAGGACGTGTCCGCGCGCATGCGCGCGGGGCTGAGCGTGAACCAGGAACTCAACGAGATGGACAACGGCGGGCTGTCCCGCTTCCCGAAGCCGATGGTGCGCTCGGTGCTGCGCGGCGCCAACTGGCTCGGCGCCCGCGCAGGCCGGAACATGGTGTCGGCCACCGTCTCCCACATGGGCACGGTGGACACCGCCGCCCTGGCCACCCCCACCTGGCGGCCGACCACCATGCGCATCCTGCCCCAGCACAGCGGTGCCATGCCGTTGCTGTTCGGCATCCTCGCCGTCGACGACCGGCTGGAGATCACCGTCTCCTGCCGCAACGGCGCGGGCATCGAGCCCAGGTTGGAGGCACTGCTGGACACCCTCGCCGCGCGGCTGACCACCGAACTCGCCGAAGCGCCCGCGGCGTGAGGCTGCTCGACCGGCTCGTCCAGGGCCGTCCCCGCCTGGTCCTGGTCGTGCTCGCGGCGATCATGCTGGCATGTGGGCTGTTCGGCGCCGATACCTCAGAGCGGGTGAGCTCGGCCGGATTCGGCGATCCCGGTAGCGAATCCGCGCTGGTGGACTCGCTGGTGCGCGAGCACTTCGGGCCGCAGACCCCCGACGTGGTCGCCTTGTACACCGCGCCGGCCGGACGAACCGTCGACGAGCTGGCGGCGTCCGTCCGCACCGCGCTCGACGGCATCGATCCGGCTCTGCTGCAGCGGCCGGTGGAGACGCCGTGGACCAGCCTCGGCAAGTCCGCGCTGCTGCGCTCGGCGGACGGCACCCAGGCGCTGGCGCTGGTCTACCTGGCCGGTGACGACGACCGCCGCATCCGCGCCTACGCCGAGATCGAGGACTCGCTGCGGGTGCCGGACGTGCCGACCCGGCTGTCCGGCTACAGCGCGCTGGCCACCGAGATCAACGAGCGCTCGGCTCAGGATCTGGTGCGCGCCGAACTCATCTCGTTGCCGTTGGTGCTGGTGATCCTGGTGGTGGTCTTCGGCGGGTTCGTCGCCGCCGCCCTGCCGCTGGCCGTCGGCGTGCTGACGGTGCTCGGCGCGCTCGGCGCCATCCGCCTGCTCACCACCGTCACCGAGGTGAGCGTGTTCGCGGTCAACATCGCCTCCCTGCTCGGCCTCGGCATGGCCATCGACTACGGCCTGTTCCTGGTGAGCCGGTTCCGGGAGGAGCGGGCCGCCGGGCGCGAGGTGGCCGCGGCGATCTCGCGCACCTACGCCACCGCGGGCCGCACCGTCGCCTTCTCCGCGCTGCTGCTGGTCTGCGCGTTCGCGGGCACGTTCGTCTTCCCGCAGGCGGTGCTGCGCTCGCTGGGCTTCGGCGCGATCGCCGCGGTCGCGCTGGCGGCGCTGCTGTCGCTGACCGTGCTGCCCGCGCTGCTCGCCCTGGTCGGCCACCGCATCACCCCTGCCGCCGAACTGCCCCGAACCGAGCGGTTCTGGCGGCGGGTGGTCGACGCGGTGCTGCGCCGTCCCGGCGTCGTCGCCCTGGCCGCCGTCGCGGTGCTGCTGGTGCTCGCCGCCCCGCTGACCGGGCTGCGCCTGGGCGACATCGACCATCGCGCGCTGCCCGCCGACAGCGCGTCCCGGGCCACCGTCGAGGAACTGACCGAGCGGTTCCCCGCCGCGGGCAGCGGCATCACCGTCGTGCTGCGCGGCGAGCACGGCCCGCCGCAGGCGGCCGAGGTCGCGAGCGTCTCGGAGGCCGTCGCCGGCGTCGCCGGTGTGCGCACCGTGGTGCCGGTCGGCCGCGCCGACGACCTGGTGGTCTTCCACGCCTTCCTCACCGCCACCGACCGCAGCGACGCCGCGGGCGAGGCGGTCGAGGGCGTGCGGGCGCTCACCCCGCCGCCGGGGACCGGCCTGCTGGTCGGCGGCGACACCGCGGCCACCCTCGACAGCGTGGACTCCATCGTGCGGACGCTGCCGTGGATGGTGCTGGTGATGGTGGCGGCCACGCTGATCCTGCTCGCCGCCGCCTTCCGCTCGATCGTGCTGCCGCTGAAGGCCGTGGTGCTGGCCGCGCTCAGTCTCGCGGCCACCTTCGGCGTGCTCACCTGGATCTTCTGCGAGGGCAACCTGGCCTGGCTGCTCGGGGTGAGCACCGGGCCGATCGCGGCGGGCATGCTGGTGCTCATCGTCGCGGTGGTCTTCGGGCTGTCCACCGACTACGAGGTGTTCCTGCTCTCGCGCATGGTGGAGGCCCACGACGGGGGCGCGGACACCACCGAGGCCGCGCGGGTCGGCACGGTACGCACCGCCAGGGTGGTCACCGCCGCCGCGACCCTGCTGGTGCTGGTCACCGGAGCGTTCGCGCTGTCGCCGCTGACGCCGATGCGGATGCTCGGCCTCGGCATGATCATCGCCCTGGTCCTCGACGCCACCCTGGTACGCATGCTGCTTGTGCCCGCCACGGTCCGCCTGCTCGGCGCGGCCAACTGGTGGTCGCCGTTCCCGCGCCGGGAACGCGAAGCCGCCGCCCCGGTGGCGGCCGAGTAGGTTCCGGTCCGCCTGTCCCCGGCCCGTGCCGTCTCCGGCGGGCCGGGCGCGCGGCGGTTCCACACTCTTGCGGTCGGGTGCCCGCACTTGTACGCTCGCCGATTATATCGATCGTTATAACCCGGTGCTATCGAAGGAGATACCCATGGCCGCCCCCATCGTCGTCGTGGCAACCATAACCGCAAAGCCCGGCCACGAGGACGACGTCGAGAAGGTGCTCTCCGACGTGGCCTCCGCCGTGCACGCCGAGGACGGTTGCCTGCGTTACGCGCTGCACCGCAAGACCGGCGCGCCCGGCGTGTTCGTGATGGTCGAGAAGTGGGCCTCCCAGGAGGCGCTCGGCGCGCACATGAAGGGCGCGGCCATGCGGCAACTGGGCGCAGGCCTGCGCGATCACCTCGCCGCCGCCCCCGACATCGCGACCCTCGAGGCCGTTCCCGCGGGCGACCCGGTGATCGGCGCGCTCTGATCACCGCTCCGATCGCCCGCAGAAGGGAACGCCGATGACCTACACGACCATCACCTACGCCGTCGAGGACGCGATCGCCACGATCACGCTGAACCGGCCCGAGGCGCGCAACGGCTTCACCGCCGACATGGCGAACGAACTCGGCGCGGCCATCACCGCCGCCGACCTCGACGACGACGTGCGCGTCATCGTCCTCACCGCGACGGGCAAGTACTTCTGCGTCGGCATGGACCTGAGCGCGGGCGGCGGCCAGGAGGACATGGACAGCCCGGACTGGGTGGAGTGGGCCACGCGCGTGGCCCGCCCCATGACGAACGCGCGGAAACCGGTCATCGCCGCACTCAACGGCCCGGCCGTCGGCGTCGGGATCACCATGACCCTGCCCGCGGATTTCCGAGTCGCCGCCGACGACGCCCGCTTCGGGTTCGTCTTCGGCCGCCGCGGTCTCGCGCCGGAGGCCGGTTCGCTGTGGTACCTGCCGCAACTGGTCGGCCTGGCCAAGGCCAAGGAGTGGATGCTCACCGGACGGCTGATCGAGGCCGACGAGGCGCTGGCCGCGGGCCTGGTCACCAGCCTGCACCCGCGCGAGCAGGTGCTCGACGCCGCCTACGCCCTCGCCCGCGAGATCGCCACCGAGATCGCCCCCGGCTCGGCCGCGGTCATCCGCCGCGGCCTGGTCGCCATGACCGCCGAGGGCAGCCCGGAGGCCGCGTTCCGGTTCGACAAGAAGACCATCCCGCACGCGCTGCGCTCCAAGGACATCGCCGAGGGCATCGGCGCGTTCCTGGAGAAGCGCGAGCCCTCCTTCACCGGTGTCGCGCGTCGCGACCTCCCGGACCTGGAGAAGTGGATCGAGGACGCCATTTCCTGAATTCGCCCTGCCGGGCGAACCGTTTCGATCCGCCCGGCAGGTGGTGGAACGCCCGCAGCATCCGCCCCGGACCGACACACCGGCGCCGGGGCGGATGCGTGTCCGCCCCGGCGTGCGGCCGATATTCGCGAAATTCGCTCCACCGAATTCGCCCGCGCCGAGAATGTCATCGATTCCCCCGCCGCTCCCCGCAGCCTTGTAGTAGCGTTCGGACAGCTGTCTAGGCATAGGTCTGGAGCATTGTTCATCTAATGACGAGGGTGTCGATGAGGCCGGTCGAATCGTGGTCCGCCAACGGTGCGATCCTCCGCCGCAATTTCGCCGAAACGGTGCTGAGCAGCATCGCCACCCTGGGCCGCGCGCTGCGTATCGGAGCGGGCGCGATTCGCATCGGCGTGCTCGACGCGCTGCGGCTGCGCTTCCAGATCCGCGAAACCCTCGGCCAGGCATGGTTTCTCATCACCGTCACCGCGATTCCCGCGGTGCTGATGGCGATTCCGTTCGGAGTCATTCTCTCCGCGCAGGTCGGCAATATCGTCTCCCAGCTCGGCGCCGACACCATGATCGGCGCGGCCGGCGGTCTCGGGGTGATCAAGCAGGGCGCGCCGATGGCGGCGGCCATGCTGCTCGGCGGTGCGGGCGCGGCCGCCATCGCCGCCGACCTCGGGGCGCGCACCATCCGCGAGGAGGTCGACGCGCTGCGGGTGATGGGCGTGGACCCGATCCAGCGGCTGGTGGTGCCCCGCATCGCGGCCATGATGCTGGTCGCGCCGCTGCTGAACATCCTCATCATCGTCATCGGCATCGCGGCCGGGTTCGTGGTGGCGGTGGCCGCCCTGGATGTGACGCCGGGCAGCTACTGGTCGTCCTTCGGCTCGTTCACCACCCCGGTCGACATCTGGGTCTCCCTGCTCAAGGCGATGATCTTCGGATTCCTGGTGGTGGTGGTGGCCTGCCAGCGCGGCCTCGAGGCCAAGGGCGGCCCGCGCGGGGTGGCCGACGGGGTGAACGCCGCGGTGGTCATGTCGGTGGCTGCGGTGGCGGTGCTCAACACCGTCATCACCCAGGTGGTCACCATGTTCCTGCCGGTCAGGATGGCCTGATGCCCGCGGCCGCCTATTTCCCGCCCGGCTTCCAGTGGGTCGGCAAGCTGCGCCGGATGCGGGTGCTGGAGCCGATCGACGCGCTCGGCTTCGCCCTCGGATTCTGCTGGCAGGTGCTGTCCTCGGTGCCCTACACGCTGCGCCGCTACCGGCGTCAGACCATGCTGGTGGTCACCGACATGACCTGGGGGCGCGGCTCGGTGATCATCGGCGGCGGGGTGGTGCCACTCATGCTGCTGCTCGGCGCGGCGATGGGGGCCTCCATCGGCATCGAGGCCTACAGCGCGCTGAACCTGCTGTCGATGGGTCAGCTCAGCGGCCTGATTTCCGCGTTCGGCATCACCCGCGAACTCGCCCCGATCGCGGCGGGCGTGGGTTTCGCCGCCCAGGCGGGCTGCCGGATGACCGCCGAGATCGGTTCCATGCGCATCTCCGAGGAGATCGACGCACTGGAGTCACTGGGCATCCGCTCGGTGCCGTTCGTCGTGACGACCCGGGTGATCGCCGGAATCGTGGCCGTGGCACCGGCTTTCGTGGTGGCGCTGATCCTGAGCTATCTGTCCTGCGAGGTGGTGGTCACGGTCTTCCACGGCACGCCGAGCGGCACCTACGACCATTACTTCGATCAGTTCGTGCTCAGCTGGGATGTCGTCGCCGCGACCATCAAGGTGACCGTCTTCGCCATCGCGGTGGTGCTCATCCACGGCTACCAGGGCTATTTCGCCACCGGCGGACCGGAGGGCGTCGGCGTCGGCTCCGGTCGCGCCATCCGCGCCAGCCTGGTGTCGATCATCGCGCTGGACATGGTCGCCACGATCCTGCTGTGGGGCTTCCAGTCCCCGATCACGTTCACCGGGTGATGCCGCATGCCTGCCTATCTGCTCTCCGGCGCCGAGGTCGGGCCGCGCCGCGCCCGCGTCATCGGCCTGTGCGCGGTGCTCGCCGCGCTCGCCGCCTGCTTCGCCTGGCGGGTGTATCCCGAATCGCCACCGGCGCACGAGATCCGTGTCGAGCTGGTCACCGGCCGGGTGGGCGTCGGCGTGGAGGCAGGCACCGATGTCCGGCTCGACGGGGTGCGGATCGGTTCGGTCGTGTCGATCACCGCGGCGGAACCGGGCCGCAAGAGCATCGAACTCGCCCTCGACAGCACACAACTGTTCGGGCTGACCGATGCGGTGGCCCTCGACTACGCGCCAGGCAATCTGTTCGGCATCACCACCCTGCAGTTGCGCTCGCGGCCAGGAGGCGCGGAGTTGACCGACGGCGCCACCATCGATCTCACCGAGGCGCCGGACCGGGTCCGCGATGCCACCCTGTCGTCGCTGCTCACCTCGACCGGCCTGCTCACCGATCAGGTGCTCACCCCGCGCCTGGCGGAACTGCTCGGCACCGTCTCCCGCGACATCGGCGCCTTCACACCGCTGTTCGAGGCGATCGGCGCGACCGCCCGCGCCTACGTGGAGACCAGGCAACTGCCGCCGTCGTTCCTGCTGCGGCAGTACGGCTCCGCGCTGGCGGGCCTGCCACCCATGCTCACCGGTGGTCTGGACCTGCTGGAGGCGGCCTACCGCAACGAGTACTTCTCCGAACCGGAGAACATGGCCCGCTTCCGGGAGATGTTCGACGGCATCCAGTTCCAGCTGCTGCCCGAGGTCACCCGGACATTCACCACCGCCGAGCAGTACTTCGCCGACCTGCTGCCGATCATGGCGACGATCGTCGACCGGGTACCGGCCGCGGTGGGTGATCCGCACCTGGCCGGCGCGCGACTGACCGAACTGCTGGACCGGCTCGGCCGCACGGTGCGCGACACCCCCGCCGGTCCCGCCGTCGGCGTGGCCGTGGAACTCGACGCCGTGCCCGGCCTGGCCGCACCGTTGGCCGCTGTGCTCACCGCACCGGGAGGAGGCCGATGACGACCCGGGCACTCTTTCTCCGGGTGGCAGCGGCCGTCCTGGTGACGGCCGTGGCGCTGGTTGGCGTCTTCCAGCTGGTGCGACGTCCCGTCGACGGCCCGACCGTCGGCTACACCGCCCTGTTCACCGATGCCAACGGCCTGCGGGTGGGCGACGACGTGCGCATGTACGGGGTACAGGTCGGCAAGGTGCGGGAACTGACCCTCGACGGCGGGCTGGCACGGGCCCGCTTCACCGTGCAGCGCGACCGGCCCGTGTTCGCCGACAGCGTGATCGCGGTCAAATACCAGAACCTCACCGGATTCCGCTATCTGGAGATCGTGCAGCCCGAGCAGCCGAGTGCCCTGCGGGAGCCGGGCACGGTGTTCGACACCACCCGGACGGTGCCCGCCTTCGACATCACCACGCTGTTCAACGGCTTGCAGCCGGTGCTGGCCCAGCTCTCCCCCGGCGAGATCAACCACTTCACCGAGAGCATCCTGGCCGTCCTGCACGGCGACGGCAGCGGCATCGGTCCGGCCCTGGACGCCATCGAGCGGCTGAGCCGCTTTGCCTCCGACCGCCAGGCGGTGATCTCGGTCCTGGTGGCGAATCTGGCGCGCACGGCCGAGCTGCTCGGCGGCAATTCCGGTGACGCGGTGCAGATGCTGACCAATCTGACCAATCTGTTCACCTCGATCGCCGACAAACTGCCCGGCCTGGTCGAGTTCTCCCTGCACATCCCGCCGGTCATCCAGCCGGTCCGCGCCATGCTCGCCACGCTTGGCGTCACCGGCGAACCCGGCCGTGATCTGGATCTGCTGCTGCGGCAGGCCTTCCCAGACCCCGCGACCGCGGTGGCGGTGTTCGACCGGCTGCCCGGACTCGTCCAGTCGATCGCGGCGGTGGTCCCGGCCACCGGCCCGCAGGCCGAACCGACCTGCACCCACGGTGCGTCCGCGGCGCCCGCGCCGCTGGCGATCCTGTTCGCCGGACAGGAGGTCGTGCTGTGCCGGTCCTGACATCGCATCACCGTCTCGCGTCGCCGCGGCGCCGTCCGCGCACCGGCCCGGAGGACCCCGGCACCGACCTGCGGTGGGGTGTCGCGGGCATGTGCCTGGCGGTGCTGCTGGTCGCCGTGATCGGGCTGGTGTACGTGCGTGGCACCGAGTCAGCGCACACCTACACCGCCGAGATCGCCCAGGCCGGGCAGATCAGGGAGGGCGACGACGTGCGGCTGGCGGGCATTCCGGTCGGCAAGGTGAAATCCCTCGACCTGCTGGCGGACCGGGTGCGCATGACCTTCACCGTGGCCGACGAGGTCTTCGTCGGTGACCGGACCGCCCTGTCGGTGCGGATGCTGACCGTCGTCGGCGGCTACTATCTCGCCCTCGAACCGGCCGGTGTGGAACCACTCGGCTCCCAGGTCATCCCCCGGGAACGAGTCACCCTGCCCTACACCCTCACCCAGGTCTTCCAGGCCGCCATCGAACCGGTCTCCGGTCTCGACGGCGAGCTGGTGCGCGAGAACCTCGACGCCGTCGCGGCCGCGGTCGGCGGCAGCCCGGAGGCGGTGCGCGCGGCGATCACCGCCACCGAGGACCTGGCCGAGATCATGGACCGGCAGAACGCCGACATCTCCCGCGCCATCGCGCTGGCCGAGGAGTATCTGACCGCGATGAGCGGCGCCTCGGAGGTGCTGGCGCAACTGGTGCGGAATCTGGGCACCTTGCAGACGATCGTGCAGACCTACAAATCCCAGGTGGCCCAAGCGCTCTACGACGTCTCGGCGGTCCTGGGCGGCCTCGCGCCGCTCGGCTGGGCCTGGGACGAGACAGTGCGCGAGCGGGCACAGCCGCTGGCGGAGCTGGTGCCGCGACTGACCGAGCTCGGCGACCGCATGGGCGTGCTGCTCGATTCGCTCATCACGCTCGGGCAGCGCCTGCTGCCGCTGGCGGCGCCGGAAGGCGGTGTGGCCGTCGACCATTCCGGCGCGAGCGTGGCACTGCCCGGCCTGTGCGTGCCGGTGCCGGGAGGTGGCTGTTGATGCTCGCTCGCGTGCTGGGGTCGCGCGGATTCATGTCCACCGCCATGTTGCTCACCGTGGCATTGGTCGCGGCGGCCGCCTACGGCCTGGCCCGGCCCGAACCCGAGACCCGCGCCTACTGCGCCGACATGCCCGACAGCGTCGGCCTCTACGAGGGCAGCGCGGTCACCGTCCTCGGGGTCCGGGTCGGGGAGGTTACCGGCATCGAATCCATCGGCGCTTCGGCGCGGGTGCGCTTCACCGTCCGCGCCGACCGCACCCTGCCCACCGATGTCGGCGCGGTGACCGTCAGCGACACCCTGCTGGCCGACCGCAGGCTCGAACTCGTCGGCGCGGAGCCGGACGGGCCCGGCTGGGAACCCGCGCACTGCATCACCAGAACGCTCACCCCGCAGAGCCTTTCGCAGACCTTCGACGCACTCGCCGGACTCGCCGACCAGCTGAACCGCGACGGCAGGCCCGACGCCGCCGACGCGGTCGGCGGACTGGCCGCCCTCGACCGGGCCACCGCGGGCACCGGCGAGCAGATCAACGCCGTCATCCAGGAACTGGCCCGCGCTCTGGCGGCCCCGCACGCCGCCATCGACCGGATCGGCGCGTTGATCGACGCCCTTGCCGCCCTCACCCATCGGGCCAGGGCGAGCTGGGGCACCGCCGAATCGGTGGTCAGCGGGCTGCCGCAGACCTTCCACGACATCGTCACCATCGCCTTCCCGCCCATCATCCAGCTCGTCGACGACCTGGCCTCGGTGCTCCCACAGCTCAACGATGTGATCCGCATGATCGCGCCCGCCATCCGCACCCGCTCCGGCACCGCCGAACTCCCCGGCCTGCTGGCCGCCGGCATCGGTTCGGCCGCCGAACTGATCGAGATGCCCCCCGCCCTGGCCGCCGGCTTCACCGGCGCCCGTGACCCGCTCACCGGCGTGACGACGATCCGCTACGCCCCGCCCGCCCTCGCCCTGCCCGAGGCCGAGGCGGCCCGCGTGTGCGCGGCCGTCCAGCTCGTCACCGGGCACCCCTGCCCTGTCTCCGACGAGGGCGTGGTGCGGGTTTCCCTGCCTGCCCTGCTCGCCGCGGCGGTGAGCGCCCGATGACCGCGCCTGCTCGCCTGCTCCCGGCACGATCGGCCCTGCGCGTGCTCGGGAAGCGAGCGGTCCTGGGTGTCGCCGCGCTGTCCCTCACACTCGGCTCGGCCACGGCGGGCTGTTCGTTCCAGCCCGCCGACATCCCGGTGCCGGGCGCCGGCGTCGACGGCCCCACCTACCCGCTTCGCGTCGAGTTCGCGAATGTGCTGAACCTGCCGCAGGGCGCGAAGGTCATCGCCGACGGTGTGCGCGTGGGCGAACTGACCGAGCTCACCCTGATCGATGCCACCCGCGCGCGCCCCGGTTTCGTGGTCGCCGAGATCGAGGTGCTCGATTCGGTGCGGCTGCCGGTGGGCACGACCGCCGAACTGCGGCAGGAGACCCCGCTCGGTGATGTCCACATCGCGCTGACCGAACCCGAGCACCCCGGCGGGCCCACGCTCGCGCCCGGCGCCACCATCCCGCTCGACCACACCGTGCAACCGCCGCTCATCGAGGACATCCTGGCCGCCCTCTCGATCTTTGTCGGCAGCGGCGCCATCACCGACATGCAGGACATCGTCCGCACGGTCAACGGAGCACTTCCGCAGGACCCGCGCGAGACCGCTCGCATCGCCGGTGCGCTCGGCTCCGACCTCGACGACCTGGCCGCCGACACCGCCGCCGTTGACGCCGTGCTGGACGGGCTGGAGTCGGTGGTCGAGCGAGGTGTGCTCGACAACGGGGTGATCCTCGACGATCTGCTCACCCCCTACGGCGTGCAGCACACCACCGATGCGATCGACACCCAGATCGGCGTCATCTTCGTGCTCACCTCGCTCGGCCCGGTGGGTCCGGCGGTGAGCTGGGTGGCGCCGATCGTGCAATCACTGGATGCCGCCGTCCGGGCGGTCGTGCCGATGCTGTTCGGCAGCGCGCCCCTGGACACCTCGGCGCCGTCGAATCTGAAGGCGCTCACCGAGTTGCTGCACGAGGAGATCATCCCGCTGGCCGGCGGCAGCCCACGGGTGGATCTCACCCGGATCACCGTCGCCGGTGGCACCGCCCTGCCCCCGGAGGAGCAGACCGCCCGCATCGTCGACACCCTGCGCATGATCGGGGCGGTCCGATGAACGTCCGCACGCTCGCCTCGTTGACAGCGATCGCCGCGGTGCTGGTCTTCGGCGTCGCCTACATGAGTCTCGGTGTGCTGCACCTGGATCCGCGACGCGACCACATCACCGTGGAGCTGCACCTGGAGGACTCCGGCGGTCTCGGCGCCGGCGCGCCGGTGCTGCTCAACGGAATCCAGGTCGGCCGGACCGAATCGGTGCGCACCCGGGCCTCGGGGGTGCTGGTGCGATTGCGCGTCGACGAGCGCCATCGGGTGCCGGTCGACGGGGAGATCCGCATCGACATGCTCTCCGCCCTGGGCGAGCCCTACGTCGCGTTCGAACCCCGCGGCGGCGCGGGCCCGTATCTCGAGGACGGGCAGATCATCACGGCCGATCGCATCCAGATGCCCGCCACCGTGACCGCCCTGTCCACCCGCGTGGTGGAGCTCCTCGACGCGATCCGCCCGGAGGTCATGGCGAGCCTGGTCACCACCTTCGACCAGGCGCTCGATGGCACCGACGCCGCCGTGCAGACCCTGCAACGCTCCACCGCCCTGCTGGCGGCGACCCTGCTCAGCCGGACCACGACCCTGCGCCAGCTGTTCGACGACATGCAGGCCATGGGTGGCGACATCGACTGGATGGGACCTTCGCTGGCCGTGGCCGGACCGCTGTTCGGCGAGTTCGGGGTGACGCTGAGCGCGATCGTGCAGAACGGCTCGGTGCTCGTGGAGAGCCGACCGCCCTCGGACTACTTCACCGGCGACGGTGTCGCCCCTTTCCTCACCGAGGTAGAGGCCCTGCTGCGCGAGATCGGCCCCGACATCGCGCCACTGGGACCGATGCTGGCCCCCGTGGTCACCGACGCGGTGGCGCGCATGCCCGATCTGGACATCGGCGCACTGCTCGACCAGGCCCTGAGCACCGTCGAACCCGATGGCGTCCTGCGCTTCCGGGTCACCCTGAAGTGAGAACTCCTGTCACGAAAGGACGGAGCATGAGCACGGCAACCACCGGCACCCCGGAGTCCACCGAGCCGCCGGAGACCACGGCGACCACACCGGGGACGGTCCCCTCGGACTCCGCCCCGGAAAGGGAGAGCACAGCCACGGACGCGAAGCAGGCGCGCGAGCACACCGCACCCACGACTGTCGGCGCGCGAACCGTGTCCGTCGAGCTGTCGACCGCGCTGACCGTCCTGGTGGTGGCAGCCCTGCTCACAGCGACGGTGACACTGGGCATCCTGTACGCCTCGGCCCGCTCCACCATCGCCGCCACCGAGGCCCGCGCGGCCGACGAGCGACGCGCCGAACAGATCGCCCTCGACTACGCACTCGGCGCGTCCACCATCGACTACCGCGACGTCGCCTCCTGGTTCACCCGCCTGAAGGACGGCGCGGCCGCGCCCTTGGCGGCCAAGTTCGACGCCACCGCCCCGCAGCTGGAACAGATCCTGCTGCCCCTGCAGTGGACCTCGACCGCCACCGCTCTCTCCGCGGACGTGATCTCGGAGTCCGACGGGGTGTTCCAGGTCAACGCCTACCTGACGGTCGACTCCACCAGCGTGCAGAACCCGGACGGGGCACGCACCACGGTCACCTACTCGCTCACCATCGACCGCGCGGCGAACTGGGAGATCACCGAGGTCGGCGGGCTCCAGAACGCCATCCCCCGCTGACGGCCCGGTAGTCTTCCGGCGCCGGCGCTCGATACGACGAAGCGTGTCCGGCAGGCCGGATACCGTGATGCTTCCACGCCACATCCGGGTGCGCCCGCACCCGCGATTTCCATGCGTTCTCACCGTAGGTGCCGAAGATCGGATTGTTCGGGTCGGCTTCCACCCCGCGCGAGCGGGCGGCCAGTTCCGGCGGCAACGCGATCGGCGGTATCTGCGCGTCGAGCGCGGGATTGAGGAAGTACGGGATGGAGATCCGGTCGGCGCCGGGCGCGGGGGCGAGCACCCGGTGCCGGGTGGCGCGCAGATATCCGCCGGTGGCGTATTCGAGCAGTTCGCCGATATTGACGATGAACGCGCCGGGCAGCGGGTCGGCGTCGATCCATTCGCCGCGCTCGGTCTCCACCTGCAAGCCGGTCGACCCGGGCTCGACCAGCAACAGGGTCAGCACGCCGGAGTCCTTGTGCGCGCCCACGCCCTGGGCGGTCTCAGCGCTGCCCGGATAACGCACCACCTTGATGAGGGTGGCGGGGTTCTCGGCGAAGGCGGCGTCGAAGTGGGTCTCGGCGGCGCCGAGCGAGACCGACCAGTGCCGCAGCAGCCGCATCCCGACCTCGCCGAGCATCTGCTCCCAACGCTCGAAGGCGGGCCGGAACTCCGGCAGCGCCGACGGCCACAGATTCGGGCCCTGCAGGTGCAGGTATCCCTCGGCGTCCGGGACGACGGGCCGCTCGGGGCCGATGTCGACCTGTTCGCGCCAGTCGACCCGGCCGTTGGTCAGCTCTCCGCCGAGGCGGGAGTAGCCGCGGAACTGCGGGCTGCGCAGCTGGCTGATCTCCTCCTTGGCCTCGGCGGGCAGGGCGAAGAACTCGCGGGCGAGCGCGAGGATGCCGTCGATATCGGCCCGCGGCACCCCGTGTCCGACCAGATAGAAAAACCCGTCGTGGTGGGCGGCCTCGCGCAGGGCGGTGCGGAAGGCATCGGTATCGGTGTCGGCGGAGCCGAGGTCGAGCACAGGCAGCATGGTTTCCAGCATGCCTCCGCGCCCGCGCGGGACGCCCGGCCGTGGACAGCACGAAGCCCCGGCCGTGACGGTCGGAGCCGGACACGGACCGGGGCTCGACGTTCTCGCCGCAACGGCGCGTCCCGACGGCGACGGGGCCGCGGCAGGGTCGTGCGGCGGCCTCAGGAGGCCACGACCGCCCCGTCGCGCTCGGGGCGCGACTTCTTCGTCTCGTCGACGCCGACCGGGGCGGGCGGCCGAGGGGCGGCCGCCGCGCGGGCGTAGGCCTGGCGGACCTCCCGGATGCGGCCGTCGCGCGAGCTCTGCAGCAGCAGGCGGGTCATGGCGCGCATGGCCGCCTTGCGCGGCCGCGAGTACTGCGGGGTGTTCATCAGCCGCTGCGCCCAGTCCGGGTGCAGGTCCTGCACCGCCCAGTACAGCAGCGCGTACACCGGACGCTGCCACACCGGGTGCCGCCAGGGCGCCAGCGGGTTGAGCAGGTCGACGGTCGGCATGGTGACGGCGAGCAACGGGATGGAGTCCTCGAGGTACTTGTAGACGCCCGCCCTGGTGGTGGGCACCTCGGAGGCCCCCAGTTCCAGGCCCATGCGGGCGAACTCGCGGAAGAACTGCTCGAGCCGCTCGCCGCGCATCGGCCGGGGATGGTAGCGCTCGTGGATGGCCGACAGCGCCCACGCCATGGTGACGTAGTTCCAGGCCAGCAGGTCCGGGTCGCCGGCCCGGTACTCGTGGCCGTCCGGGCGCACGCCGCTGACCCGGTCGTGCATGCCGCGCACCACACGCGAGACGCGCTCGGCGACCTCGGTGGAGCCCATGGCCACGCCGAGGAAGAACGACAGGGTGTGGCCGCCGCGCGAGGCCAGGGCGTCCTCGTCGAACTTGCCGGTGGGCACGCCGTTCTTGCGCTCGAGCACGCGGGTGTGCTCGACGCTCATCCACGCCATGTCCGGGTGCAGGGTCTCGATCATCGCCGCGGCGGCCAGTCCGATCTGCACCGTCGGCGTGTGCGAGAACAGGTACCAGACGGCGCTGTCGGGGCCGAACCAGCCCGGGTCGCCCTTGGGCTCCTCGAACTGCACGTTCTTGAAGAAGCGCTCCCGGACGGGCTGGAACACGAGATCGGCGATCCGATCGGAAAACTTGACGTCCACGGCAATCTCCGAGGCGGTAGTGGTACCCATACGATCAGGCTAACGCGAGTGTTTACTCGCATACTAGTCGTGTTGTAGATGGGTCTGTCAGGACATATAAACTGCTGTACAACAATCTATTTCGGTGCGAGCGAGCTGCTGAAATGCGAATGGTATTCGCATTGTGATCGCCTACGTTCGCGAACCGCGGCCCTTCCGGGCCGCCGAACACACGCACCCACCGCCGCCGACCTGCCCGCGACCGGCGGCGAGCGAGGAGAAGCGGGCGGCTCAGCGCAGAGCCGCGCGGACCACCTTGTCGACCTCGAGATCCTCCACGGTGGCGTTGGCGGCGGCGAAGCCGAGCTGCACCCGCTCCTCCGGTTGCAGACCGGGCCAGACCACCGGCATGGCGATGGAGTCCCAGGCGTCGAAGACGAAGAAGCACAGGGCCGTCCACGCCTCGTCGAAGGAGGGCGGCTCGGCCACGCCGTACTCGCGCAACGTCTCCAGGTACAGCCGCAGCAGTTCCGCCTCGTTGCCGCGGCGGACCTCGGTGGGCGTGGAGTGCGTGAGCAGATAGCTGACCTCCCGCAGGCCAGGGCCGCTGTGAACGACCTGCCAGTCGAGCAGGCCGCCCCGCCCGTCGGGCAGCTTGAAGGTGTTGGCGCAGTGGGCGTCGCCGTGCAGCACGGTCTGCGGGCCGATCTCCCAGCGCGCGTGCAGCGCGCGGTCGTTCTCGTTGGCGAACTCGGCCATCCGGCGCACCGCGGGCGGCAGGTCGTGTTCGGGCGCGGCCAGCAGCGTCCTGCGCATCTTGCGGAACTGCCACAGCAGCAGATCGAAGCCGGGCCGCCGGCTCTCCGGCGCGATCCAGGACAGGTCGGCGCGCAGGCGCGGGCTGTTCCAGAACGTGGCGTGCAACTGGCCGAGCGCGCGGATCACCGCCCGCACGTGCGCGAGGTCGACATCGCGGATGGTGTCGGGGAAGCTCGCGCCGCGCGAGGCCAGGTCCTCGAGCACCATCAGGTGTCTGGCGCCGTGGCCCGCGTGCGCGGCGTAGCACCGCGGGGCCGCGTCGGCGGGCAGTTCGGGCCGGACCTGCTGGTAGAAAGCGACCTCGTTGATCGCCATGTCCAGCGCGGCCACCATGGTCCGGTTCTTCGCCGACAGCGGCGTCGACTTGATGAACACGGCCGTCGGCAGGCCCGCGTCCTGTCCCGCCCGATTCCACTCCAGCCCGAGCCGCCTGCGGTCGGTGGTTCCGGTCGTGCCGTCCAGCGGGCGGACCTTCTCGACCACCACACCGGGGTGCTGCGCGGCGAACACGCCGGTCAGCCATTCGGCGGTGACCGCCGCGGCCGAGTGGGGTTCGGGCGCGGGCGCCCACGGCGAGACCGCCAACGCGGTTTCCATCAGTGCGCGCGCGGTACGACGCATGCTGTCACTCCATCATCGAGATAGTTGAAAAAGGGGGCGTAAGTTTCAGGGCAGATCGACCTGGGCGGCCAGCCAGCGGCCGTCCACCTTCTCCATGGTCATCAACACGCGGCTGCGGTCGATGCGCGGTTCGGGGGCCGCGCTGTTGGTGACCGTCTGATCGACGAACAGCAGGATCTCGGCCCGGTCCTCGGAGGCCGATTTGATCGCCGAATCGATCACGGTGCCCTCGCCGGTGGCGTTGTTGTCGATCAGCAGTTGCTTGAGCTGAGCGCTGGACTGGCCGTACATGTCCTTGAACTCGCCGGTCGCGCCGTCGAGCACCGCGGCGAAGTCCTCGTCGAGGTTCTGGGAGTCGATGCTGGTCAGCGCGATGGCGTAGTTCTCCGCCGCCTCCTTGGCGGCGCGGCCCGCGGCCTCGATGTCGCTGTGCTGTTTCACCTGCCAGCCGAGCACCGCGACCACCGCGACCAGTCCGGCCACCAGCACCGCGAGCACGGCGGTCAGCACCGGCCCGCCGAAGCCGGTCCCGGCCCTGCCACCGTCACCGTCACCGACGACCGACCCGGCGTCGGCCGCCGCGCCCGAGTCCGCCGCGCCCGAGTCCGCCGGGCCGGTCGTCGCGCGCTCGGCGGACGCGTCCGCATCCGGCTTCTTTCCGAGATCCACGGTAGCGGACACGGTTTCCCGCGCCGCGACGTTCTCCTCGACGGCCTTGTCGCGGTCGGCCACCGCCTCGGTGGCAGGCAGGTCGGCCGACACCTCGCCGGGTGCCACGGTGTCGCTCTTCATGTGCTTCCTTTCGGTGGGCTGCGCTGTTCGGAGACCGGCTCGGCCTACCCGCCGGGAGTGAGATCCGGTCCGCCGTAGGGGGTTTCGATGGTGTAGGGCGTCATCGGCGTAGGACCGGCCGTGGCGTGCGGGTCGGCGCCGGGCGGCGGGCCCGCGGTGTCGTCGCCCGGCGGCCGTGGCGCGTTGCGGGCGCCGCGCACCAGCACGCTCGGGTCCGGGTCGGGGCAATAGGTGTAGAGGTAGGGCTCCGGGTAGTCGGGCACCGAGGGCGCCAGCCGCGGCAGGTCGTAGGAGCAGCTGTAGCGCATGTACAGATCGACGATGCCCCAGGTGCCGCCGTCACGGAAGGTCGAGCCGATGGCCTCGATGGTGGAGCCGCGGTGGTCGGGGAACAGCGCCTCGAGCGCGGGCAGGCGCGCGTAGTGCAGTTCCGCCACGGTGGCCAGATTGACCAGCAGCCGGACCATGGTCGGCGAGCTGTCGGCGATGATGTCGTCGAGCGCGCGCAACGCCTCCGGGCCCTGGTCGAGCAGCTGCCTGGCGCCGCCGTCCATGGCCGCGACCCCGCCGAGCACCGCGGCCGCGTGCGCGGACAGCGCGCGCATGCCGGGCGCGACCTCCCCGAGCGTGCCGAGGGTGACCTTGCTGGTCTCGAGCAGCTGGACGGTCTGCGGCAGCACCGAATCCAGTGTGGAGATCATGAACATGCCACCGTCGAGCAGCGATTCCAGCTTGCGCACCCCGCCCGGCTCGACGCCGAGTTCCTTCACGATGGTCTCCACCCGCCCCGGGTCGAGCTGGGCGAGGGCGCCGCTGAAGTCACCGAGCAGATCGGGCAGCGAGGGCGGGATCTCGGTCCGCTCCACCGCGATCTCGGCGTCGTCGCTCAGGTACGGTCCCTCGTCGGCGTCGGGCAGGAAGTCGAGGTACTGCTCGCCCGCCACCGACAGCGCCGACACCTTCACCCGCGAATCGGCCGGAATCCGCGCGCCCGCGTCGATCTCGGCGATCGCCACCACCCCGTCGTCGCTGAGCCGCACGGCGCGCACCCGGCCCACCGAGACACCGCGCACGGTGACGTCCTGGCCGGGCAGCAGGCCGCCGGACTCGGCCAGATGCACGCGCACCCGCATGGTCGCGGCGGTGGGGTCCAGGCGCAGGGCGCCGAACACGATGTAGACGCAGCCGAGCACGAGGGTGGCGACCAGCGCGGTCGCCGACAGCCAGAGCTTCTGCCGCGCCCCGGTGCGCGCGATCCACACCAGCGCCTTCGCCGGCGCCTCCAGAACAGCCTTGACGATCATCGGGCGCCTCCGCCGAACCGGTCCTGCAACCGCAGCAGCAGGAATTCGAGGCTGCCGATCATGGCCGCCCAGTCGCTGAGATCCGGGACACGCAGGCCGGGGTCGGCGGCGTGTCCAGGGTCGTCGACCGGGCCGACGGCGACACCCTCGATGCTGATGTCGGCGTGTGCCGAGGTGGAACTGGTGGCCTTGATCAACGGCAGCAGCATGCTGTTCACCAGGTTCAGGTCCGCGTGCGGGTTGAGCGCGGCCTGGTTGAACACATCCGAGAGCAGATTCATATCGGCGATCACCGAACGGGTGTCGGTGCCCTGCACGGACGGGAACCGCGCCAGCTGGGTGGTGATCCGGTCGATTTCGGTGACCAGCCGCAGCAGCTGCGCGGTGTCGGCCGAGACCACCTCGAGCGCGGGCCCGGCGGCGGCGATGGACTCCGATATCGCCGCGTCCTGGGCGGCCAGCGTGGCGGTGAGCCTGCCGGTGGCGGTCAGCGCCTCGGTGATCTCGCCCGAGCGGGCGGTCAGGGTGGCGATCAGCTCCCGCGACTGCTGGATCAGCGCGGCCACCCGGTCGCCGTCCTCGCCCACGGCGTTGCCCAGATCGTTGACCAGGGTGGTCAGATCGCGGATGGCGCCGCCGTTGACCAGCATGGCGCTGGTGGTCAACGCCTCCTCCACGGTGGCCGCGGCGGTGGTCGCGCTCACCGGGATGGTGTCGCCGTCGCCGAGCGTCGAGGTCTGCGGCCCGGCGTCCGGCGGCGGGGTCAGCGCGATGTACACATCGCCCAGGGGGGTGGCCGAACGCAGTTCGGCGGTGGTGCCGACCGGTAGCCGGGTCGCCGCACGGATGCGCAGCGTGACCACGGCGCGGAAATCGGCGGCGCGCATGTCCGCGACCTCGCCGATGTCACCGCCCGCCAGCCGCACCTTGGCGCGGTCGGGCAGGTTGAGCGCGTTGACGAACACGGCGGTCAGCTCGTAGGTGTCCGAGGACAGCCCCGGTGCGGGCAGCGGCACGCTCTCCAGGCCGATACCGCAGCCGGTCGAGCCCAGCGCGAGCGTGACCGCCACCGTCGCCGCCGCGAGGGACTTGCGGGCCGGGAATCCTCTGCGCGCCGGGCTCATCGCGGCATCTCCGCCATCGCGGTGATGATGGAGGCCATACCGAGGTCGGGCCCGAAGTCCTGCAGAGTCCCGGTGGCGCAGCCGAGGTGGCGCAGGCCGAGGATGTTGCAGACCTCCTTGACCAGCTGGCCGTCCAGGACCATCCGGTCGATCAGGCCGTGCACGCGCAGAGCGCCCGCCTGCTGGTCGACGGCGTTGTAGGCGTTGTCGAGCATCAGCGGTCCGACGTCGAGCACCTCCGCCAGCTCGCGCTGGTAGTCGGCCATCGCCTGGGTGACCACGTCGGTGCCGGAGACGGTGTTGCGCACCAGTTCCCGGTTGTCGCGCAGCAGCTGGGCGGTCTGGGCGAGCAGTTCGTTGAGCTGCGCGCCGGTGGTGCCGGTGCCGAGTTCCTCGGAGGCGAGGAACTCCAGCAGCGCGCCGAGGTCGGCGCCGAAGGAGCGGATCAGCTCGTCGTTGGAGGCCGCGGCCTGCGCGAGCGCGTTCAGGTTCGCCACGATGGCAGTGACCTGGGCGCCGGTCTGCGCGCCGCCGTCGGCGCTGAGCCGAAGGGCCTGCTCCAGCCGGCCCAGCGCCTGACGCATCAGCGCGCCGTTGCCCTCGGTGGCGGCCGCGCCGACCGCGACGAGGTCGGCGATCGGGCCCTGTCCCGCGCCGTCACCGCTGAGTTCGACCGACAACCTGCTCACCATGGCGAGGACTCGGTCGATCTCGACGGGAGTCCTGGTGCGGTCGAGGCCGAACAGATCGCCGGAGCGCATCTTCGGGCCGTCGGTGTAGGGCGGGGTGAGTTCGACGTGGCGGTCGGTCAGCACCGAGGTGGACAGGGTGACTGCCTCGGCGGTGGCCGGGATCGGCACCTCGGCGTCGATCTCCATCCTCACCTCGACGAATCCGCCCCGGTTCTCGATGCCGGTGACCCGGCCGACCCGCATGCCGAGCACATCGACGGCATTGCCGACGTAGAGGCCGTTGGCGTTGTCGAAGTGGGCGGTGATCGTCATGGTGTCGTCCGACCACGGCGTGCCCGCCGAGCAGGCGGCCAGGACCACGGCCACCAGCAGGGCGGGCAGCAGGCGGAGACGGGCGAGTACCGTGCGCGTGCTCATCTGCAGTCCTTGAAGTATTCGGCCAGCGTCATCGAGCGGGCCTGGTTGCCGACCGCGCACATCCAGGAGTCGATGAGCGTGCCCGCGGGCGCGTTGAAGTCCAGGGCGTTGGCGCTGCCGAGCGCGTTGGTGAAGTTGCGGACCGGCACCGGCAGGATCTCCAGTGTGCTGCGCAGTACGTCCTGGCGGGCCGACAGCGCGCCGACCAGGCGCTCCAGATCGGTGAGCAGCCGCACGATCTGTGATTGCTGCTCCCCCAGCATCTCGTCGAGGCGCTGGATGAGGGTGCTGCTCGCGTCGATGAGCCTGCCCAGCGCCTCGATGCGGGTGTTCAGCTCCCCGACGAGGACGGCGCCCTGGTTGACCATCCGGCCGAGGGTGAGCTGCTGGTCACGGATCGCGGTGGTCAGCTCCTCGGTGCTGGCGAGCAGGGTGCCGAGCTGGTCGCGGCGATCGGCGATCACCCCCGACAGGTTCTCGATATTGCGCAGCATGTCCGGCACCAGCGCGGGCGCGCCCTGGAGCTGGTCGGCCAGCACCGCCATGGAGTCGGCGATGCGGTCGGCGTCGACCTGTTCGAAGGTGGTGGTGGCGTTCTGCAGCGCGGTCTGCAGGTCGTAGGGAACGGAGGTGTGCGACAACCGGATCCGGCGGTCGGGCACCGAGCCCTCGCCCGCCGGCGCGATGTCGACGTAGCGGGAGCCGAGCAGGGTGGTCAGCTTGATCGAGGCGCGGGTCTGCGCGCCGAGATCGACGTCGCGGTCGATGCTCATGCGCACCAGCACGCGATCACCGTCCAGGCGCAGCGACTCGACCGTGCCGATCGGCACGCCCGCGGTGCTCACCTGGTCGCCCGGCGTGAGCTGGGCGGCCTGGGCGAACTCGGCTTCATAGGTGACCTTGCCGAAGCCGATGCGGCTGATGCCGACCACCCCGAGCACGAGCACGGTCAGCAGGGCCACCGCCACCGCGCCGAGGCGCAGCGGGTCGTGCCGCTCGACCGGGGCGGTGACCGTGGCGAGCAGGGAGCGGGCGGCCCGGCGCACGGCGGAGCCCGCCGCCGAGGTGTTGCGGGGACGCGGGGTCTGCGCATGATCGGTCATGGGATCACCGGCACTTCGCGGATTGCTGGATCTTGCCGTCCGGCGAGAGGCCGGCGACGACATCGGGGATCAGGTGGCTCAATCCCGGAATGAGGGTGATGTTCAGGTTGCAGATGTAGGCGTTGGCGGAGGCGCCGTCCTGGGTGAAGCGCGCGAAACCCTTGAGCGTCACCGGGATGTTGTAGAAGAGGTAGGCGAAACGCTCGGCGTTGCCGGTGATGTGGCCGGTGAAGCCGGGCTCGCGGGCCAGCAGCGCGCGCATGCTCGGGTCGATGCCGGTGAACACCTCCGACATGCTGCCCACGGTGGTGGAGATGGCGTCGATCTGGCCGGTGAGCCGGTCGCGTTCGGCGGCCAGCGCGGTGAAGATCTCCTCCGTGGTAGCCATGACGGACTCCAGATTCCCGCTCTGGGCGGCCAGGCTCCGCAGCACCGCGTCCAGGTTGACGATCACCTCGTCGAGCACCCGGTCCGGCCCGGCGAAGGACTGCGCCAGCGCGGAGGTCTGGGCGATGAGCGTGGCCAGCGACCCGGTGTCGCCCTGCAGGGCGAGGATCAGCGTCTCGGTGATCTTGTCCACCTGGTCGGGGTCGAGCACGGTGAACAGCGGCTCGAAGCCGCGCAGCATGGCCGCGATGTCGAAGGATGGTTCGGTGTGCTCGACCGGGATGCGCCCGCCGTCGGGCAGCTTCTCCACCGGCACGTCGAACGCGCCCTCCGACAACGCCAGATAGCGCTGGCCGATGATGTTCTGGTAGGTCACCGCGGCTCTGGTGGTGGTGTAGAGGGTCTGGTCGTCCTGGACCCGGAAGGTGACCGCGGCGAGGTGCCCGTCCAGTTCGATCCTGTCGACCCGGCCGACCCGCACCCCCGCCACGCGCACGTCGTCCCCGGTGCGCAGACCGCTGACGTCGGTGAAGGTGGCGGTGTAGGAGCGCGTCGAGCCCTCGACGCCGCGCTGGAGGGTGACGAACACCAGCCAGCTGAGCACGAACGACACCACGAGGAACAGCACGAGCCCGATCAGGGTGCGGCGCTGGGTCATCGGCCCGCCTCCTGCCCCTGCGGCACCGGGGTGGTCTCCTCCGGCGCGGGACCGATCGTCACCACGGCGCCGCGCAGCAGCGGGCCGAGCAGGATGGCCGCGGCCGAACTCACCGGCTCCCCGAGGATCTCGCCGAGCTGGGCGAATTCCTGCGGGCTGCCCACCGGGCCGACATTGCCGCCCATGAAGCCGGCGGGTGGCGCATAGCCCTCGGGCAGAATCAGATTCGCCGGGTCGAGGCCCGGCGGCATGGACTGCTCCGGCGCCGTGGTGGGCGCGGTGAAGCAGCTCGGCCCGGCCAGATCGCCGTAGCGGGGGCAGTCGGCCCTGGTATAGGGGGTCGCCCGGGCCAGCGACAGGATCATCTTCGACTGCACCAGGCCGACATCGGCGTGGTAGACGTGGTCGAAGAACTTCTGCGCCGTGACGGCGAGCCGGGTGGTGATCGGCACGAAATGCTCCGAGTTGTCGGCCAGGACCCCGATCACCGGGGTCAGCGAGGTCGAGATCCTGATCATGCGGTCGGTGTTGTTCTCGAAGGCGGTGGCCATGGTGCCCGTGGTGGTCAGGCCCGCCGCCAGGAAGGCGTTCAGCTGTTCCCGCTTCTCCGCGACCGTGCGCATCGGCACGACCGCCTGGTGCAGTGCGTCGAGCAGCTCCGGGGCCGACTGCTCCAGCCCCCGCACCGCGCCGACCAGCGAGCCGACCGTGGTCGGTCCGCCGTCGGGCGCCATGACCTGGTCGAGCCTGGTCACGATGGTCTCCAGTTGCGCGCCCGCGCGCACCAGGTCGGCGCCCTTGCGGTCGGTGGCCTGGGCGAGCGCGCCGATCAGGCCCACCGTGTCGTCGGTGCCGCTGCGACTCATCGCCGCGATGATCTCGCGCATCTGGGTCAGCGCGGTCTGGAACTGCACGGTGGCCAGGCCGGTGTCCTCGGGGATGGCGAAGCCGTCGTGGATCGCCGGGCCCGGCCCGTTGTCCACCAGCTGCACCGAGGACACCGCGAAGACGTTGCTCGGCACCACGCGCGCGGTGACGGTCTGCGGGATGCCCGCCGCGTGCTCGGGGTCGATGTCGATGTGCACGCGGTTGGGTTGTCCCTCACCGGAGGACGGGGTGACCCCGCGCACCGAGCCGACCAGCACGCCGCGGAACTTGACGTCCGAGTTCTCCGGCAGGCCGTCGCCGATCTCGGTCATCAGGCCGGTCACCCGCACCGAGTCCGAGAGATCGCCGTTGAACTCGGCGACCATCCACGCCGCCAGCGCCGCGACCACCGCGAGGAAGGCGATGCCGCGGAAGAGCAGGCTGGTGTCGGAGTGGCCGCGGCCGTCGGTTTCGAACGCTATCGGCATCGGGTCATCCTCCGAACCTGGCGCCGGACTCGACGCCCCAGAACGCCATGGTCAGCAGCATGTTGGCGATGATCATCACGGTGATGCTGGTGCGCATCGCGCGCCCGGCGGCCACGCCGACGCCCTGCGGGCCGCCGGTGGCGTAGTAGCCGTAGTAGCACTGGATGGTGGAGGTGATGGTCACGAAGATCACCGCCTTGAGCACCGAGTAGATGATGTCGCGCGGTTCCAGCACGAGGGTGAAGTAGTGCAGGTAGGTGCCGGGCGAGGCCGCCCCGGACAGTCGCACCACCACCTCGCAGGCCAGGTAGTTCATCGCCAGGCACACCAGGTACAGCGGCAGCACGGCCACCACCGAGGCCAGCAGCCTGGTGCCGACCAGGTACGGAATCGGCCGGATGGCAAGCGATTCCATCGCGTCGATCTCCTCGGAGATGCGCATGGCGCCCAGCTGCGCGGTGAACCGGCAGCCCGCCTGCGCCGCGAACGCCAGCGCCGCCATGACCGGGGCCATCTCCCTGGTGGCGGCGAAGGAGGAGATGAAGCCGGTGGCCGGGCCCATGCCGAGCAGATCCAGGGTGCTGTAGCCCTCGATGCCGATGACCGCGCCCGCGGTCGCGCCGAGCACGATGATCACGCCCGCCGTGCCGCCGCCGACCACGATGGAGCCGTTGCCCCAGGTGACATCGGAGAGCACGCGGGCGAACTCGCGCTTGTAGTGCAGCAGCGTCGCGGGCAATCCGAGCAGCGCGCGCACCAGGAAGGTGATCATGTGACCGGCGCGCATGATCGGGCGGCCGACGGCCTTGCCCGCGACCATCAGCGGGCGCGCGCCGGGCGGACGGTATCTGGCGATGGTCATCTCAGAACCCCTGCCGCGGCAGTACCAGCTGATAGACCTGGGTGAACACGACGTTCACGATCATCAGCAGCAGAATCGAGGCCACCACGGTGGCGTTGACCGAATTCGCCACGCCCGCCGGGCCGCCCTTGGTGCTCAGCCCTTTCTGGCAGCCGACGATCGCCACGATCGCGCCGAACACCGCGGCTTTGATCATGGTGAGCACGAAGTCGCCGACGGTGGCGAAGGAAGCGAAGGTGGCCACGAAACTTCCCGGCGTGCCCTTCTGCACGTAGGTGTTGAACAGATAGCCCGCGAGAAAGCCCGCGAAGCAGGTCAATCCGGTGAGCGCGATGGCGACGACGATGCCGGCGGCCAGCCGGGGCGCGACCAATCGGCGCACCACTTCCACACCCATGACCTCCAGCGCGTCGATTTCCTCGCGGATGCGCCGGGAACCCAGGTCGGCGCAGATCGCCGAGCCGACCGCCGAGGCCATCAGGATGGCGGCCACCAGCGGCGCGCCCTGTCTGACCACGGTCAATCCACTCGCCGCGCCCGCCAGCGAGGTCGCGCCGACCTGGCCGGCGAGCAGGCCGAACTGGATGGACAGCGTGACGCCGATCGGAACGGCGACCAGCAACGTCGGCAGCACCGCGGTCCGCGCCATGAATGCCGCCTGTTGCACGAATTCCCCGAACGGGAACCGCCCCTTGACGATATCGGCGCACAGATATTGGAATGCGCGCACGCCGAGCACGAATTGGTGACCGACGGTTTCCAGTGCCGCGCCGGGATGTCCGCGAAGATAACCGCCCGTCCACTTCGCCACCTCGTCCACAGCCGATTCCGGCGCGCGTTCCGGCTCGCCGTGCGGCTCGCGCTCTCCCCGAGCGGGAATGATCGCCATCGAACTCCTCGTGACCGCGCCGATACGACTCGCGAATTGCGAACTGCCGCTGTTTCATTCGAGCGGTTCGCCGGTCCGCGACGGCTGCACTGCGCTCGGCCTCGTCGTGGTCGTAGATTACCTAGTTAGACTAGTAAGCGACGGCATTTCGGCCGATTCGGTTAAGTTACCCGCGATTTCGCCGTGTGGTGCGGATTCAGCCGACTTCGGGAGCCCCGGTGTAGCGGGTGAGCAGGCGGGTCAGTTCGTCCACGAAATCCTCCCGGGCAATCGCCGGGCGATCGAGCACGTAGCGGATGATCATCTGCTGGAAGGTCTGGAACGCCATCCAGGCCACGGTGGTCGCCCGGCTCGGCTCACCCGGCCGGGCGACGGCCACGAAGTATCCCGCGACCAGGTCACCCGCGCGCTGCTCGACGACCTTCCACTCGGTGGAGCCGCCGAGCCGCGGCATCTGTTCCACCAGCACCCGCACCAGCTCGCGGTTCTGCTCGGTGACGGCGAGCGCGGCGTCGACGGCCGCGCGCACCCGCTCCCGATGATCCAGGTCACCACCGAGACTCATGGCCGATAGCAAACCTTCGGCGACCTGACTGATCATGCGTTCGACCGTCATGGCGACGATCGCGTCCTTGTTGGGGAAGTACTGGTAGAGACTGCCGGGGCTGATGCCGGCGTCGGCCACGATGCGGTGCGTGGACACCCCGTCGTAGCCGGAGCTGATCAGCAGGCGCGCACACGAGTCGAGGATGCGCTCGACCATGCGCTGCGAGCGGTCCTGCCGGGGAATCTTCCTCGGCACCTGCCTGGCCGCTCCCGCCATCGTCCGCACCTCCCGGCCCCTGTGTCGTTCGCCCTGACGAGTCAGCTCGTCAGAATCCCATGTCCCGGCCGATCAGATCCTTCATGATCTCGGTCGTGCCGCCGAAAATGGTCTGAATCCGGGAATCGGTGTAGGCCTTCGCGACCCGGTACTCGTTCATGTAACCGTAGCCGCCGTGCAACTGCAGACAGCGGTCGATGACCTGTTTGGCCAGCTCGGTGCACCACCACTTGGCCTTGGCCGCGTCGACGGCGGTGAACTCGCGGTCGACCACCGCGCGCAGGCACCGGTCGATGTACTGCTCGGCGATGTCGAGCTCGGTCGACATCTCGGCCAGGCTGAACCGGTTGGCCTGGAAGGAGCCGATCGGGGTGCCGAAGGCCTTGCGGTCGCGCACGTACCCGACCGTCTCCTCGAAGATCGAACGCGCGCCCGCCACCGCGGCGACGGCGATGGACAGTCGCTCCGAGGGCAGGTTGTGCATCAGGTGGTAGAAGCCGCGGTTCTCCTGGCCGAGCAGGTTCTCCTTGGGCACCCGCACGTCGGTGAAGTGCAGCTCGGCGGTGTCCTGGGCCTTGAGGCCCATCTTGTCGAGCTTGCGGCCGCGCTCGAAACCGGGCATGCCGCGCTCGACGACAAGCAGCGAGAACGCCTTGTGGCCGGCAGCCGGGTCCGGGTTCGTGCGCGCCACCACGACCACCAGGTCGGAGTTGATGCCCGCGGAGATGAAGGTCTTGGAGCCGTTGAGCACGTAGTGGTCGCCGTCGAGGCGGGCGGTGGTCGTGATGGCCGACAGGTCGCTGCCCGCGCCCGGCTCGCTCATGGCCACCGCGAGCACGATCTCGCCGGAGGCGATGCCGGGAATCCAGCGCGCCTTCTGCTCCTCGTCGGCCAGATTGACGAAATACGGGCCGACCACGTCGTTCTGCAGACTCAGGCCGGGTGCCGCGCCGCCGAAGCGGGCCAGCTCCTCCACCACCACGGCGTTGAAACGGAAGTCGTCGACCGCGCCACCGCCGCCGTACTCCTCGGGCATGTTGAAGCCGATCAGGCCGGCGGCGCCCGCCTTCTTGTAGACCTCGCGGTCGACCTGTCCCTCGCGTTCCCAGCGTTCGGCGTTCGGCGCGATCTCGCGCTCGACGAACCGCCGCGCGGTCTCACGCAACTGCTCGTGCTCCGATTCGAATACCAGTCGCTTCATCGCGGCCTACTTCCGTTCGTCGGTTCTGCGTATCCGGGCGCCACGCGCCCGGCTGTGGAGTGGATCATCGACGCTTTCCGGTCGCACCCGCGTCGATCTTGAGCTGCACGCCGGTCACATAGCGCGACTCGTCGGAGGCCAGATACACCACCGCGTGCGAGACGTCGGCGGCCTCCACCCACGGGACCGGCATGGCCTGCATGGCGGGGAAGGCCGCGGCGGCGTCCTCGGCCGTCGGGTTCGCCAGATCGGGCCGGAACTGCCGGTACATCACCGGGCTCTGCAACATCGGGGTGTTCACATTGGTCGGGTGGATGACGTTCACCCGGATCGAGTGCGGCGCCAGCTGATCCGACAGCTTCATGGTGTAGGAGTCGACCAGCTGCTTGGCGTAGTTGTAGCCCGCGCCGCCCGGGCCGGCGGGTCCGCCGCTCGAGCCGGCGGCCAGCAGTCCGGCGATGGAGCCGATGGTGACGACCGAGGCGCCCGCGCGCAGGTACGGCAGCGCCGTGTGCACGGTGTTGAGCACGCCGACGAAGTCGACGTCGAGCGCGTCGGCGAAGGCGGTGACCTCCTTGCCCTCGCCCAGCGGGCAGATACCGGCGTTGGCGACCACCACGTCCAGCTTGCCCAGTTCCGCCACCCCGGCCGCCAGCGCGGCGGCCAGCGCCGCCCGGTCGCGCACGTCGACCTCGGCGGTGACCGCCCGCCTGCCGGTCTTCTCCACCTCGGCGGCGGCCTCGGCCAGGTCCTCGGGAGTGGCCAGCGGGTAGTCGTTGGACTCGATGTCGCGGCAGATGTCGATCAGGATGATGTCGGCGCCTTCTTCGGCCAGCCGGACCGCGTGGCTGCGGCCCTGGCCGCGCGCCGCGCCGGTGACCAGGGCGACCTTGCCGTGTACCCGTCCGGGTTTCGCACTCACGAGCCAGTCACCGCGCCTTCCACCGCGGGGCGCGCTTCTCGGTGAACGCGCGCGGCCCCTCGGCGGCGTCCTCGGTGCGCAGCAGCGCCGCGACCTCGTCGAGATTGTGCTTCCACTGATCGCGTTCGTTCTCGGGACGGCCGTCCCGCACGCCGTAGGCGAGACGCTTGGTGGCCCACACCGCCAACGGGGCGTTGGCCGCGATCGTGTGGGCCAGCGTCAGCGCCGCCTCGAGCGCCTTGCCGTCGGGCACCACCTCGTTGATCAGACCCCAGCGCTGCGCCTCCGCGGCGGTGATCGGCTCGCCGGTGAGCAGCAGTCGCATGGCGACCCGGCGCGGGATCTGCTCGGGCAGCCGGAAGGCGCCGCCCGCACCGGCGATCAGGCCGCGGGTGACCTCGGGCAGGCCGATCTTCGCCGACTCCACCGCCACCACGAGGTCGCTGGCCAGCACGAGTTCCGCGCCGCCACCGAAGGCGAGGCCGTTGACCGCGGCGATGGTGGGCTTGTCGATGAAATGCCCGACGTAGCCGCCGAATCCCCAGGAGGCGTGGCCCTCGACGTAGAAGTCCTCGCCCCGGGACAGCGCCGCGAGATCGGCGCCGGCGCAGAAGGCCTTGTCGCCCGCGCCGGTGAGCACGACCGCGCGCACCTGCGGGTCGTTCGCGGCTTCCTCGAGCGCGTAGCCGATGGTGGTGCCGACCGCCTGGTTCACCGCGTTGCGGACGTGCGGGCGGTTGATGGTGAGCACCAGGACGTGCCCGTCGCGTTCGACGAGCACCGGTGGCGCCTGGCTCGTCTCGCTCTGCGGTGCGGTGTTGTTCTCAGGCATGGGTGTCGGTGCCCTCCAGCATCTCCAGGTCTTCCAATATCTCCAGCAGTCTGCGGCGGTCGACCTTCAACGCCGCGCCGCGCGGCAGTTCGTCCAGGATGCGCACGGCGACCGGCACCTCGTAGGGGGTGAGCCGCTCCCGGCAGTGGCGCACCAGTTCCTCGGTATCGGGCACACGGGCGGCGGTGCGCAACTCCACCGCGGCCACCGGCACCTGCCCGAGCCGCTCGTGTGGCAGGCCCGCCACGGCGGCCTCGGCGACGCTGTCGTGCGATTGCAGGGCGCGCACCACTGTGGCCGGGGAGATCTTGAAGCCACCACGGATGATCACGTCGTCGGCACGGCCGTCGATGTAGAGGAAGCCGTCCTCGTCCAGGTGCGCCAGATCGCTGGTGGTCACCCAGCCGCCGTCGCCGTCGCCGGCAGCCTGCGGCGTGCGGACGCGCAGCCTGCCGGTGACGCCCGCCGGAACGGAGCCGCCGTGTTCGTCCACCACGTCCAGGCGCACCCCGGGGAATGCCCGGCCCACACTGCCACGGCGCTCGGTCCAGTGCTCACGGAAGTCTTCGAGCGACCAGCCCGCGACCGCACCGGAGAACTCGGTGGCCCCGTAGACGATCAGGATCGGGATGCCGTATCTCTCGTGGAAGGCGTCGACCAGCGCCGGATCGATCGGGCTGGTGCCCGCGTTGACCGCCCGCAGGCTCGACAGCTCCGCCGCGGGCACGTCGGCGTCGAGCACCGACCGGATCGCCGCGCCCGGCAGGCCGGCGATGGCGGGACGATGTTCGCGCACCGCGCGCCGCCAGCCGTCGACGGTGAAGCGCCGCAACAACACCAGCGGTCGGGCCTGCACAAGTGCCTGCAGCAGGGACCACAGACCGCCGATGTGCACGATGGGCAGTGTCACCAGCGCTACCCGTCCCGTCAATGCCGGCGGCGGATCCGCCCGCGCGGAGGCGGTGTGCTGCAACGCCGCCGCCAGGGACGCCTCGAGCTGGCGCCGCGAGAGCGGAATGCGCTTGGGCGGGCCCGTGGTTCCCGAGGTGGGCAGTTCGACGGCCACGCCCGCCGCCGCGGGCGATGCCGACCCGTCGCCGCGCTGCCGCTGTGTCAGACCCGCGTCGAGGTCGATCTCCCACCCGTGGGCGTCCAGCCGCCGCACCGCCGCGACGAACTTCTCGTCGGCCCAGTAGTCGGGGGTGGCGAGCACATACCCCGCGCCCGTGGCCTCCAGATCGGCCAGCATCCGCGCCGACGGCTGGAGCGGATTCAGCGTGACCAGCGCCCGCCCGCCCCGCAGCAGGGCGAGCAGCGCGGCCACCGATTCGGGGCGGTTGCCCAGCACCACCGCTGTGCGCCCGCGCTCACCACACCCCGCCTCGGCCAGCGCGGCGTCCACCTTCTCCGCGAGGACCTTGACCCGACCCCAGAAGACCCACTCCCCCTCGAACTGCACCATCGGCGCGTCCTGCGCCGCGGTCCACAGGCGATCGAGCGCTTCGGAGATTCCCGTCATCCGATCACGCCTTCGGTTCGCGCGCCCGTTCCCGCGTCGCCCGTTCTCGCACCAACCACCGCACACCGTCCGCTCGCCCGGTCGGTGGCCGTCGGTCCCGCGGAATCGTTGCCGGAACAACCACCGAAGTTAGATGACATAGTTTACTAGGTTCACGTAGAGGCGGTGGCCGGAAATGCATACTTCACTTTCGCGACACAACCCCCGAACCACCTTTTCCCTGCTCGGAGGCCTCCCGCCAGGGCCTCCCGGCTTGCGACCGGTGGTATCAGAGATATATAACCCAGTTATATGTGTCTCGGAGGGCCTAAGCTGGAGACGGCTTCACCTGGGTTACTCGGTTCGACTTGTACGTAGATCTCACCCCGTACCGCTCCGAGGCGGGTCGCCGACCGAGCACACACCATAGGAGGTTCCCTTGAGCAGGCCCGCACGGCTGGCGCCGATGTCCATGCCGCGAGCGTCCTCCGGCGCGGTGCGCTCCCCCAAGACCGCCGAACTCGTCGCGCGCACGCTGCGCAGGATGATCGTCGACGGTCAGTTGAAGGACGGCGACTTCCTCCCGCACGAGGCGGAACTGATGACCCACTTCCAGGTCAGCAGGCCGACCCTGCGCGAGGCGGTCCGGGTGCTCGAGTCCGAACGGCTGGTTGAGGTGCGCCGCGGCTCCCGCACCGGCGCCAGGGTACGCGTGCCCGGTCCCGAGATCGTCGCCAGGCCCGCCGCGTTGCTGCTGGAACTGTGGGGCGCGCCGGTGGCCGACGTGCTCGCCGCCCGGGCGGCGATCGAGCCCGCCGCGGTCGAGATGCTGGCCAAGGCCGCCGATCCCGAGGCGCTGGACACCCTGCGCACGGTGGTCGAGGAGGAGATCCCGGCGGCCTACGAGGAGGGCACGCTGGCGCAGGCCACCGCGCGCCTGCACCTGCGCCTGGTGGAGCTGTCCGGCAACGCCACCCTGACGATGATCGCGGGCATGCTGCACGAGATCGCCGAGCGGCAGACCGCGCTGGCCCTGCGCGAGGAATTCGTGCCCAAGCCGCAGTACAACCGGCTGCTGCGCTCCTACCGCAGGCTGATCGAACTGCTCGCGGCGGGCGACGGGGTCGAGGCGGCCGCGCACTGGCGCAGGCACATGGACAACGCGCACGCCGCCCTGCTCGCCGGACGCGAGGACACCAAGGTCCGCGACATGATGGAGTAGCGAGGCCATCACCCGATGCCGAGACCGCGCAGGGTTTCCCGCAGCGCCTCGGTATCGCGGTAGTGGATCGCGGTGATGCCGAGATCCCGCGCGGGCGGCAGGTTCTCCTCGAAGTCGTCGATGTAGACCACCTCGGCGGCGTCGCGCTCCAGCCTGCGCAGCAGCTCCCGGTAGACCGCCGGATCGGGCTTGCGCAGGCCGAGTTCGGCGGAGTTGAGCACCATGCGGAAACGCTCCAGCGGCAGCGTCCGCGCCAGGTGCGCGGCGTTCTCGGCCACATTGTTGGTCAGCACGGCCAGCTCGTAGCCTGCGCCGAGCTCCTCGACCAGCGCCAGCATGTCCGGGCGCAGCCCGCGCGAGGCCGACATGGCGGCGGCGAGCGCGCGGATGTCGACACGCACGCCGTGCGTCCGCTCGACGCGCACGCACACGCCCTTCAGGAACTCCTTGATCGTGGTCTCGCCGCGCTCGACCTTCGCGAACTCCTCATCGCCCCGGACGAAGGCGGGCAGCACACCCTCGGGCAGACCGAGTTCCGCGTTGTACCGGATCAATCCGGTCAGCGGCGGCTCGGTCAGCACGCCCGCCCAGTCGAAGACGACGGCGCGATAGCGGCGCTGTCGCGTCGTCGTGTCCGTCATCGGTTGTCCGCGCCCGAACTCGACGCGACCGCGGCGGCCGGGGCCGGTTCGAGCACGGTGACCGTGCCCGCCTTGCCGTCGACCTCGATCAGCGCGCCGGTCCGCACCCGCGAGGTGGCCACCTGGGTGTCCACCACACAGGGCACGCCGTACTCGCGCGCCACCACCGCGGCGTGCGACATGACGCCGCCGATGTCGGTGACCACGGCCGCCACATGGGCGAACAGCGCGGTGTAGCCGATATCGGTGACGTGGGCGATCATGATCTCGTCCGGCTCGAGATCCTCGATGGTGTCGGGTTCGACCAGCCGGGCCCGTCCCACGACCTTGCCGCCGCAGATGCCGATGCCCTGCAACGACTCACCGGGCTGGAGGATGCCGAGCACGTCGGCGGCCTTCCAGGAGGTGGCGAAGATCGGTGGCATGTGCAGCCCGGCCAGGCGGGTGCGCTCGGCGCGCCTGCGGGCGATGGTCTCCCCGGCGTCCGCGGGCGGCTCGAGGAGTTCGGCCAGGGTGAGATGGAACAGGTCGTCGGGACGGTCGATGCGTCCCTGCCCCACCAGGCGGCGCCCGTGTTCGAGCACCAGCCTGCGCATGATCCAGGTCAGGCGAACGGTGCGATCGCGATTGTGTTCGCGCAGACCGAGCAGGCGTGCGGCCATCTTCTTCGCGAATCCCTTGACACTGGTACCGGTACCGGCACCGGTTTCCGGCTCGGCGTCGACCTTGCCGTCACTCGCGGCGGCCGCGCGGCCGACGGTGACCAGGAAGCCGTGCACATCGTCGGCGAAGGACTCGGCGTCGAACTCGGCCTCGGCCGGGCCGCGGTGGCCGAAGCGCTCCAGCGCCTTCTGCACCTGGGCCCAGAAATCCGGGGCCTGCTCGCGGACTCGCTCCGGCAGCCCGGGCGAACGATCGGCGAGCAGCGCAGCGATCTCCGGCCGAGCCGCGGCCTGAGCGGCCAGCCTGCGCACACCGCGCAGGGTGGCGCCGCTCTCCAGATCGTCACCGTGGCCGAGCTGCGCGTCGCCGTCACCGGAGGCCACCGACAGCGCCGCGCCGCCGAGCAGGTTCAGCACGCCCTGCACCGTCCAGGCGTAGGCGAGCAGGTCCGCGCCGAGCAGCAGGGTCTGTTGCAGGCGCTCGTCGGACATGGTCGCGGACTCGGCGAGCAAGCCCTCGAGCCGCTCGGTCTCGGCCCTGACCTCGTCGACGTCCTTGTCCACCGAGGGGATCAGCGAGAGCACCCTGGTGCCGACCCCGGCCGTGGCGCGCAGCTTCTGCACCGCCGAAGTGGCCGGGGGCTGGTAGCTGCCCGCCACCGCGGCCGTACCGCCGGGCAGCTCGTCGGCGTGGGTGCCGCTGAACTGGGCGGCCAGCTCGTCCGGGTCGGTGCCCGGCATGACCAGCGAGACCTGGTAGGTGCCCGAGGCGTTGATGTACATGCGGTGGGCGTGCACGGCCTGCAGGCGCGCAGCGGCCTCGACGCCGAGCGCGCCCGGCAGTCCGAGCAGCTCGGCCACCGCCGAGGTGGTGCCGCGCAGTGCCCGGCCCTGGATGTCCAGGGTCAGGGCCGTGGACGGGCCGGGCAGCGCCTCGGCGAGGTTGGTCTGGGAGTAGACCGGGAAGCGCGGGTCGATCGGGGTGTCGAACTCGCCGCGCAGCTCCTCCGGGCCTGCGTGCTCGAGCTGGACGCCGTCCGGCGGCGGGGTGTCGGCGGGCAGGATCTGGTGGCGATAGGGGATACGGCCGCGGGCGGGCACGACCCGACCGCCGCTGGTGGTCCGGCCGGTGACGGCCAGCCGGGTGTCACGGATGATCTCCGGCCCGTTCCACACGGCGGTGAAGCCCCATTCCTGCTGGAGCACGGTCAGATCCGCGACGGGCATACGCAGCGCGCAGGCGACCTCGCCCGCGGTGATGTGCAACTGCTTGCCCGCGACCTTGGCGGCGGCGATCATCGCCGAGGGCGGCGCGGCGACCACCTTGCGTTCGAGCACGCGGGCGATCTCGCGCTGGCTCACCGGTTCGTCGGCGGCCAGGTTGACCACGCCGGTCTTGTCGGAGGTCACCGCCATGAGCAGGAAGCGTGCCACGTCGTCGTGGTGGATGATCTGCCACGGGTATTCGGCGCCGCTGGCGGTGATGTGCCGGGCGGCGGCCAGGTTCTCCTGCAACCGGTTGTCGGTGCCGCGGCCGAGGATGATGGCCGCGCGCACCAGCGCCGTCGACATCGACGACTCCTCGAACAGCTTCTCGCAGGCAAGCTTGTGCACCGCGTACGGCTGGTCGGGATGGGGGGTGGCCCCGCCGGCTTCGGTGCGCGGCGGCTCGTCCGGGCCCGAGCGCGGGCCGTAGACGGTGACCGAGGACAGGAAGACGGCCCGCCGCACGCCCGCGGCCTCCGCGGCCGCGATCAGCTTGGCGGTGCCCCCGACATTGGTGCGCTCCATGGCCTCGAGCCCCTCACGGGCGTCGAGCATGAAGGCGCAGTGGATGATCGCGTCCACACCCGCACAGGCGCGGGCGAGCAACTGTTCGTCGCTGATGTCGCCTCGCAGGTGCCGCACGCCACGCGGTAGCTCCAAGGGGGCACTGCGGCTGAGGCCGACGACCTCGTGTCCGGCCCCGGCCAGCCGGGCAGCCGTGGTCCGGCCGACCAGTCCACTGACGCCGGTCACCAAAACGCGCATGTTCGCAGCCCTCTCGTCGTGCCCACCGCCGCGTGGACAAGGTTCACCAGGTATACCATGTGACGCTCGTCTCTCGCCGGACTTCCCGCTGTCAGTCCCGCAGCACGAGAGCCCGTTCCGGGCACGCCTCGACACCGTCCTCGGCCTCGGCCCGGTCGGCCGGGTCGATCTCGGTGTCGGTCAGCGCGCTGTACCCCTCGTCGTCGAGCGGGAACAGCCGCGGCGAGGCCGCGAAGCACTGGGCGTGCCCGACGCACTTGTCCTTGTCCAGATGCAGTTCCACGGGATGGCCAACCTTTCCGGCAACGGCGCGAGAAGACGCCGATTCGTTTTCAGAAGGCTAACTAGGTAAGCGAGGAAGGGTGGTAACTTTGGCGGGGAATCCACCACATCGGACTGCGAGGTCGACCCTGATGACCGAGACCGCACCACCGGCCGCCCCCTTCGAGACGACGTTCGACCACCGGACCGACACCGACATGCGGGCCGACCAGTTCGCCCGCTGGGACGAACTGCGCGACGGCTGCCCCGTCCGGGTGAACCGGACCGCGGCGCCACGGCCGGTCTGGTACCTGCTCGACTACGCCGACGTCCGAGAAGCCTTCCAGGATTGGCAGACCTTCTCCAGCCGTTCGGTCGAGGCGTTCGAATCGGCCGAGATGGCGGCGGCGAAGAAACCGTGGATCCCGGTCGAGGTCGACCCGCCGCTGCACGCCGAATACCGCACCCTGGTCGCGCCCTTCTTCGCGCCCAAGGTGGCCCAGGACCTGGCCCCGGACATCCGCAGGCAGTGCGGCGAACTCATCGACGCCTTCTCCGGCAGGGGCGGCATCGATTTCGTCGCCGAGTTCGCCAAGGACCTGCCGACGCGGGTGTTCCTCACCCTCATGGGCATGCCGCTCGAGGACGCGCCGCAACTGCTGGCCTGGGTCGGCACCCTCATGCACACCAGGCCCGAGGACGATCCCGACTACGCGATCCGCACCGGCGTGCGCCGCAAGATCATGCGCTACCTCACCGGGCAGCTCGACAGCCGCAGACGCGAACCGAAGGACGATCTGCTCACCACGCTGGTCAGCGCCCCGCTGCCGAGCGGTCGCCCGCTGACCGGGGAAGAATCCCTGGCCATGGCCTTCCAGCTGTACATGGCCGGCCTGGACACCGTGGCCAACGCCCTCGGCTACACCTTCCGCCACCTGGCCACCCATCCCGGGCACCGGGCCGCGGTGGCCGCGGGCGAGGTCGCCGCGCGCGATGTCACCGAGGAGATGCTGCGCGCGTACTCGGTGGTCAACACCAGCCGGGTGGTCACCACCGACGTGGAGATCGGCGGCTGCCCGGTCAAGGCGGGTGACCGCGTGGTGCTGGCGACCGCGGCGGCCAACCGCGACCCGCTGGAGTTCGACAACGCCGCCGAGGTGGTCTTCGGCCGCAAACCCAACCGGCACATCGCCTTCGGCGCGGGCAAGCACCGCTGCCTCGGCTCACATCTGGCGCGCGTCGAACTCGAGATCGTGATCGAGGAATGGCACAAGCGCATCCCCGACTACCGCATCCCCGAGGGCGCGGTGGTCGACGACCACGTGGGCTCGGTCTCCGGCCTGGTGGCACTGCCGCTCGAGTGGACCCCGTGAGCCGTCCGCTGCCGCTGGTCACCGACGACAACCGGCACCACTGGTCGGGCTCGGCGGCGGGCTGGTCGGTGCTGCGCTGCCGTGAGTGCCGCACCTGGCTGCTGCCGCCCGCGCCGGTGTGCAGGCGCTGCCACGCCGACGGGCCGGTGCCCGAGCCGGTCAGCGGAAAGGCCACGCTGTTGTCGTGGACGTTGAACGTCCAGCCGTGGCTGCCCGGCGTCGAGGTGCCGTTCGTCGTAGTGCTGCTGGCGCTGGCCGAGCAGGACGACCTGCGGCTGTTGACCGATCTGCTCGACGCGGAGGGCAACATGGTCCGCACGACCGAGGGGCTGGCCGTCGGGGCGCCGTTGCGGCTGGTCTTCGAGCGGGTGGCCGAGGACGTCACCCTGCCCCAGGCGACCCTGGCGGTCGCCGACGCCGAGTCCGCACTCCCGGAGGGGAACGCATGACGATCCAGGAGGGGAACGCATGACCGTGCGCGCCGAGGACTCGGCGGTGGTGTCCGGTGTCGGGCAGTCGGCCGTCGGGCGCGGCCTCGACCGCTCCGCTCTGTCGCTGGCCCTGGAGGCGATCGGCGAGGCGGTCGCCGACGCGGGCCTGTCCTTCGCCGACATCGACGGCGTGGCCACCTGGCCGGGCCGCGCCGACCACATGCCCGGCTTCTCCGGCGTCGGGGTGCCCGAGGTGCAGCAGGCACTCGGCCTGCGGTTGAACTGGTACTGCGGCGGCCCCGAGGGCCCGGGGCAGCTGGCCCAGGTGCTCAACGCGATCGCCGCCGTGCACGCGGGGTTCGCCCGGCACGTCGTCTGTTTCCGGGTGGTGACCGAGGCGAGCGTGCGCAGGTCCGGCAGGCGGCCGTCGCAGACCGGCGCGGGCGGCGGCAGGCTGACCGGCACCGGCGCCATGTTCGCGCCCTACTACGCGACCTCGGCCGCGGTGTGGGTGGCGCTGCTGGCCCGCAGGCACATGGAACTGTTCGGCACCCGCCGGGAGGATCTGGCCCGCATCGCGATCAACAATCGCGCCAACGCCGCCCGCAACGAGACCGCCGTGCTGCGCGAGCCGGTCACCCTCGACGACTACCTCGCCGCCAGGATGATCTCCGACCCGCTGTGCCTGCTCGACTGCGACATCCCCGTCGACGGGTGCACCGCCGTGGTGATCAGCGCCGCCGACACCGCGGCCGACCTGCGCCGTCCCCCGGTGCGCATCCTGGCCTCCGGCGGCGCGCTGCACGATTCGCCCACCTGGTTCGGCCGCGCCGACCTCGACACCATGGCCGCGCACGACGCCGCCGCGGCGATGTGGGCGCGCACCGACCTCACCCCCGCCGACGTCGACTTCGCCGAACTCTACGACGGCTTCAGCTTCCTGACCCTGGTGTGGCTGGAGGCCCTCGGCTTCTGCGAGCGCGGCGAGGTGGGTGCCTTCCTCGACGAGGGCCGCACCATCGCCCATGACGGCAGGCTGCCGCTGGACACCCAGGGCGGGCAGCTGTCCGGTGGACGGCTGCACGGGCTCGGGTTCCTGCACGAGGCCGTCCTCCAGTTGCAGGACCGGGCGGGCGCTCGCCAGCTGCGGGGAAGGCACGAGGTCGCCGTGGTGTCGGCCGGCGGCGGACCACTGGCGGGCTGTCTGCTTCTCGGCCGCGACTGAACCGACCACCGGCCCGGCGCCACCGCACAGGCCGCAACTCGGCCACCACGAGGCAGGCCGACGACACCGGTCCCGGCCGGGGGTGTGGACGACCTGTCCCGGGTGAAGAACTGCAACCCCTTCCCATGATCGGCAACGTCCGAGCAAACTAAAGGAATCGTTGCCGGCCCGGAGACGAGGAGGGTGAGCCGTGCGGCTGGAGAACCTCCCCACCTCGCGGGGCCGCACGGCCGACGACCACGGCGCGGTCGTCTTCGACATGGACGGCGTGGTCACCGACACCGCGGCGGTGCACGCGGCGGCGTGGAAGGCGCTGTTGGACGAGGTGCTGCCCGCCCTCGGCCGCCCGGACCGCCGGTTCGACCCCGACCGCGACTACCGCACGTGGATCGACGGCCGCACCCGCGAGGACGGTGTCCGCTCGTTCCTCGGCTCCCTCGGCCTCACCGTCGCCGAAGGCGATCCCGGCGACGACGCCACCGCGCTGACGGTCGCCGGAATGTCCAGGCGCAAACAGGAATTGTTCGCTCGCGAGCTGACCCGGGTGGGTGTGCGGGTCTTCCCCGACGCCGCCGAACTGCTGGCCCGGCTGCGGGACGCCCACATCCCGACCGCGCTGGTGACGGCCAGCCGCAACAGCGTCGCCGTGCTGCGCACGGCCGGACTGGAGGATCTGTTCACCGTCCGCGTCGACGGCACCGACGCCGCGCGCCTGCACCTGCCCGGCAAACCGGACCCGGCCATGTTCCTCGAGGCGGCACGCAGGCTGCGTATCCCCCCGATCGACATCGTCGTGGTCGAGGACGCGACCAGCGGGGTGCGCGCCGCGGCCGCGGGCGGCTTCGGCCGGGTGATCGGGGTGGACCGGCGCGGTGGCGGCGCCGAACTCGAATCCGCCGGCGCCGACCTGGTGGTGACTGACCTGAGCAGACTGGAGCTGACCGGGCTGGAGCCCGCCCCGGACAGCCGGGGCGCGCAACGATGGGGTGGCGGGGCCACGGTGGGCGGCCCGGACGGCTGGAGCCTGGTGTACGACGACTTCCTCCCGGCCGAGGAGGGCACGCGAGAGGCGTTGTGCACCACCGGGAACGGCTACTGGGCGACCCGTGGCTCGGTCCCCGGCAGCGTGTGCGACGCGGTGCACTACCCCGGCACCTACCTGGCGGGGATCTACAACCGCTGCACCTCCGACCTCGGTGACCGCATCGTGGAGACCGAGCATCTGGTCAACACCCCGGACTGGACCTTCCTGACCGTCCGGCCCGCCGACGGTCCGGTGTACTCGCCCGGCGGTCCCACCGTGGTCTCGCACCGGCGCGAACTCGACCTGCGCACCGGGGTGCTGACCTTCGCCGAGGTCCACCGGGACGAGCGAGGGCGGTGCACCCGCGTGGTGACCCGACGCTTCCATTCGCGCACCGATCCGCATCTGGCCGCCCTCGAACTCACCGTCGAGGCACAGAACTGGACCGGCGAGGTGGTGATCGGCTCGGCCATCGAAACCGCCGTGGCCAATCGGAACGTCGCCGCCGACCGGCTGCTGCGTGGCAGGCACCTCACCGCCGGCGCGCATCGCGAACTCGACCGGCACACCGTGCTGTACGAGACCGCCACCGACCAGTCCGGCATCACCCTCGCCCTCGCGGTGCGCACCCGCACCATGGCGCCGGTCACGCGACACCGGGCACAGTCGCAACCCCGCCCCGGTCACGAACTCACCATCCGGGTCCGCCCCGGCGTGCCCGTGATGGTCGAGAAGATCGCCGCGGTCGCGACCTCCCGCGATCGCGCGATCTCCACGCCCGCCCTCGACGTGGCCTCCCGGATCGGCCGCGCCCGTCGCTTTCCCGCTCTGCTCGCCGACCAGGTCGATGCCTGGGCGCGGGTGTGGGAACGCTTCGGCATCCGGCTCGCCGGCGACGGCACGACCGTGCAGCTCGCGCTCAACCTGCACGTCTTCCATGTGCTGCAGTCCGTGCCCGACGCGGGCCACGATCGCGATGCCGGACTGCCCGCGCGCGGACTGCACGGCGAGGCCTATCGCGGGCACATCTTCTGGGACGAGACCTTCGTGCACCCGATGCTGACCCTGCGCCGACCGGAACTGACCCGCGCCGCCCTGTGGTATCGCTACCGGCGGCTCGACCGCGCCCGGGTCGCGGCGCGCACCGCGGGCTGGTCGGGTGCGCTGTTCCCGTGGCAGAGCGGCAGCGACGGGCGGGAGGAGACCCCGACCGAGCTGTTCAACCCGCGCACCGGCAGGTGGATGCCGGACAACTCGTTCCGGCAGCGTCACGTCGGGCTCGCGCTGGCCTACAGCGTCTGGCAGTACTACCGGACCACCGCCGACCAGCGCTTCCTCGTCGAGTGCGGCGCGGAGATCGTGGTGGAGGTCGCCCGGCTGTTCGCCGACATGGCGGTGCCCGACCCGGCGACCGGCCGTTTCGACATCGACGGCGTCATGGGCCCGGACGAATACCACGACGGCTACCCGGACCGTCCGGCGCGCGGGCTGCGCAACAACACCTACACCAATGTGCTCGCCTCCTGGGTGTTGCAGCGGGCGGGCGAGATCGTGCGTCTGCTCGACGGCCTGGACTGCACGCCGGTGCGACAACGGCTGCGCGTCGGCGCCGACGAACCCTCGCACTGGGACCACGTGAGCCGCAGACTGCGCGTGCCCTTCCACCGCGACGGCATCATCTCCCAGTTCGAGGGTTACGAGGAGCTCGAGGAGTTCGACTGGGACCGCTATCGCGCCCGCTACGGCAATGTGGAACGCCTCGACCTGATCCTCGACGCCGAGGGCGACAGCACGAACCGGTACAAACTGTCCAAACAGGCCGATGTGCTGATGCTGTTCTACCTGTTCTCCGCCGAGGAACTGCGGGAGGTCTTCGCCCACCTCGGCTACGCGTTGCCCGGCGAGCTCATCCCCCGCACGGTCTCCTACTACCTGGCCCGCACCAGCCACGGCTCCACCCTGAGCAGGCTCGCGCACGCCTGGGTGCTCGCCCGCACCGACCGCGCCGCCTCCTGGCAGCTGTTCACCCAGGCGCTGGCCGCCGACCTCGACGACACCCAGGGCGGCACCACCCGCGAAGGGGTGCACCTGGGCGCGATGGCGGGCACCGCCGACATGATCATCCGCTGCTACGGCGGTCTGGAGACCCGCGACGACATGCTGCTGCTACATCCGGTCCTGCCGGTAGAACTGCGCGAAGCCGAGTTCACCGTCTCCTTCCGCGGCCAGCCGGTGACCGTGATCCTGACCCACACCGATATCGTGCTGCGCCTGCACCCGAGCACCGCCGACCCGATCCGGGTCTGTGTGGAGGGCACAGAACGTGTCCTCGGACCGGGACAGACATGGCATTGGTCCCGGGCGAGCGGGTACGAGGACTCTGCCTCCAGCCCACGACCTGCGAGGACGCTGGATCCATGACATCGACACCGAAGCGGATCGCGGTTCTCTACGCTACGGAACAGGGCTCGACCAGGGACATCGCCGACTTCATCGCCGAGAACCTCACCGCCCGTGGCGGGCACGTCGAGGTGAGCGAAGTCGAGCACGCCCCGGAACTGAGCCTGTTCGACGCCGTGGTGCTCGGCAGCGCTGTCCACGACATGAATCTGCTCCCGGCCGCCGAGGGCTACATCCGCGCCCACGACCGGGAACTCCGCGAGACCGACCTGTGGCTGTTCACCGTCGGTCTCGGTCCCGCCCTGCGCGGCCCGATCGGCGGCAGGCTCGCCCGCCGGGTGCCCCCGGACATCGCCCGCCTGCGAGATCTGGTGCAACCGCGCGACTATCGCGCCTTCGCCGGGGTATACCAGCGCGCGGGCCTGCCGTTGTCCACCCGCCTGAGGTATCGGGCGATGGGCGGCGGCCGGTACGGCGACCTGCGTGACTGGGCATCGATCCGGGCCTGGGCCGACGAGATCGCGACCGCGCTCGGGCTTGCGCAGGAAACGGCCGGGACCCGGAAGACGGTCGGGACCGAGCACGGCAACTCGCGCTGAGGGCCCGCCGGGGAGGCGGTGACCGGGGAGGCAGTACCCGAGCAGGCAGTACCCGAGCAGGCAGTACCCGGGCAGGCAGTACGCGAGCCGGCACTACGCGACCCGGCGCTACGCGGGCGGGCGGGAGGCGGGCAGGCGGGACGGCGGGAGGCGGGAGGAGGGCGGACGCGCGGACGTCGGAAGCGGAGAGCTCCGGCGTCCCGTTGCCGCTCGT
>Ga0079224_100000221_pt1 | contig 49528 bp, 52 predicted proteins | sample Stecom2015_FD_80414 | JGI IMG/M metagenome (GOLD analysis project Ga0079224, IMG submission 80414) | Agricultural soil microbial communities from Utah to study Nitrogen management - Steer compost 2015 | ecosystem: Environmental > Terrestrial > Soil > Agricultural land | place: USA: Utah... | reverse complement strand
GGGTTGATGTGTGGTAACAACATCCTACCAATCCAGGCCAGCCTTCCTTTCTCCTTCAACTTCTTAGCCTGCGCGCATCCATCTCGCGGGGGCTTATCTAAGCGCCATTGCGGTTAGCGGTTACAGGGGTTAGTGGTTAGCGACTTAGCGGTTCGTCAGAGGCGGAAGGGTCCTCCCCCTTGAGAACTGATCGACAGGCGCCCCGACGGCGCGTGCGCCGCGTATCGGGCGCTATATTTCCGATTCGGCAGTACGCGACAGGATGGCGGCTTCCGAACTAACCGCTAACCGCTTCTTGCTGATTCCCCATCAGCTCACCGCCGCCGACGGTTCGGGCTGCGCTGCAGGCTCCTGCTCGCCGCGCTCGCTCGCCCAGACGCCCTCGGGCATGCCGTCGCCGCTCAGGATGACGAGCAGCACCCTGCGGTTGGCGTTGCGGCCTTCCGCCGTATCGTTGCTCGCTGCGGGCCGATGCTCGCCCAGGCCGATGACCGCCAATCGCGCTGGATCGACGCCCTCGCGCGTAAACAGATGGACGACGCTCGCCGCGCGCGCGGACGACAGCTCCCAGTTGGAAGGGAAAGCGCGCGTGGCGATCGGTCGATCGTCGGTGTGGCCTTCGACTCGGATCGGATTCGGGAACGGCTTGAGAGTGTGTGCAAGCGCCTGCAGCACCCGCACCGCGGACTCGGACAAGGTCGCCACGCCGCTGGGAAACAGGATGTCGGTGCGGATCTCCACCTCGAGCCACACGCCGTGCCGCCGCACCAGAATGAGCTGTTTTTCGATGAGATCGGCCATCGCGCGCTCGACCTCCGTAGCCACCGACTCGAGTTGCAGAATGGCGCGCTGCCTCTGCAAGGCCTCGGCCTCGTGCGGGGCGTCTGGAGCGTTCAGGAAATTCTGGCGGACGATGTCCGAGACCTGAATCGGAGCCGGCTCGAGCATCGAGCGCGGCTGACCTTCGAGCATCGCCTGCTGCACGATGGTCATGTTGATGTCGGCGCCCGAGCCGACCTGCTTCTCACCGACCTGCACGGGTTGGAGCGTGCGCGGCGAGCCGCGAAAGGCGGCCACCAGCGAATCGGACAGAATGCGGTACTTGCCCTCGTTCACCGAGGACATCGCATACATCACCACGAAGAACGCGAGCAGCAGCGTGAGCAGGTCGCCATAGGGTATGGCCCACGCTTCGTGGTTGACGTGCTCTTCGGGTCTGCGACGTCGGGCCATGATCAGGAGAGAAGCGGATAGCGGGTAGCGGATAGCGGATAGTTCAGAACGGCGCGCCAAACGCCCTCGTGCAGCGGCTCATCACGAATCTGCATACGCCTTCTTCCTATCCGCCGCCCGCTTCTCAATGCAGATACCCCTGCAGCTTCGATTCGATGCTGCGCGGGTTCTCGCCTTGTGCGATGGAAATCATGCCGTCGATGACCATCTCCCGCGTCTCGCTCTGTGTATGAATCGCGCCCTTGAGCTTGCTCGCAGCAGGCAGAAAGAAGAGATTCGCGAGCCCGATGCCGTACACCGTGGCGACGAAGGCGGCGGCGATGCCCTGGCCGAGCTTGCTCGGATCGGCAAGATTCTGCATCACCGCCATCAGGCCCAGCACCGCGCCGATGATGCCGAGCGTCGGTGAGTACACGCCCATGCCCTCGAACACCTTCGCAGCGCGAGTGTCGGCCTGCTCACGGACCTGCAGATCTACTTCCAGCGTGCTGCGGATCACTTCCGGTTCGCTGCCGTCGACGACCAGCTGCAGCGCCTTGCGGACGAAATCATCGGGCTCCTGCTCGATCATCGCCTCCAGGCCGAGCAGTCCCTGCTTGCGTGCGGTGTTGCTCCATTCGACTATCTTACGGATCAGATCCGCACGCGCCGTAGCTGGGGGCCGGAATACCCAGGGCAGAATGCGCATGGCGCGCTTCATGACGTCGAGCGGCGTCTGTACACAGATCGCGGCGACCGTGCCCACCACCACGATCATGAACGCGGCGCTCGACACGAGCGCCGCCATGCCGGAGCCCTTGAGCATTGCACCCAACAGGATCGCGCAGGCGCCAAGCAGCAGACCGAGCAGGGAGAGGACGTCCATGGATCTTAGAAGCGGCCTTCTCGTCTCACATTCCCAACCCCGAGAGCAGCGCATCCACATCCTGCTGGCCGCTCACCGCAGGGCCGTTGTCGATACCGGGTATCGCCGGTCCGTAGCCGCGCCGGGTCTCGTCCGAGAGCGGTTTGAGCTTGGCTTCGCCGCCCTGCGAAAGCCGCACGAGGTCGGCCAGCGCGATCTCCAGTTCGGACACCAGCTTCATGACGCCGCGGATGATCTGGCCCGAGAGATCCTGGTAGCCCTGCGCGAGCAGCACTTCCGAGAGATTGCCCCGCACCTTGTCCATGTCGGCGTGCGTCGCCTCCAGGAATACGTCGAGCCGTTCGACCATCGAGCGGAAGTCGCTCACCGAAATGGCGCGCGCACGGAAGCGGCGCCACATCTCGCTTAGCTGCGTCGCCTCGCGCGAGGTGCGTTCGGCGAGCGGACCGGACTGCTCCACCAGATCCATGGTGCGATGCGCGGCTTCATCGGTGAGCCGCAGCACCTGATCCAGCCGGAGGCGGGCGTCCGGCACTTCTTTCTCGGCGAGGTCCAGCAGACGTGAGTCCACGCGGAAGCGATCGAGTGCGGCCTGCAGGTCGCCGGTCAGCTTGCGCAGCTCGCCGAACAGCGCGTGCTCGCGTCGCTGCACGAGTGAATCGAGCTCGCTGAAGAACAGCGCCGCATCGTCGGCTGCAAGCGCGTCGGCCATGGCGGCGACGCTCGGGCCGAATTCCTGCTGCAGGGCGTTTAGGGGCGCGGCGGCTCCCGGCGATCCGATGATTTGAGCGTTCATGTCTTTTCTTGTTGGGCAATGCCGCCAGCGCGCGCGATGCGGCGCTGCGGGCGCAACGTCCCATGACGGCCGTCTTGCTGCCTGCAACGCTGGGGCATGCCGCGCGCCTCAGGCGGCGTTGGCCCGTTGCTCAAGGATCTTGTCGATCTTCTCCTTGAGCGTCTGGGCGGTGAACGGCTTGATGACGTAGCCGTTCACGCCGGCCTGCGCCGCTTCGATGATCTGCTCGCGCTTGGCCTCTGCGGTGAGCATCAGCACCGGCAGCTTGGCGAGTTTCGGATCCGAGCGCACCGCTTTGAGCAGGTCGAGACCCGGCATGCCGGGCATGTTCCAGTCCGTGACCAGGAAGTCGAAGTTGCCGGACTGCAGCAGCGGCAACGCCGTCTGCCCATCGTCGGCCTCCGTCACGTTGGCGTAGCCCAGGTCGATCAGCAGGTTCTTGATGATGCGACGCATCGTGGAGAAGTCGTCGACCACCAGAAACTTCATGTCTTTGCTCACTTCACCCTACTCCTGCAACTGCACTGCGCCTGCACTCACATTCGATCCGCCACATTCGATCCGCACGGCCAACCAGGTTCGTTGATCGACGCCTCATCCTGAGCTGCGCGCGCGGCGCGGCTGCACGCTGCGTTCGCGGCGCGGCTGCACGCTGCGTTCGCGCCAATCCGCGAGGCGCGCCCTGAGCCGTACGAGCGCCTGTCCGTGCAGCTGGCAGACCCGCGATTCGGTCACCTTGAGCACGGCCCCGATCTCTTTCAGGTTGAGCTCGTTGTCGTAGTACATCGACATCACCAGCCGTTCGCGCTCGGGCAGCTCGCGGATCGCTTCGGCAAGCGCCTCGCGAAAGCCCTCCTGCGTCGCCTCGCGCAGCGGATCGGCCGTCTCGTCCTCGAGTCGCCCGAGCAGGGCGTCCTCCTCCGATCCCGCCTCGTCCAGACTCGTCACCCGGCAGCTCGCCGCATCCTGCGCGATGCGGTAGTACTCCTCGATGGACACACCCATGCGCTCGGCCACTTCGCTGTCACGCGCCTCGCGGCCGTGCTCCGCCTCAACCTCGCGCAGCGCAGCAGCCGCAGCGCGCGCCTTGCGGTGCACCGAGCGCGGCGCCCAGTCGAGCTTGCGCAACGCATCGAGCATTGCTCCGCGGATGCGGATGCCCGCGTACGTCTCGAAGCTCGCGCCGCGGTCGGCCGTGTAGTTCGCCGCAGCCTCGAGCAATCCGAGCATGCCCGCCTGCATGAGATCCGCCACTTCCACCGTGGCCGGCAGCCGGCCGGCCAAGTGATAAGCGATCCGCTTCACCAGCTCGGCGTGACGCAGCACGAGCGCATCGCCGTTCGCGCCGCTCGTCTGCGCGCGATAAGCGCTCACCCCGCTCATCGCACCACCTCCAGGCGCGCCGCCGGTCGCCGCACCAGGCGCTCGACGAAAAACTCGAGATTGCCGCGCGGACACTCCGGTACAGGCCACTTATCGGCCTTGAGCGCCAGTTTCTTGAATGCCCGCGCCGCCGGACTCGCCGGGAAGGCCGCCACGACTGGACGCTGTTCACGGATTGCGCGCCTGAGATAGGGGTCGTCCGGGATCTCCCCGACGTATTCGAGGGTGACATCCAGGAAGCGCGCGGTGACGCGCTCCAGCTTGGCGAACAGCGCCTGGCCCTCGCCTGGCGAGCGCGCCAGGTTCGCCACGACCTTGAACCTGGTCACACCATGGCCGCGGCTCATCACCTTGATGAGCGCGTAGGCGTCGGTCATCGACGCCGGCTCGTCGCACACCACGAGCAGCACGTGCTGCGCCGCTTGCGTGAACTGCACGACATTGTTGGCGATGCCCGCGGACGTATCGACGACCAGCGTATCCACCTGCGCGCTCAGCTCACTGAACGCCTGCACGAGCGCCAGCTGCGCGGCGACCGAAAGATTGGCCAGCTCGGCGACGCCCGAGGCGCCCGGCACGATCTGCACGCCTTGCGGCGACTCGATAATGATTTCTTCGAGCGCTCGCTCGCCGTTGAGCACATGCGCCATCGTGTAGCGCGGCGACAGGCCCAGGAACACGTCCACGTTCGCGAGCCCCAGGTCGCCGTCGAGCAGCATCACCCGGCGTCCCTCGAGGGCGAGTGCGGTCGAGACATTGACCGCCACGCTGGTCTTGCCCACGCCGCCCTTGCCGCCGGTCACCGCAATGACCTGCACCGGGCCGGGAAGCGCCGCGCGTTGCGTTTGAACTGAAAACATTGTGTACCTGGTCCTTTATTGGAGCGGTTAGCGATTAGCGATTAGCGGTCAACGATTAGCCAGAGTTAGCGCCACAGTCGCGATCACGGCGGCGATGGTCCAAGGGCGCCTTCCTTCACGCTGGTGCGACGCCTGCGACCCAACCACTGACCGCTTCTCCTCTTCAAGCCATGGCGTGCGCCACGGCGCCGAAACGTCGTTGCAGCAAGTCCTCATCGGCGCACGCGCCGGACTTGCGGGACAAGTCGACCGCCCGTGCGATCAACTGATGAGCCCGGGCGGGGCTGAGGTCCTCGGGTACACGCTGCCCGTCGCTCAGATAAGCAAGCGGGATGCAGGAGCGGATCAGGGCCGACAGCGAGCCGCCGAGGCTCGCCGCCTCGTCGAGCTTGGTCAGCATGCAGCTCGCCGGGCGCGCCGCTGCGAAACGGTCGAGCGACTCTTCGATGGCGCCGGCCTGCGACGCCGCCGAAAGCACCAGCGAGGTTTCCAGCCGGGGGCTTGCGCCGGCGAGCAGCGCGAGTTCTTCGTGCAGATGCGGATCGCGCTGGCTGAGGCCCGCCGTATCGATGAGCACCAGCCGGCGCTGTCCGAGATGCTCCAGCAAAGCCGGCAATTCACGCGCGCCATCCACTGCATGGGCGGGCGCCCCGATGAGCCTCCCGAGCGTGTGAATCTGTTCCTGAGCGCCGATGCGCACCGAATCGGTGGAGACCAGCACAATGTCGCGCGCGCCATGGCGCAGCACCCAGCGTGCGGCGAGCTTGGCGATCAGCGTCGTCTTACCCACACCAGTCGCGCCGACCAGCGCGACCACGCCGCCGACGTCCATCCAGCGCTCCTCCATGATGGTGATTCGCCGCGCCAACAGAGCCAGCGCAAGACGATGCGCCTCGGAAAGCTCCAGCCGTGCGGGAAGCTGCGCGACCAGCTCTCCCGCGAGGTCGTGCGCAACGCCGAGCACCGTGAGCCGCCGCAGCAACTCGGTCTGCAGCGGGGCGCGGCGCGCCAAGTCGTTCCATGCGAGCGTGGCGAGCTGCGTCTCCAGCATACGGCGCAACATGCGAAGCTCTTCGTTGACGTCAGTGCGTTCGTCGCGCGAGCTCGCGTCCAGCGAGAAATCGTCGGGGTGCTGCATGCGCCGCGCCAGCAACGCGTAATCCGACGCCGAGCCGGCTGGCCCGTGCTCGGCCGCCGGCGCTTCGTGCGATCGCGAACCGGTCGGGGTCGCGCGCCCGGCGCTGGCGCGGTCCGCGGTCGGCCACTCATAGCTCGGCGCCGCCTCGTCGTAATCGATGGCGGCGACCACTTCCACGCCGGCCGCGACCCGTCGGGTAGAGAGGATCACAGCGTCCGGTCCCTGCGCTTCGCGCACCTGCCGCAGCGCCTGACGCATGTCGGGGGCGGTGTAGTGTTTGAGTTTCATAGTTCTGAAGCGGATAGCGGATAGCGGATAGCGGATAGTTCAGAGGACGCGGCGGCGCGTTGCGGTCGGCTAGCACGCAGCTGAAGCTCGATCAGACAATCCAAGGTCATGAGTTGGTTTCTTCCTATCCGCTATCCGCTATCCGCTTCTATCTGCCTACGGCCGTCACCAGCCGCACCTTGCGGTTATCTGGAATCTCGTTCCACGCAAGCACGTGCATGCTGGGAATCGTCGAGCGCATGAAGCGCGCGAGCGTCTGACGCAGCTGCGGCGGAACGAGCAGCACTGCGGGCTCGCCGCTCATCTCCTGGCGCTGCGCGGCTTCCGACAGACGTTGTTGCATGCGCTCGGCGAGTCCCGGCTCGAGTCCGGGCGTAGCCGCATTCGATCCGGCCAGGGAGCTGCTGAGCAGTTGTTCGAGCTCGGGCTCGAGCGTGATGACCGGCAGCTCGTTCGACATGCCGGCGATGTCCTGCACGATTTGACGTCCCAGTGCGACGCGCACGGCGGCCTGAAGCTGCGCCGGGTCCTGAGTGCGCGAGGCGTGCTCGGCGAGCGTCTCGACGATCGTGCGCATGTTGCGAATCGGCACTCGCTCGGCGAGCAGCCCCTGCAGCGTGCGCACGACGACGCCGAGCGGCAGCAGGCGCGGCGTGAGGTCCTCGACCAGTTTCGGCGCGGAGCGCCCAAGCGCATTGAGCAGCTGCTGCACTTCTTCGTGGCCGAGCAGTTCGTGCGCGTGGGTCTGGATCACATGGCTCAGGTGCGTCGCGATCACGGTGCTCGCGTCCACCACCGTGTAGCCGAGTGTTTGGGCGTTCTCGCGCGCCGATGGCTCGATCCACACCGCTTCCATGCCGAACGCCGGATCGCGCGTCTCCACGCCAGGGATCCTGCCGAACACCTTGCCCGGATTGATCGCGAGTTCCCGCTCGGGATAGATCACGCCCTCACCCACCGGCACGCCCGCCAGATTGATGCGGTAAGCGTTCGGCGAGAGATCCAGGTTGTCGCGGATGTGCACTGCCTGCACCAGGAAGCCCAGGTCGCCGGTCAGCTTGCGACGCACCCCGCGAATGCGCGCCAGCAGATCGCCGCCCTGCGATTCGTCGACCAGCGGCACCAGACGGTAGCCGACCTCCAGGCCGATGATGTCGACTGGCTGCACGTCGTCCCACGTCAGCTCGCGCGATTCCAGGGGCGTCGGGCTGAGCGGCGCCGTCTCGGCCGGCTCCACGGCTGCTGGCTCGCGCGCCTTGCGCCAGAGCATCCAGGCGCCGCCGCCGCACAACGCAGCCATGAGCAGGAACGGCGCATTCGGCATGCCGGGGATGACGCCCATGACGCCGAGCACGGCGGCGGCGATCGCCAGCGCGCGCGGTTGTCCGAGCAACTGCCTGGCGAGCTCGCCGCCCATGTCCTGCGAGCGGGACATGCGAGTCACGATGATGGCCACGGCAGTGGACAGCAGCAGCGCCGGAAGCTGCGCCACCAAGCCGTCGCCGATGGTGAGCAGCGTGTAGACGCGCGCGGCTTCGCCGAACGACATGTCGTGGGCCATCGTGCCGATCAGCAACCCGCCCAGCATGTTGATGACGAGGATAAGCAGACCTGCCGCGGCGTCGCCGCGCACGAACTTGCTGGCGCCGTCCATCGAGCCGTAGAAATCCGCCTCGGCGCGCACTTCGGCCCGCCGCGCCCGCGCCTCGTCCTGCGTGATGAGCCCGGCGTTCATGTCGGCGTCGATCGCCATCTGCTTGCCCGGCATGGCGTCGAGCGTGAAGCGCGCCGTCACCTCCGAGATACGCCCGGCGCCCTTGGTGACGACGATGAAATTGATGATGGTGAGGATCGCGAAGACGATCACGCCCACCGCGTAGTTGCCGCCAATGACGAATTCGCCGAAAGACTCGATGACCTTGCCGGCCGCATGGCCGCCGGTGTGGCCATGCAACAGCACCACCCGCGTAGAAGCCACGTTCAGCGCCAGACGCAGCAGCGTGGCGAGCAACAGGACCGTGGGAAACACGCCGAAATCGAGCGGCCGCGATATGTAGAACACCGCCATCACGACGATCAGAGACAGAGCGATGTTGAACGTGAACAGGACGTCCAGGGCGAGCGGCGGCAGCGGCAGCACCACCATCGCGAGCGCCGCGAGCACGCCCACGGGCACGCCCACGCCCGAGCGCAGCAGTGAGCGCAGGTCCAGGGGTAAAGCTGTCGCAGTGGTGATCGCCATTGGTCGCCCGAGTCGTACTCGCATCACGCGTCAGTGCGCTGACGCGGGCTTATAGGTGCAACTCCCGAGCCACGGCGCGCCGCGGGCGGCGGACGGCGTTCACAGTTTCAAGAAGCGGTTAGCCGCTAGAAGCGGATAGCGGATAGTTCAGAGAAGCCGTTGGCGGTGAGTTCGGAGGAACTGCGCCATCAGTTCGATGGCGGCGCGTCCGGTCCTGGCGTGGCGCCTCCTCACTAACCGCTAACCGCTATCCGCTTCTAATCAAATTGATTCCGCGACCTCCACCGTCGGCTTCACCGGCGGCGGCGAGCCGGCGCGGGCCGCGAGGCGCAGCTGGAAGACGTACGTCAGCACCTGGGCGACCGCCACGTACAGCGAAGCCGGGACTTCCTGGCCGAGTTCGACGTTGCGATACAGGACGCGTGCGAGCGGCGGCGCCTCGAAGATCGGAACGGCGTGCTGCGCGCCGACTTCGCGGATGCGCGCCGCAATCAGATCCACACCCTTGGCGACCACGACCGGAGCGCGCATGCGCTGTTCGTCGTAGCGCAGGGCCACGGCGTAGTGCGTCGGATTTGTGACGATCACGTCCGCGGTCGGCACCTCCTGCATCATGCGCTGGCGTGCGATCTGCTGCTGGAGCTGGCGGATACGTCCCTTCACTTCGGGGGAGCCGTCGCTCTCCTTCAGCTCCTCGCGAATCTCTTGACGACTCATGCGCAGCTCTTTGGCGTGGCGCCAAAGCTGATAGGGAGCATCGATGAATGCGATGATCAGCAGTCCCGCGGAGATCGCCACGAGGCCCTGCGCGCTGAGCTTGGCCGCGTGGGCGATGGCCTGCGGCGTAGGCTCCCGGCCGAGCGCCAGCAGCGAGGACGCATCGCTCCACAGCACCACGATCGCGACCAGCGCGACCACGCCGAACTTGCCGAGCGCCTTGAGCAACTCGACGAGGCTGCGCGTGGAGAACATGCGCTTGACGCCCTGCAGCGGATTCAACCGCTCGAACTTCGGCGCGAGCGCCTGAGTACTGAAGTTCCAGCCGCCGAGCGCCAGCGGCGCGAGTATCGCTGCGATCAACGCGACCAGCAGCACCGGGGCGCAAGCGCGCAGGCCGTCGAGCGCGGCGCTCGACAGCGCCGCCGTCAGCCGCGTCGAATCTAGCGCCTGGTCACGTGAGATCGAGAGACCGCGGGTCATCATGCCGTGCAGGCTCCCGCCGATCAGCCCGCCCATCAGATACATGGCTGCGCCGCCCGCCAGGGTCACGGCCGCCGCGCTCAGGTCGCGCGAGCGCGGGATTTGGCCTTTGCGCCGCGCGTCCTGCAGACGTTTCGGCGTCGCCCGTTCGGTGCGTTCCTGGGCCGGTTGTTCGGCCATGTCACGAAATCCCCAGCAACTGGCCGATCATCGCGAACGCCAGCTCCAGCGAACTCACGAAAGACGCCTGCACCGACGGCAATCCCACCCACACGATCACCAGGCCGGCGATCAGCGAAACCGGGAAACCGACTGCGAACAGGTTGAGCGTCGGCGCCGCACGGCTCATCACGCCGAACGCCAGATTTACGACCAGCAGCGCCGCCATGCCCGGCAGTGCGACCGCGAGACCGCCGGCGAAAAGCTGTGCGCCCCAGGTCACGACGGCGAAGACATCATCGCGCCCGAGGCCGGTCATTCCGACCGGCATGGTTGTGAAACTGCGCGCCAGCATTTCGATGAGGATCAGGTGGCCGTTGAGCGCCAGGAAGGTGAGCGTGACGAGCAGCATGTAAAGCTGACCGAGCACCGGCGTGCTCGCACCGCGCATCGGATCGACATTGAACGCAAAACCCAGGCCCATGGTGTTCGACAGCAACTGCCCGCCCATGGCCAGCGCGTCGAAAATGAGCTGCAGCACGAACGCGGTCGCAACACCGATCATCACCTGATGCAGCGTGACCAGCACGGCGGCCGCGGAGAAAGTCTCGACCTGCGGCGGCGGAGCCAGCGGGGCGACGATCAACGTGATCGCACCGGCCAGCAGCAATCGCACGCGCGCCGGCGCGAAATGCGCCCCGAACACCGGCGCCATCATGAAACAGGCGCCGATGCGGATGAAGGGCCAGAGGTACTGCCCGAGCCAGCTCTCGAGCTGCCCTGTCGTGAGCGACAGCATGCTTCAGCCGATCATGCTCGGGATGCTCTCGAACAGCTCGCGCGTATAGCCGACGATCAGCTTGAGCATCCAGGGCCCGGCGATCACCAACGCGAGCGCCATGCCAATGAGCTTCGGGATGAAGGACAGCGTCATTTCGTTGATCTGCGTGGCGGCCTGGAACACGCCGACCAGCAGACCGAGCGTCAGCGCCGTCAGCAGCAGCGGCGCCGCCAGCAGAATGGTGACTTGCAGCGCGTGCTGGCCGACGGTGACGACGAGTTCGGGAGACATGGGAAGCGGTTAGCGGTTGGCGGTTAGCGGTTAGTCGAAAGAATGCTTGCGGCGAGCGAGCGCGGATCCAATGGCGTTGACCCCACTATCCGCCAACCGCCAACCGCTAATCGCTTCCCCCTCAAACATAGAAGCTTCCCGCCAACGTCCCCACGATCAGCCCCCAGCCGTCCACCAGCACGAACAGCATCATCTTGAACGGCAGCGAGATCAGCACGGGCGAGAGCATCATCATGCCCATGGACATCAGCGCGCTAGCCACCACCAGATCGATGATCACGAACGGGATGAATATGAGAAAGCCGATCTGGAAGGCCGACTTGAGTTCGCTGGTGGCGAACGCCGGCACAAGGATGCGCAGCGGCACGTCCTCGGGGGTTTCGAATCCCGCACCGCCCGAGATCCGCACGAAGGCGGCGATGTCGCTCTCGCGCGTCTGCTCCAGCATGAAACTTTTGAGCGGCTGCACGCCGCGCTCGAGCGCCGCGGTTGCGTCGATGGCGCCGGCCACATAGGGCTGCACCGCCTCGGCGTTCACACGATCGATCACCGGGCCCATCACGAACAACGTGAGAAACAGCGACAGCCCGATGAGCACCTGATTCGGCGGCGCTTGGCCGGCGCCGAGGGCCTGCCGCAGAATCGCAAGTACGATGACGATGCGGGTGAACGCCGTCATCATGAGGACGACGCCCGGCAACAGCGTCACCGCCGTCATCAGGATCAGGATCTGCAGCGTCAACGAATACTCCTGCCCTCCGCCGGGCGCGCTGGTCACCGTCACGGCGGGAATTCCCGCTGCGACGCTTGCTGCAGGCGCGAGCAGGATGCAGAGCAGCGCCGCGGTGCGCAGCACGATGCTTCGGCGCGCGATTGTGCAGATCGGCGTATGCATCACAGGCCGAGACTGCGTTTCAGGATCGATTTGAAGTCGTACGCCGCTGCAGCGGCGGGCCGCGCGCCGGCGGCCGACACGGCGGCGCCCGGCCGCCCATCATCCGGCTGCACGTTCTCCTCGAGCACATGCAGCGTGTTGACCTGGTTCGCAGTGACGCCCAACAAGAGCTGCCTGCCGCCGACCTGGACGAGCACCGCGCGCTCTTTGGCGCCCAGCGCCACATCTGCAACGATCTTGATAGCGCCGCCGCCGAATCGGCCGAACCCTCGCAGCCGCTGCATCGCCCAGGCCGCAGCGAACACCAGGGCCAGCACCAGGATCAGTGAGAAGGTGACCTGCGCCAAATCGGCGGCGCCCCCAGGAACGGCCGGCGCCGCCGCCTGAGGCGCGGCGAACGCCTGCTCCGATCCTTGCGCAGCCTCAGGCGTCTGCGCAGCACGCGCCGCGCCGCCCAGCAGGCCGACCAGGACAAAAAGGAATCGCATCGACATGCGTACGCTCACTTCAGCTTGCGGATGCGTTCGGCCGGCGAGATCACGTCCGTCAGGCGAATGCCGAATTTCTCGTTCACCACGACCACCTCGCCGTGTGCGATCAGCGTGCCGTTTACGAACACATCGAGCGGCTCGCCCGCCGCACGGTCCAGCTCCACGACAGAGCCCTGGTTCAATTGCAGAAGGTTGCGGATCGGAATGCGCGTGCGGCCGACTTCCATGGACAGCGTGACCGGCACGTCGAGAATGACGTCAAGATTGACGTCGCGGCCGGCCTCGCCGCCAGCCTCACCGGTTTCTTGCAGATCGCTGAACTGCGCCGCCAGGGCGGCCTGGGCGTCATTGGAGTTGCTCATCTTGTGGATCCTGTTTGAAGTCGGCTGGCCAGTAGTTTCCATCGCACTTCGCGCGGCGTTAGGAGCGCGGCGCCGCAGCGTCTTGTTTCTGAACTATCCGCTATCCGCTAAACCTTGAGCTTCTGCGCCAACAGGGTGTCGAGCAGCTTGGGCTTGTGACGGGTGACGCGCTCGTCTATCTGCACGGCTTGCTGGCCGCGCGAGACGCCGAATTCGCCGCGGAAGATGGGCACGTCCTCGGCGAAGATTGTGGCGCGCCCCTGGAAGTCGCACGGCAAGATGTCGCCTGCCTTGAGCTCGAGCAGCTGCTGCATGGTGACGCGGCTGCGGCCGAGCAGGGTCGAGAGCTCCACCTCCGCGTCTTCGATCTCCTCCTTGAGCGCCTGCACCCAGCGCTCGTCGTGCTCCACGCGATCGCTCGCGACGCCCGCATCGAGAAGCTCTCGCAGCGGCTCGACCATCGCGTACGGCATGGTGATGTGCACTTCCCCGCCGCCGCCGTCGAGTTCGACGTGGAAGCTGGTCACCACCACGATCTCCGTCGGGCTCACGATGTTGGCGAAGTGCGGATTGATCTCGGAGTTCAGGTATTCGATCTCCAGACGTGCGACGTGCTGCCAGGCCTCCTGCACATCGGCGAACACGTGCTTGAGCAGCATGTGGATCACACGGCTCTCGGTGGCAGTGAACTCGCGCCCCTCGATCTTGGCGAAGCGGCCGTTGCCGCCAAAGAAGTTGTCGACCGCCGCGAACACCAGCTTCGGGTCAAGCACCACGAGCGCGGTGCCGCGCAACGGCAGGATCTTCACCAGGTTCAGGCTGGTCGGCACGTGCAGCGAGTGCACATACTCGCTGAACTTCTGCATCTTCACCGGTGCGACGGCCACTTCCGGCGTACGCCGCAGCATGTTGAACAAGCTGGTGCGGAACAGGCGCGCGAATCGCTCGTTGATCATTTCGAGCGTGGGCATGCGCCCACGGACGATGCGCACCTGGTTCGCGAAATCGTAGGAGCGCACCTCGCCGGGGGCGCCCTGCGGATCGGTCTTGACCTCGCCGCTGTCTACGCCGTGCAGCAGCGCGTCGATTTCGTCTTGACTGAGTACGTCGTTGCCGGACATGAGATGAAACGGTTAGCGGTTGGCGGTGGTGCGGTTGGTCAGGCCAGCAGCCGCAGGTTCATCGGACTGCCCCCAACCGCTTCGCATCTATTCATTGCATTACAAAACTGGTGAAGTACAGCTGCTCGAGCTTCGCGCCGTCGCCGCCCTCGCTCGTGAGGACTTTCGCCACGGCCTCGAGCGCCTCCTGGCGCAGCTGCTCCTTGCCTTCGCGCGTACTGATCTTCTCGTAGGACTGAGTGCTCAGCAGAAGCAGCAACTCGTTGCGCAGCATGGGGTCGTGCACCTTGAGCAGGTCGGCCGTGGTCTGGTCGCGCGTCATCGCCTCGATGCTCACCTGCAGGAAGCGCATCAGCCCCTTGGTTTCGAAATTCACGACGAATGGCGGATCGAACTTTACGTACAGCGCGGGCCCTTTCGCCGCCTCGCGCCGGTCGGCGCCCCTGTTCTCGTCTGCATCGCCTCGGCTCAAGAGGTAATACGCGCCTGCACCCGCTGCGGCGGCGAGAACGATCGCAGCCAGCACGATCACCAGAAGTTTCGAGCCGCTGCCTGCCGGCGTCCCATCAGCCATTCAAGAAGTCCTCGTCGCAACAAACGGATGTCTCGCGCATCAATGAGCAAGCGCCGTGCCACGCGCACCCGGGAACCCCTAAGAGATTGATCCGACGAGATAATTAGCCGACGCTGTCGTGTGAAATACGACACATGCAGGCGACCGCGACGGAAAGTTGGCGCACGCAGTGTGATGCGGCGCACGGTCGGAAAGGAGAGGGATGGAGGAAAGGGGAAAGGGAAAGGCGCTCCGCCGCCTTCCCGTCCTCCCCTTCCCGTTCTAGCGATGTTCGCGCTCGCGCGTCTTCATCTGCTCTATACAGGTCTTGCGCGCCTGCTCCAGGGACATCTGCGGGGTCTGCGACTGCTGACGCTTAATGCAGTCCTGCACCATCTGCCCACGTTGAGCCTGGTCCCCGCCCTTCGCGGTCTGGCGCTGATGTGGGCTGGATGCGGCGGATGGGTCCGTGTCCTTTGCAGCCGGCGTCTCGCGCGTCTCTTCCATGGAGGTCGCTTCCCGCTGGTGCGGACTGGAGGCCGCCTCCGGGTCAGTATCAGCGGGCGGCGGGGTCTCCTGCGCGGCGATCGCCGCCCCGGAGATCGCCAACAGCGCCAGCGCCGCCTTGATTGCGCATCGCATCATGGTCGTTCTCCATCTCGGGTAGATGCACGAAGCCTGACACGCCGTAGATTACTCAACAATCGGGTGATTACAGGAGACGGTGAGCTCCGTCCTACGTAGCGAGGGACCTGAGCAGGATGACGTCCGCGCCGACGAACTCCAGCACGAGCCTGTCGCGCCGCGCCAGCCATTCGAACGTCTCTCGGCTGAAGAAGCTCACGTGCGTCACGTCATTCTTGTAGCGCCAGCCTGCAAAAGCCTGCACGTCGCGCGCCAGCTGGGTCATCACGCCGAGCCAGCCGCCGGGCCTGAGCAGAGCGAGCAACAGCGACCATTCCCTGGCCGGCGCGTGGAAGTGCTCGAACGTCTCGCTGCACGTGATGAAATCATACGTTCTGCCGAGCGTGCTGCGGTCCGCAGCAAACAGCGGGTCGTAGACCGACATGGAGTAGCCCCGCTCCTCCATCATGCGAGACAAGGTCGGTCCCGGCCCGCAGCCGAAGTCCAGTCCTTCGAGCCTTGCTGGCCCGAGCCGTTCGGCGAGCGGCGCCGCCAGCCGCTCGAGAAAGCGTCGATAGCCGGGATCATCAGGATGGTTGCGATGCAGCTCGTATATCGCACGTTCTTCCGCAAGCGCGGGCAGCGCGGCGCGATCGACGAAAATCAAGGCGCAGTCGCGACAACGGAAGTACCGCCGGCGCCTATCCTGATGGAAGTCCGCGACGTCTCCGGAACAGCAAAGCGGGCATCGCCACATGACTCGAAGCGCCTCCGGACGAATCCTGTCGATCGCAATGGCGCGGACGGACTGCGGCGCAACGCCGCGTCGAACTCAGGCGTACGCGTCGAGCAGCCCCACCTTGACGCTGGCTTCCGTCGCTTCCGCAGGTTGGTCGCTTCCCTCGACGCCCACATCCCCCGAGTCGCGCGCGCGCACGGACGCCTGCTCACGCGGCGCCTGACCAGAAACTCCGGCGTCGGCGAGCGACATGCCTTGCGCCTCGAACAGCTCGCGCAGCCGCGGCAGGGCATGTTCGATCGCGGCTCGGGTGTCCGCGTGGGCTGCGCCGAACCAGACCGAAGCCTGATCTTCGTGGATCGCGATGCGAATCTCCAGCGGGCCGAGATGCTCGGGCGAAAGACGCAGTGAGGCCGTGTGCTTGCCCTGTTCCGTCATCAGCATCAGTCTGGCGCCGATCTCATCAGCCCACGCCGAGCCGCCTACCTGCGCCTGCACGGGACGTGCAAGCGTGACCTCCGGATTGGACAGGGTTTGTTGCGGCGATTGGCGCATATCGACGCTCGGCGACAGCGCACTGTCGAACGACGCCTCCACAGCCGCTTCCGGCGCGCCGGCGTCGAAAAAGGCGAGCTGCGTCTGGGCGGCTGCGCCCGATTGCAACGCTGCGCCGCGAGCGAGGTTCAGTTCTACGTCTACGGCGTCTGCGGCGACGTTGGCCGCCGCCCGCATCGCCGCAGCTTCGGGCGGCGCGCCGAGTTCGAGCGGCGCCGCCGGCGCCGTGATGGCCAATGCACCGAGCACGTCCAAACCCTCGCTCGCCTCCTCGAAGTCTTGCGCATCGCCTGCGTCCGTGAAGGGGCTGGCCGACGTGCGTCCCGCCCCGCCCTGAACGGCGTCTGCCGCAAGGCGCCCGAGCATCAGCAGGAAGTCGGTCGACGCGGCCGGCTGTGCGCCTTCAGAGGGCGCTGGGGCGCGCACGAGCTCGGCGGCGACGGACGGGAGAAAGAGGTTCGGGATCATGTGAGGCTCACTTTGCGCTGGGCGCGCTCATCGCTTTCCCTCTGATCGCGACGTTCATGCGCGCGACGCTCGTCCGCTCGCCAGTTGTCGACCACATGGTCCAGAGCGTGGCGCCGCCGGGCGGCGCCTTGCCAGCGTTGGCGCTCCAGGTCGCGCTCCTCGCGGGCGCGGCTCACGACGCTCTGCTGCTGACGGATTGCTTCGTTCAGGCGGGCCAGGAACGCGCGGTAATCGCGCAACTCGACGGCGCCGACGCCCTGAACGGCTCGCCGGGCGAACTGCTGTTCGTAGTCCCACAGGTAGCGCTGCAGCTCCATCAGTTTCGCTTCGCTCTCCGCGAGCCGCCGCTCGCAAGCCGCGAAGGACTGCGCCAGCCGCCGTTCGGCGTCGGCGAACAAGCTCTGGACGGGAGCGATGCGTTGCGTGCGGGTCATCTGTCGTTAGCGCCGTGCGACGGGCCGGCTGGATTCGGCTCAGGAGGCAAAACGTGGGCGAGCGCTTCCAGGCTCGATGGATAATCGACGCGTTCCGCGAGATCCTGCTGTAGGAATCTCTGCATGGCCGGCCAGGCGGCGATCGCGGCGTCGATGCGCGGGTCGGCGCCGCGCTGATATGCGCCGATGGCGATGAGATCCCGGTTCTGCTGCCATGTCGACAGCGTCTGCTTGAAGCGCCGCGCAAGCTGCACGTGCTCGGGCGATGCGATGTCATGCATGACGCGGCTGATCGAAGCTTCCACGTCGATCGCCGGGTAGTGGCCGGATTCGGCGATGCGCCGCGAAAGAACGAAGTGGCCGTCGAGGATCGCACGCGCCGAGTCGGCGATCGGATCCTGCTGGTCGTCGCCTTCCGTGAGCACGGTGTAGAACGCCGTGATCGAGCCACTGCCCTGCGCGCCCGCACCTGCACGTTCTACGAGCTGCGGCAACCTGGCGAATACCGAGGGCGGATAGCCCTTGGTCGCGGGCGCCTCGCCGATAGCGAGGCCGATTTCGCGCTGCGCCTGCGCGAAGCGCGTCAGCGAATCCATGATGAGCAGCACATTCAATCCCTGGTCGCGGAAATACTCGGCGATCGCCGTGGCGCGCCAGGCGCCGTGCAGGCGCATGAGCGGCGGATTGTCCGCAGGGGTCGCCACCACGATCGATCGGGCGCGGCCCTGCGGCCCCAGAATGCGCTCGACGAATTCCTTCACCTCGCGACCGCGCTCGCCGATCAGCCCGACGACGATGACGTCGGCGCTCGTGTAGCGCGCCATCATCCCGAGCAGCACGCTCTTGCCCACGCCGCTGCCAGCGAACAAGCCGATACGCTGCCCGCGCCCGACGGTGAGCAGTGCGTTGATGGCGCGTACGCCGACGTCAAGCGGCTCCTGTATGGGCTGGCGCAGCAGCGGGTTGATCGGCGAGCCCGTGAGTCGCACGCACTCCGTGCAGTTGAGCGCTCCCAGTCCGTCGAGCGGCTCGCCGGCGCCGTCGATGATCCGGCCGAGCAGCCGCTCGCCGACTCGCACCGTTTCCGCACCGATGCGCGGTATCACACGCGCATTCGGCTTGAGGCCATGGATGTCGCCGGTGGGCATGAGGAACAGACGATCGCCGGAGAAGCCGACGACCTCGGCCTCCATTCGAGCGCCGTCCGCAGCGAGCACCTCGCAGCGGTCGCCGACTGCAGCCTGGCATCCGGCGGCTTCGAGCGTCAGCCCGACCATCCGCGTCAGCACGCCTTCGACCGGCGGCGGCGGCAGACGCTCGATGCGCTGCGCGCCACGACGCAGCTCCTGCGCCCAGTTGGCCGCGCGGCTCACGACGCTACGCGCGCGCCGGGCGCGCGCTCCTCGCCGAGCAAGGCGCTGATCGCTGCGTTGAGCCGCGTCTCGAGACGAGCGTCGATGTTCGCGGTGTCCGTGCTCACGCGGCAGCCGCCCCGCGTCAGCACCGGATCTTCGACGATCGACCAGGCGCGCTCCGAGCCGACCGGGCTGGCGAGCCGCTCACGCACCACAGCGGCGTCTTCAGGATGCAGATGCACGCGCACATCGCGCGCTGCTGCAGGCAACAACCCGACCGTTTCGCGCACCACGGCGATCACCTGCGCCGGGTCGGCGCGCAGTTCGCGCCGCACGAGCTGGCGCGCGATCGTGACCGCGAGTTGCATGAGCTCGCGCTCCACCTGCTCGTCCATTTCCTCGAGCGGCAGCGCCAACGACGCGCACACACTATCCAACCGCGCGACCTGACTTGTGAGCTGCTCGATAATTTTCTGCATCTCCTTATGCGCGGCCGCGAGCCCTTCCTGCCGGCCTTTGGCGTAGGCCTCCGCGTAGGCGCGGCGCTCAACTTCCTCCAGCTCCTCGACCGTCTTGCCGACCCGACGCGCCTGCACCGGGCGTCCCGTGACTAATGGCAAGTCCCAGCGCGAGACGGAGGCGCTCACGGCGATACCTCCATGGCGAACAACCGTGACGAGAGGCGGATAGCGGATGGCGGATGGCGGATAGTCAGAAGAAAGCGCAGTTCCTCTGAACTATCCGCTATTCGCCATGCGCTATCCGGTTCCATCCGGAGTCCGCCATCCGCCGCTTTCTTCATACGAATTCCTCCCCCTTCCCGCCGAGCTGGATCGAGCCGCTTTCGGCCATCTTGCGCACCATGGCGAGAATCTCCTTTTGCGCCGCCTCCACTTCCGACAGACGTACGGGTCCGCGCGATTCGAGGTCGTCCCGCAACATATCCGCGGCGCGCTGCGACATGTTCTTGAAGATCTTGCTCTTGACCTCTTCGTCAGCGCCTTTCAGGGCGAGCAGCAGCCGCTCGCTGGGCACGGCGCGCAGCACCTCCTGCATGCTGCGGTCGTCGATCTCCGCCAGGTCGTCGAAGACGAACATCAGATCCTGGATACGCGTGCCCAGCGCCTCATCGACTTTGCGGATCTGCTCGACGACGGTCGCCTCCTGGCTCGAATCCATGAAGTTCAGGATATTGGCGGCGGTCTTCACGCCGCCGATGATCGAGGTCTTCAGCGCCCCCGTCTTGCCGGCGAACTGCTTCTCGATCACTTCATCGAGCTCGTGCAGCGCCGACGGCTGAATGCCGTCGAGCGTCGCGATGCGCATGATCACGTCCGCGCGCAGCCAGTCGGGGAACTGCGCGAGGACCTCCGCAGACTGGTCCGCATCGAGATAGGCGAGCACGATGGCGATGATCTGCGGATGCTCCTGGCGCACCAACTCGGCGATGGCGCGAGCGTCCATCCACTTGAGCGCCTCGAGCCCCTTGCTGGAGCGGCCGAACAGGATGCGATCGATGACGCCCGCCGCCTTGTCCTCGCCCAAGGCGCCGATGAGCACCTTGCGCAGGTAATCGTCCACGCCGACGCCGAGCGAGGTCTGGGTCTCCACCGTCGTAGTGAACTGCTGCAGAACTTCCGTGACGTCCTGGCGTGAGATGTTCTGCAATTGAGTCATGGCCGCGCCAATGCGCTGCACGTCCTTGGCGCCCATGTGCTTCATCACGTCGGCGGCTTCCTGCTCACCGAGCGACAGCAGCAAGATCGCAGCGCGCTCCGTGCCGCTGCGCTTGTCTGCGGCGGAGTTCCTAGTCATCGTCGCCCACCCACGTCTTCACCACCTGCGCGACGCGCGCCGGATCCTGTGCGACCAACGTGCGCGCGTGCGCGATCTGACCTTCGTAATCGAGCGGCGCGGGACCGGCGTCGGCGGAGTGCGACGCGCCGGGCAGGGCTGCGACTTCCGGCGCCGCCAGCGGCGCGGCGGCCGCTCGCGACGGCCCGAGCAGCCCGCGCACCAGCGGGCGCAGCACGGCGAACACGAGCGCGAGCAGCACGAACAACGCGACCGCGAGCTTGGCGATATCCCTGACGATGGGCCGCTCCCAGAGCGGCGGCGCCTCGATCTCGATCTTCTCCGGAAGCGTTTGCCCGTGGAACGATGCGTTGACCACGTTGACGCTGTCGCCGCGCGCCGCATCGAAGCCGACCGCGTCTTTGACGAGACGCGTCATATTCTCGAGCTGGGCTTCCCCAAGCGGCGAGCCGATCACCGATCCATCCTCGGCCACGGTGCGCAAGTCGTCGACCAGCACTGCGACCGTCAGTCGCTTCAATCGGCCTGCGGGCTGACGCGTATAGGCGATCGTGCGGTCGATCTCGTAGTTGCGCGTCATCTGCCTGGAAGTATTGTCCGGCCCAGCGTCCTCGTTCACTGCGACGGTTTCGCCGGCTTGCACAGCGGGGACGCCAGGCGGCAGCGCTACGCCTGGTGCGGGCGGTTGATTGCTCAGCGCGCCGGGAACGCCCTGCACCGATCGGCCGTTGCGGCTGGCTTCTTCCGCAAGTTGCTCGCTGCGCACGATCTGGCTCTCCGGGCGGTATTGCTCGCGGGCTTCCTCCACGGTCGACAGCTCGACCTCGGCGACCACTTGCGCGCGCACACGGCCCGGGCCTACCAGCGGCTCGAGCAACGATTCGACGCGACGCGTGTAGCGCTCCTCCATCTCGCGAGCGAGCTCGAGCTGCTTGTCGCGCATGGCGAGGTCGTCATCGCCGCCGGGCGCTGACAACAGCCTGCCCTGCTGATCGACGACGGTAACCTGCTGCGCTTCGAGCTCGGGGATGCTCGAAGCGACCAGATTCGCGATCGCGGTCACCTGCTGACTCTCCAACCGGCGCCCGGGTCTGAGCTGCAGGAACACCGAGGCGCTCGGCGGGCGTCGATCCCGCACGAACGCCGACTGCCTCGGAAGCGCCAGATGGACGCGCGCGGCTTCCACGGCCTGCACGTTCGAGATCGTGCGCGCCAGCTCCATCTCGAGCGCATGCTGGTAGCGAGCGCCTTCCATGAACTGGCTGACGCCGAAACCCGGATCCTTGGCCAGCACGTCGAAGCCGCCGTCGCCTTCGGGAAGGCCCTGCCCGGCCAGCGTCAAACGTGCGTCATGAACCTTCTCGGCGGGCACGGTGATCGCGCCAGTGGCGCCGTCCAGCTTGTAAGGCACACCCTGCTGCTGCAAGGCCTGTGCGATCTGCGCCGCGTCCTGCTGGCTCAGATTGCCGTAGAGCAGACTGTACGTGGGCTCCTGCGACCAGAGCACCACGCCGACGCCCGCGGCCACGGCGGCCGCGACGCCCACCAGGATCGCGAGCGGCCTGAGGCTCGGCGGAATCAGTGAAGCGCGCGTCAGCTCAGCAGCGGCGGCGGCGGCGGCGCTCATGCTTGGCGCTCCGACGCAAACCAGCGCATGGCGGATAGCGAAGTCTTGAAGCGGATAGCGGATAGCGGCGTTGAGAAGCGGATAGCGGATAGCGGATAGCGGATAGTCAGAGCGCCGCCGCACTCCCATGACCGTTCAGCAAGTCCAGCACACCACATCGAGCGCCTCATACCTTCTTCCTAACCGCTAACCGCTATCCGCTTAACCGCTATCTGCTTCTTCTCAGATAGGCATATTCATGATGCTCTGATAAGCATCCACGAACTTGTTGCGCACTTCCGTCAGCGCCCGAAATGAGACGCTGGCTTTCTGCATCTCCAGCATCACCTGCGGCAGCTCGACGCCCGGTGCGCCGCGCTCGAACTGCGCAGCGAGACTGGAGGCGCGCTGCTGCGCCTGGTGCACCTGATCCAGCCCCTGGCGCAGCACGTTCGAGAACGAGGTTGCAGCAGCCGGCGCGCCTGCGCCGGACTGCGCGGCGGTGCGCGCGAGCTGTTCAGGCGCGCCGCCGGCGCTTCGTATCTGTGATTGCATCGCCCGAATCTGGGCCAGCACGGAATCCACGTTCATACCACTACTCCCGCGTCGCGCAGCTTCGCCAGCTTATAGCGCAGCGTGCGCGGACTGATGCCGAGCCGCTTTGCAGCTGCCTGACGGTTGCCCCGATCCGCGCGCAAGGCGTCGAGGATCAAGTCGCGCTCGGCGATTTCGAGCGAGGTCGACAAGCGACGCTCGTCGCTGGCCTCGTCGCAGTCCGACACAGCGTTCCGCGCGCCGGGGTCAAGCGTGCGCGCATCTGCGCTGCGGTCGATGGATGCAGCCGCAACGGCGGTTTCTGGCTCGATCTGCACATGCTCGAGCTCGATCACCGGGCCGTCCGCCAGGATCAGCGCACGTTGCATCACATTGTCGAGCTCGCGCACGTTGCCGGGCCAGGAATACGTGAGCAGCACATGCGCCGCTGCGGCGCTCAGCGCCGGAATGCGCTCGCCCGCGCGGCATCGCGCCGTCAGCAGCCGCATCGCGAGCGGCAGGACGTCGTCGCGGCGCTCGCGCAGCGGCGCCGTCGCCAGCGGAAACACATTGAGTCGATAGTAGAGATCCTCGCGAAAGCGGCCCGCGGCCACCTCGGCGCGCAAGTTTCGGTTGGTCGTGGCCAGCACCCGTACGTCGAGCGGCAGCGGCGCACGTCCGCCAAGGCGCTCCACCTCGCGCTCCTGGAGCACGCGCAGCAGCTTCGCCTGCAAGCCGAGCGGCATTTCGGTCACTTCATCGAGCAGCAGAGTGCCTTGCTGCGCCTGCTCGAACTTGCCCGCATGGGAGGCGTGCGCGCCGGTGAAGGCGCCTCGCTCGTAGCCGAACAGCAGCGCCTCCAGCATGTTCTCGGGAATCGCAGCGCAGTTCAGCGCGATGAACGGTCGGGAGGCGCGCGCGGAATTGCGGTGGATGAAGCGGGCCAGCACTTCCTTGCCGGTTCCTGACTCTCCGGTGATGAGCACGGTGCAATCGCTCATGGCGACGCGACGGGCGAGCTCGACAAGACTCCGCGAGGCCTCCGCGACTGCGATCATGTCGTCGGGAGAAGCGACTGGCGACTCCTGAATCGTGACTGGGTGTAGAGCGCGAGCCGACGGCCGCAAACCGGATTTCTGGCCGGCGTGCGCAAGCTCATCGATGTATTTCACGTTTGCGCTCATGTCGTTCGTCTTTGCATTCGCTTCAGCGATCGCCCTCGGTCCTGACTCTCGTAAGCGCTCGCGAAACCGCCGCCTCCGTCTTGCATGGACGCCAGCCTCTGCAGCGCTTCCAGTCACGAATCACTGGCGACTAGTCACTGGTGACTTCCAAAGCAATTCCCATTCCAAGGCCGCCGGCAAAGACTTGCCGCGTCGCCAGGATGAGCGCTCGATCACACCGTGCAGGCGCTTCTGACGATGCAGGCGGCCATGGGCGTCGGCCTGCACCGCCCCGCCGGCAGGCGGCCGTCAAACTTCCGGCGCGCTCTCGACAAACTTCAAAGCGCCGCCGTCTCATTGAGCATCTCGAATTTGCGCAACTTCTCGACCAGCGTCGTCCGTCGCAGCTTCAGCAGCCGCGCGGCGTGGGCGACGGTGCCATTGGCGCGGTTGAGCGCCTGCTGAATGAGATGACGCTCGATGCTGTAGAGGTGATCGCGCAGATCCAAACCATCCGGCGGCAACTGGGCGATGACTTCGGCGCCCTCGCCGCGGGCGAACGTAGAGACTGCCAGCGGCTCCTGCTCGTCGAGCGGCTCCTCCGGGCTGTCGAAGGTCGACGCCGGCCCGCCGGCGAGATCTGTCTCCTCGAAGAATTGTTCGTCGGCTTCCAGATCCGCGAGCAGTTCGGGTGGACGGTACTTCGGCGGCAGGTCGGCCACGTCGACACGCCTGTTCGGGCACAGAATCGATAGCCGCTCGACCAGATTGGCGAGCTCGCGAACGTTGCCGGGCCACGGATAGCGGCTCAGGACGGCGCGCGCACGCGCGCTGAACTCGATGCGGCCGCGCCCTTCGGCGGCGTTGCGCTCGATGAAGTCGCGCAGCAACAGGGGCAGATCCTCGATGCGTGAGCGCAGCGACGGCGTTTCGATGGGGAATACGTTGAGCCGGTAGAACAGGTCCTCGCGAAAGGCGCCGCGCGCGATCGCCTGCTCGAGATTGCGATGTGTCGCGGCGATGATTCGCACATTGCAGCGAATCGGCGTGTGACTGCCGACTCGCTCGAAGACGCGCTCCTGCAGCACGCGCAGAAGCTTCACCTGCATGGGCAGGCTCATGTCCCCGATTTCGTCCAGAAACAGAGTGCCTCCCTCGGCGATCTCGAAGCGCCCCTTGCGGGCGCTCACCGCGCCGGTGAAGGCGCCCTTTTCGTGACCAAACAGCTCGCTCTCGAGCAGCTCCGCGGGGATCGCGCCGCAGTTGATGGCCACAAACGGACGTTGACGCCTGGGGCTCGCCTCGTGCACGGCGCGCGCGACCAGCTCTTTGCCGGCGCCTGTCTCGCCGAGCACCAGCACGCTCGAATCGTGCGCGGCGACCTGCCGGATCAGGCGCACCACATTGCGGATCGCGGTCGAGGCGCCGGTCGGCATGCGCACATCGCGCACCGCCTCGAGCGTCGCCTGCGCCGGGACGCGCAGCGCCGCGGCCAGCTCCGCGCTCGTGAAAGGAAACGCGAGCGGCCGCACGCGCGAAGCGCCAACCGCATGCATGAGCTGTTCGGCGCCGGCGGCCGGCCCATAGGCGACCACCGGCACATCGCCCAGTTGCTCGCGCAGAGCAGCGCCGATCTCCACCCAATCGCAGTCGCCGAGCTCGCCGATCAGCAGCGCCGGTGGACTATGGGGCGACTGGATGACGGCGCGCATGAGTGCAGCGTGATCGATGAGCAGCGGCTCCAGGCCGAGCTCCCGCAGCGCCTGGGCGGCCGCCTCGGCCCGCTGCGCATCACCGTCGTAAACGACGGCCCGCCGGACCGTCAGTACTCTGATCGTCGCCGTCTCACTCAGATTCATCGCGCCCCGTCCCTCATTGTCTCAACGGCGGGGCGTGTGGGCCTCTGCAGGGCCGGTTTGTCGTTGCGCCCGCGCCGCCGTCGTTAGTGTTGGCGCGGACCATTCTGAAAAGACGTGTCGGCCTCTCTATAAGACATTCCCTGAAGGCAGGGGCTGCGTGAACTACTGCCAGATTTCTGGCGCAGCGCTCAGAGAAAGCCGCAATGCGACGTAATGCAATTCGAGATGTTTACAGGCGCGCAGCCGCAAAGTGCGGACTGTGCACGACGTGCAACGTTCACGCATTGACTGTGATGCGCACACGGCCGGCGCGCGCTCGATCATTTCCTCGGCGCTCGTGCGCCGGCCACCTGACGTCGGTGCTTGCGAAACGCGAGCTTCTCCAGCAAGTCCGCAACGTGCTCGCCAGGCTCCGAGAAGCGAATCTTCACCCGCCCATCGGGACTCACCGACACGATGCGCCCGAGTAGACGCAGCGGTTCGGCGATGCAATCGCGCATATGAATCTCGAGCACGCCTTCCTCGCCGAGATTTGGATGCGGCGAGGGTGCGCTCCACACCGCGCCCAGGGCATTGAAGCGCACCGCGCTCGCCTGCGGACGCGGCCGGCTGGCCGCCAGCAACTCACCGACCATATCGAGCAGGAGATTGAGTTTCAGATCGAGGCGCAGGATATCGGCCGCGTACGGCGCGCTCTCGTCCGTCTTCTCGATGTGACCGTGATCGTCGAGCGCAGCGAGCGCCTGCAAGACGCGCAAGTTGCGCTCGGCGTATGCGCCAGCCACGGTGGGATCGCCCGATTCTGCGCCAACCCGCCACGCGACCGGCAACACGTCCTCGTACGCCAGCTCCTGGTAGAGCACGATGGTGTCCAGGCCTTCGTACATGGTTGGCGGTTAGCGGTTAGCGGTTAGTCAGAGCAGCGCCCCGAACGTAGCATCAGCGGGTCCGTCGGATCTCAGCGATCATCCTGTCCGCAGCGTCCGGGGGCGCGGCTGACGCAGTTTCGGCGCGCCAAGCGTTCGCCGCAAGCGCATCGTCTGAACGAACCGTCCCGATGTCATCGCGCGGCGCGATCGCCGCGACCGCCGCATCCGACTCTGCGACTGCGGCTCGCAGTGCGGCCAGCCAGGGCTGGTCCTCGGGCCTGGTGTGCATCGCAAGCTGGTCGAGCATGGCGCGGCGCTCTGCAAGCGTGTGCGGGACCTCACGCCATTGGCCGCTCTGCGCCTGCTGCACGAGCTTGTACGTGACGGCCATCACGGCCTCAGCGGCGGCGCTCATCGGCGGCGCGCCTGCGGCGCAATGGCCACCCAGGCGCTGCGAATTTCCTGCAGCAACCGAATCACCTCGTCCAGCAGCTCGATCCGATTCTCGCCGGCGGCTTTGAGGAGCCGGCGGCACATGTAGTCATAGAGGTCGCCCAGGTTTGCGGCGATCGAGCCGCCGGCGCCCATATCGAGGCTGGCGCGCAGCTCGCCGATTATCGACACCGCCCGATGCAGCAGGCGCGACTGCTCAACCATGTCGCTGCGCTGCATGCAGCCTCGGGCGGTGCTGATGCGCTCGAGGGCGCCGTCCATCAGCATGAGGGTGAGCCGATGCGGATCCGCCGCGGCCACGCCGCCGTGCGCAGCAGCGCTCTGGTAAGCCGCGAGGCTCGAGGCTCTGGCGTATCCGGACATGGTGGGCTCCAGCAGAGAGGCTTCTGGCGGGGTTATCGGCGCAAGAGCGAACGGCTTGAGGGTTGGAAGCGGATAGCCAAGGTGAGAAGCGGATAGCGGATAGCGGCTAGTCAGAGGGTTTTCTGCTGCCGTTTAAGGAAGCTGCTGTGCTTCCGAACTATCCGCTAGCCGCTATCCGCTTCTTTCTCCGGCTATCCGCTTCTTACCTGCTAACCGCTTCTCTTATTCAGATTCCCCAGCGACTCGATCTGCTGCGACAAGTAGCTCGAAGTCACCTGGAGCTGCGAGAGTAGCGTGTCGAGTCGGGTGAACTGGGCGATATACGCCTTGTGCAGCACAGCCATGCGGGCGTCGATGCGGTCCTGCCGATCCCGCAGGTCCTTCTGCGCCTCCACCAGGCTCTTGCTGCGCATATCGAGCGCGCCGTTGGTCTTGAGGCGCTCATCCATTTGCTCGTGCAGCCTGGCGGCCAAGCCCCGCTCCGATCCGAACAGCTTGCCGAGGGCCGCGAAATCTTCGTCGAGCGCTTTGTTCAGCTTCGTCGTGTCTAGCGAGAGCCGACCGTCGGCCTGGGTCGTGATTCCGATGCTCGCCAGAGTATTGTAGACGTCGCCGGCTTCGCCGACAGATTCGCTGATCGTGCGCCGCAGCTGACTTTCGATGCTTGTAAGCAGCGAATCGCCCAGCATGGGACCGGCCGTCTGCGCCGCGGCGTCGTAGCCTCGCAGTCGCGTGATCTGCTCGACCAGCGCGTTGTACGCGCTGACGAACGTGCTCACCCGGCGGGCGACGCCCGTCTCGTCGTAGCTGACCGTCAGCGTAGCGGCCTCCTCCTTGGATTCCGCAAGGAGCGTGAGCGTCACGCCGTCGATCGCATTCTCAATGGTGTTTGTAGCGCTCGTGACCTGTGCATTGGCGACGTTAACGACCGAATCCTGCGCGGCCGCGAGCTGAGTGTAGTTGCTCCCATCGCTCTCGCTGTACGCGAGTGCGGCCAAGCCGCCGTCGCCGCCGCTCTGGGACACTTCTATTCGATTGGCCGCTCCGGTTTGGGCCGAGGTGAGCACTAGACGGCTGCCGCCCGCACCGTGAATGAGCGTTGCACGTACGCCTGGATTGTCCGCGGCCGCGTTGATTGCGTTACGGATTCCAGCAAGCGTCGAGTTCGACTCCTCGATGACGACCGAAAAAGTCTCCTCGCCCAGCGAAATAGTGAGCTCGCCGACGCCTACGATCTGCTCGCCCCCCCCGACGAATGCGTTCGAAGATATCTGGTGTGCGCGTGCGAGCTGGACGACCTCGATGCTGTACTCGCCCGGCGTTGCATTCGAATCCGCCGCGACGGTGAAAATCTCGGGGTCGCCGCTCACCGCCTCGCGCATAGTGAAAGCTTGCACGGTTTTCAGGGAGGCCAGCGCACCACGAAACTGGGACATCGCGCCCATCAACACGCCAACCGCGGAAATCTGGGTCGTGATGCGGTTGCTGTCACGCGCTACCTGTCGATCGAGCGGCGCGCGCTCGGCCGCGACCAGCTGCGACGCCAGGCTTTGAACATCGAGCTGCGATCCGCCGACTACACCGCTCGTGGCCACTGCAATCTCCTCTGAAGGAAGCGGAAACGGCGATGAGCGGTAAGGGTCTTACGGCCCTCACCGCCCATCGCGGACTTGTGCGCCTGAGCGCGTAAAGTCACGCGCGCTCCATCAGCCGCGCAACAGGCTCAGCACGTTCTGCGGCGCCGAGTTGGCCTGCGCCACCATGGCCGTGCCCGCCTGCTGCAGGATCTGGGCGCGGGTGAGCGCCGCCGTCTCGGCCGCGAAGTCCGTGTCCTGGATGCGGCTGCGGGAGGCCGAGAGGTTCTCAGTGACCGCCTGCAGGCTGTTGATGGTCGACTGGAAGCGGTTCTGGATCGCGCCGAGCGTGCTGCGCAGCTCGCTGACTGCGGAAAGCGCCGAGTCGACCGCCAGAATCGTGTTGTTCGCAGCGTCTCTGCCCAGCACGTTCTGCGTGCTCAGGTTGCCCTGCGCTTCCAGCAGCGTCGTCGTGCCGCTGAAGCCCGCTGCAGCCTGATTGGCGCCGAAAGTGATCGAGTCCGAGGAGCTCAACGTGAGCTGGCCGCGGTAAGTCTCGGTCGAATTGACGCTCACATCTGTGGTTGCGTCACCCGACACCGTGCCGGAAAACACTGAGCGAATGTCGCTGGCCGCGCCGCCGTTAGCGCCGTTCGTCGCCATGACTTCGTTGATCGCTATATTGCGGCCATCTTCAGCGACCAGCTGCAAAGCGCCGGCGTCCGTCCTGGAGGCCACGACGCCCGTTTCGTCGCTATAAGCATTGATCGCCTGCACTGCGGCCGCGATCGACAGGCCCTCGCCCGCAGCGCTTCCGCTGACCTGCAGCACCGCCACGCCGTTGATGTTCAGCGTGTACGAGTAGCTTGCGTCGGTGGCGAGCGCCTGGACATTCAGAAAGTCGGTCGATCCTGCCGCGCCGCCGTTCGCCGCCGCGAACGTCAGATTAGTGGTCGCGGTGGCGGTCACGCCGGAGATGCCGCTGGCGTTGATGGCGGCGGCCTTGGCGTACGCGCTCGTGTTGTCCTGATAGACTGCGCTGGATCCGACATAGTCGGACGAGCTCAGCACGTTTACGCCGTTGATCGAGAAGTTCGAGCCGTTGAACGCCAGGCTGCTGACGCCGTCGTAGCCCAGCGCGTCAGCGGTCAGAGTGCGCGTGCCGCCCGCAGCCGCTGCGCCGGCGGCCACGGCCACAGTCTCCGTACCCGCCTGGTTGACGTAGGCGCCGATCGCGCTCGCCTTCACGCTCGTGCTCAGACCCACCGAAATGGTTTCGCCCACGTTGGCGCCCACCTGGAACGTCGCGCTGCCGAAGGAGCCGTCGAGCACCTTGCGGCCGTTGAACGAGGTCTGGCTGGCGATACGATCGATCTCCGCAATACGCTGCTGAACTTCCTGGTCCAGGGCTTCGAGGTCTTCGGCCGAGTTCGTCGCGTTGGCGGCCTGCACGGCCAGCTCGCGAATGCGCTGCAGGTTGTTGGTGACTTCCTGGAGCGCGCCTTCGGTGGTCTGCGCGAGCGAAATGCCGTCGTTCGCGTTGCGCGCCGCCTGGTTCAGACCGGTGATCTGCGTGGTCATGCGCTCGGAGATGGCGAGACCCGCCGCATCGTCTTTCGCGCTGTTGATGCGCAGGCCCGAGGACAGGCGCTGCAGCGAGGTGGCGAGCTGGTTGCCGGACGTCGTGAGGTTGCGTTGAGCATTCAGCGACATCACGTTGGTGTTGATGACTAGCGCCATGAATCTACTCCTGACTGATTGCGACCGCCCCGAACGCCCGTCCGGAGTCGGATCTCAGCACTGGCTTGATGCGCCGAATTGCTGTTCAGGCTCTGTATCGGAGAAGGCTCCGCGAACTTGAGTGGGCCCATGGGGGCGATTGAAAACTGTGGAGTAGATCACGATCGAAGAAGCGATTAGCGGTTAGCGGACCGCTAACCGCTTCTATCTTAAGTAACTGAACAACGACAACTGCGAGATCTGCGAGTACGACAACTGCGCCGCCTGCAGTCCGACGAGCCGCTGATTCATCTTCATCAGAGCTTCGGCGTAATCTACATCCCGCAGTTCCGACAGTGCGCTCGCGATGTCTACGTCGCGTGATTCACGCGCGCTGTCCGCCGTATCCAGCGCGGAAAGCCGCGCGCCGACCTGCGAGCGCACGCTGATCAGGTGCTCGCTCGCCTGGTCGACCTGCTGCATGGCGCCTTCGAGCGCCGTGGCGAGCCGGGCTGCTCCGGCGGGCGTTTCCGCCGTATCGCGCAGCGCCTGCGCAAGATCTCGCACCGTCGTGAAAATGTCCTTCGAGCGGCTGCGCGACACCGTGAACTCATCGTTCACCGCGGGCTGGCCGCTGATCTCGATGCGCACGCCGTTGAATTCGATCGGCGCGCCCGAAACGTACGCGCCGCTCGCGACGACGTTCTGCGGCGTTGCAGAGTCGCGCACTTCCCAGGCGTCGGCGGCGGTGAACACGACGGTGTAGTCGTCGGGAACCCAACTCGGACGATCGACGACGCTGCCGGGATGGATCACTCCGCTGCCTGTATTAGCCGCATTGGCCGACGTCGCAAAAACGCCGTTGCCTTCAGGAATATCCACGAACACATCGAATCCGGAATGGCTGTCGGCCAGGCGCTGGGCCGGGCCGATCTGGATGAGCCGGCTCCCCTGATCGCCCGCGTAGACGATCGGCGCATCTCCGCCGCCCGTGAACGGCTTGGTCAAGGTGGAGAAGCCGGCGAACAGATACTCGCCGGCGCCGTCCTGCCGATTGGCCAAATCCAGCAGCTCGGACAGGCGGCTGTCGAGCTCGGTGGCGATGGAGCGCCGATCGGCGTCGCTGAGCGTGCCGATGTTGGCCGCCTTTCCGGTGAGCTCGCGCACCCGAGTGAGAATCGTGCCTGCATCCGCCAGCGCCTGTTCCTCGAGATTGAGCCGGTTACGGATCAGCACGCTGTTCTTGGCGATCTGCTCGGATTCGCTCTGCGCCCGCTCCAGCTCGCGGATGTGCACGCTGGCGATCGGATCATCGGCCGGCGAGTTCACGCGCCGGCCGAGCCCGACCTGATTCAGCAGCTTCGCCAGCTCAGCCGCCTGCGACTGCATGGCGGCAAGCGAGGCGGTGAAGAAGCCCTGGGTGGAAAGACGCATGCGGACCTGCTGAAGATTCTGGCGGTGAACGGTTTAGCGGTTCGCGGGCTGCAACCCTTTAGCGGCGCGTCGCCTCCAGCACGGACTGGAAGATCGTATCGGCGACCCGGATCATCTGGGCGATGGCCATGTACGCCTGCTGATAACGCAGCAGATTGGCGGCCTCCTCATCGAGGTTCACGCCGGCGACCGACTGCAGCGATGCGGCGGCCTCGTCGGCGACGACCTTCTGCGCATCGCGGGTGACCTGCGCCTGATTCGTCTTGACGCCGAGCTCGCTCACGAATTGACCGCTTGCCGCGCTCAGGGATGTCGTGCCGCCGTTGAGCACCGGGCGGGACAGCGCATCGGCCAGGGCCAGCGCATTGCGGTTGTCGCCCAAGCCCGAGACGTTATCGCGCACCGAGAAGCTATCGCCCGCCGCCGGCGAGCCGGTGATCTGCACCCGCCAGCCGTTCACCTCGATGTTCTGCCCCGGAACATAGGTATGAACGGTCGGATCAGAGCCCACGGTGTACTGAGTCGGGCTGGTAAATGTGATCGCGACGGCGCTGCGCAGCTGCGGATGCGTCGGATCGAGCACCTCGCCCGGGGAAATCACGCCGCTGCCGGCGTTGCCGGCCGCGGCGCCGGCGACGATGGGCGCGGCGGCGGCGATCTCGTTCGGACTGCTCACCAGCACATCCATGCCGGCCGCCGCCCAGGCGGTCGGTTGGATGAGGATGCGATCGCCCAGCGCGGGCGCGCCGCTGACCACCAGCGACAAGCCGTCGGCGACGAACGGATCTGCTACGGTTCCCGAGCCAGTCATGGACACGCTTGCGCCGGTGTCTGCGCGCTGCAGACTCCAGCCCGAGGCCGTCCAGGTCATGACGTAGTCGCTCGTAGTGAGCGCGCCTGCGGCGCCCGGAATGCGCGTCGCATCGAGCGTAGCCGTCCCAGAATTCCCGGCGTGCAAGCGCACGCCGACCTCGCCCACCGAGAAGAAGTCTCCGCCCATCACGCCGTTGAGGTTCATACCGGCGCGATGCTGCTCATTCATGATCTCGGCGAGGCCGACGCTCATACGTCCGAGCGCGTTGCGCGCCGGGTCGAGCATCTGCCCGCGGAAGTCGAGCATGCCGCCGAGCGTACCGCCCGAGATGCTGCGGGTGATGTCAGCCAGGCCGTGCTGCGATTGCACGGCGACGATCATGCGCGTCGGATCGTAGGGATCGCCGGTTGCGACTACCCGCGATGCGTGCTGTCCGACGACCAGCGGCTGCCCGGCGCCGATGGAGACGTTCACCGAGCCATCTTCCTGGGCCACCACGCTGACGCTCACGTAGGTTGCGAGCTGGTCGAGCAGCCGGTCGCGCTGGTCCAGCAGATCGTTGGGCGGCTGCCTGGTGCGCGCGTAACCCGAGGAGATCTCCTGGTTGAGCTGCGCGATGGCCGATGCGATCGAAGACACTGCATCGGCCTGCGTGCGCATCGAGGAATTCACTTGCGCTTCGAATGACGCAAGGCTGTCCTGGTAGCCCTGGAGTCTATCGACGAGGATCTGCGCCTGGCTGAGCAGCGTCTGGCGAGCCGCGGTGGAGGTGGGCGTGTCCGCGACGCTCTGCAACGCGTTGACGAACTCCTGCAGCGACGCCGACAAGCCGGTGGAGGAGTCGCCGAGCAGATTGCTGACGCGCTCGGCTTGCGTCGCGTAGGCATCCGCTCGGTGGAAGGCGCTCGAGGAGTTGCGCGCCTGGCCCGCGAGGAAATCGTCGTACGCGCGCGTGACCGTGCTCACGTCGACGCCGGCGCCTACCCAACCCGCGCCTGAAGGGTGCGCCTGCCGAGTCATGAACTCGGTGATCTGACGGCTGTAGCCCGGCGTGTTCGCGTTGGTGATGTTATGGCTGGTCGTGTCCAGCGCCCGCTGGAACGCGAGCAGACCGGAGATGCTGGTGTTGAGCAGGTCAGCCATGGGAGTCCTTGAGAAGCGGTTAGCGGTTGGCGGTTGGCGGTGAGTGGGTTGTGCTTCGCGGTTTGCGCATCAGACGGTCGGGCGTCAGTGAAAACATTGATGTCGGCATAGTTGGATATAGCCGCCTTCTGACTAACCGCTAACCGCTTCTTTGATCTCTGCCGCGATCTGCACGATCTTGTGCGCGTACTGCGGGTCGGTCGCATAGCCGCCGTCCTGCAGCGCCGCAGCGAAAGAGACGATATCGCCGCCAGTCCCTCTGACGGCCTGGTAACGTGGACTGCTCGCGATCAGCGTCGCGTAATCCATGAAGCTCTCAGCGGGCGAGGCGTATGCGCGGAACTTTTCGGTCCTGCGGACCGCCACGCCGTCCTCGAATTCGAGCGTCGAAGAGCCTGCGACTGCACCTTTCCAACCGCCGCTCGCCTTCACACCAAACAGATTGAAACTGCACTCGCCGTTCGCTTTGCATGGTACGGACCTGCCCCACCCCGTCTCGAGCGCCGCCTGAGCCAGCAGCGCGCTCGGGTGGACGCCGATCTTGCGGCCCGCCGCCACAGCATGCGGATACATCGTGCGAATGAAATCGTCTTTGTCGGAGGCTACTGCGGTAGGCCCGCCTGCCGAGGCCGACGCGCCCTGCACCGCGGCAGGCTTGGTCGCCTCGACGGCGCCGCCGCGCTCCCGGCCGCCGGACGCGAGCTGGCGAATCAGCAGGTCGGCCAGCCCAAGGCCCTCGCCCTGGGACAACTGCACGGCGATCTGATCGTCGAACATCTCCTGGTAGAAGCGCGTCTGGTCGCTGCCGAACAACGAGTCGCCGAAACCGCTGCTCGCCTCGCGCATGCTCTTGAGCAGCATCCGCGTGAACAGACTCTCGAACTGCCGCGCCGCCTCCCGCAGCGCCGCCGGGTCCTGCGCGCGCGCTTCGCGCTTCAGACCTGCAAGCGACTGCGAATCGTAGAGCGAGGAGATGTTCACTGACGCCGCCATGTCTCGACCTCAGATGACGATCAGCTCGGCGCGCAGGGCGCCGGCATGTTTCAGCGCCTCGAGAATGGCGACCAGATCGCCGGGCGCGGCGCCGACCTGATTTACAGCGCGCACGATCTCGTCCAGATTCACGCCGGCGTTGAAGACGAACATGCGCGCCTCCGGCTGCTCGACCCGAATGTCAGAACGCGGCGCGACGACCGTCTCGCCCTGGGAAAGCGGATTCGGCTGGCTGACATCGAGCCGCTCGGTGATGGTCACGGACAGCGACCCGTGCGCCACGGCCGCAGGCGTCACGCGGACGGCGGAGCCGATGACCACGGTGCCGGTGCGTGAGTTCACGATGACGCGCGCAGGCGCATCGCCCGGCTGGATCTCGATCGCCTCGAGCATGGACAGGTACGCGATGCGCTGGCTCGGATCGACCGGCGCCTGGACCCGGACCGACACCGCATCGATCGCCTCGGCCACACCGGGGCCTAGGATCTGGTTGACGCCGTCGCTGAGGCGCGCAGCGGTCGTGAAATCAGGCGTGTTCAAATTGAGCACCACGTAAGGCTCGCTGCCGAAGTTGGTCGGCACCGCGCGCTCGACGGTGGCGCCGTTGGGCACGCGTCCCGAGCTCGGCACGTTGAGCGCGATCCGCGAGCCGTCCCTGCCGGAGACGCCGAAGCCGCTCACCACGAGACTTCCCTGACCAATCGCATATACCTGCCCGTCGACGCCGCGCAACGGCGTCATGAGCAGGCTGCCGCCGCGCAAGCTCGTGGCGTTGCCGATCGAGTCCACCGTGATGTCGATGGTCTGACCCGGTTTGGCGAACGGCGGCAGATCGGCGCGCACCGTCACCGCGGCGACGTTCTTCAGCTGCGGATTCACGTTCGCGGGAATCGTCACGCCGAACTGCGCAAGCATGTTGCGGATGCTCTGGATGGTGAACGGCGCCTGGCTCGTCTGATCGCCCGTGCCGTCCAGACCCACGACCAGCCCGTAGCCGATGAGCTGGTTGCCGCGCACGCCGGCGACCGTGGCGAGATCTTTGATGCGCTCGGCATGGGCATCGGGTTGCGCGACAAGGAGGCCGAGCAACAGGAGAAGCAGCGGTTGACGGTTGGCGGTCAGCGGTTGGCCGGTTCTGCCTGCAGTCGAACCGCGTTCTCGCCGCCGCGCTTTTATGAGGTAGCGCAGCTTCGCCAGCCTGCGCAACCGATCCACTTTCGCCGCCCGCTCGTTCATCCCACCCGCCTCACGTACTGCACGCCGCTCTCTAACCGCTAACCGCTAATTGCTAACCGCTTCTTCAAAAAGGCATGAACGGCAGATTGAAAAACCGCGCCAGCAGACCCGGCCGGTTGGCGTCCGCCAGCGCGCCCTTGCCGCCGTACGCGATCTGCGCATCCGCCACCTTCAACGAAGAGATCGAGTTGTCCGGAGCGATGTCGATGGGGCGCACCACGCCCTGGATGCGCACGTACTCGCTGCCCTGGTTGATAGTGATCCACTTCTGGCCGCGCACCAGCAGATTGCCGTTGGCGAGACGCTGCGCCACGGTCACGGTGATGTCTCCTTCCAGACGATTGCTCTGGCTGCTGCCGCCTTCTCCATCGAACTCCGTTTGATTGTCCACGCCCATGGTGAGCACCTCGGTTCCGTGCACCGTCACGGGACGCCCCGCGATGGTGGGCCCGGGCAGGCTCGCCGACGTGGACTTGCGAGTCGTCGTGCTGGAGCTCTTGGAAGCGTTAGTGCGCTCGTTCAGGCGGATCGTCAACGTATCGCCGACGCGGCGCGCCACGGCGTTCTCGAACAACGCAATATCATGTCCGACCTGATAGATGGCGCCGTTCGCCAGCGTCGGCGAGGGCGGCGGCTCGGGCCAGGTGGCGGAATAGTCCGGTTCGGGCGGCGCAGAGACACAGGCGCTCAAAGCGAGCGCAGCGACAGCGAGCAAGAAGCGGTTAGCGGTTAGCGGTTGGCGGTTAGTGAAAACCGCCGAACTCGAACGCTCCGCCTCGCCGAAACGAATCGCGAAAGGTTTCCGATTGCACATGCTTCTGACCAACCGCTAACCGCTAACCGCTAACCGCTTCTCAAACCTGGTTCGTAATGTGCTCGAGCATCCGATCCGTGGTCGCAATGGCCTTGGAGTTCATTTCGTAGGCGCGCTGTGTCTCGATCATATTCACCAGCTCCTCGACGACATTGACGTTGGAGCCTTCGAGCGATCCCTGCACCAATAGCCCGAGACCGTTCAAGCCGGGCGCGCCCGTTTGCGCCGGTCCGCTCGCCGCCGATTCGAGCAGCATGTTCTCGCCGCGCGGCTGCAGACCGGCGGGATTGACGAAGTCGACGAGTTGCAGCGCGCCCACCTGTACGGGCGCCGCCTGCCCCGCCACCTGCACCGTGATAACGCCGTCGGCGCCGATCGTCACGCTCTGCGCGCCTTCAGGGATGGTGACGCCCGGCTGCACCGCGAAGCCGCTCGAGGTCACCAGCTCCCCCTGCGCACTTACCTGGAAGCTGCCGTCGCGCGTATAGGCCATCACGCCGTCCGGCAGAAGAATCTGGAAGAAACCTCGGCCGCTGATCGCCACATCGAGCGCATTGCCGGTCTGCGTCAGGTTGCCCTGCGTGTACATCTTCTCCGTCGCGACCACGCGCACGCCCGTGCCCAGATGCAGACCGGAAGGCAGCTGCGTGTCCTGCGAGCTCGCCGCGCCCACCTGCCGCACATTCTGGTACAGCAGATCCTCGAACACCGCGCGCGACTTCTTGTAGCCGGTGGTGTTCGCGTTGGCGAGATTATTGGAGGTCACGGTCATGCGGGTCTGCTGCGCATCGAGACCGGTCTTGGCTGCCCAGAGTGCGGAGTTCATTGCGGAACCTCGAGAAGAAAGCGGTTGACGGTCAGCGGTTGGCGGTTAGTGAGGACCGCCGGCCGCGAACGCATCGCTTTGGTGAATGAATGCATCGATCGGATCAAGCTGCACATGCTTCTGACTGTCCCGCTGTCCGCTAACCGCTTCTCAACAACTGCGCCGCGACCTGAGCGTTCTCTTCCGCCGTGCGTATCGCCTTCACCTGCATATCGAAGCGGCGCGACAGCTCGATCATGGTGACCATCGCATCAGCCACGTTGACGTTGCTCGATTCGAGTACGCCGGAAGCGACGCGCACGGCGGCGTCCGCCGGCGCGTCGGCGCCGTCGATCGTGCGAAACAAGCCATCCTCGCCGCGCGTCAGCGTCTCAGCAGGCGGATTCACGAGTTTGATGCGTCCCACCACCGCGGTCGTCTCCGGCCCCTGGCCGAGCGGAACGATCGACACCGCGCCATCCGAGCCGATCACCAGCGACGCATGCGGCGGGACGCTGATCGGACCGCCTTCGCCCATCACAGGATGGCCGGCGCCGTTCTTCAGGAGGCCGCTTGGGTCGATACGCAGATCGCCTGCGCGCGTGTACGCCTCGCGCCCGTCAGGGCCCTGCACCGCGATCCAGCCCTCGCCCTGCACGCCGATATCCAAGTCGCGGCCGGTCGCGGCGAGCGCGCCCTGCGTCGCATCCCAGCCGGCGCCCTCGCTGGTCGCATATACACGCGAGGGGTGCCCCGCGCCGACGACAGCGCGACTCTGGAATGCGCTCAGATCGGCGCGAAAACCGGTCGTGCTCGCGTTGGCGAGATTGTGGTTGTTCGCCGTCTGCGCGCGCAGGGTCTCCTTCGCGCCGGACATGGAGATGTAGAGGAAGCGGTCCATAACGGTGAGAAGCGGTTAGCGGTTGGCGGTTGGCGGTTGGCGGAGCGCCGTAAGAAGAAGCGGATAGCGGATAGCCAGAAGGCTGCTCCACAATCGTTCAGCCGCATTACCGTCGTACATTCGCGCGCCTCATATGCTTGTTTCTATCCGCTATCCGCTTCCTGCCTATCGGATGTTGATGATCGTCTGGGTCACCTGATCCGCCGTCTGGATCATCTGCGCGTTCGCCTGGAAGTTGCGCTGCGCAGTGATCATGTTGACCAGCTGGGCGGTGATGTCGACGTTGGAAGCCTCGAGCGCCCCAGATTGAATCAAGCCGAAACCGGATGTGCCCGCCTGGCCAGCCAGCGCCTGGCCGGATGCGGCCGTCTCGGCCCAGTTGGTGTTGCCGAGCTGCTGCAAGCCCTGTGGATTGGCGAAGTTTGCGATCGCCACCTGTCCGAGCATCGTCGAGCGGCCGTTGGTGAAGCGCGCCAGCACGACGCCGGCGGCGTCCACATCGATGCCGATCAGCCTGCCGGTCGTGTAGCCGTCCTGACGCACCGAAGGCATGCTGAAGGCGTCGCCGTATTGCGTGGCGCCGCTCAGATCGAAGGTCAGCTCGATGGGCGCAGCGCCGGTCGCCAAACCCGCCGCCGCGTCGTAGGCAGGCATGGCCGCAAGGCCGTTCGCGGGCTGCAGCAATCGTCCGCCTGCCGAATACACCAGATGTTGCGAGCCGAGCGGATTGCCGTCGACCGAGACGTGCATGTCCCACTCGTTTGAGGCGGTCTTCACGAAATGCATGCTCGCGGTGTGCGCCGAGCCGAGCGAGTCGTAGATCGTGAACGAGCGGGCGAAGTTGTAGCTGGTCTCGTCCGCCGGGTCGAAGGTCGCGGAAACCGGGATCTCCGCGGCCGCCGGCACGTTGAATATCGTTTCCACCAGGGTGGTCGCGGCGGGAGGATTCTCGCTCGTGACCAGGCGCAGGTCGGTGAGCGTACTGGTGTTCGCGCCGTCTGCGCCCGCGGGTGGATACACTTGCAGACGCTGCTGCTGGCTGTTGACCACATAACCCGCCCTGTCGACCTGGAACGCGCCGGCGCGCGAGTACACATGGGCGCCGGAATCGCTCAGGATGAAGAAGCCCTGGCCGCTGATCGCCAGATCCAGGCTGTTGTTGGTCGTATTGATGTTGCCCTGCGTGAACTGCTGCGCCACCGCCGCGACTTTCGCGCCGTTGCCGAACTGCACGCTGCTGACGCCAACTGGCGAAACGGCGAACAGTTCGGCGAACTCGGAGCGTGACTGCTTGAAGCCGGTCGTTGCTGAGTTGGCGATGTTGTTCGCCGTGACGTTGAGGTCGGTCTGCGCGGCGTGCAGGCCGCTGAGCGCAATTCCGAAAGACATGTCGGTCGACTCCTAAGGTAAGCGCTGATCAAGCCCGCAGGCTGCCGGCGCACAATGGAAATGGTTGTAGAAAAAGTGATTGCGAAGCTGCGGCGCTCATCGGACGGCGCTTGTTCACCATTTTCCTAAAGGCCTGCAGCGAATTCCTAAGACCTGAAGCGACGGGCTACATCACGCGACGCACGTCCGCCATCGCCAACGCGCCGAGCGCAGTATTGAGCGTGAGGCTCGCGCCGCTCGGATCGATGCTCACGCTGTGCACGCGCGCGGACATGAGCACTTCGAGCGACTCGGCGGCGCCCGAGCCGACGCGCGCCAAAGCCTCGATCGAGTACTCGCCCGACGGCGCGACGACGCCGCCGTCGCCCAGCCCGTCCCACACGAAGTTGGCTGCGCCGTTGACGACCGGCGCCGTCACGCGGCGCACCAGTTCACCGCTCGCATCGCTGATGCGGATCTCGACCTCGGTAGCGCCCGCCGGCGCCTCGACCTCGCCGCTCGCTGCGGCGCCTTCGACGTGCCGGAACTCGCTCGTGGGCGCGAGGATCTGACGCCCGACCAGAGTCGCCCCGTTGAGCGCCTGCGTGGAGCGCAGCGAGGCGGCGAGCGTCTCCATAGAGGTCTGCATCTGCTGGATGCCGGACACCGCGCCGAACTGCGCGAGCTGCGCCACGAATTCCGTGCCGTCGAGCGGTTTCATCGGATCCTGATTCCTGAGTTGCGCCGTCATCAGCGTCAGGAAGTCGTTGATGCCGAGGCTTTCGGCCGACTTGTTGGCCTGGGCAGAGCTGACGCCGGACTGCGCCTGCGCAGCGTATGAAGCGATCGGATCAGTATTGGCGCTCATCGTCATCGCTCCTTCTATTATTGGCCCAGCCGCAGCGTGGCGAGCATCATTTCTTTCGCCGTGTTCATGACTTCGACGTTGTTCTGATAGGAGCGCGAGGCGGAGATCATGTCGACCATCTCCTCCACCACGTTCACGTTCGGCGAGTAGACATAGCCGTTGGCGTCGGCGAGCGGGTGCCCGGGTTCGTAGCGCGCGGTGGGCGGCGCCTGGTTCTCGACGACCCCACGCACCGCAACGCCGACGCTCGCCGAGTCAGCTCCCAATCCTGTGCGGATCGCTTCGAACAGCGGATGACGCGCGCGGTAAACCTTGGCCGGATCGCTGCTGACGCTGTCGGCGTTGGCGAGATTGCTGGCGGTAGCGTTGAGACGCACCGACTGGGCGCTCATGCCGCTGCCGGCGACGTCGAAAATCTTGAACGATGACATGGTTCAGCCGCTCCTCTCTTACTGCCCCGTAATCGCGGTCATCAGGCTGCGAAACTTCGACGTCAGAAAATGCAGCGTCGCCTGATAGCGCACGCTGTTCTCGGCGAAAGCCGCCTGCTCGAGCTGCGCGTCCACCGTGTTGCCGTCCAGCGAAGGCGCAAGCGGCGTGCGGTACTTCAGTTCCGGCGCGCCGGCGCCGTTGATCTCATTGGACCGGATGTGGGCTGCGCTGGTCGTCGCCAGTTGTACTCTCGATGTGGGACCAGCCGCCGCCGCCAGCGCGCTGCGAAAATCGACATCACGCGCGCGATAGCCGGGGGTGTCTGCGTTGGCCAGGTTCGCAGCCAGTACTTCGGCGCGTTGCTGTCGCAGCGGCAGCGCCGCGGCGTGCACTCCGAGATACTTGTCTATGTTCATCGGCCTGGCAGCCTCCGTCGGAATTCTGTCTGCAGAACCGATGAGCAAGGGCCGTGCCAGGATGGGCCAGAATGCGCGCCAGGGCGCGTGGAAGGTGACCTGCGTTCTACTTTGTCGTCGTCCGCGCGATGCTGAGCTCGCCCCGTATTGCGAAGCGCAATCGGCAAAGCAGGATGATCATCATGCCAAGCGGCAAGAACCTGCCGCACGGCAATGGCGGGCCGCTTGCCGCCGCAATCAGCGGCCGCGACGCCTCGCTCGCCAACCGCATCACAGTTTCGCAGTCCTGCGCATCGGATGATCGGCCCGTGGCGCCCTGCTTGCTGCCACTTCGGCGGCGTCAAGAAAACGATTGCTCCCTCTCGTGGCGAACAACACTCCTTTAATAAATGGACTGCTCGCAAGCCTGCTGGTTGCTGCTGGCGCGCTGCTCTCCTCGACGGCTCAGGCGGCCACGCAGCCGATCGCATCCATCCGCTCGGTCGCCGAGGCTTTCGTGCGCGCTCAACTGCCGCAAGGAGCTGAGAAACACCACGTGAGCGCAGCACAGCTCGATTCCCGGCTGCGGCTGCATGCGTGCGCCGCGCCGCTCGAGGCCTTTGTGCAAAACGCCGCGCCCGGCGGCGCGCGCCAGACCGTCGGCGTGCGCTGCACGGCGGACAATCCCTGGACGATCTACGTGCCAGTGACAGTGGAGGTCGAAATCCCGGTGCTGGCGTTGCGCCGTGCGCTGGGGCGCGGCGCGCGCATCGAGCCGACGGACGTGGAGCCGCAGGTGCGACGCCTGCCCGGCGCCGCCGCAAACTTCATCAGCGACGCCTCTCATCTGCACAACCATCGTCTCAAACGCGCCCTGCCCGCCGGTGCGGCGCTGACCGTCGACGTTCTGACGCCCGACATCCTGGTGCGACGCGGCCAGCGCGTGACCTTGATCGCGGCGCTAGGCGGCGTGGAGATCCGCGCCCAGGGCGAGGCGCTGACGGACGGTGCGGCGCACCAGCGCGTGCGCGTGCAGAACGTGAGCTCGCTCAAGGTGGTGGAAGGCGTCGTGCAAGACGACGGCGCCGTACGCGTCGACCTGTGACGGGGAATTGACGCCATAGGGGAAACCCCAGACGCCAAGACGATCAGCATCAACCGAACGAGTCGACAACGCTGGTTTTGAGCGATGCTCGCAAGACGACTCAGGCAGAACCCCTGCAGCAGCGTCCGGGCTTAGACTGGCAAGCAGCTGAGGGAAGCTCACCAGAAAGCCCCTGCGGGGGCGCCTCAGGTGGTTGCTAAAGTTCTCAGATCGGCGGCCGTTACAGGAGGCAACCGGGCTTTGGAGCTCCATACGTGGACAGCAAGATCACTGGATTTCGGCCGCCGACGGCGACCCTCACGACCGACAAGGCGAGCCGCACACGGGAAACCTCGAGTGCAGGCGCGGCCGCGCAGACGCCTGCAGCGGAGAGCGGCTCGAGCCCGGTGCACATCACCGGTGAGGCGCGCCGGCTCGCGGCGCTCGAACAGGCCGTACATAGCGCGCCTGTGATCGACGAAGCGCGCGTGGCCGCAGTGCGCGAGGCGCTCGAAAACGGAAGCTACGAAATCTCGCCGCAGCGGATCGCCGCCGCGTTGTTGCGCATGGATCAGGAACTGAACTCTGCGGAGAAGTGATACGTGGATCCAGACGTCTGCCGCGAGCATCTCGAGAAATTGCTCGCCGATGAGGTGAGCGCACTGACCCGACTCGAAGGGTTGCTCGATCGCGAGCATGAGCATCTGCTCGCGAACGACGTGGATGAGCTCGATCGCACCGGCGCGGAGCGCCAGAGTTGCGTCGGCGAGCTGGTGCGTATCGAGGACGAGCGCCGCTCACTGTGCCGGATGATGAACCTGCCGCTCGACGCGAGCGGCGTGGACCGCCTTTTGAACTGGTGCGATCCCTCGCATGCGCTGAAGCGCCGCTGGGCGGACTGCGGCGCGCGCGCCGCGAACTGCCGTGAGCGCAACGACCGCAATGGTGCGCTGGTCACAGCAAGACTCAGGCGCGTGACGGGCATGCTCGAGGTGCTCACCGGGCGCGCCAATCAACCGAAGGTGTACGATCGCGGCGGCGCTTTCGAAAGCCCCCAGCCCTCAACCCGTGTGCTCGCCCGGGCGTAAGAATGTGAGCGCATCAGGCTGGAAAGTCACGAGGACGTGAATCGCAAGTCCCGACGTTTTCTGCTCCCGCCTTCCGGCCTCCCCGTCCTCACTGCTTCACATCCTCCAGCCCCTCCACGCCCATCTCGCGCAGCGCGCGCTCGATGGCCTTTGCATTCTGTTCCCGAGCCGCTGCGCCGCGAACGTCCTGCTGCACGATCTCATCGGCGCGCGCGAACAGCGGCGCGAAAAGTCCCAGCCGATCGACCGGGCCGCGCAGCGTGACCGAGCCACGCTCGGCGAATAGCCGCAGCCAGCGGTCGCGAACCTGGTTCCAGAATTCCCGCGTGCGCCGGTAATAGCGATCCGCAGCTGCGAAGTCATGATCGCGCAGGCGCTCGTAGCGCACGACGCCGTATTCGCGGGCCAGATATGGGCGATCGGGGTCGAGCCGCCGTTCGTCGGTCAACACGCCCTTCAGATTGTTCTCCTCCTGGAGCCAGCCTTGCGGCGTGATGGTGTGACGGTTTGAGCCGATCAACACGTGATAGTCGTTGCGCACGCTCCATTCACGCCGCGGCAGCGGGCGCCACGTATCCTCGCTCAGCCAGGTTGAGAACGACGCGTTGTGCTCCCATCGACCCGTGCTCGCGTAACGGGGCGACTCGTCCACTTGATAGACGCTCTGCAACCATACTCCCTGCGTCCGCATTGGCTCGAGTACGCGGCGCTCCCAGCGATCGCCGCCGCGATATTCCACGATGTGGGTCGGCTGGTAGCGCCAGTCCTGCCGCCAATGCTTCGTGACCATCGGTTCGCTCACGGAGCCGTCCGGGCTGACCGTGCGCATCTCCAGAATGTGCACCAGGCTGATCGCTTCGCCCTGGTCGCTGTCGACGTAGATCTTCTCCGTCGCCCAGGACTGGTACGGCGCCTGTCGCGGCGCATCGCCAAATGGCGTCGCCTCCAGAAAATCGAACGTGACGCGGTACTCGCCCGCCATCGCGAGAATCGCGCGGCGGTCGCGCTCGAATGGCGCAACGCCGTCCTCCTGCAAGCTGCGCCAGGCGGCTGAGGGCCGGCTATCCAGGATGACCTGCGGACCGCGCGTCGTTCCGCCCCGCGGCGCAGGCGCCTCGGCGTCGAGCGGCCAGGAGAACGTGTATCGTCCGGGCGATCGAGCGGCGTCTGCGTCGTCCGCCGCCCGCGCATCGGGCGCGAGCAACGCGGCCAGCAGCAACAGCAGCAACGCTCTGTAGATCATCGGCCCAAAGACTCCTGATTCCTCGATCATGCTGGCAAGCACGACCGCGAGGCGCCCGACGCCCTGCGCGGCTCGGGCGCGGGTCGGATCCATCCAGCGTCCCATGATGCGCTCCGTCGCCCCAGGGCGCGAGATGGCCCGCCCCGCATGGGGTCTGGACGCTCGATGACAGAAATCGAGCGACACGCAGCGCAGAGCGCGGTTCGCAGTGAGCGAAACCCGACGTCCGCCCCTTCTGCTCCGCCGAAGCGAACCGTAGGGGATCGAGTCGCGCCTCAAACGAACCAGGTCTGATGGTTCGGATAGGCGGCGCGCTGATCCACGTACTTCAGACCTTTCACGCAGCGCACGATCCACCAGACCGCCACCGCGAAGTACATGACGAAGCCGATGAGCACGACCACCAGCATGGTGCTTATCGCCATGTATAGAAGCGCAATCCAAAAGGTGCGGATCTGAAACTCGTAATGCGAGCGCAGCCAGGGCGCGGCGCCGTCACGGTAGATGTACGCCATCACGACGCCCACCACGGCGGTCACGCCGGAGATGAGCCCGATCAGGTAGAGCACGTATATGACCTTGGCGATATTCGTGTCGGTGTGGGTCTGGCTCGCGACTTCGCTCGTGACGGGTTCGTTCATCGTGGCCTTGCCTCATGTCGTTGCGGACGATCGTGCGCGCGGACCGCGCCGGGCTGTTCCTGCGCGGTCTGGATCGCTGCGCCATTGTCGTCGGCCGTGACGGCCGCCTCAACCGCATTCGCCGGCGTCCCGCCGGCGTCGGCCGCTGAGCATGGGAGGGCGGCTGGCGAGTGATGACGGATCATAAGCCGCGTCGTTACGTCACCCGAAGGTGAGTCTGCAAGCGCCTCGATCTCGGCTTGACGCCCGCCGGCTCACCAGGGACGAGCCGCTAGATCCAGTCACGAACACGGCGTCAGTCACGACCACGGCGCCGGTCGTCGCTCAGCGTCGTCAAGAACAGACGCTTTGTGATGGAACGCAACGCTGCGCCCGTGAGTCGTAAGTTGCATGGTTGAGGGGAGACGGACATGAAACTTGCCGACCGCGCGCCCAGGGCGCTTCCAACGGCGAAGACCAAGCAACCCGAAGCCGCGCGCGCGCTCGAAGAGGCATGGCAGCGCAAACGGCAAGAGTTTGCGGCCTGGCGGGCCAGCGCCGGCTGGCCTCCCGCCGCGCGCACCAGACTGAAACGGCATACCGCACGCTGAGCTCGATGCGGCGCACGCCCGCGCCGCGTCCGATCAACCCACCGGCGCCACGTCGAAGTCCATCTCGACTTCACGCGCCCAGGCGAGCAGCCCCCCTTCCAGATGCGCCACGTTCGCCACTCCGCCCCGTGACGCAAGCGCCGCCGCGGTGAGGCTGCGGGCGCCGCTGCGGCAGACGAACACGACGAGCTGCGCCTGCGGCAGGCGTGCGAGGTTCTGCTCGAGCGTTCCCACTGGCGAATTCACCGCCCCGGGCAGATGCGAATGTGCAAACTCGCAGGGCTCGCGCACATCAACCAGCGCAACCGCGCCGCTCGAACACGCAGCGCGCAGCTGCGCCGGCGTCAACCGACGGACATCGGCGAGCGCGGCGAGATCGCATGCTGCGTCGATATCCTGCGGCGCGAGAATCGTCGGCTGATCGCCGCACACCGCGCAGTCCGCGCGACGGCTGAAGCGGAATTCGTCGAATCGCAGCGCGAGCGCGTCATACGTCAGCAGGCGCCCGATCAGCAACTCGCCGATTCCAACGATCAGCTTGATGGCCTCGGTCGCCTGGATGGCGCCCAGCACGCCTGGCAGGACGCCCAGCACTCCGGCTTCGGCGCAGTTCGGCACGAGCCCGGCGGCGGGCGGGTCCGGAAAGAGGCATCGATAACAGGGTCCGCGTCCCGGCGCGTACGTCATCGCCTGCCCCTCGAAGCGATGGATCGCCGCGGACACCAGCGGCTTGCCGAGCAACACGCAGGCGTCGTTCGATAAATAGCGCGTCGGAAAGCGATCCGTGCCGTCGAGCACGAGATCGTAGCCGGCAAAGACGTCCAGCACATTGGCGGCGCGCAGTTCGATCTGGTGCTCGACGACCTGGATGTCGGGATTCAGCGCACGAAGACGGCGCGCGCCCGCCTCGACCTTCGGCTGTCCCACGCTTTGCTCGTCGTACAGCACCTGGCGCTGCAGATTCGACACATCCGTGCGGTCATGATCGACCAGGCCCAGCACGCCCACGCCTGCGGCGGCCAGATAGAGCGCCGAGGGTGAACCGAGACCGCCCGCGCCAAGGATCAACACCCGCGCGGCCTTGAGCTTCGCCTGTCCAGCCACGCCGATCTCGCGCAACGCAAGATGGCGGCTATAACGAGCGAGGTCGGCGGGCGTGAGCGTCATGGTGCGATCGGCTGTAGCGGACTGGCGATTCTACGCCTAAGGAAGCTCGGATTAACCTACTACCCTGAGGGTTCAGGCCAAGGAAATGCCTGAAATGCACGGTGTTTCGAGCGCCTGGCGATCACAGACACGGAGCAGATCAGAGGTTGCCTAAGGAAGCTCGGATTAACCTACTACCCTGACGGTTCAGGCCAAGGGAACGCCTGAACGCACGGCGTTTCGAGCGCCTGGCGATCACAGACACGGAATACGTCAGATGTTCCGTAAGAAGCTCGGATTAGCCTACCACCCTGACGGTTCAAGCCAAGGGAGATGTCTGACAGGCCAAGGAATGCTGAAGGCGCTCGCGCGCATGCGCATGGCGCCCGGCTGCTGCAGGAAGTCTCGAAACGGGTCAGATGGCCTCGAAACGTGCGTTCCTGCGGTCCTTCCTGACCCGATCGCCCGGGAAGATCTGCCCGCTCATGGCGATGTACACGCCGGGCGGCAGCGTCTGGGCGGCGGCGAACGCCATGCCGAGATTGAAGGAGGCGTCGCTCTCCTGGAAGCGCGCCGGAGCAAGCGCGCCCGTGAACACGATGGTCTTGCCGCGGACGTCGGCCAAGGCTTTGGCGGAGTCGGTCATGGTGTCGGTGCCGTGCGTCACCACGATGCGCCGCTCCTGCAATGCGGCGACCTGCTCTCGCAAGTGCGCGCGCTCCTGATCGGTAATCTCAAGGCTGTCCTTGCGTGTCAGCTCGATGACCCGAAACGGACAGGCTACGCCTCCCAGGTGCAACAGACGTGTAACGGCCGGTTCGCCGACCTGAAACTCACTGAGAGCGTCGAAGTACACCTTGTCGATCGTGCCGCCCATGGTGAGCACGACGATGGTTTCGGGCTGCGTCGTCATGCAGCGATCATTGTAAAGCCTCAATGACCAAGATCGCACCGGGCGCCGGGTCAGGCGCCTTGCGATCGGCGGGCTCTCGCGTCGTAGCGAAGTCATGTTACCCGCCGTCGGGTGGGCCCCATTCCGCATTTTCCGTGGCGGCGGTGCGGCGCCGCCAAGCCGGCGGGCTGCCCTGTGGGTCTTTCGGCGGCGCCCCTGATGGGCCCTGAGCACGTGCCCGCGCTGAGATGCGGCGCACTCGCGTGCGCAGACTGGCTGACGGACAGCCCGAGCGGCCGAAAGCGGCGTGCTCGGGAGGGCGCCGCCGCTCGACGGCTCGTGTCGGCGCCTGCGGAACCACGGTCGCGGCGCGCGGCTTGTAAGCCCATGCGCACACGCTTGACGCTCATATTGATCGCGGCGTTCGTGCTGTGCGGCTGCCGATCCGCTGTCTACGATGCGCTCGAAACGTTCGGCGTGGAAAAGCGCGACGTCCTGGTGAATCGCGTAGGCGCCGCGCGCAACGCACAGGAAGCCGCCAAAGAGCAGTTCGCCTCCGCGCTCGAACAGTTCCGCAGCGTGGTCGACGTCGACGCGACCGATCTCGAGCGCCTCTATGACCGGCTGAACCGCGAGCGCCAGCGCAGCGAAAGTCGCGCAGGCGCGGTCCGCGATCGCATCGACACGGTTGAACAGGTCGCCGAAGATCTGTTCGACGAATGGGAGAACGAGCTAGCCCGGATTTCTCACGATGGAGGGTGCATCGGGGCAGTGAGTGAGTAAAACTTGTGTTACGACGACGAGTTAACTCACCCACCGGAGAGCCCCGATGCCGACACAGTGTAACGCGGAG
>Ga0079224_100000220_pt1 | contig 49582 bp, 53 predicted proteins | sample Stecom2015_FD_80414 | JGI IMG/M metagenome (GOLD analysis project Ga0079224, IMG submission 80414) | Agricultural soil microbial communities from Utah to study Nitrogen management - Steer compost 2015 | ecosystem: Environmental > Terrestrial > Soil > Agricultural land | place: USA: Utah... | reverse complement strand
GTACTCCCGGGTGCCCGTAGCCAGCTCGACGAAGTTGCGGACCGTCTTCGGGGCGTGGTTCGGGAACAGGTTCAGCCGGATCTGCCCGAAGTTGGTGTGCAAGGTGGCGGTGGTAGCCAAGGGGACTCCTTTGTCGTGACGTACGAGTACCGGCAAATCCTCCCATGTGCGCGTTTTGCCGGTACAGCGCCTTGCAAGAGGGGAGGATATCGGGGTGGACGCACCCCGCCACGGGGGGATCAACGCAGGAGGTGCGGAGTGTTCAAACAGCAGCAACAGCAGATGTCTCATACCCGGATGATCCGGGAGGAGCTGGGGCAGAGCCTCGAGCACGCGAAGCGGGCAGCCAATCACGCGGCCAGCGGAATCGGCGAAATGATGGGGCCGCGGATGACGCCGATGGCCGAGCGTATGCGGGCCGGAACCCGCCGGAAGGACAACGGCGGCCGGGGCCGGATGATGAGCGGCCGGATGATGAGCGAGCGCCTGATGGGGGGCCGGATGAACGGTGACCGGATGAACGGTGGCCGGACCGGCATGATGGCCGAGCTCACCCAGCGTCAGCTGAGCCGGCAGAAGAAAAAGAAGCAGAAGCAGCAGCGGCGAGGGCGGATGATGACCATGCTCGCCGCTGGGGTGGCCATGGGAGCGATGACCGCGTTCATCATGCGGCGCCGCCGTCAGCGGGAGTGGGAAGAGTACGAGGCGAACGCCGCGATGGAGCGGGCGGAGCTGGCCGAAACCGGTACGGGGATGACCGCGGGCGGCACCGGTCAGCCTGGAGCACAGGAGACCGGCGCGCCGGACGTACGGCTCTGACGGAGACGGTCGGCTCTAGTCGCCCCCAGCGGTGGGGGTGGCGCCGGGTGGACCGACCGCTGCGGGGGGTGGGGGTGCGAACGGCCCACCCGGCGCCGTGGGGGGCGGGTGTCATGCCTACCGGAACCGCCCGTGGTCCCAGGGACCCGTCCCGGTAACCGTGCGGTCCCGCTGGCTGTATTCTGGGCCATCAGCGGCCCAGTTGGGAACCCCTAACCGCGAGTAATCGTCACAACTTTGCGTTACAGCACGATAACTCGTGGCGAGAATCAGTGGTCAGCTAGCAGACGATCACGCGGATCCGGCGCGTTCCCGGACCTCCGCCACCGCCGCCGCCAGTCGACGGACCCCCTCTTCGATCTGATCCTCAGTCACCGCCGAGTACGCCAACCGGAGCGCGTGCTCGCCTCCGTGGATCACGAAGTCGCTCCCGGGGACCACCGCCACCCCGCGCGCCGCGGCCGCCTGCGTAACCGCCCGGGCGTCCACATCCTCCGGCAACTCCACCCACAGGAAGTAGCCACCGGCGGGCTCGGTGAAGCGGGCTTCCGGCAGATGCTGCCGCAACGCGTCCGCCAGCAGCCGGACTCGCCGCCCCAACGCGGCCCGGACCGTGGCGATCGACTGCTCCAGCCGACCGGAGACACAGAACTGGTGCACGATCGCCTGCGCCACCATCCCCGGCGAGATGTACGTCGTGGTGGCCGCCGCGGCGATCTCACCGATGAGTTCCCGAGGCCCGATCAGGTAGCCGACCCGTACCCCGGGGCAGACCGTCTTGGTGAAGCTGGAGGCGTGTACCACCACCCCGGTGGTGTCCATCGACAGCATCGAGGGCAGCGGCTCGCCACGGAACCGGATCTCCGCGTACGGGTCGTCCTCGAAGACGGTGAACTCGAACTCCGCCGCCAACTCCAGCAGGGCGCGACGCTTGGCCTCCGACAGGGTCACCCCGGCCGGGTTGTGGAAGTTGGGGATCACATGGGCCAGGGCCGGGCGGACCCCCGACTCCAGCAGTCGGCGCAGTTCGGCCACGTCCAGTCCGTCCGACTCCATCGTCACCTGGTGGACCTTGGCCCCGGAGCGGAGCAGCCGGCCCAACGTCCGGTCGTAGGTGGGCCGCTCCACCACCACATCCGCCCCTGGGGTAACCAGGTGGTCGAACAGGAACGCGTCGGCCTGCATGGAGCCGTTGGTCACCAGCACCTGCTCGGGCGTGACCCCGTACCGCTCAGCCAGCCAGGTCCGCAGCGGTAGATAGCCGAGGGCCGGCCCGTACCCAATGATCCCGGTGGGATCGGTCTCGAACGCGCGCACCGCGGCTTCCGACAGGCCGGCGACGTCCACGATGTCGGGCGACGGCGCGCCCCGGGCGAAGGAGATCGAGGTCATGGTTCCCCAGCGTAGGCCGCATCTCGGCGGCTTCGCCCTGGGACGTGCTCCGTGCCACATCCCGGTCACCGGGGGCGGCCACGCACGCTTTCCCCCGACCAGAGCCTAGAAGGCGGCCCCGCCGGGGCCGGCGATCCCGGGGTGGGAGCGGAAGAAGTCCCGTAGGAGGGCGGCGCACTCGTCGGCCAGCACCCCGCCGTACACCTCCAGGCGGTGATTGAGGCGCCGATCCCGGACCACGTCCCACAGCGACCCCACCGCCCCGGTCTTCGGCTCCCACGCACCGAACACCAGCGTCGCCACCCGCGCCAGCACCAGCGCTCCGGCACACATGGTGCAGGGCTCCAAGGTCACCACCAGGGTGCAGCCGGTCAACCGCCATGAGCCGGTCACCGCCGCGGCCCGCCGCAACGCCACGATCTCCGCGTGCGCGGTCGGGTCACCGGTCAACTCCCGCTCATTGCGGCCGGTGGCCAACTCCGTGCCGTCCGGCGCGTACACCACCGCCCCCACCGGGACGTCCGGTGGCCGCCCTGGATCCTCCCGACCGCTCGGTTCCTCTGTCGCCCAGGCCAGGTTGTCCGATGGGTCCCCGGGGACCACCGGAGGAGTGGTGGCCACCGCCAAGGCCCGGCGCATCCACTCGACCCGCTCGGCCGGGATCCGCCCCGGCGTTCCGATCACGCCTCGCGCAACTCCTCCACCTCGTCACCGCAGCCGATCAGTTGGGCCAGTTCGGAGGTCATGTCCGCCGGCAGCATCCCCTCACGGGTGCAGATCTCCAGCAGCAGGTCGGAGCTCACCCCTAGATCAGCCAACAGATCCGCGTCCCCGACCGGTTCCGCGTCTGGCCCGCCGGTGGGCCGCGGCTCATCCGACTCTGCCGCCGCCAACGCGTCCTCAATCGCCACCGCGGGACCGGTTACCTCGTCCAGGAGCAATCCCCCCAACCGCGACTCGCGGGCGAAGGCCGAATCCGTGCCGAATACCCGTAGGTCGTCGGTGGCGTCCAATCGGACGATCACCAGGTACGCGTCGTCCGCCTCCACGAACAGCAGTGAGACGTCCGCGTCCGGGTTGATGTCCCGCAGTTGATCCGCGACGTCGTCGAGATCCGCGACGTCGGCGAGGCTCACTTCGGTCGCAGTCCAGCCTTCCTTGCCTCGTGCCACCGCAATGGCCACGTGCGCCACCTGCCCCCCTGCAACTTGTCTTGTCCGGCCGCACTGGCCGGTACCGCTTCCACTGCGGCTCCCGCAGCGTATGTCATGTTCGGCCGCTGCGGCGCCTTACACGGTCACCCAACGACTCACCACAGGGGCCAGTCGCCCGTCACCGCCCATCCCAGCCACGCCACACCGATCGCCACCGACCCGGCCAGCCCCGTGGCCACCGCCACGCCGACCGCCACCCCCCGGTCGCCGTACCGGGTCAACACGCCCGCGACCAGGGCCGCCAGCACGACCGCGGCCAGCAGCCACCGCAGGCCGCCGGCCAGATCCGTGGCCAGCAGCGGGAACAGCGTAAGCCAACCGGTCGCGCCTGCGAACCCACTCAGGGCCGCCACCAGGTGGACGGGATGCGGCTCCCGATAGGTGGGGCGGGGCGGCCCGACCGGGAACAGGCCGGACGGGGTTAGACCACACCAGGGTGCCTCCCCACCCTGCTCATGGTCGGTCCCGATCCCCTGGTCCATGCCAGGCAGGCTAACCGTTCTCCAGGGTCACTGGCCGTAGTTACGCCATCCCAAGCCTGGTGGCGACCGGCGGCGCCAGCCGCCTCCGCCGGCAGGGTCACCGGTGATATGCGAAGCTCCCTGCGTGAACATCGCGGTCATCGGGCTGGGATTGATCGGCGGGTCAGTGCTCCGGGCGCTGGCCACGGCTGGGCACACCGTGTACGGCTATGACGTGGATCCGGCCACTCGGGCCGCGGCCCGTACCGCCGCTGCCCAAGCGCCCGCGGCGGCGCGCTGGCAGGTGGCCGGCAGCGTGCCCGACGCGGTCGCCCGGGCGGAGCTGGTCGTGGTCGCGGTCCCGCTGCCGGCGGTGGACGAGGTGCTGTACCAGCTGGTCAGTGCCGGCTACACCGGACTGGTCACCGACGTCACCTCGGTGAAAGAGCCGGTGCGGAAGCTGGTGGAGCAGCGGCTGTCCGGTCCACACGCCCGGTTGGCGGGGTTCATCGGGGGGCACCCGATGGCGGGTCGAGAAACCTCCGGGTTCACCGCTGCGGATCCCGACCTGTTTACCGGCTGCGCCTGGGCGCTGTGCCTGGAACCGGACACGTCCCTGGCCGACTGGCTGCTCTTGGCCGATCTGATCACCCGGTTGGGGGCACGGGTAGTGCCCACCACCGCGGCGGAGCACGACCGGGCGGTAGCGGCGATCTCCCATGTGCCGCATCTGCTCGCGGCCGCGTTGGCCGCCTCGGTAGCGGACGACCGGTTGGCGCTGACCTTGGCGGCCGGTTCGTTCCGGGACGGCACCCGGGTAGCGGCCACTCCCCCCGCTCTGACCGCCGCCATGTGCGGCGGCAACGCGGCCGCGGTCAAACCCGCGCTGGCGAAGGTGACCGACGTGCTGGCCGACGCCGCCGCCGCATTGGACAGCGCCCACCCCATTCCTCAGCTGCGGGAGTGGCTGACCACCGGGGCGCAGGTGCGCGGTGACTGGCCGCCCCGAGCACACGACCGGGCCACCCTGCCGGCCCGCGCTGATGTGCTGCTGCGGTTGGGGCGGGTCGGCGGGTGGGTGACCGCGGTGGCGCCCGATCGGCGGACGGTCAGCGCGGTCCGCCCCGCGTAAGACCGTCGTCAGCGCTCCGCCGGCCCGGCGGTGACCACCGGGTGTCGCTGCTCGCCGTGGGTCACCTCGGGCCGGCCGGTGTCACTGGATCAGCGCGACGAGGTGGGCGTGAGCATGCTGGCGGCGCTACCGAGCGCCCTCCAACCGTCCCCCAGCTCCTGGGTGGCGCTGGTTGACTTGATCACGAGCTGCTCACCGGAGTGCAGGTGGAAGGTCACCTTCGCCCGCAACCTCCCCTTCGACGCGGCTGCCGCCATCTCCTCATACGCCACGAGCCGGTGGCCAGGCACCGCGGTCAGGGCACTCATCCCACCTTGGAGGAGCTTCTGCATCCGGCGGGGTGCCCTTCCCTATAGCAGATAGGGAGCCGGCGGCAGGGTCATCAGTCCCTTGTCGAGGATCAGCAGATCCTGCCGTTTACCGTTGACGACGACGTTCAACAGGGCGGCCAGCGGCTGAGCATCCGAGAAATCGATTGTCGCCTTTTCCGCGGTGGCCGCCAGGTCCACGCCGGTGGCGGTCAGCTCCGCGGCCACTTCCGTCGCCTGTCCGCCCAACGCCCGCTCCACCAGCTGCTGGTGGTCGATCTCCTTACCGGTGGAGTCCACCAGCACGGCCGGACCGGACCAGCTCAACTGCCAGCGGGCGGCTCCGGCGGCGCAGAGCCCGGCCACGATCGTGGTCCAGACCGCCTCCCGGGTGGCCTCCCGAATGACCTCTGGGGCGCTCCCGGCCGGGACGAGGGTGGCGCCGAGTTCGTCCGCCCGCCCAGCCGCCAGCAGGTCCAGCACCGTCCCCAGGGTGGGGAACGTCGGTTCGGTGATCCGGGCGAGGCTCCGGTACACCCGGTCGGCCTGCTTCTGGTAGGAGGCCGCGAGGCTGGCCGCGACGTACTGCTCGAACGACACCCGCTGCCGGCCCTCGAACGGGAACGTCACCTCCTCCAACTCGGCCGCCGCGGCATCAAGGTCAGGCAAGAAGATCCTGGCCGGGCGCTCATCCGCCGCCACCGATGGGTCCGGCTCCCGTGCCATCATCGCGATCCGTTCCGCATCGGACGGGTGCGAGTCCCACCAGGAACGTCGAGCGGACGGTGCGCTCGCCCGAATCTCCGCCAGTTCCTTCGAACGACCCTCCAGCAGGGAGGTGAAGTGTGACAAGACGCCGGCGGGAGCCAGGTTGGTGTCCTTGCCCAGCACCACGTAACTCTCCAGGTAGAAGTTCCAGGCGGCGCTGAGGCCGGGGAGTTCCCGTAGCGCCTGGATCGCCGAGCTCCGCCCGGCCAACCGGACCGACGCCCGATCCGCTTCGATCTCCTGGGCCCGGCTCACCGCCATCGACACCAGGAAGTAGAAGTACGCGTACAGCCGCATCACCCAGCGGGTGAGCCAGGTCCGATCCCGGGACAACTGGGCCATGGTGTGTGCGATCAGCAACCGACCCCGGTAGACCGGCTCCGCGAGCCGCACATGCTGGTGGGAGTAGTGGCCGAGCTCGTGGGCCAGTACCGCGCGCAGCTGCGCGACGGTGAACGCCTGCAGCAGCGGCAGACCGAGGTAGAGATAGCGGCGCCCACCGCGCAACCCCAGCAACCGGTTGTCCTCTGAGACCGCCGCGTTCACCTCCGGCACCAACCGGATCTCGTCCGGCGGGCGGGTGCCGACCGCGGCGGCGAGTTCCCGCACCGTGGCCCACAGTTCCGGGGCACGGTCCTCAGTGATCAGCAGCCCGTACGGAACGTACTTGGCGCGGGCGACCCGCCAGGTCGCTCGTACCACCGCCACCGCCGTCAGTACACCGGCGATGACCAAGAAAATGGCGAGCTTGTTGTAGCCGAGGAGGCCACCTAGGAGGAGCGCCAGGGACACCGAGGCCGCGGCGACTACGAGTGCGTAAACGTAAAAACCTGCCAGCAGCGCCAGGGAGAGCGCCGCTCTAAGGGTGGTCAACATTATGTCTATATCTCCAGGGGTGTAACCGTGAGCCACAGCACGCCCTATTTCGGTGCCGATGTCGTCTGAGGATCTGAATCGTTATCAACCGCACCTAGTGCACGGCGGTGAACGCGGCGAACCGCGGGAACGAATGGGAATAGGCCCCCATTTGTCGTACATCCGCTACTGTGACGCTTATGAAGCCTCGCGACCCGGTGGCGGATCTGCGGCGGATCGCATTCCTGCTGGAGCGAGCGAACGAGAGTAGGCATCGGGTGCGGGCGTTCCGGAACGCCGCCGCCGCGGTGGCGGAGGTGTCGACCGATGAACTGACCGCCCGCGCCGCCGCCGGCACCCTGGCGGAGCTGCCCGGACTGGGGGACGTGACCGCCTGGTGCGTAGCCGAGTCGCTGGCCGGGCAGGAGCCGGCCTACCTGCGGCGGTTGATCGATGCCGAGGTAGCGCTGGACGAGGCCGCGGCCGAGCTGCGGGGGGGCGCTCCGGGGCGACTGCCACTGCCACTCGAACTGGTCTGACGGGGGTTCTCCGATCGAAGAGATGGCGCTGGCCGCGGTGGAGCTGGGCCACGAATATCTCGTACTGACCGACCACTCCCCCAGCCTGAAAGTGGCGCGCGGGCTCAGTGCCGCTCGGTTACGCCGGCAATTGGCGCGGATCCGCGAGATCAACCAGGAGTTGCCTGAAGGGTTCCGGATCCTCACCGGAATCGAGGTGGACATTCTCCCGGACGGGTCGCTGGATCAGGAGCCGGAGTTACTGGCCGAGTTGGATGTGGTGGTCGGGTCGGTGCACACTCAGCTGCGGGACCATCCTGCGCAGATGACGCGCCGGATGGTGCGGGCGGTGGAGAATCCGCACCTGGACATCCTCGGGCACTGCACCAGCCGGAAGGTATCTGCGGCCACGCTGGGGCTGGGCACCGGCGGAGACAAGGGGCATCGGGCAGGCCAGCTCCGTCCCCCGATCCACTTCGACGCCGAGGCGGTGTTCGCCGCCTGCGCCGCCCATGACAAGGCGGTGGAGATCAACAGTCGGCCGGATCGGTTGGACCCGCCGAAGCGGCTGCTGCGGCTGGCGGTGGCGGCGGGATGCCGATTCGCCATCGACAGCGACGCGCACGCCCCCGGCCAACTGGATTGGCTGCGATTCGGATGCCAGCGGGCGGTCGCCTGCGGGGTGCCCCCGGAGCAGGTGGTGAACACCTGGTCCGCGGATCGGCTGCGGGCATGGGCCGCCGCGCACGGCTGATCGTCCGTAGGGACGGTTCCGCTCCGGGCGCCATCAGGGCTTGGCCGACACGGGATCGATCGTCGGATCCGGGCCAGTGGCCGCGGGCTGCGGCACCGGGCGAGCACGGCGCCGCCACCGCACTCCTTGGGAGACCGCCACCCCGGCCAGCACCACCAGCCCCCCGACCGGCTGATACCAGGTCAGGGACTCACCCAACACCACTACTCCCGCCACCACCGCACACACTGGAGACAGGTAGGTGACCAGTGAGGCGGCGGTCGCCCCGACCAGGCGGATGTTGCGCATGTGGATCACGAACGCGACCCCGGTGCCGAGCGCACCCAGGGCCACCATGCTGCCCACCACCTCCGGGGACAGGCTGGTCGGGGCCGGGGGCGCCCCGGCCAGCAGCGGCGCGATCACCGCCATGACCGCGGTCGCGGACAGCATCTGCCCGGCCACCAACGCCAGCTCCGACACGTCGCTGTCGGTCACGAACCGCTTCATGTACGGGATCGCCACCGAGTAGCAGGTGGCGGCGGCGAAGCACATCAGTTGACCGGTGAGGGCGGAGCCGCCCACCCCCGTCCACACCCCCAGCACCACCAACACCCCGGCGAACCCGATCGCCAACCCGAGCAACTTCCGGGCGGTGAAGCGCTCGGTGCGGAACAGCAACACCGCCAGTGGCAGGGTGGCCAGTGGAGTGGTGGCGTTCCAGATCCCGGCCAGCAGGGACGGCACCCGCTGCTCCCCGTACCCGTACAGGGTGAACGGAAGCGCCACCCCGATCGCACCGGCGACCGCCAGGTGGGCCCAGATCCGCGGGCTGCGAGGCAGTTTCTGCCGTAGCACCGCCAGCAGGATCAGGATGGTCACCGCTCCCAGCGCGACCCGGGTGAGGGTGACGTACGCGGGGTGCAATTCACGCACTCCCACCTTGATGAACAGGAAACTGGTGCCCCAGATCATTGCCAGTACGCCGAAGGCGGGGACCAGATAAGCGGCGCTTGGCCGCGGGGAAACCGGTGCGGTCACAGTGAGACTCTGCCCCTTCCCTAAGACATTCGATAAGTCTGGCGGGGGTGAGTGACCGACTTCACGCCGGTCGACGGCTGTCCTGCCACCTGGGTCGGGGTCGTCATCGGCGATCGCGACCCGTAGCGGTGGCACGATGGGTGAATGGGGCGGGTGACGGACCGACGGCGGGTGCTGCGGATCGACGCGACTATCCCGGCCGACGCTCGACGGATGCGGCCGGACACGCTCGTGGTGGAGGAGCCGCTGGAGATCCGGGTGGGGCGACCAGGCCGGCCTGGGAGGGCACTGGCGGTGACCATGCGTACTCCCGGGGACGATCTGGACCTGGCGGTGGGGTTCCTGTTCACCGAGGGGATCGTGCGGGATCCGGCGGATGTGGTCACCGCCGAGCTGTGCGCCGGGACCGAGGAGCCGAATTCGTACAACGTGGTCCGGGTGAACCTGGCGGCACACGTGCCGGAGCCGGCGGTCGACGTGAGCCGCTCCTTCTACACCACCAGCTCCTGCGGGGTGTGTGGCAAGGCCAGCCTGGAGGCGGTGCGGACTCGTTCCCGCTACCAGGTGGCGGACGATCCGGTCCAGGTGTCACCGGAGGTGCTGGCCGTGCTGCCGGAGCGGCTGCGGGAGGCGCAGAAGGTGTTCGCCCGCACCGGTGGCCTGCACGCCGCCGGTTTGTTCACTGCGGACGGCCAACTGGAGGCGGTCCGGGAGGACGTGGGCCGGCACAACGCGGTCGACAAGCTGATCGGCTGGGCGGTACGGCAGGAGCGGCTGCCGCTGCGGCAACGGGTGCTGGTGGTCTCCGGGCGGGCCAGCTTCGAATTGACCCAGAAGGCGTGGATGGCCGGGATACCGGTGCTGGCGGCGGTGTCGGCCCCGAGCACGCTCGCGGTGGACCTGGCGGAGGAGGCGGGGATGACCCTGCTCGGGTTCCTGCGCGGGTCCACGATGAACGTCTACACCGGCACTCACCGGCTCACCCTGCCGGCGTATGCGCATCCGGAGTGAGCGGGCGGGTGACACCGGCGTTCGGGCGGTTCACCCCTCCCTCCTGGGGGCGCCATCGAGCATGGCCTGCCAGGCCGGGGTGCCCCAGCCGTCCAGTATCGATGGCGGTAGGCCGTGCCGGAGCGCCTGCCACAGTAGCCGGGCCATCGGATAGTCGGGATCGGCGGTCAGCGCTCGCTCCAGGGCCAGCCGCGCCAGCGCACCGTCGCCGGCCCGCCAGGCGGTGAACGCGAGCAGGCTGGCCGGGGCCGCCACCAGCAGCGGGTCCGCTCGGCGAGTGACGTCGGTCCACAAATTGAGGTGTGGTTCCGGCGTGGCGATCGCCCGCCAGGCGGCGTCCCGGACCGGGATGGAGACCAGGAGGAGCGACAGCCGGGCGATCTCTTCGTCGTTCAGCCGGCCCCCGGCCGCGTACCGCTGGATGGCGGCCTCGACCGTGGCGATGCCGGCGGTGCGGATCTCGCCGGCGCGGGCGGCCGGGTCGAGCTCGGCCAGCCACCCGGCCAACTCCTGCTCCACTCGGTCGGCCGCGCGCTGCAGCGCGGCCCGCTCGGCTCCGGACACCGGCGCCAGCCGCGCCTCGAACTCCTGTTGGTCCGCGGCGGGCGCGAGCCCCGCGAACGTGCACTGGGCGGCCACCACACCATCGGTTGACACCGGAGTGCCCTCGGGTGGGCAGCAGCCCGGGTCTGGGCACAGCTCGGACCACCAGCGCCCGTCCTCGACTCGCAGCAGGTCCAGCACCCGCAGCCCTCGCTGCGCGGCGGCGCGCCGCACCGCGGTCAGGGCTGGGCGGGTGCGGGCGGCGGGGCCGTAGCCCAGCGCCGCTATCGCCTCCAGGGGGTGGCGGGTCGCCAACTCGAGCAGGTCGTCCACTCGCGCGGCCAGGCCACGGGCGTCAGGTAAGTCGACCCGGACGCTGACCACCGCGCGGTCGGCGGCGAATCCGATCAGCACCAGGTCGTCGGCGGGATGGAAGCCGATGAGGTACGGCGTGAGCGTGACCAGGTCATCGGGGCGGCGAAGGCGGACCGGAGCGGCCTCGGAGGGCAGCGCGGGGGGTGTCGTCATGCCGCCCAGCCTGACCGCCGGGCCCGGAAGCAGAAAGACCCCGGCGGATGGCTGTGGACGACACGCCGGGTCGTCCACAGCCGGGTTGGATTATGGATGTCGATATTGGCTGCTCAGTAGCGGAATTGAAGGCCATGCAGTTGTAGTTCGTCCCCCTTTGGGGCCTTACCAGTGAGATCCAGGGTGAGGCGGACCGCCGACAGGGTTTGATAGCCGGCCGCGTGCAGGGCGCGGATCGCCGCCAGATTGCGGCTGTCCGGGACGGCATGCAGCTCCCGCAGCGAGCGCTTACGCGCCTGCTCCATCACGTGCGCCAGCAGGGCGCGCCCCACTCCCCGCCCCCGGTGCCGTTGGCTGACCACCACCGGATACACCTCTCCAGCCCGGCCGTTGAGGATCAATCCGACCAGCCCGATGACGCCGTCCTCGGAGTGCTCCGCCACCCACATCCCGGACAGGTTCAGACGGGTCAGGTACTCCTCAAAGCCGGCACCACCGTCACCGTTGCTCCGATCCGGTTCGTCGTACAGGATCCGCCGGGCCTCGGTCAGCTCCGCCCACAGCGCGCGACAGACCAGGTGGTCCGTCGGGCGGTAGGCACGTATCGACACACTCATGCCGACTAACCTACCCGGAGTGGACCTCGCCTACCTGCGCACACATCCGCGGCAACTGCCGATCCTGCTGAAGCATCAACGGATCCGGGAGACGCCGGTGCCCGGGGGCGACATCTGCGTCGCCAGTCGGCTGACCCTCGATGACGGCAGCTCTTTGTTCGCCAAAACCTGGCCGGAGGAGGAGACGCCGCCGGCAGGGTTCTTCGCGGCCGAGGCGGCCGGGCTGCGGTGGCTGGCCGAGGCCGGGGCGGTCGCCGTACCAGAGGTGATCGCGGACCTGCCCGACATGCTCGCGCTGGCCTGGGTCGATCCCGGGCCACCGACCGCGGTGGCCGCCGAGCGGTTCGGCCAGGAGCTGGCCGCGCTGCACCGGGCGGGGGCGGAGCAGTTCGGCGCCCCCTGGTCGGGGTACATCGGTCGCCTGCCGTTGGACAACACCCCCACGGATCCGCCGTGGTCCCGCTGGTTTGCCGAGCGCCGGTTGCTGCCATACCTACGCCGCAGCGTCGACCGGCAGGCGCTGTCCGGGGCGGATGCGGCGCTGGTGGAACAGGTGATGGATCGCCTGGAGCGGTACGGCGGGGACGAGCCGCCCGCTCGTATCCACGGTGACCTATGGCCTGGCAATCTGCTGTGGACGGAAGACCGGGTGTGGCTGGTGGATCCGGCGGCCCACGGCGGGCACCGGGAGACCGACCTCGCCACCCTGGCCCTGTTCGGTGGCGCGCCCCACCTGGACCGGATCCTCGCCGGTTACCAGGAGGCGTGGCCGTTGGCGGACGGCTGGCAGACCCGGGTGCCGGTGCACCAGCTGCATCTGCTGCTGGTGCACACGGCGATGTTCGGGGCGACCTGGCGGGACGCGGTGGTCGCCGCCGCCGACCGGGCGTTGCGGGCCGGGTAGGAGTCAGCCGCCGGCGAACGGCGGCAGCACATCCACCACCGCCTGCGCGGGCAACGGCCGGGTGCGGTCCCGCCAGCTCTGGCCGTCCACCAGGAAGCTGGCGGCCGCCAACACCGCCGCCAGCCGCGGCCCATGCCGCTGCGCCAGCAGCCCGGTGAGCTCATCCAAGGTCGCCACCGCCGGCAGGCGCTCCTCGGCGGCGCCGGCGGCCGCGCGGGCGCCGGCGAAGTACCGGATCGTCACCATCTCACCCTCCGATCGCGGACATGGGCCGGGCCGGCTGCAGGAAGCGCGGATCCGCGATGCCGTGCCCAGGCCGCTTGTGCCACATCGCGGCCCGCCACCGTCGAGCCAGCTCAGCGTCTGAGGCGCCGGCCCGCAGCGGGGTACGCAGGTCGGACTCGTGCCGGGCGAACAGGCAGTTCCGCACCTGTCCGTCGGCGGTCAGCCGGGTCCGGTCACAGTCCCCGCAGAACGGTCGGGTCACGCTGGCGATGATGCCCACCCGGGCCGGTTCCCCCGCCGGATCGGTGTGCCCGGCCACGACCCAGGTCTCGGCGGGGGTCGAGCCTCGCCCCACCGGGTCCGGCAGCAGCGGGAACTCCTGTCGCAGCCGGGCCAGGATCTCCGCGGCGGTGACCATTCGGGCGCGATCCCACCCGTGCTGCGGATCCAGCGGCATCTGCTCGATGAACCGCAGTTGGTAGCCGTGCGTCAGGGCGAACCGGAGCAGGTCGGGTGCTTCGTCGTCGTTGACGCCGCGTAGCAGGACCGCGTTCAGCTTCACCGGGGACAGTCCCGCCGCCGCGGCGGCGCGCAGGCCGGCCAAGACGTCCGGCAGCCGGTCCCGGTGGGTCAGCCGAGCGAACCGGTGCCGGTCCACGGTGTCCAGTGAGACGTTGACGCGGTCCAGCCCCGCCGCCCGCAGGGGGGTCGCCAGGCGCGCCAGCCCGATCCCGTTGGTGGTCAGCGACAACCGGGGGCGGGGCGACAGCGCCGCCGCCCGCGCGACGATCTCCACCAATCCGGGCCGTAGCAACGGCTCACCACCGGTGAACCGGATCTCGGTGACTCCGAGCCGCTCCACCGCCACCCGTAGTAGCCGGATGACTTCTTCGTCGGTGAGCACCTGATCGCTGGGCAGCCACGGCAGGCCCTCCGGCGGCATGCAGTACCCGCAGCGCAGGTTGCACCGGTCGGTGAGAGAGACCCGTAGATCAGTGGCCACCCGCCCGTACCGGTCGGGTAGGCCCGGCAGATCCTCCGGCGGTCCCGCGCCGGGTGGCACCACGTCTCCCCCCGGCTCATCCCGCCTCATGCCCTGACCGTAGCGGCCGGCACCGGGTCGGACCAGCGGTTCGCGCTACCGTGCCAGGGTGGGGTTTTGGGCAGCGGTGATTTTCTTCGGGTTCGTGCTGGCGGTGATCGGCCTCATCCACTGGTACTTCTGGCTGCGGCTGGTCCGCGACACCACCACCCGCCGGCGGTGGCGGTGGATCGGTGGGGTGGCGATCGCGGTACCCGCTGTCCTGTTGGTGATCACTCCGATCATCGAGCCGATGGTGACTCCTCGGGCCGGGTGGCTCACCGCCCCCGGCTACACCTGGATCGGGGTGATGTTCTACCTCCTGCTCGGACTGCTGGCGGTGGACACGGTGCTCCTGGTGGCCCGGCTGGCGCGATGGGGGGTGGGCCTACTCCGCCGCCGTCGGTCGACTCTCCGCGAGGTCCCGGTCGCGGCCCGGGAGGCGGTCCCCGCCTCGGTAGGGGGCGCCGGGAACCCCGTCCCGCCCGTACCGCCCCGCTCCACCCCACCCGCGCCGGCGGCCGGTAGCTCCGATCCCGACGGCCCCGCCAACCCGAGCCGCCGACAGCTGCTCCGGCGTGGCCTCGCGCTCGCGGTCGGGGTGGCCACGGTGGGGGTGGCCGGATACGGCGTCGTGCGCGCCTACGGGCCGCTGACGGTGAAGCGGGTGCCGGTGCCACTGGCCCGGCTGGACCGGCGGGCGGACGGGCTACGAATCGCCCTCATCTCCGATCTGCACGTCGGGCCGCTGTACGGGGCCGACCAGGTGCGCCGGGTGGTGGAGACGGTGAACGGGCTCGACGCCGACCTGGTCGCGCTGGTCGGCGACCTGACCTCCAGCGAGGCGGGGGCGGTCCGGGCCCACGCCACGCCGCTGCGGCAGCTGCGCAGCCGGTACGGGGCGTACTTCGTCACCGGCAACCACGAGTACTACACCGGGGTGGAGGAGTGGCTGGCCGAGGCGGAGGAACTGGGGCTGCGGGTGCTCCGCAACGAGCGGGTGGAGATCGCCCACCGGGGTGGGGCGATCGACCTGGCCGGGGTGAATGACCAGGAAGGCAGCCGGTATGACGATCCGCCGGACTATGCCGCGGCGTTGGGGGACCGGGACCCGACGCGGCCGGTGGTGCTGCTGGCGCACCAGCCGGTGCAGGTGCATCAGGCCGCGGCGTACGGGGTGGATCTGCAGCTGTCCGGCCACACCCACGGTGGCCAGCTGGTGCCGTTCAACGCCGTGGTCCGGCTGGATCAGCCCGCGGTCTCCGGTCTGGCCACCGTCGACGGCACCCGGCTGTACGTCACCAACGGGGCGGGGTTCTGGGGTCCGCCGATGCGGGTGGGGGCCCCACCGGAGGTGACGCTGATCGAGCTGCGGTCGGCCTGACCAGGCCGCGGCGCGCCGGCCGGGTGCGGCGTCTCCCGGTGCCGACCGGCCGCTGCCGTCGCGGGGGACAGCTGGCATGATCGGCGCATGACCGTGCACATCGGCGCTGAGCCCGGCCAGATCGCCCCTCGAGTCCTCATGCCCGGCGACCCCTTGCGCGCACAGTGGATCGCGGAGACCTACCTGGAGGACCCGGTCTGCTACTCCCGGGTGCGCAACATGCTGGGGTTCACCGGCCACTACCGCGGGGTGGAGGTGTCGGTCCAGGGTTCGGGCATGGGGATGCCGTCGGCCTCCATCTACGCTCATGAACTGTTGGCCGAGTACGGGGTGACTACCCTGGTCCGGGTCGGCTCCTGTGGGGCATTGGCCGACTCGCTGAATGTGCGGGACCTGGTGGCGGCGATCGGCTCGTCCACTGAATCGGCCATGAACCGGCTGCGGTTCGGCGGGCTGGTCGACTATGCTCCGGTAGCCGATTTCGAGCTGCTACGTACCGCAGTGGAGGTGGCTGCTGAGCGGGGTACGCCCCTGCGGGTGGGGCAGGTGCTGGCCAGCGACTCCTTCTACCACGATTGGCCCGACCTGTACCAGAAGCTGGCCGAGTACGGGGTGCTGGCGGTGGAGATGGAGTCGGCGGCGCTGTACACCTTGGCGGCGAAGTTCCGGGCCCGGGCGCTGACGCTGTTGACGGTCAGTGATCACTTGAACACCGGTGAGCGACTCAGTCCGGAGGATCGGGAACGGAGCTTCCACGACATGGTGGAGATCGCCCTCGATGCGGTCATTCGGGTGTCGTAACGGCGCGGCTAGCCTGGGTTGAGTGACTGAGCTGAGGGAGTCGTCTTCGGTCCGGTTCGCGTCGTTGGTCTGGTCAGCGGTGGATCGGGCCTTCCTGGCGGGGATGCGGGCCGCGGCCGAGCCAGGCCGGGAGCTGGTGCTGTCATACGGTGGCCGGGCGGTCGGCTACCTGATCGATCTGCGGAACCCGTTCGCGGCCGGGCGGCCGGTGCGGCGGGACGACCTGCCGGAGGTCTACCGCTACCAGGAGCGGGAGGCGATCTGGCAGGCGGTGGACCGCAGCATCGAGGGCGGTCTCCTGACCGAGTCCAGTGACGGCGTGCTCGCCCCCACCGACCGGGGCAAAGCGTTCCTGACCGATCTGTTCGCCCTGCACAGCCGCGTGCTGGCGGAGCGGTGGGGTGGGCAGGCCACGCGGGTGTCCCGCCTCAACGACCGGTTGGCCCGGCTGCTGGCGGAAGCGGCCGCCACCGCCGGACCAGCCTGGCGGGTGCAGGCCCCGCCCCACGAGCCGCCGGAGGTCGACCCGGGGGTGTGGCTGCTGAACCGGCTCTCCACCCTCCGCTATCACCGGGCGGACGCGCACGCGGCCGCCCGGCAGGCCGCCGGCCTGACCGCCGCCGAGATGGTGGCGCTGCCGCCGGGGCCGGCCCGGGAGGCGATCGAGCACGACACCGATGTGCGGGCGGCCGCGCCCTACCGGTTGCTCAGTCCCGATGAGCGCCTGGAGCTGTTGGCGGATCTGGCGGCCTTGCCGTAACCGGTGGTGGTGGAGTTGGTATCCCGGGCAGTCGGCGCTACGCGCCCGGGCGGTAGGGGTAGGTGCGCGAGATGGCCGAGCCATTTCCGATCCGATTCGACCCCGCGGCAACTGATTCCTTGATCCGCTGGGCCGGCCGATCCGTGTCGAGGCTAGGCGGGATATCGTCGGCGAGTGATCGGTCTGGTGTTGGCGGCAGGGGCGGGCCGGCGGCTGCGCCCGTACACGGACACGCTGCCGAAGACGTTGGTGCCGGTGGACGGCGAGACCACCATCCTCGACCTCACGCTGCGTAACTTCGCCGCGGTCGGGCTGACCGAGGTGGCGATGGTGGTGGGGTACGCCGCGGACGCGGTGCGGCGCCGGGTGCCGGAGTTGCAGGAGCGGTACGGGGTCACGCTGGAGCTGATCACCAACGACCGGGCGGAGGAGTGGAACAACGCGTATTCGCTGTGGCTGGCCCGGGAACACTTCGCCAGCGGGGTGCTGCTGGCCAACGGGGACACCGTGCACCCGGACGCGGTGGAGAAGACCCTGCTCGCCGCCCGGGGACCGGAGCTGCTGCTGGCGATCGACGACGCCAAGGCGTTGGCGGACGAGGAGATGAAGGTGACGTTCGGCCCGGACGGCCGCCTCACCCGGATCCACAAGTCGCTGGATCCCGCCACCGCGCACGGGGAGTACATCGGGGTGTGCCTGATCGAGCCGGCGGCCGCCGACGGGTTGGCGGAGGCGTTGGCGGACACCTGGCGCCGCGATCCCGGGTTGTACTACGAGGACGGTTTCCAGGTGTACGCCGACCGGGGCGGTGAGGTGCGCGGCACCTCGATCGGTCCGGTGGCCTGGGTGGAGGTGGACAACCACGCCGACTTGGCGCGAGCTCGGGAGATCGCGTGCCGCTACTAGCCCGTACCGTCACCACGCCGCTGGCGATCGACGTGCGCCGGGGCGCGGTGTCCGAGCTGGCCACCATCCTCGCCGACCGGCGGATCTCCGGGCGCGGCGAGGTGGCGGTGGTGGTCGGTCCCGGGCAGGGGGACCGGCTCACCGAACTGGTGCAGAAGCAGTTGGGCTCGGCGGACGTGTTCCCGGTGGTGGGGGGCACCCTGCAGGCCGCCCAGGAGCTGGGCAGCAAGTTGGCGCAGCGCCCGTACGACGCGGTGGTGGGCATCGGCGGCGGCAAGACCCTGGACACCGCCAAGTGGGCGGCCAGTCGGTACGGCATCCCGATGGTCAGCGTCGCCACCAGCCTGGCCCACGACGGGTTGGCGTCACCGGTGGCGTCGCTGGCGCACGACGGTGGCCGCGGCTCGTACGGGGTGCAGATTCCGATCGCGGTGGTGGTGGACCTGGACCTGGTGGCCACCGGGCCGGCGCGGCAGACCCGCAGCGGGATCGGGGACGCGATCAGCAACCTGTCGGCCTGCGCGGACTGGCTGCTGGCCCACGAGGTCCGGGGAGAGCCGGTGGACGGGCTGGCGGTGACGATGGCCCGGACCGGGGCGGAGGCGCTGCTGCACCACCCGGGGGAGATCAGCGACGACGGGTTCCTGACCACCCTGGCGGAGGCGCTGATCCTCGGCGGAATCGCGATGGCGGTGTCCGGCTCGTCCCGGCCGTGCTCGGGTGGCTGCCACGAAATCTCGCACGCGTTGGACGAGCTGTTCCCGGGGACGGGCACCCATGGGGAGCAGGTCGGGTTGGGGGCGCTGTTCTGCACCTGGCTGCGGGGCGACACCGCCCGGTTCGACGCGATGGCCCGCTGCCTGGCGCGGCACGGGTTGCCCACCCGGCCCGCCGATCTGGGACTCACCGACGCGCAGTTTGTCGAGGCGGTGGCGTACGCCCCGCGGACCCGGCCGGACCGCTACACCATCCTGGAGCACCTCGCCCTGTCCCCCGCCGAGATCGCCCAGCGGGTGGCCGACTACCAGGAGGCGCTCCAGGTCCCGCTCGACCAGCTCTGATCAGCGCGCCGCGAGCGGCTCCGGCCGGCGGAGCCAGGTCGCTCCGAACGCGGCGATGAGCAGGGCGAGACCGACCAGCGCCAGGGGCCGGATGACCGGCAGCGAGTAGGCGATCCACAGCGGTTCATGCGGCAGGTCACCCGTGACGTTGAGGTAGAGCAGTCCGAGGGTGGCCAGACTGCCGGGAGCCAGTGCCGCCAGGCCTACGGTGAAGAGCACGGTCACACGGTTTCGGACTGTCTGCCGACGGCGGAGCCGTCGCTGACCGACGAGAACCAGGCTGAGGGCCGACCCGGCACCGAGGAGCGCGCCGAGCGCTAGCGCCAGTGGTTCGCCGGCCGGAGCCGCGCGCCGGATGCTCACCACCATGCCGAGCATCTCCTGATCGGGCTCGATCACGGCGAGGTCGATCGGTGCCGACGGCTCGGCGAGTTCCTGGCTGAAGCGGGCCACCAGGCCGTCCTGGGTCGCCTGGACGATCGGGTACGCCGGGTCGAGGTGTACGTCGTCCCACCCGGTCTCGGGCAGCGTCGCCGCGACCTGCACCACGTGGGGGTACTGGGTGATCGGATCACTCGCCTCGGCCGGGAAACGGATCGAGATCACGCCGTCGTGATGGTCGGCCCGTCCAAACAGAACATTGCGCCATCCGGTCAGCCCTGTGGCCCAATCTCCTGACTCTCGCGTGAGCTCACCCGGCTGATCTGCCATAAACGAGGCGGCGATCTCGCGGGCGGTGGCGTCGTCGGGGAGCGGGTCGGTGAGTTGCCAGGCCACGCCGTGGCCGACGGCCATCCCGAGCACCGCCCCGGTGAGCGTGGCCAGGAGCCGCCCACCCCACGGCCGTGGCGTCGGGCGGTTGCTGGCTGCGGACACCCGGCCGGCGTCAGCGTGGTCGGTCATTGTGCCTACCCAAGGTCTCCCTGCGCGGGTGCCTACCCGCGGCGTGTATGCGCCACCGGGGAGCCCACCGGTACCGCCCCCGGTGATCACGCCAGCAGTGTGGTGTAGACTCAGATCGAATGGTAAATCCGAAATCTACGATTCCGCATCCCGGTGGCTTGAGTACTGAGGAGGACGGGAACGCTGGGTGCTCGAGCACCGTCGGGTGAGGGCACCTGGACGCTGCCGGGCCGGGAAAGTGGCAGACTACGGCGGTGCACGCGACGACTGATCCCGCCGGGGTGGGTGCGCCGGCCGCCACCCCGAGTCGGCTCCGACTGGTTGACTTCTACCGGGTGAACAAGGGCGGTGGGCTGTTCAGCGAGGCCACCGGGCAGTGGCTGGGCGCGGTAGCGGCCGCCACCGGGCACCGGCTGCGGCTGACCCCGACCGTGCTGACCTTGGTGAATCTGGTGATCGGTCTGGGGACCTCGGCCGCGGTGGTGCTGTTGGCCGATCCGGTGGCCGACGGCCGGGTGGCGGCCTGGCCGGTGGGGCTGTTGGCGCTGATCGGCTGGCAGGTGGCGTACGCATTCGACTGCGCCGACGGGCAGCTGGCCCGCGCCACCGGTCAGACCAGTGTGGCCGGTGCCCGCACCGACATCCTCAGTGACGTGGCGTCTCAGATCGCGCTGGTGACCGCGGTATCGGTGGTGGCGGTGGCGCAGCGGCCGGATGTGCCGGTGTGGCTGGTGACCGGGTTTGTGGGCGGCTGGATGGTCAACCTGGTGACCTCGGCGTTGCAGTCCGGCCCGACCGCCACCAGCATGGTGCCGTCTCGGTCGCTGCCGGTCCGGCTGGTGAAGCTGATCCGGGACCCGGGGGCGGTGTTCTTCGTGGCGGCGCTGATTCTGCTGCTGGCCCCGGCCGCGATGGTCTGGTTCATGGTCGTCTTCACGGTGGTGAACCTCGGGTTCCTGCTGGCCAGTATCGCCTTCTCCGCCCGCCGAGGGCTTCGCCCGTCCCCGGACGCGTAAGCGGGACGAGAGGCGCCTTCCTAAGCTCACACTCTTCTCGATCGATATATCCGATGTGCGGATCGAGATCTCATGGGCATACGAGCAGTCGCGTCGCGTCGGGAGCGGGCCGCCCGGGTGGCCGCCGCTACCCATGTCTCCGGTGACCCGAAGGGGGCGTCGGAGCGGGAAGTCCAGCAGGAATGGGCGCGGGGCGGGGTGAGTGACCACCCCCGGTCAGTGGGGTAGCGACAGTGGCCGCAGACCGCGGTAGACGTCCAGCAGTTGGCGGGTGACCACGTCCGGGTGGAACGTCTGCTCGTACCGCCGCCGGGCCGCCGCCGCCCGCTCCGACGCCTCCGCCCGGGCCACCGGCAGCGCCTTCGCGAGCGCCTCCGGTTCGGCCGGCACCACCCAGCCGGCGTCGTCGACCAGATAGGGCACCCCACCCAGATCGGTGCCGAGCACCGGCCGCCCCGCCGCCAACGCCTCGATCACCACGGTGGGCAGGACGTCGTGCCAGCGCGGGGCGACGATCACCACCGCGCAGGCGGCCATCGCCGCCCGTACCCCGGCGGCGTCCAGCGACCCCAGGTAGACCACGTCGGTGCGTTCCGCGGCGGCCTGCTCGGCCAGCGCCCGCTGCTCGCCGTCGCCGGCGATCCGCAGCGTGCCGAGCGCCCCGTCCGGGTGCCGCCGCCACGCGTCCAGCAGCAGCCCCAACCCCTTCTCCGGGGCCAGCCGTCCGGAGGCGAACAGGAACCCCTCCCCGAGCGGGGTCGGCTCCCCGGGGTCGGGGATCGCGTTCGGTTTCACCACGATCCGGTCCGGCGGGATCCCGTACCCCCGCAAATGGTCGGCGATGTGGGTGGTGAGGGCCACGTACCGGTCCACCGACCGCCAGGTGGGGCGGTGCGCCGCCAGCGTCACCGCCATGATCGCGCTTTGCGCCGCGGAGCCGCGGTAGCAGCGGTGCCGGATCGCCGGGGTGCCCAGCCACCGACCGCGGCAGTCCTGACAGACCCCGCCGTCGCGGAAGTAGATGCCGGAGGCGCAGACCTGGCGGTAGTTGTGCACCGTGTGGACCACCGGCACCCCGTGTCGGTGGGCGGTGCGCACCACCTGGGGTGACAGCAGCGGGTACGGGTTGTGCAGGTGCAGCACGTCCGGCCGGTGCCGGCGGAGCAGCGCCGCCAGGTCCCGCTGGGCGCCGGGGTTCCAGAGCGGAGAGATCGGCAGCAGCGCCTTCTGGCCGACCGGGAGCCGGGGGATGTCGTCCGATTCCCGCAGGAACGGGATGACCTCCACCCCGGCCGCCCGCAGTTGGGCGATCTCAGTGTCTACGATCCGGTTCTCCCCGGACGGCGCCGCCGACCGGTACCGGTTGTGCGCGACCACGACCTTCATCGCTGCCGACGGTACCCGTCGGGTCAGAAGTCGTGGCTCGACCCCAGGAGCCCGGTAGGGACCGACGTGATCCGTTTCAGGTGCAGGTTGCGGCTCAACCGGACGATCGGACGGATCAGCAGCTGGGCGCTGCCGACCACGAACAGCCAGGTGCCGGTGTGGGTGGTGGTCGGGGAGAGGAACAGCAGGCTGCCGATCAGGAACCAGCCGCCGATCATCAGGTCGTTGACGATGCTGACCACCTCGTACCGGCGGCGGATCACCAGCTCGTGATCGCCCACCTGGAACGTCAGCGGCTGATTCCTCTCGGTCATGTCACCGAGTGTGCCCGAGCTGCTACCCCGATGTCGGGGTACCGTGACAGCGTGCCGGAACTTCCCGAGGTGGCGGCGCTCGCGGCCTACCTCCGTGAGCGGGCAGCGGGGCGCGCGGTCACTCGGGTGGAGGTGGCGGCGGTCCACGCCCTGAAGACGTACGATCCCCCACCGTCCGGGCTGGTGGGCCGCGCCCTGACCGGGGCCGACCGGCACGGCAAGTTTCTGGACATCAGGTTCGATCCGGACCTGCACCTGGTGGTGCACTTTGCCCGGGCCGGGTGGCTGCACTACCGCGAGTCGATGCCGGCGGCGCCCCTGCGACTGGGCAAGGGGCCGATCGCGGCTCGGGTGGTGCTCGCCGACGGGTCCGGGTTCGACCTCACCGAGGCCGGCACCACCAAGCGACTGGCGCTGTACCTGGTGACCGACCCGGCCCAGGTGCCGGGGATCGCCCGGTTGGGCCCGGATCCGCTGGTGGTCGACCGCGACACCTTCGTCGCGCGGCTGCGGGGCCGTAATCGTCAGCTCAAGGGGGCGCTCACCGACCAGTCGGTACTGGCGGGGATCGGCAACGCCTACTCCGACGAGATCCTGCATGCGGCCCGGCTGTCCCCGTTCCTGCTCACCGGCCGGCTGACCGCCGCCCAGTGGGACGGGTTGTACGCGGCCACGCAGCAGGTACTGTCCGCGGCGGTGAAGCGATCGGTGGGGCAGCGGGCGGCCACCCTCAAGGCGGAGAAGCGCGCCGGACTGGCGGTACACGGCCGGACCGGGGCGCCCTGTTCGGTATGTGGGGATACTGTGGCCCAGGTGTCGTTCGCCGACTCCCGCCTACAGTACTGTCCGACCTGTCAGACCGGTGGGAAGCTGTTAGCCGATCGACGGCTGTCCCGCCTGGTGCGATAGGGGGAGTCGTAGACTCCTGTCGTCATGACGGCGAGTCTCGACCACCCAGCCTCCCGGATCCGCCGGCACCACATCGAGGTTGACGTGACCAACAGCGGGTACGCCCTGCCTGAACCGGAGAGCTTTGAGCTCGGTCCGCGTCAGCAGCCGGCCCTGCCAAACGGCGGGGTTCCGCGTAACTCATGGCGGCGGCAACGTCGGGTGGCGCGGTGGCACCGGCCGTACATCGGGGTGCTGCTGCTACTGGACTGGCTGGGGGTGACGCTCGCCAACTGGCTGGCGATCTCCCTGTTTGAGCAGGCCAACGTCGGGTTCCGCAGCGAAGGCGCGGACGCGTGGTTCTACCCCACCGCGTACGCGCTGCTGCCGCTGGGCTGGCTGATCCTGCTCTGGGCCAACGGCGCCTACGACCGGCGGCACCTGGGGTTGGGCACCGAGGAGTACAAGCGGGTCAGCCGGGCGGCGGTCGCGGTGATGGCGAGCGTGTCGTTCATCGCCTTCGCCACCAAGACGGACTTGTCCCGGTTGTCGGTGGCGACCGCGCTGCTGGCCGCGGCGGTCCTGATCCTGATCGGTCGGACGCTGGCCCGGCGGGTGCTGCACATGCTGCGACGCCGGCAGGGCACCGCGACGCACCGGATGCTGCTGGTCGGGACGCTGCCGGAGGCGCTGGAGATCTGCACCGCGGTGGCCCGGGCCCCCGAGGCCGGGCTGGTCCCGGTCGGGATCTACCTGACCGAGGGGTACAGCGCGGTCCGGGGCATGCTCACCCCGGTGCCGGTCTATCCCGCCCGTAACGACCTGGTGGCGCTGACCCGGGAGCTGGGGGCGGACACGATCGCGGTGTGCGGATCGGTCAGCGCGGACCCGGGGCGGCTGCGCCGGCTGGCCTGGCAGCTGGAAGGCACCGGCGTTGACCTGGTGGTGGCCCCGCAGCTCACCGACATCGCCGGCCCCCGGGTGCACATCCGCCCCATCGAAGGCCTGCCGCTGCTGCACGTGGAGGAGCCCACCCTGTCCGGCGCGGCGTGGCTGGGCAAGAACGTGATGGACCGGGTGGCCGCCGCGCTCGGGCTGGTGCTGCTCGCGCCGCTGTTCCTGGTGGTGGCGATCGCGATCAAACTGTCGGATCCCGGGCCGGTGTTCTTCCGGCAGTGGCGGGTGGGGTACGAAGGCCGGGTGTTCCGGGTGTGGAAGTTCCGCACCATGTACACCGACGCGGAGGAGCGGCGGGCCGCGCTGCTGGACCAGAACGAGTCGGACGGCCACCTCTTCAAGATCCGTAACGATCCGCGGATCTTCCCGCTGGGGCGGTTCCTGCGGGCGACCTCGATCGACGAGCTGCCGCAGCTGATCAACGTCTTGAAGGGCGAGATGTCCCTGGTGGGGCCGCGCCCGCTGCCGGCCGAGGACGGTGACTACCTGGGCGACGTCCGGCGGCGGCTGCTGGTCCGCCCCGGGATCACCGGGTTGTGGCAGGTCTCCGGCCGGTCCGACCTGTCGTGGGATGAGGCGGTCCGGCTCGATCTGTACTACGTGGATAACTGGTCGTTCGCGTACGACCTGCACATCCTGTGGCGCACCATCGGGGTGGTGCTGACCCGCCGCGGTGCCTACTGACCCCGGTAGGCACTCCCCCGATCCTGGTCGGCCGACGAGGCGCCCGCGCGATCACCGCCGGCTCGTGGTAATGCGTCGGCGCAGGTACGGTCTATCTGTGACCGATACCGCGCCAGCGTTGCTGCTTGAGGGACTTTACAAACGGTTCGACACCAAGGTCGCGGTCGACGGGGTGCACCTCGAGGTGCCCGCCGGTTCGTTCTACGGGCTGGTCGGCCCGAACGGAGCGGGGAAGACCACGTCCTTGTCGATGGCGGTCGGGCTGCTGCGGCCGGACGCGGGCCGGGCGTTCGTGCTCGGTCACGATGTCTGGGCCGATCCGGTGGCCGCCAAGCAGCGGCTGGGGGTCCTGCCGGACGGGGTCCGGATGTTCGACCGGCTGTCCGGTCCGGAGCTGCTGGCCTACACCGGGCTGCTGCGTGGGATGGACCCGGCGACGGTCAACCAGCGGGCCGACGAGCTGCTGGACGTGCTGGCGCTGCGGGACGCCGGCCGCACCCTGGTCGTGGACTACTCGGCCGGGATGAAGAAGAAGATCGGCTTGGCGTGCGCGCTGCTGCACGCGCCCCGGCTACTGGTGCTCGACGAGCCGTTCGAGGCGGTCGACCCGGTCAGTGCCTCACTGATCCGGGACATCCTCACCCGGTACGTGGCCGGCGGCGGCACGGTGATCTTCTCCAGCCACGTGATGGAAGTGGTGGAGCGGCTGTGCACCCACGTCGCGATTCTGGCGGACGGTCAGATCAAGCGGGCCGGCACGCTGGCGGAGGTGGGCGCCGGGCGCCCACTGGAGGAGGTCTTCGTCGAGGTGGTGGGCGGCCGGACCGCCACCGGGGATGAGCTGTCATGGCTGTGAACCGCCCGGGTGCGCTGCGGGTGTTCGCCCGTCTCAAGTTGCGCCTGCTCGCCAACCGACTGCGGGGCAGTTCCGGGCAGGTGGTGCTGTTCCTGGGTGGCGTGGCGGTGGCGTTGTCCTTCACCTTCGCCGGGTTCGCGATCTTCATCGCCCCCGCGTTCAGCGACCCGGAGGTGTGGACCCTGGTGTCGGGGTTCGGCGGCACCGGCCTGGTGGTGGGTTCGGTGCTGCTGCCGCTGTTGTGGTTCGGGGTGGACGACACGTTGGATCCGGCGCGGTTCGCACTGTTGCCGGTGCCCCGGTGGCGGATGGTGGCCGGGTTGCTGGTGGCCGCGCTGTTGAGCGTGCCGGCGGCCGGGTTGTTGGTGGCCACCACCGGCCTGCTCGTGCCGGCGGCGGTCCACGGTGGGGTGGCGGCGGCGGTGGCGCAGGCGGTCGGGGTCGTGGCCGGAATGCTGCTGTGCGTGACCGCGGCCCGGGCGGTGGTGAACGCGTTCGCGAGCATGCTCCGCTCCCGGCGGATGCGGGACCTGGCCGGCATTCTGCTCGCGGTGCTGGGGGCCGCGATCGGGCCGGCGCAGCTGATGCTGATGTCCACCGTCCCGAACGCGGAGCTGGCGCAGCTGGCCAGGGCCGCGGAGGTGTTGGGGTGGACTCCGCTGGCCGCCCCGTACACCCTGGGGCTGGAGGTAGCGGCCGGACGCCCCTGGGCGGTGGCGCTCAAGCTGGTGATCACGCTGGCGACGGTGGCGCTGCTGCTGGGGTGGTGGGCGCGCAGTCTGGAGTCGGCGATGCGCGGCGCGGTCGCGAGCGGGGGCCCGAAGGTCCGGGAGGCCGCCGGAACATCGGTCGGGCAGTTGTTCCCCCGCCCGCTGCGGGGCCTGCCCGCCAGCCCGTTCGGGGCGATGGTGGCGCGGGAGGTCCGCTACTGGTGGCGGGACGCCCGGCGTCGGGCCAACTTGATCACCATCGCGGTGCTGGGCGTGCTGGTGCCGCTGATGGTGACCCTGTTCGCCCCGGCTCATCCGGCGAACCAGGCGGGCCGGGAGGGCACAGTGGAGTTCTCCCTGAGCTTCTCCGGAGAGGTGTCGCCGCTGCTGCTCTGGTCGGCCTGTGTGTTCGTGGGCGCGTTCGCGGCCACGGTGATGGCCAACCAGTTCGGGTTCGACGCCACCTCCTACGCCGCCCACCTGGTGATCCCGGTGCGCGGGGAAACGGAGCTGCGGGCCCGCGCGGTGGGGTATGCGGTGCTGGTCGTGCCGGTGCTCCTGGTGGCGGGGGCGGTGTTGGCCGGGCTCCGGGGACAGCCGCAGGACATGCTGGCGGCCTGGGGCCTCTTGCTGGTCGGCTTCAGCGCCGGGATGGCGGTCAACATGCCGTTGTCGGTGCTGGCCCCGTACGCCCTGCCGGAGGGCAGCAACCCGTTCGCCACCGCGTCCGGGTCCGGGATGGCCAAGAGCTTCCTGGCCTTCCTATCGCTGCTGGTCACGTTCGTGGTGGCTGGTCCGGCGCTGCTCACCGCCCACCTGCTCCCCCAGGTCTGGCCGTGGCTGGCGGTGCCGGCCGGGGTCGGGTACGGGGTGGCGGTGGTGGCGCTGAGCTGCTACATCACCGGTGATCTGCTGGAGCATCGCCGGCCGCGGCTGTTGGCGGCGATCACCCCGAAGGGGTGACCGGCGACGGGGAGAATGAGCCGGTGACCATCCACTACACCGATCCGTTCGCCACTCCGGAGCCGGAGCGGGCGCCCCTGCGTCGGCTGCGGGGACGGCTGGCCGCGCCGGTGGCATTGTGGACCGCCCCCGGCCCGGCGGGGTTGACCGTCTCCTCGACCCTGGTCGCCGACGGTGAACCGGGCCGAGTGCTGGGCCTGGTAGATGAAGAGTCGGAGCTGTGGGAGGCGCTGACGGCGGCCGGCCGGTTCGTGGTCTGCCCATTGCGCCAGGGGGAGCACTACCTGGCGGACCGGTTTGCGGGACTGGCCCCCGCCCCCGGCGGGTGGTTCGCCCAGGACGAGTGGCGGGAGACGCCGTACGGGCCGGTGTTGGCCGGGGATCGGACCTGGGCCGGGTGTGAGCTGGTCGAGACACGCCCCTGCGGCTGGGGGCGGCTGGTGGAGGGGGTGGTGGTCGAGGTGACAATCGCCTCCGGGGAGGCGGACGAGGCGCCGTTGCTCCACTACCGAGGGCGGTACCGCCGGTTGGCCTGACCTCGCCCTGGCGCGCCTTCGCTCGGCTGGGGGACCCGGATCCGGCCGCGACTATCGATCCCTCGCGGCTATGCTGGCGCCCATGGTCACTGCCCCGGTTATCGCCCCCCGATTCGGGGCCGGTCACCGTGTGCTGGTCAGCGGGGGAGCCGGCTTTGTGCCCTCGCACGTGGTGGATGTGTTGATCGACCGCGGGTGCGAGGTAGTGGCGCTGGACAATTTCATCACCGGCAGCGACGAGAACGTTGCCCACTTGGCCGACCATCCTCGGTTCACGCTGATCAAACACGACGTCTGCGACGGCTTGCCGGAGCACCATCCGGCGTTGGCGGGCCGGTTCGACGCGGTGCTGCACATGGCCTCCCCGGCCAGCCCGACCGACTTCACCACCCTGCCGCTGGAGATCCTGCGGGTGGGGTCGATCGGGACGCTGCACATGCTGGACCGGGCGCTGGTCGACCGGGCGCGGTTCCTGCTCGCCTCCACCTCGGAAGCCTATGGGGATCCGTTGGTGCATCCGCAGCCGGAGTCGTACTGGGGCAATGTGAACCCGATCGGGGTGCGCAGCGTGTACGACGAGGCGAAGCGGTTCGCCGAGGCGGCCACCATGGCGTACCGCCGCTCCCACGGGTTGGACACCGCGATCGTACGGATCTTCAACACGTTCGGTCCCCGGATGCGGCCGGACGATGGGCGGGCGATCCCCACCTTCATCGCCCAGGCGCTGCGGGGAGAGCCGTTGACCGTGCACGGTACGGGCGCGCAGACCCGGGCGATCTGTTACGTCGACGACCTGGTGCGCGGGATCATGCTGCTGCTGGACTCGGATGAGCCGGGGCCGATCAACTGCGGCACCGAGCACGAGATCTCCATGCGGGAGCTCGCGGAGAAGATCGTGGCCCTGACCGGGAGCCGGTCGGAGATCACGTTCACGGAGCGGGGGGCGGACGATCCCGAGAAGCGCCGGCCGGATCTCACCTTGGCGCGGACCCGGCTGGGGTATGAGCCGCAGGTGGATCCGGAGGAGGGGCTGCGGCGCACCATCGACTACTTCCGGAGCCGCCTGGGCTGATATCGCCTGGGTGAGCAGGGGTTGGCGCAGGCGGCCGGGTGGCGCGGCTGGCCTACCGTGAGAGGGTGACCAGTACGCCGTCAGACCCGCGCCGGATCGTCGGTCGGGCTGCCGTGCCGGTGCCCGTGCCGGCGCCCCAGTACCCGGGGGGACACCACGCGTATCCGCCGCCGGTGGGGGCTCCGCCCGCGTTGGTGGCGCGGCGTCGGCGGTGGCCGCGCCGGCTGCTGGCGTTGACGCTGACGCTGTTGATGCTGTTCGGCGTGGTGGCGGTCGGCGGCTGGTTCTACCTGGACGGGCTGTCCCGCAACCTGTCCCGGATCGACGCGTTCGGGACGGTCCCGCTGCCCCGCCCGGAGAAGCCGGTGCCGGGCACCCGGAACCTCCTGATTCTGGGGAGTGATTCCCGGGATCCGGACGGGGCGGCGGCGGGGCGGGCCGACACCATCATCCTGATGCACCTGCCCGCCGACCGCCGGCAGGCGTATCTGATCTCCCTGCCGCGTGATCTGTGGGTGTCGATCCCGCCGACCCCCGACGGCAGCGCCGGGGGGCATGAGGCGAAGCTGAACGCCGCCACCGCCTTCGGTGGGGTGCCGCTGATGGTCCACACGGTGGAGCAGTACACCGGGGTCCGGATCGACCACGTGGTACTGCTCGACTTCGCCGGGTTCGTGGAGGTCACCGATGCGGTCGGCGGGGTCGACATGTACATCGAACAGACCATCCAGTCCATCCACGGGAACAAACGGGTGTTTGAGGAGGGCTGGCAGCACCTGTCCGGGGAGGAGGCGCTGGACTACGTCCGGCAGCGGTACCAGTTCGCCGATGGCGACTTCACCCGGATGCGTAACCAGCAGCAGTTCCTCCGGGCGCTGCTGGACCGGGCGACCAGCCGGGAGGTGCTCGCCAATCCCCGGCGGTTGGACGCGTTTCTGCGCACCCTCACCGCCACTCTGACCGTGGACGAGGACTTTTCGCTGATCCGGGTCGGGTGGGCGTTCCGGCACCTCCGAGGGGATCGGTTGACCTTCCTGACCAGCCCGCACGCCGGGACCGGCAACATCGGTGGGCAGAGCGTGGTGCTCTCCGACGACGCGGCCGCGGCCGAGCTGTACGCGGCGGTGCGGGAGGACCGGGTGGCCGACTGGGTCCGGGAGCACCCGGATCGGCTGAGCGGCGCCTGACGAGCGGGTAACGATCCGGATAATTCGCTGCTGAGCGGGGAAAACCGCCCGGTCGCGGGGGTGACGACCAGGCAACGATCGCCTAAAGTGACGCGCGGCGCCGGTGAGCGCTACCCTGACCGGTGCCCCCTTACCCACCCCTGGTAGGAGCGTACGTATGACCGGTCACCCCCGCCCCTCTGAACCTGGTCGCGTCTACGGCCGGGCCGCGGGTGGCGGGGGGCAGCGTGGCTCCGGTGGGGTCTACGGCAGTTCCCGCAGCGTGAGCGCGAGCGCGCGCGCCACCGCCAGCGCGTCGGCGCGGCCGCGGGGGCGGCAGGATCCGGCCGCCGGCCGGGAGCGGCCCGCCACCCCGGGAAGTAGTAGCCGTCCCGCCACCACCCGGTCGTCCCGCTCCGGCACGGCCCGGGAGCGTGCCACCAGCGGCGCGACCAAGCGCAGGGAGCAGCCCCGGCGCCGGACCCCGCTGTGGGCGATCTTCACGGTGGTGCTCGGGGCGGTGCTGATGCTGGGCAGCGGAGGCACGATCGCGGCCGCCAACATGTTGATGAGCCGGTACGACCTGGAGACCGAGGACCTGCTGGGTGGGGCCGCGGTGGATCCGGGCACCGAGCTGGACGGCCCGATCAATCTGCTGCTGTTCGGAGTAGACGAACAGGGAGACGGGGTCCGCTCGGACACGATCATCGTGCTGCACGTGCCGAGCACCCACGACGCCGCCTACCTACTGTCGGTGCCGCGGGACACCTACATCCAGCTTCCCTATTACACCGGCAAGATCAACGGCGCGTTTGAGCAGGGTGCGCAGGGCGAGGACTGGCGCGGCGGCGCCCAGCTGGTGGCGTCCATCCTGCACGATCTGACCGGGCTGCGGTTCAGCGGCGCCGCGATCATCAACTTCAAGGGGTTCGAGAAGATCATCGACGCGATGGGCGGGATCGAGTACTGCGTCGAGGACCCGGCCACGTCGGAGCACCTGGTGCTGGTCAACGGCGAACCCATGAAGATCAGCCAGGCGCGGCGGCAGGGGATCTGGGACTACCAGCCGATCCGGTACGAGGTGGGGTGCCATCACCTGATGGGGTGGCAGGCGCTGGACTACATCCGGCAGCGGAAGAACCTGGAGAGCGGTGACGGCGACTACGGCCGGCAGCGCAACCAGCAACGGCTGCTGATGACGATGGTGCGGACCGCCGCCAGCCGGGACGTGGTCACCAACTTCAACAAGCTCGACTCGCTGCTACAGGCCGCCGGGGACGCGGTGATCGTGGACACCAACGACGTCCCGCTGATCGACTTCCTGTTCACGCTGCGGAACCTGCGCCCGGACGACCTGGTGTTGATGCGCACCAACGGCGGGGAGTACAACTCGATCCAGATCAACGGCCAGTCGGCGGAGCAGCTCACCCCGGAGAGCGTGGCGATGTTCCAGGCCGCCGCCAACGACACCATGGCCCAGTTCGTGATCACCCATCCGGAATTCCTCGGCGGCGACTAGCAGGGTCACCTTCCCGGTTTCGGCCCAGGTGGCGAAGGCGGGCGCGGCGCTAGCCTGGGGATCGTGATCCCCACACCGACCAGGCCCGGCCACGCGACCCACGGTGGCGCATCGGGGCAGCGTCCCTGGGTGTTCGCGCACCGCGGCGCGTCCGGGGTGTTGCCGGAGCACACCCTGGCGGCGTACGAGCAGGCGCTGGCCGACGGGGCGGACGGGGTGGAGTGTGACGTACGACTCACACGGGACGGCCACCTGGTCTGCCTGCATGACCGCCGGCTGGACCGCACCAGCAACGGCCGGGGACTGGTCAGCGAACACACCCTGGCCGAACTGGAGCGACTTGACTTCGGTTCCTGGCGCGGCACCGGTCCAGCCCGGGTGCTCACCTTGGATCGGCTGCTGCACACCGTCCGGGACGCCGGCCGGCCGGTGCGGGTGCTGATCGAGACGAAGCATCCCAATCGGTACGGCGGACTGGTGGAGCGGCGGCTGGTGGAGCTGCTGCGCCGGCACCGGTTGGTGGATCCGGCCGACGGGGCGCCGGTGCAGGTGACCGTGATGTCGTTCTCACCGCTGGCGCTGCGCCGCGTGCGGAGGTGGGCGCCGGCGCTGCCGACGGTGCAGTTGGTGGATCTGCTGCTGCCGCGGACCCGGCTGGGGCGGCTGCCGTTTGGTACGCGGATCGCCGGCCCGAGCATCCGGTTGCTCCGGTCCCGCCCCAACGTGCTCTCCACGCTGCGGGAGGCCGGCCACCAGGTGTACGTGTGGACGGTGAACTGCCCCACCGACCTGGCCCTGGTCCGGCGAATGGGGGTGGACGGTGTGATCACCGACTATCCGGCCGAGACGCTGGCGGCGCTCGACCGGGGATGAGCCCGGCGCGGTGACGGCCGCGGTACCGCTGCCAGCGGCGGCAAATGGCATATCGCCGGGCGTGACTGGGGCTGGCAGACTGTCTGTCATGCCCCCGGTACCCGCTGCCGACGACCGGTCGCCGATGGCCGACCGAGAGCTGTTCATCGCGGTCACCAGCCACGAGCTGCGCACCCCCGTCACCGTGATCAAGGGGTTCGCCGACACGTTGGTCGAGCATTGGGACGCATTGGATCCCGCCGGCCGCCGGGCAGCGGTGCGGGTGATCGGGCAGCGCGCCGGGGAGTTGGCCCGGCTGGTCGACCGGCTTCTCGCGGCCACCACCGCCCCGTTGGGGGCGCCGATGCACGCCCCGTTCGACTTGGTGGCGGCGTTGCGGGAGGCGACGGACGCGCTGTGCGGGGAGCTGCGGCCGCGGCTGCGGGTGTCGTTGCCGCCGGTGTTGCCGAAGGCGTACGGCAATCGGCACGTGCTGACCACGGTGGTGACGGAACTGGTGACCAATGCCACCAAATATTCGTCGGGCGAGGTGGAGCTGTCGGCCGGTGCCGACGAGGAGCATCTGCTGTTCCAGGTGGCCGACCGCGGGATCGGGATCGACCCCGAGCAGGTGGAGCAGGCGTTCACCCCGTACTGGCAGGCGGACCCCAGTGACCGCCGGGAGCATGCCGGGGTGGGGCTTGGGCTATATCTGGTACGACTGATTGTGGAGCGGCAGAACGGGCGGGTGTCCTTACGTCCACGGGAAAGTGGAGGTACTGTCGCGGAAGTACGATTGCCGCGGGCCGACCTGGCGGTCGGAGCGCGCCAGTCGGTGGCGGAGGAGGCGGAAGGTGTCGACGGCTCTGGCCGAACGTAGCTGGTGCGTGGTGGTGCCTCATCACGCCCAGGGAGCTCGGCTGGCCCGGCGCCGGTTGGCCACGGAGCTGGCCTGCCACCTGTCCCCCACCCTGTTGTCCGACACCATCGCGGTCCTGGCGGAGCTGGTCGGGAACGCGATCCGGCACGCGGAGCCGCTGCCGGGCGGGGTGGTCCGGGTGGCCTGGCGGCTGTACAGCGAGCAGCAGCGGCCGGTGGTGACCGTCCGGGTCACCGACGGTGGGGCCCCCGACCGGGTGCCGACCCTCCGACCAGCCGGAGTGGAGGCGGTGGACGGGCGCGGTCTGCGGATCGTGATGGCGCTGGCGCGGCGCTGGGGCATCGAGCGGGACGGGCTCGGGCAGAGTGTGTGGGCCGAACTGAGCCCCGGTGACGCGCGGGTAGCCGACTCGCTCGGCTAGGCTGACCGACCGTGAGCAAGCGGAGGAAAGCGCCCCGACCCGCCCGCCCAGACCGGCCGAAGCGTGCCCGGGACATCTTCGTGCCCCGACCGTTCGAGGGGCTGACAGACGAACCGGAATGGATCGCCCTGCGGGAGTTCGTACCGGCCGCGACCGCGCCGCTGACCCTGCGGCCGGAGCTGGTGGCGGAGCATGGCGAGCAGGTGGTGACGCTGGCGACGCTCCTGCCGCTGGCCGCACCGGCGATGCGCCGGGCCGACGGCGAGATCCTGATCGGCTTGCAGCGCCAGATCAGCTCCGGTGACCCGAACCGGGACGTGGCCGCGGCCATCCTGGCCGCGTTGGCCACTGACGAGCCGGGTGAGGTGTCGGTGCCGCATCCGCCCGGGGAGGGGCCCCGGCTGGCGGACGTGATCGTCGAGGGCCCCTTGGAGATCACCCTGCATGCGGGGTTCGATTTCTGGCTGCAAGGGGAAGCGGATGATCCGGCGGTGGCCGCCTCGCTGGAGCGGGCCAACCAGTCCATTTTCCCGACCGTGCGGATGACCGCGACTCGGGGAGCCTACTGGTGCCAGGTGCCGCAGCGCGCGCACATTCGGTGGGTGCTTCCGGAGCCGGAGGACACGGCGCTGACCGCGCTGGCCCGGTTGGGGGCCGCCGGGGAGTTGAAGCTGGGGCCGGACACGAAGTTCGCCGGGATGTTCCGGACCTCCGGGCGACTGGTGCCGGTATGGGATCTGCCTCACCAGGCGCCGGCCGACCAGTGGGAGGAGCCGCTGGCCGCGTTCGCCAAGCGGTACGCCGAGGCGCTGACGGTCGAAGGGGACCTGGATCCGGCGGTCCGCCGGGCGCGCCAGGGCCTGATCGGGCGCCAGCTCACCCTGCGCTGATCCGTCGGTCTCATCCCACCCCACCAGGACCGATGACCAGCCGCCTCCCGATCCGGGCCCGGGGCTGCTCACCCCACCGGATCCCGCGCCAGCGGGCACGACATGCACCGTGGACCGCCCCGGCCCGAGCCCAGTTCCGAGCCGGGCACCCGGATCACTTCGATGCCGGCCTGCTCCAGTTGGGCGTTGGTCTCCACGTTCCGTTCGTACGCCACGCACAGCGCCGGCGCGATCGCCAGGGTGTTGTTGCCGTCGTCCCACTGTTCCCGCTCGGCGGTGACCGGGTCCAGCCCGGTGTCGATGACGCGCAGGCGCGTCACCCCCATCGCCTCGGCCGCCGCGGCCAGGAACGGTACCGGCCCGGTGATCTCCAGGTCACCGTTCAGCTCGGGCCCGGGGGTGACCACGTACGCGGTCAGGGAGTTGGCCAGAGGTGGATACATCAGTATCGCGTCGGTGTCCACCATGGTGCAGACCGTGTCCAGGTGCATGGTGGCCCGTTCCTGCTGAATCGGTACTACCAGGACGGTCCGCGCCAGCTCTGCTCTGAACGCCCAGTGGGCCAGGCGTTCCGCCCCGGCCGGGCTGGTCCGTTCACCCACCCCCACTGCCAGCACCCCCGGCGCCAGCAGCAGCAGGTCGCCACCCTCCAGGTAGGCCCAGTCCGGCTCCGTGCGCAGGACCGTACCGGCGAACCGAGGATGGTGCCGGTACACCGTACGGATCACGTCTGCTTCTCGGCGCCGAGCGGGCATGGCCAGACTGGCCACCGCCGCCCGATCCCGGATCCACACCGAAGAGTCGCGTGTGAACAGCAGGTTGGGCAGCGGGTTGAGGATGAAGTCGCGGGGGTCCATCAGCATGTACACCAGGCCGCCGCGCCGACCGCCGGAGCCGACCACCGGTCGCAGCTCCTCGCGCCCCAGGCCGGCGATCAGCACCCCGGCGAGGGCGACCGGGTCCAGATAGTTCAGGTGGGCGGCCACCCGCTGGCGCAGCGTGTCCCCGAGGCGCGGGTCGGCCAGGGCGGCCGCCGTCAGCTCCTCCCGGGCCTCCTCCAGGGTGAGGATCTCCGCCAGCAGGTCTTCGACGTAGAGCACCTCCACCCGGTGCTCCTGCAGCGCTTCGGCGAACGCGTCGTGCTCCTCCTGCGCCCGGCCGACCCAGGGGATCCCGTCGAACAGCAGCGCCCCGCTGTTGCGGGGGGTGAGTCGGGCCAACTCCGCGCCCGGCCGGTGCAGCAGCACCGTGCGCAGCCGCCCCACCTCGGTGTCGACGTAGTGGCCCACGCGATCAGCGTAGGGCCACCAGCCGCGCATGAGCGGCGTATTCATGCCTATTCATTCATGACCAATGACAAGTCAGCACATGGACGCCGAAAGTAGCCGTCACGTACCGTTATCAGAAGAGGGCAACCGGCAATCCGACGGAGGTCGACCCCCGATGAGAGTGCACTCCGCCACTAGTCGTTCCTCTTCCCCCCTCTCCTCCACCCCCCTACCAGTCACCTCAGCCCCAGCGGTTCCGGCTCCCCGCTCCCCGCGGGATTGGGTCCGGCAGTGGTTCGGTGGGCGAGGTGGGTCGAATCCGACGCGGCTGACCTCCGCGGAGCAGCGGGCCAGCCACCGACTGGCGCAGCTCGGGTCGGCGTGGCAGGTGGTGCCCTGGGGCCGCAGCCGCCAGCGCGACCACGAAGGGTTCCTCGCGGTCGGACCCGGTGGGGTGTTCGCGGTGACCGTAGTGGACCAAGGACGGCACCGGGTGATGATGGCTGGGGATGTGGTGCAGATCCATGGCCGTCGGCCACCGCTGGTCAGCCGGGCGCGCCGGGCGGCGCGGCGTGCCAGTGAGGCCCTGACCGCGGCGGTGGGGGCGAAGGTGCCGGTAGTGCCGGTGCTGACGTTCGTCGGATCTGGACCGCTGTCCGCGCACGGCCTGCCCGCCGGCTGTCTCGTGGTCTCCTACCGGGAGCTTGACCAGCTGCTGCTGGCGGCCGGAGAGAAGATCACCGCAGAGACGGCGCGGAAGCTGGCGCAGGTCGCCCGCCATCCCAGCACGTGGGCAGACGAGTATCGCTGGTATTCCGATGGTCGGACGGCCAGTGACAACAGCAGCGCGTAACGGTAACCTCGACTCGTCGGTGAGGGGGTAGCCGCGGCGCGAGTCGCGCCGCACGCCACCGAGGCGAAGGAGGCGCGGTGCGGCACGTCGAGCTCGCATTGATCGACAGTCGCCGGCTCCGAATGGACGGGACAGCGCGTGCTGGCTCTAGGCTGCCGCAGCAGCGCCCCTCTCCCGTCTCGGCTCAGGGCCTGCCGACGAGCGGCAGTCTGTCCCGGTGGGCAGCGGTGGTGGCGACGGCCCCGGAGCCGAGTCTGGTGCTGGACGCGGACACGGTGATCGTGGCCGCTTCCTGTAGCGGCGCCGAGGTGATCGGGCTGGGCGACCCGGTCGCGGCCCGGGGACGGCGGCTGCGCGAGTCCGGGGTACGGCTGGTCGATTTCACCGACCCTCCGGATGCGTTGGACAATGCGGAGGCCGATAAGATCCCGCCCCTGCTGGCGATCAGCTCCGGTCGACTGGCGCGAGGGCTGATGCGGGTGATGTGCCCCCACACCGCTGAGGCGCGCACCATGGACGCGGTGGCCACCCCGCTGTGGGAGAACGGTGTGGTGGCCGGCTCACTGACCTTCTTCTCGCAGATCTGAGCCGGCCGCATCCGGTTCTCGCCGATCGCGCATCAGCGATCTACGATGGACCGGTGCGCCCCGTCGTCCCCCTGCTCGCGCCCCTGCTGGCCGGACTGCTGGTCGCAGGGTGCGGCGTTCCGCCGGAGCTGGCCGAGCAGCGGCGCGGTGTCCCGTCCCCGCGCACCGTTCCTACCGAAACGCCATCCCCGGGGCCGATCCCGACCATGATCAACCCGCCGCCGCCGACCGCGCCGCCGCGCTTTCCGGAAGAGATCGCAATGGCCTGCGCCGGCCGCCCGGCCGCTGAGGAGATGGTGGCGCTGCTGCGCGCCGAGGGGCTGCTGCCCGCCGACGCCAAGGCAGAGGTGGTGGATGGGCCCTACTGCTCCGGTAGCTGGCAGTACGCGATGGTGGAGGTGTCCGGCCGGGATCCGCTGCAATTGGTGACGGAAGGGGAGCCGGGTGACCTCACCCTGGTCACCGTCGGCACCGACGTGTGCACGGTGGAGCTGCGGCTCCAGGCCCCCGCCGGTATCCGCAGCGTCGCCGCCTGTGAGCACTGAGCCGCTGCGTAGGCTGGAGTCATGCCGGGAATTCCGCCCACCCGTTTCGTCTTCCTCGGCCCGGAGGGGACTTTCGCGGAACAAGCACTACGCACCATCACCGCGGCCGAGCACGGCACCCGCCTCCCCGCCCGGAGCGTGCCGGAGGCGCTGGACGCGGTCCGCGACGGGGAGGCGGACGCCGCCCTGGTGCCGCTGGAGAATTCGATCGGCGGGGCGGTGGGGATCACCCTGGATGAGCTCGCCACCGGCGAGCCGTTGGTGATTTCGCGGGAAGTGGTGCTGCCGGTCCAGTTCGTGCTGGCCGGGCGCACCCAGCTGCCGCTGTCGGAGGTGCGCAGCGTCGCCGCCCACCCGCAGGCGGCCGCCCAGTGCCGCAACTACCTGCGTACCCACCTGCCGGAGGCGACGGTGGTGGACGCGCTGTCCAACGGGGCCGCCGCCGCGGAAGTAGCGGCCGGCCGGCACGACGCGGCCATCTGCACCCCGATCGCGCCGGCCCGCCACCGGCTGGTGGTGCTGGCGGACGCGATCGCCGACCACTCGGACGCGGTCACCCGGTTCGCCCTGGTCACCCGCCCGGGGCCGCCCCCGCCCCCCACCGGGGACGACGTCACCTCCCTGGTGGTGTGGATCGCCCACGATCGCGTGGGCGCGCTGCTGACGGTGCTGACCGAGCTGGCGGTGCGGGGGGTGAACCTGAGCCGGATCGAATCCCGCCCCACCGGGGAGCGGCTCGGCCGCTACCGTTTCTTCCTGGACTGCACCGGGCACGTGGCCGAGGCCCGGATGGGTGAGGCGTTGCAGGGGCTGCGCCGGGTGTGCGCAGAGGTGCGGTTTCTGGGCTCATATCCGCGGCACCGCCCGGCTACCGGGCCCGCCGAACCACCCGTACCGGTGCCGGCCGGCCTGTCGGACGCGGACTTCGCCGATGCGGCCGCCTGGCTGGCCCGCATTCGCGCCGGTACCGCCACCTAGCCCGGCGCGCGGCCGGGGTGGCCCGCGCCGGCTACGCCCAGCCGAGTTCGTGGAGCCGCTCGTCGTCGATGCCGAAGTGGTGAGCGATCTCGTGCACCACGGTGATCGCCACCTCCTCCACGACCTCCTCCTCGGATTCGCAGATCCGCAGGATCGGATTCCGGTAGATCATGATCCGGTCGGGGAGTACGCCCCCGTAGTGCCAGCCCCGCTCGGTCAGGGCGTGCCCTTCATACAGGCCGAGCAGCTCTCCCTCGCCATCAGGGGAGTCGTCCTCGACCAGCACCACCACGTTGTCCATCATGGCCAGCAGCTCGTCGGGCACCCGGTCCAGCGCGTCACGGACCAGTTCCTCGAACCGCTCGCGGGACATCTCTACCGGCACGCCGCCATTCTGCCCGACCACCCCGGGACCAGCCCAATCGGAGCGGCCGGCTGATCTTCCGCCGTCGCCGGTCTCGCCGGGCGTCCTGGCCGGCTCCCGCGCCTTGGGGCGCCCGCTGCTGCTCGGTCAGGCCAGCCGGGCCGCCAGCGTGATCTCCGTGCCGGGGGAGAGCAGACGGGAGATCGGGCAGTCCCGCTTGGCCTCCGCCGCCAGCTCCTGGAACCGGTCTTCGGTGATCCCGGGCGCCGACACCGCCGTGTCCAGCTCGATCCGGGTGACAGTCTGCCCCGCATCGGTGGGCTCGAGATGCACCCGGGCATTAGTGTCCACTGAGTCGGGTACGTGCCCGGCGTCGCTGAGCAGCTTGGAGAAGTACATCGAGAAGCAGCCGGCGTGCGCGGCACCGATCAGCTCCTCGGGGTTGGTGCCCTCCCCCTCCTCGAACCGGGAGTGGTACGAGTACGGCCCCTCGTAGCCACCCTTGCCGGTGCGCATGGTGCCGGTGCCTTCGGTCAGGGTCCCCGTCCAGTGGGCGGACGCGTGTCGAACAGCCATGTCAGCACCGTACCCAGCAGAAGGCGGGTCCGTCCGGGACTCAGCCAGCTCGCTCCAACATCCGCTCCAGCCAGACCGCCACCCCATGGTCGTCGTTGGAGAGGGTGATCTCGTCGGCGAGCATCCGCACGCTCGGGTGGGCGTTGGCCACCGCCACCCGGCGCCAGCCGGCCCAGGTGAACATCGGGATGTCGTTGGGCATGTCACCGAACACCAGGACCTCTTCCGGTGACAGCCCCAGCTGTTCAGTGATCAGGCTCAGGCCGGTGGCCTTGTCCACCCCCGGCGGGCAGATCTCCACAAACCCCAGCCCGGCCTGGGTGAGGCTGGCCTTATCGGGAGACACCACCTGCTGGGCGATCTGGAGTAGTTCATCGCTGGTGAGGCCGGGGGCCCGGGCGAACGCCTTGATCACATCACCGCTCAGGGCCTCGACCCGCGGCACCGGCTTCACCCGCTGCGGCCAGGGCCAGTCCGGATCGAGGTCTCCCCACAAGGGGGCGTAGGGGTCGTCCTGAACCTCCACCATCACCAGCATCGGCCCGACGATCGCTTCCAGGTCGTCCAGCAGCGCCGCCACCGCCGGCCCCTCCATCCGCTGGTCGAACAAGGTGACCGGGCGGTCCGGTTCACGCAGGTCCACCACCCGGCCACCTCCCGCGAGCACGAGGTATTCCGCGGCCGGCAGGTCCCGGCGACTCATCTCCAGCAGGCGGGGGCCTCGCCCGGTGGCCCCGACCACCGGGATCCCGGCGGCACGGACGCGGGCCATCACCTGGCGGGTGTAGGCGGACACAGTGTCGTCGCTGCGCACGATCGTGCCGTCCAGGTCGGTGGCGACCAGCTTAGGTAGGCGGAGTCTTCCGGCTCGTGCCATCGGCGTCTCCTGTCAGGCAGTTCGGTCCGCTCCCGATCCGGCCCAGGGGGTCGGAGAGAGGCCGACGCCGGCCGGTGGGGGTGGCTACCTTAGCCGGTTTTGATGATCATGACCACCGGTTCCGAGTTTCTCTCCGATTACCGCCCGGTGGAGACCGGTTCCAGCACCTCCCGGCCGCCGAGGTACGGCTGCAGCGCCGCCGGCACCCGGACCGAACCGTCCGGTTGCTGGTGGTTTTCCAGGATCGGGATCAGCCACCGGGTGGTGGCGGCGGTGCCGTTCAAGGTGGCCACGAACTGAGTCCGCCCCTCGGCGTCCCGGTACCGGATGTTCAGCCGGCGGGCCTGGAAGGTGGTGCAGTTGGAGGTGGAGGTGACCTCCCGGTACCGCCCCTGTGACGGCACCCACGCTTCACAGTCGTACTTCCGCGCCGCTGACGTGCCCAGGTCCCCGGCGGCCACGTCGATCACCCGGTAGGGGACCTCCACCTTGGCCAGCAGCGACTCCTGCCAGGCCAGCAGCCGCAAATGCTCCTCATGCGCCTGCTCCGGCCGGCAGTAGACGAACATCTCGACCTTGTCGAACTGGTGCACCCGCAGGATGCCCCGGACATCCTGCCCGTGGGAGCCGGCCTCCCGCCGGTAGCAGGACGACCAGCCGGCGTACCGGAGCGGTTCGGTCAGATCCCCCAGGATCTCCCCTGAGTGGTACGCCGCCAGCGGCACCTCCGAAGTGCCCACCAGATAGAGGTCGTCGGCCTCCAGCCGGTAGACCTCACCGGCGTGCTCCCCCAGGAAACCGGTGCCCTCCATCGCCTCCGGCTTTACCAGCGTCGGAGTGATCATCGGGGTGAACCCGTGCGCGACCAGCTCCGACATGGCCAGCTGCAGCAGCGCCAGCTGAAGCTGAGCGCCCACCCCGGTCAGGAAGTAGAACCGGGAGCCGGACACCTTCGCCCCCCGGGTCACGTCGATCGCGGCCAGCGCCTCCCCCAGCGCCAGGTGATCCCGGGGCTCGGTCAGCTCCGGTGGGGTGCCCACCTCGCGCAGCACCACATAGTCGTCCTCGCCGCCACTCGGCGCTCCTTCCTCGACCAGGTTGGGGATCGCCAGGTGGGCGGCCCGCAGCACCCGCTCGGCCTCCCCGACCTCCGCTTCGGCGGCCTTCACCTGCGCCGACAGCTCCTTGGTGCGGGCGATCAGAGCGGCCTTCTCCTCCGGCGGCGCCTTCGGCACCTGCTTGGACAGCTGTTTCTGCTCGGCCCGCAGTGCCTCGAACCGCTGCACCGCCTCCCGGCGGGCGGCGTCTGCCCGCAGCAGCTCATCCACTCGCTCGGTCGGCTCTCCCCGGGCCGCCTGGCTGGCCCGGACCGCATCCGGATCGTCACGAAGTAGCCGCAGATCAATCACAACCGGGAGCCTATCGGTCCGCGGCCGCCGCGGTCTCACCCATCGCCGGGTGGACGGATCTGATCCTGATCTCTTTTTGACGGGATTTTCATCACCGGTGACTAACTTCGGGCCCCGTTGTTCGCGATGCGGCCACCGGTCGCATCGGTACGCCTGAAGGAGAGCAGACGTGTCGACCCAGACCGGAACCCCTACCGTGGAGCACCCCGCCCCAACCGGCTATGAGCCGATCGGTGAAGCGGAGCGGAAAACCTTCTTCGAGCAGGGCTACCTGCTGTTGCCCGGGGTGCTCACGGAAGAACATCGCCAGCGGCTGGAGGAGCAGGTCGACCGCGTGTACGCGAAGGAGCGCTCCGCTGGCCGGACCCGCCGGGACGGCACCCTGCACCTGCTGGGGTTCCTCACCCGGCACGACCTGTTCGCCGATCTGCTCACCCACCCGGCCACCTTCCCGTACGTGTGGGGTCTGCTCGGCTGGAACATCTACTCCCACCACAACCATCTGGACGTCACCCCGCCCCAGTCCGAGCCGGCCGCCCCGTACTGGGGCTGGCACCAGGACGGGTACCGGCAGAACTCGGATCCGGAACCGCCGGACGGCTCCCCACGCCCGATGCTGTCGCTGAAAGTGGCGTACGTCCTGTCTGACCTGTCGGAACCGGGTCGGGGCGCCACCAAGATCATCCCGGGTAGTCAGAAGTGGAACAGCCTGCCCCGGCCCGCGGGCGGGCCGCGTCATCAACCGGACCCCGCCGGCGCCATGGAGATCATCGCCCGTCCCGGGGACGCGTTCATCTTCGACCGGCGGCTCTGGCACTCCCGATCCACCAATCGTTCCCAGCTCACTCGGAAGATGTTGTTCATCGGTTACACATACCGGTGGATTCGGCCACTGGACCAGATGCCGATCGACCGCAGTGGAGGCTGGTGGGCGCGCCGGACCCCGGTGCAGCGGCAGTTGCTGGGGGAGGGTAGCCACACCGCCAACTACTGGGGCGTCAATTGGGACGGCTACCTCGACGAGGACATCCCGCTCCGGCGGGAGCTGCGGGAGCGGAGACTGCTGGACCGGTCAGTGCCCTGGCTGCGGTGAGTCGGAGCCCACCGCCAGCGGCAGCCGGACCGTGAACACACTCCCCACGCCCAGCTCACTGGTAGCGGCGATCTGGCCGTGGTGATCGGTGATGATCTGGCGGGTGATCGCTAGCCCGAGGCCGCTGCCGCCGGTGGCGCGGCCTCGGGCCGGATCGGCCCGCCAGAACCGGTCGAACAGATGCGGCAGGTGCTCCGGGGCGATCCCCGAGCCGGTGTCCGCCACGGTCAGCACCGCCCACCCACCGTCCACCTGGGCAGACACGGTGACCGAGCCGCCGGCGGCGGTCGCCCGGATCGCGTTACTGATCAGGTTCCCCAGCGCCTGCCGCAGCCGGTCCGGGTCCACGTGGATCAGCGCCTGCTCGGCGGCGGCGACCAACCGGACCCCGGCCGCGTCCGCCACCGCCTGGTGAGCGGCCACGCAGCTGGTCACCAGCTCACCGGCGTCGATCAGGGTCGGGTGGTAGACCAGGGTGCCCGCCTCCGCCAGCGCCAACTCCTGCAAGTCGTCCACGATGCGTTGCTGCAGCACCGCCTCTTCGTACAGCGAGGCGAACAGCTCCCGGTTCGGCTCCAGTACCCCGTCCCGCAGCCCCTCCAGATAGCCGCGCAGGTTCGCCAACGGGGTCCGCAGTTCATGCGCCACATCGGCGGTCAACCGGCGCTGCTGCTCCTCCCCCCGCTGCAGCGAGTCGGCCATCTGGTTGAACGATTGGGCCAGGTCGGCCAACTCGTCCGAGCCGACCACCGGCACCCGCTGGCTCAGGTCACCGTCGGCCAGCCGGCGGGAAGCCGCGGTGAGGGCGCCGATCGGCCGCAACACCCGCCGACTGATCAACATCGACCCTAAGAGGACCAGGCCGGCGGCTAAGGCCGCAGCGAGCAGGATCGGAGTGATCGACAGGGCCAGTCGGTCGTCGTCCGCCGCCCCCACGTACAGGTGCAGCGGCAACGGCGCGATGTCGTCCACCTGGCGGTGAAACGTCTGGGACAGACAGATCCGGAACACCGCGAGGTCCGCCACCGTGACCGGTTGCGCCGAGGGGAGGGGAGCGGGGGGAAAGGTGGGCTCGATCCGCTCCGGGCCCGGTGGGGCCGGAGCCGGGAGTACGCACCTGTCCACCCGCTCCTGGTCGATCGGCGACGGGCTCGCCCCCTCCCGGGCGAACCATTGGCACTCCTCCACTGCTTCGGACACCGTGACTTCCGGGCGGGTCGCCGTGGGCATGTCACCGGAATACTCAGCCACTTGATAGCGAGGTACCCCGTACGGGCCGTCAGTGGCGATCACCTCCATCCGCTCCCGGGTCAGGCAGGCGGCGAACCGCACCCCGTACCGGTACGCGACGATCTCCGCCAGGGTGATCTGGGTCAGCGCTGACGGATCCTGCTCGTCTTCCGGAAGGTCCAGGTTGGGACGAGGATTGATGGGAATCGGCGGCGAACCCACGGGCCGGGCCAGCTGCCCCGCCAACGTGTCGGTGTCCACCACCACCTCGCCGTACTCGGTGACGAGCCGGATCCGTTGATCGGTGCGGTGGCCGAGCTCCTGCACCAGGCTCGCCACCCCCTCCCAGGTGCCGTGCCGCCACCCGTACTCGGTCAGCTCCCGGCTGATGGTCTCGATGTCGGCGTTGCGGGCGTCGGCGGACTCAGTGACCTGGCGGGAGGCCTGCCGCCAGGCCAGCCACGCGGTCGCGGTGGAGGTGACCACCACCACCAGCGTCAGCAGCGCGAATACCCGTAATCGGAAGCTCACCGGCTATGGTGCGTCCACTTCCAGCCGGTAACCCCGGCCGTAGACGGTGTGGAGGTAGCGAGAGGTGGCCGCATCCGGCTCCAGTTTCCGGCGCAGGTTCATCACGTGCGCGTCCACCGTACGCTCGAGTACAAAGTGGTCGAACCCGAACGCCTTCTCGATGATCTGTGCGCGGGTGAACACCCGGCCCGGCTCTCGAGCCAACACCTCCAGAATCCCGAACTCCTTGGCGGTCAGGGAGACCGGCCGCCCCTTCACCCGGACCTCGAACCGCCCCGGATCCACCTCCAGGTCACCCACCCGCAGCACCGCCTCCTGGTCCGCCTTCACCACCCCGGAGCGCCGCAGCAGCGCGCGGACCCGGGCGACCAACTCTCGCGGACTGTACGGCTTGGTGACGTAGTCATCCGCACCGATGTCCAGCCCGAGCAGCATGTCCTCTTCGGTGGTGCGGGCGGTCAGCAGCAGGATCGGCAGCTCGGACTCCCGCCGCAGCACCCGGCAGACGTCCAGCCCGTCCATGCCCGGCATCATGATGTCCAACACCAGCAGGTCGGGTCGGCGGGACCGGCACCACGTCAAGGCGGTACGGCCGTCAGCGGCCACCAGGACGTGGTGGCCGTCGCGTTCCAGATAGATCCGGATCAGCTCAGCCTGCTTCTGGTCGTCCTCCGCTACCAGGATCCGTGCGCCCACCGGCCCATTCTGACCCCGACCGGCGACCCGACCTGTGAAGAAGTTGTGAAGGTCTCATGAAGAAGCTGACCGGTGCGCCCACCCCCGGGGCGGCGTGGGCCGCGAGATCAGGTGGTGAACAACCACCAGAAGACCCGGGTCCGGTCCGGGTTGTCCCGGTCGATCAGCACCTGCCGGAACACCTCCGGGTGATCATCGGTGGGATCCAGTCGATCCTGAGCGGAGGCGAAGTCCTCGATGCGGTCCAGGTCGTACCCGGGCGGTGCAACCAGGTGCACCGGCTGTTGCTCCTGCAATGCGACCGTGAACCCGGAGTCGGCCAGGAGCTGGTCGACCTCCCCTGGGTCGAGCTCGATCACCAGCAGGTAGAGCCGGTCGAGGCCCCGCTCGCTGCCGACCCACACCACCTCGGCCGAGGGAGGCAGCGTCAGCTCCCCAAACCGCAACGCCTCGGCCGTCGACTCGGGATTAGGAGTGGAGGAATCCGCGGCGGTCCGGGAGCGGTCGCCCTCACCCCGGACATCCACCTCCACCCCACCGCAGCCGGTCAGCACCGCCATCACCAGCAGCACCGCCATCCCCGTCGTTCGCCAGCGCGTGACCCTGTCCACGGTGTCCCACGGTAGCCAGCGGGCGCCACCACGCCGCGGACCAGCGGACGGCCGACTCAGGGGCGGGTCATCCGCAGCACGTCCAAGGCGATTTCCAGCTCCTCCTCGGTGATCCGCCCCTCGTCCACATGGCCGCGGGCGACCACCACCTCCCGCAGGGAGCGGCCGGAATCCAGCGCCTCCTTCACCACCGCGGCCACCTCCTCGTACCCGAGGTGCCGGTTCAGGGGCGTGGCGATCGACGGCGACCCTTCCGCGTACGCCCGACACACGTCCTCATTGGCGATCAGCTCCGCCACGCACCGATCGGCCATCAGCCGGCAGGCGTTCGCCAGCAGGCGGATCGACTCCAGCAGGTTGCGGGCCATCACCGGCATCATCACGTTCAGCTCGAAGTCCCCCTGGCTGCCGGCGAACGCGATCGCGGCGTCGTTGCCGATCACCTGCGCGCACACCATCCGGACCGACTCCGGTATCACCGGGTTGACCTTGCCCGGCATGATCGACGACCCGGGTTGGAGGTCCGGGAGGGACAGCTCCCGCAGCCCGGCCCGTGGACCGGAGCCCATCCACCGGATGTCGTTGGTGATCTTGTAGAGCCCGACCGCGATGGTGCGCAGCTGCCCCGAGGTCTCCACCAGCGCGTCCCGCGCCCCCTGCGCTTCAAAGTGGTTCCGCGCCTCGGTCACCGGCAACCCGGTCCGCTCCGCCAGCACCGAGATCACCCCGGCGGCGAACTCCGGGGGAGCGTTCACCCCGGTGCCGACCGCGGTGCCGCCCAACGGCAGCTCCGCCAGCCGCGGCAGGGTGTCCCGCAGCCGCTCCGTGCCGTACCGGATCTGGGCGGCGTAGCCGGAGAACTCCTGCCCGAGCGTGACCGGGGTGGCGTCCATCAGGTGGGTACGCCCGGCCTTCACCACGGTCGCGAACTGCTCGGCCTTGTCCGCCAGGGTCGCGCCCAGGCGCTCCAGGGCCGGCAGCAGATTCCGGCTGATCTGCTCCACCGCCGCCAGGTGGATGGAGGACGGGAACACGTCGTTGGAGGATTGGGAGGCGTTCACGTGGTCGTTCGGATGGACCCGACGCCCTCCCAGCCGCTCGTTGGCGAGGTTGGCGATCACCTCGTTCATGTTCATGTTGGAGGAGGTGCCCGACCCGGTCTGGAACACGTCCACCGGAAACTGGTCGTCGTGCGCGCCGGTGGCGACCTCGTCGGCGGCGCTCGCGATCGCCTCCGCCAACTCGGGTTCGAGCACCCCGAGCGCGCCGTTCACCCGCGCCGCCGCGGCCTTGATCTGGGCCAGCGCGTGCAGATGGGCGGGCTCCAGCCCGCTCCCCGAGACCGGGAAGTTCTCCACCGCCCGCTGGGTCTGGGCGCCCCACCGGGCGGCCACCGGCACCCGTACCTCGCCCATGGTGTCGCGTTCGATCCGGAACTCAGCCATGGGTCTATCGTGCCGGTTTAGCGGGTTTGTCGGGCTCGGTTCGCGCGGGTCACCGGCCCGGTTCCACCGCTTCCGCGGGCTGGTCCGTCACCCGGCGCCCCGCCAGCCGCACCATCAGCGTGCCGGCCAGCAGCGCCAGCAGCACCGTATCGAGGATCCGTACCCCCTGCACGTAGGTGGCGTACTGGTACGGCAGCAGCGGCCAGGTCACCACGTACGCCAGCACCACCGCCACCACCGGCGGCCAGAACAACCAGGGGGTACAGGGCAGGGTGGGCGGCTCACCGTGCCAGGTCCGCAGCAACCGGCGCCGGCCGATCACCACCGCGATACCGGCCACCACCAGCGCCCCCACCACGGTGGAGGCGTGCTGGGCGAACAACCACACCGGCAGCCCGGGGCGCAGCGGTGTCTCCAGCACCGGGAACAGCCGCACCCCCCACCCGTGCTGCGCCAGGGGGGAGTGGGTGAAGCCGTCCCAGGCGACGTGGGTCAGCGCCCCGAGCAGCGCGGACCAGACCGTCACGTACCACCGGTGCCGGACCCGCCCCAGCACCGCGTAGTCCGGCAGCGCCAGCCAGGTCGGCCGGGCGGGCAGGTGGGCGGCCACCACCGGAGCGGCCCAGCGCACCAGGGCGGTGGCGATCAGCGCCACCGGCAGCGCGAACCAGAACACCCCCGGCAGGTGGTGAGTGGACGGCCAGACGATGAACCCGTTCAGGGCGTAGTACGCGTCCGGGGCGGCGCTGCCAGCGACCAGCGCCACCCCGTCGAACCAGCGGGGCCGCCACAGTTTCAGCGGGAGCGGAGCGGCCGCGTGAGAAGGGAAGGTGGCCGGCACACCGGTACGTTATCCGGTCGTCTGGGCACCCAGGGATCGGTGTGTCCCGTCGCCGACCACGGCCCGAGGTCGTTGCCCGAGGTGGGGTAGCTATCGTTCCGGTGTCCGGCATCAACGGTAGTTGGTCTCTTTTGGAGAGAACTGTCCACCGGGTTGTCTGATCTGTCGCAAGATCAATGCATGAATTGCCTGAAGATCAGTACCAGTTTGCTTGACTGCCGGTGTAAACCACGCCTACGCATCGCTTGGCCGGAGGCTGCTGGAGCGGGTACGGCCGAAAGTGCTACTGGGGCTGACCGCTACCCCGGAACGGGCCGATGGTCAGGACATCACCATACTTCGACGGGCGGATTGCTGCCGAGTTGCGGCTATGGGAGGCATTGGAGCGTGGGTTGTTGGCCCCGTTTCAGTACTTCGGGGTGCCGGACGGCACCGATCTTTCCCATCTGACCTGGCGGCGGGGCGGCTACGAACAGGCGGAGCTGGAGCGGCTGTATACCGGCAATCATGCCCGGGTGGGGATGCTCGTCCGGGCGATCGAGGACGTGGTGGCCGACCCGGGCCGAATGCGGGCGCTCGCGTTTTGCGTGAGTATCGCCCACG